>LDZT01005523.1_pt1 | contig 38197 bp, 39 predicted proteins | sample 615521 | NCBI WGS metagenome assembly LDZT01 (sample SAMN03408292, study PRJNA278302) | terrestrial metagenome | isolation source: oil reservoir sample SB1 | place: USA: Alaska, North Slope, Schrader Bluff formation | collected 2011-09 | reverse complement strand
AAAGTCCCGCCGCCGGAGGGCTGGCGCTGCCTCATCTGCCAGATCAACCGCGCGAGGGGTGGAACGCCCCTCGTCTTCGATGAGAATTCGATCTCCTGCCCCGGAGGACTCATGTATTCAGGATATTCAAGGGAGCGTCCCCCCGACTTCCGGTACTTCCTCTCGTACGGCAAGCCGGGCAGCCTCGAAGGGGAGCGGTATAAAAGGACGCCGGAGATCGTCGATGCCTGGGAGAAGATGATCCCCGCGATCTCTTCAGAGGGAATGAACATGCACTTCACCCGGTGGGACCAGCTGGCGGGGGTGGACGCGCCCGAGGTCGTGATCTTCTTCGCCCGCCCCGAGGTCCTCTCCGGCCTTTTCACCATCGCAAACTTTGACAGAAGCGATCCCAACGGGGTCATCTCCCCCATGGGTGCGGGGTGCAGTTCCATCATCCTCTACCCGTTCGTCGAAGGGCAAAAGGACGGATCGAAGGACGGATCGAAGGATGGGTCGAAGGAAGAGCCGAAAGTCGTCTTGGGCATGTTCGATCCGTCGGCCCGGCCCTGCGTGCCCCTCGACGTTCTGACCATGGCCTTCCCGATGAGGAGGTTCGAGAAGGCGGTCGGCTACATGGAGGAGAGCTTCCTTGCGACAAAGGAATGGGCTAGGGTAGAGAAGAAGATCGAGCGGAGCGGAACGCTTCACCGGAAAGAGGGACAGAGGGAAAGAACAGAGAACAGGTCTGAAGTCTGAAGTCTGAAGTCTGAAACCCCTCCCCTCTATTCTGAGAGAGTTCCGCAAAGCAAGCCGTCCTCTTCTTTATTTGGCGCGCTCTTCTTGATTTTCGGCCGCCCTCTCGTAGGCGCCGATGGCGTCGGTCCTGGTGACGATCCCCAGAAGCTTCTTCGGATTCTCCCGCTCCACCACGGGAAGCCGTCCGACGTTGTTCTGGTATAGCCGGTCCATCACCTGCTTCATGTTCTCCTCGGGGTAGGCGACGATCACATCCTTCACTGCCACGTCCTCTACTCGGATCTCATCCTGCCTCTCCTCGGGTACCTTCCGGAGGTCGTCGAAGGTGACGATCCCCAAGAGATCGCCGTCTTTGACGACGGGAAAACCCCTGATGTTATGCTCGACTATCCTCTCTCTCACATCTCTGATGGTCGCGTCCGGGTCGACCGTCACCACCTCCTGGGCCATGGCATCTTTGACTGGGACCCTCGCCAAAACCGCCTCTTCCGTCTCCAGGGTGACGCCCCTTCTCAGCAGGTTCAACGTGTAGATGGTCGACCCCTTGAGGCCCATCTGGGCTATGCCGTAGCTGGTGGCGCAGGCGATCATTAGAGACGGAAGGAGGGCGTAGTCGGCGGTCATCTCTGATATCAGCACCACACAGGTGAGGGGGGCGCCTGCAGATCCCGCGAAAAGGGCTCCTGCCCCCAGAAGGGCGTAGGTCGGAGCGTGTCCTTCAGCAGCGGGCAAGACGTCTGCGAAGATGAGGCCCAGGCCAGCTCCGACCACAGCGCCGATGTAGAGGGTGGGTCCGATGCTCCCCCCGCTCCCGCCGGATCCTAGGGTAGAGGCGGTGGCCAGGGCTTTGGCCGCCGCCAGGGCAAGAAGGAAGAGGAGAATCGGTATCTCATCAGACCCACTTGGACCGGAGACGAGGCTCAACACCCGGTCCACCCCGTCGTAACCCACCCCCATGATCCCATAGTCCAAAAAGTAAAGTCCCGCGGCCCCTGCGACAAAACCGCCCAAGGCTGGCTTCAACCCATCCCTCAGGGGAAGCTTTTCAAAGAGCCTTTCTGCGCCGCTGGCGAGGGCGACCCAGAGGAGACTGACGGCGCCTAAGACGAGCCCCAAGATGAAGCAGAGCCAAAGCTCCGCCAGGACAAGATCGATCTCGGGCGGAGTGAAGGCGGGGTTAGTGCCGAGGAAGGCGGAGGCCGTTGCCGCTCCGATCACCGCCGAGAGGAGGAGGGGAACCGCATCCACCATCCTAAAGCGCCTCATGACCACCTCCATGCCGAAGATGGCGCTTCCAAGGGGCGCGTTGAAGGTCCCTGCAAGTCCCGCCACAAAGCCGCAGATGGCGAGGATCTGGACGTCGGCCACCGTCAACCTCAGCCTCTGGCCCAGGATGGATCCGAAGTAAGCCCCGATCTGGGCGATGGGGGAGTCCCTCCCAGCGCTGCCGCCGCTCCCGATGGTGACGATGGATGCGAGGAGGAGGGAAGGCCCAGACCGGGCCCGAATTCTGCCGCCCCTCTTGTGGAGCGACTCCATGAGGCCCGGGATCCCCTCCCCTCTCGCCTCGGGCGCAAACCTGAGGATGGTTAAACCGACGACAGCTCCCCCCAGAACCGGCAGTAGCACCATCCTCTCGTCGCCTCCGGGAAGGGCGGCGAGAACCGGCCCGAAGAAGAGGTGGTGGACCGACTCGACCAGCCTCCTGAAGATCACGGCCCCAAGCCCCCCGGCAAGGCCCGTGACTATGGCGAGGGTATCCAGGACCAGCCACCTGTTCTCGCCCAAGTGACGAATCATCCAAGCTCTCAAGGTATCTATTTCCAAAACGATAGCGGGATATAAAGAAGTTATCGCCGAAATAGACCGCTTTGACGCCTGAGATTCGAATTGAGATGAGTCGGACTGAGACCGGAGGGATGGGGGTCAAGATCGATGTCCATCAAGAGATCGGAACTCTTTTATGATCTGACGGCATCCCTGGGGCGGGGTTAATGCCATGTTCAAGATCGGATTTATCAAGCTCGGCAACGTCGCATCATCGCTGGTCGCAGACCTCGCGCTCGACGAGATAGCCGAGAGGACGGACATCGAGGTCAGATCCCTCTCCTTCGGAGCCAAGATGACGAAGAATGAGGCCGAAATGTCGGCAGAGCTGAAGAGCTGGGGACCCCAGCTTGTGGTGATGGTCGGGCCGAACGCCGCAACCCCTGGGCCTACAGCGGCAAGAGAGATCTACAAGGATTTTCCGACCGTCGTCATATCCGACGGCCCCTCCAAGAAGGATGCTCGCGAAGCTCTGGAGGCCGAGGGTTTCGGCTACATCATCCTTCCCTTCGACCCCCTCATCGGGGCGAAACGGGAGTTCCTCGATCCCGCGGAGATGGCGCTCTTCAACTCCGACTCCCTCAAGGTATTGAGTATCTGTGGGTCTGTGAGGCTTGTTCAGGAGGAGCTGGACAGGACGATGGCGAGCATCCTCGCAGGCTCCGCCGAGCTTCCCCACATCCTCGCGAGCCCTGAGAAGTGCACAGAACGGATGGAGTTCAAAAACCCCTACGCTCGGGCGAAGGCCATCGGCGCGCTCCACATGGCCCAGACGGTGGCGGGAATCGCCGCCGCCGCCTGCTTCAGGCTTAAGGAGCTGGACAGGATCGCCCTCACCGCCGCCGCGGGACACGAGGTGATGCGGGCTGCAGCAAAGCTGGCCGACGAGGCGAGGGAGATGGAGAAGGCAGGTGACTCGGTCTCAAGGCGTCCCCACGCGAGATCCGGCGCAATTCTGGAGAAGAGAGGGCTTCTCGATAAGCCCGATCCGATCTGAATCGATCTTGGCCATGTAAAAGAGGTTCTGGCGCAAGAGGCGCCAGTCCTTTACTTTTCTTCGGCAGGGGTTCTTGGAGCAGATTCCCTTCTTCCTCTCTGTAGAAGCGTCGATGGATACGTCGCCTGTGATGCTCTGGTTCACGTGCACGGGAAAGACGGCGATATCATGGTGATGTAGTCGGTGTAGGCCTCAATAAGCTCCTCGGATTTATAGGCGCCAGCGACCGACTCATGGTTCCTCTGGCTCTCGCTGATCCTCTCGTCCACCCCGACGAGCCCCTCATCCGACGCCGTCTTCTCCGAACTTATGGCCGACCTGTACTCGTCGATCTGCTCCAGGACTTCGAAGCTTCCCGGATAATCTTACCGGGCCTCGAAGATCGGAGTTGTCTGAGGAAACCTCTCGGAAAGGTTATATCGCCCCCAGGACGAGTCAGATTCATGACCGACGTTCCCGATATCCCGACGGAGCAGATCCAGCAGCGAGTGGTGGCGATGTGGCTTGGAAGCTTCTACGGAAGCAGCGGCTACGTCGCGAAGAGGCTCGGAAAGAAAGGGCTTCGCGAGTTTCAGGATATGGGCGCCCACCAGGTCGCCGACACCTTCAAGAGGCTGGAGCTCTCCGAGCCGAAGGACCTGGCCATTGCCGTGGCCACCAACGACAAGAACCTCTTTGGAAGCGTCGTTTCGGTGGTGGAGGGGGACGGCTGGGTTGAGATCAGAAGGGATAAATGCGCCATCAAGGAGGGCATCAACGCCTTCGCCCGCCTGGGAGCCGGGCTCGTTGCAAAACAGCACTGTAAGACCTGCGTCGAGAGCCACTGGCGGAAGGTCTTTGCAGATCTCGGGATGAAGCTCGAGGTCGAGGAGACTGATGAGGGATGCGTGATGAAGGTCTACCGAAGCTGACCTCTGCGGGAGATCATCCTGTCATCTATTGGGCAAATAATTTAAACCAAGCCCAGCATACTCCCCCCAGGGGAGTGTGACTCGGACATGATTTCAAAGAGCAATTTGATTTTGGTGGTATCGGGCCTGATCTTGACGGCGGGCCTGGCGGGCGCAGACTACCTGAACCCCGGCACTAATCCCAACTACTCGGAGTGGCGGTCCTACTTCTCTGACCCCATATTCTTCTCTGGGGGCACGGCCTCGAGGGTAGACCACAGCCAGTACTACCCCTACTTCGGATCGGAGATCTTCAAAGAGCCGGCATCCCTTGGAGGATCGTCGAAGGCGCCGTCGGTCCTGGGAAAGGTCTCCCGAAAAATCGCCGAGGAGAGGGAAAAACAACTCCTTGCAATGGGAAACCAGCCCCCGATCGTAAGCCCTCGGCTCAGCAGAATGATCGACCCCGCGACACTTCCTTCCAAGGCGAACTGGACGAGGACGATGGAGTACGCAAGGGAGAGATCCTCCATGAGGATCTTTGAGGGCGGAAACTGGACCGAGCCCCAGGACGTCATGAAGATGTACTGACGGGGTCGTCGGTAGTCAACCCATTCCCGGGGATGAGCTCCGGGATGGGGGGCGACCCCGCGAGAATCTCCTGGGGGTCCCGCGGTTCTGACTATTGTCCAGAGTGCTTCCAGTGCTTGTACATCACCGATATCGCGTCGGCGCACTGCTCTGGGGTCTGGTAGACGGGGATTCCGACGTTCTCCATCTTGATGACGTCGTCCATGGCGAACTCCTTTCCTGCAACGCAGACCATAATGGGCTTTCCCCGATAGTCGATTTTGCCCAAAGGCTCGACGTAGCTTCCCAGGATCTCAGCCTGGAGGATGACGATGAAGCTTCCCACGTCCTCGCTCTCCACCCCGATCTCGATCGTCCTCTTCACCGTCTCGGCGTCCATGCTGAAGGTGTAGTCGACGGGGTTTGTCCCTCCGACGTACTCCGGGAGCAGGTCGAGGAGCCTCTCCTTGAGGTGAGGCTCCAGATCTGAGAGCTTCATTCCCTCGTCGATGACGGCGTCGGCGGATATGACCCCGAGGGAGCCGGCGTATGTGATGATGAAGACGCCCTCCTTTTTGGGGAAGGGCTGCTTGGACACCGCCCTGGCGAGGTTGAACATGTGCTCGTAGTCCCTCGCCCTGATCACCCTGGCCTGCTGGAAGACGGCGCTGTAGACTAGATCGTTTCCGGCTATGGAGGCGGTGTGGGAGGCGACCGCCCTCTTCCCAGCCTCAGTCCTGCCGGACTTGAGGGCGATTATCGGCTTCTCCGTCGTGATCCTCTTAGCCACGTCGATGAACCTTCTCCCGCCCTTCACAGATTCGAGGTACATGCAGATGACGTTCACATTCTCGTCCTGGCTCACCGCCTCCAGCATGTCCGTCTCGTTGATGTCGAGCTTGTTTCCGATCGTCGCCACGATCCCGAAGTCCATGATGTGACGGAGACCCCAGAGCATCCCGGCGGCACAGACCCCGGCCTGGGATATGAGGCCGATGTTCCCCCGGGATAGGGCGTCGACGATCCCTATGGACTGGACCATACTGCAGTGGGTATTGATTATCCCCGAGCAGTTGGGCCCCAGGAGCCGCACGCCGTAGGAGTCGGTGATCGCCTTCATCTCCTCCTCTATCCTCCTTCCCGCATCGCCCATCTCGGCGAAGCCCGCAGACTCGACGATGACGTATTTGACGCCACAGTCGCAGCACTCCTTCACCACCTCCGGCGTCATGCTCGCCTGGACGAGGATGACGGCGACGTCGATGGGCTTTTTGACGGCGCTGATCCTCGGGTAGGCCTTGATCCCCAAAATCGACTCGGCCTTGGGGTTGATGGGGTAGAGATCTCCCTCGAAGTCGTGATTGATCAGGTTGCAGAAGACGTTCCATCCGAGCTTACCTTTTGTCCCCGAAGCTCCGATGACGGCGATGCTCTTCGGGTAGAAGAGGTCGTGGAGGTCCTGGATCTTGGGCAAGGCCCCTTCGGTGACCTCGGGGGCGTCGCCGATTATGATCCTCGCATCCACCACCCGGTAGCCGTCGGGGTATAGGAAGACGGGGTTTAAGTCCATCTCGGCGATCTCGGGATATTTCATCACCAGGTCGGAGATCTTCATCAACAGATCCCTCAGAGCAGGGATGTCCGCCGACCGGCCGCGGTACCCCCCAAGAAGGGCGTGGCCCTTTATCCCCGCGATCATCTCGTCGGCATCGGTCTCGGTGATGGGTATCGACTTCAGGGATACATCCTGGAGGATCTCGACGAAGATGCCGCCGAGGCCGAACATCAGGATCGGACCGAAGGTGGGGTCGCGAGCCACCCCGACGATCGCCTCGGTCCCCGGCGGGGCCATCTCCTGGACTGCGATCCCGACGACCTCTTTGTCCCGGAACGCTTCCACCATCTCCAGGCGGGCCCGCCTAACCTCGTCGGGACCCATCAGGCCGAGCCTCACGCCGCCGGCGTCGGACTTGTGGACTACCTCTGGGGAGACCACCTTCAGTACCACGGGGTAGCCTATCGATTCCGCCAACCGGACCGCCTCATCCTCAGACCGGGCGACCTCGGCGCCCGTCGTCGAGATCCCCAGGCTTTCGAGGAGAGCCTTGCACTCGTGCTCCATCAGATACGTTCTATTCTCCTCTTTTGCCCGCCCCACAACTTCCCTGAATAATTCTGCCATATCGTCCCTCCACCAATCTTCATAACATCGATCAGGTTTCCCTAATAATCCAAAAATATTGCCCGTATCGCTACTTTCAGTACAATTATTCATGTGAGATTCCGTCGTTTCGACTCTGATTTTGCGCTTATTCACGCGTAGGACTTCTTTTTTGATCGGTCACATTAAACTTTTCTGTCGCCACTTTGTCGCTCAGGGAAACTCATAACTCAATGAGCTGGTATCGATGGGAACCAAAGCTGATCTCCTCGCCAGAGTTCATCTTACGGCACCCGTTCTACCTTCGGCCATGTGCCTCTGAACTTCTCCTCGCCCTCCTTCGAAGGGGCTATGGTAGGAGTTTGTGTCCCTCAGATCTGCCCTCTATCGAGATAAGTCTCTTCCCATAGCTCGACAAATTTGGGGGCGACGTGACCGAAGAGGTATTACAAAACTAATGGGGGGCCGTTCCATGAAAAAGTGGGTGCCTGTATCGCCTATCAGGGCAAAACTCAGACGCCGATAGAGCCGAATCGCCCGGTTGAACTTCGCCACGTGAAGCCTGAGGGGCAGACCCGCCTCCACTGCTTCCTCCGCCAGATCCCGAATCAGGCAGCTCCCAATGCCCTTGTCCCGATCTTCTGAGAGGAGGGCGATCTCCGCCAGCCTGATTTCCTTGTGCCCCCGGATGACGATCAGATTTCCTACAGGCCTTCCGTCCAGGAGAATTACCCTCTGGTCCGCCTCGGGGGTCATGGTGGCTAGTGATGTTGATGCGCTTTGAACTGGAGCCACAGAAATGCTTCTTTATCAGCCTCGCCCCAGCCGATGGACGCGATCTCCACCTCACTGGTGCTGGTGTAGAGGCGAAAGAGGAAGGGCTCGTCCTCGGGAAGGGGAAGCCGAAGAGATAGAGTCGTGATCATGGTTGGCAGAAGGGGACGCCGCAAACGGTCTGCGGCCTCGATCCTTCCTTCGTCCTCTCCATAGGAAAGTCCCCACGAGGGCTGCCATGAATTTTTGATCTCTCCAGCGCCTCTTCCCAAAACGGCCTGAGCATGAACCATTATTGAAGTTTACAATTAATAAATTTTGCGAGCAGATATAACGGATTTCAGACTTCGATCTCGGCGCTCTCACTTTGGTTTTTGCTTTCAACTGCTGTGCTGAACCTATGAAAAGATCAAAAGCTTCATAAACTCTGGATTTATAATGAATAGTCATTATAGTCTCAGGAGGTGATAAAAGTGATCGGTGAGATCCTGGTCGCCATCTCAGTGGTTGGCCTGGCGTTCTGGGTCTACCTAATCCGTTACAACGTAGAAACCTGATGACCTGCCGATGCCAAGAAAGCCGATTTTCTTTGCCTAGCTGTGATTCTCTCCCGAAGCCTTCTGAACTGCCCAGCAACCCAGGACCAATTTTAGCATGAGGCCGAACCCTCCGTTGACTATGCTCGATTTTTGGCCTCATGCATCTTTTCGCCTGAGATCCTCTGACCGGCCGAATCCACATTCTATTCGGCCGAGAATCGTCCTACTACTACTACTACAGACAGGGGAGCCAGTCTATGTTGGAAGTGATGGTCTCGTTCATTGAGAGCTGGATGTACTTCTCTATCGAGAAGACTCCTGTGACGTCCTCAATGCTCCTTCCCACCTCGAAGTGTCTGCCCTTGCTGTCGGCCTTGGGGTCTTTGGAGAGCCATCCTATGTGGCCCACTCCTATGACGTTGGAGCTGAAGCTGGCCTCAATCCCGCTGTTGTTGACCGCGTTCAGATGGCTATCGCCCGCCGTTCTGATCTCGGTACTCTTCATCAGGCTCTCGGCGTGGGTATACTGCTCAGTGACCACGGCTCCTGCATCGTAGTTGGATACGCATAGCTTATCCACCCACTTCTGGTCGTAGGTGCCGGTCTGGTAGCTTACTGGGAAGTACTCGAACTCTGCTTCCTGGGTGTAGTTTATGGAATTGTGATGGACGTTGAGCTCGAACTCGGTGCGGTCGTAGAAGTTGCCGCTTCCCGATATCCTCTCCACGATCTTCTGGCCGCTGTATCCCTGGGCTGTCTGGCCGATGAGCTCGTGGCTTCTGTAGCCCACCCCCTGAATCACCGACCGCTCGAAGACGTAGTTGGCAGCTGCCGCTGACCCCACAAAAACCACCATAGAGATCACGACTGCGAGCCATAGACGATTCAATCTGAACCTCCCCGAAGTTCCGGTGACGGCCTTATCGTTTAAAAACGTATCGAGTTTCTCCAGCTTCTATAATAAATTTATGATCCTGTTTGAATGGTCCTGCCCTTGGTCCTGCACTGGTGGTTTGTTGGAAGATCAGAGTTCCTGAGACGAGATCAAGAGTCTCACCAGCTCTTCTATCAGATCGTCGTCGAAGGGCGGCCTTCCCTCCACCGCCACGATGGGATTTGGGACGTCGATCCCGCCAAGGACGATCTTGGGAAGGTCGGATCTCTTAAAACCCTCGACGATGGCGTAATCCACCCCCTCTCTCCGAAGCTCCTCCAGAGCCTCCTCAAGCCCTCCGCCCCTCGCCACTTTGAAGAAGACGCCCTCTTGGCCTACGCCCACCACCACGTCTGCCCCCGCCTCAAAGTGGCGTTTGGTGTCGCCTCTGTCCTCCACGGGGTGGTGGGGCATGTTCTTAATGGTGCCAACCCGGCCGTGCCTCTTCAGAGATCTGACCAGCTCCTCGACGAGAGTGGTCTTGCCGGACTTCTTGGGCCCCACCACGGAAACGATCTTCAAAGCATAGTCCTCCTTCTGATCGTCGTTCGCGACTGACGGCTCAGCCCGTCATCAGAGATGCGAGGAACCGGGCGTAGATCGAGAGGTCCTCCAGGGTCACATTCTCGTCCGGACCATGGGGGTTTGAGTCGGTCTGGCGGCCGACGCCGTAGACGCAGGAGGGGATCCCCGTCACGTCCACGACGTAAGCCTGGTCGAGGCTGTACTGGGCGCCCGCAAGCCTTGGCTTCCTTCCCGAGGCCTTCTCAAGAGCGCGGCTCACCTCTGCGACCCAGGGGTGGTCAGGATCTACCCGCATGGGAGGGTAGCCCATCCAGCTCCTCCACTCGAGGTCGACACCCAGGTCCGCCACGGCCCTCTCCATCTCGGCGGCCGCCTCCTCCATCCTCTCCTCAGATATCACCCTGCGGTCCCCCCTGACGACGCACCTGTCGGGGACGATGTTCTCCTTGATCCCGCCGTGGATCATTGTGACGTTCAACATCGGTCTCCCGTGATCCAGGCCAAAGGCAAGAAGCTCCGAGGAGGCCCGCAAGGTGGACCTCCTCGACTCCACTTCTTTCTTCAGATCCAGGAGGGCCTCTATGACCGGCAGAGCATTCTCGATGGCGTTCTCCCCGAGAAAGCTCGCCCCCGAGTGGACCGCCTTCCCGCGGACCGTCGCCTCCCATGTGATGATGCCATTGCAGCCGATGATGATGTCGTCGGAGAAGCTATCCATGCAGAGCATGCAGTCGCCCTTGACGAGCCCCTCGTCGGTGAAGTAGCAGAGCCCCGAGTACCCCCCCACCTCCTCGTCGGTGGTGAGGAGCACCTCCAGGTTGCGCCGGTGCCTTCCACAGGCTCTGACCGCCCCGAGGGCAGCGATGAGGGCTGCCACCGCCCCTTTGGAGTCGGCGACGCCCCGGCCAAAGATTCGGTCTTCCCTGACCTCCGGCTCAAAGGGGTTCGAGGACCAGCCCTCTCCAGCGGGGACGACGTCGAGATGAGTGTAGATCACCAGGGTCTCTTCGGCCCCGGCATCCAGGTGTGCCCTGAGGTTCACCCTGTCGCCGACGAGGTCCGCCCTCCCACACCTCTGATCGAAGATCTCCTGGGGCATCACCACCTTCTCCGTCTCAAACTCCAGGCCCCTGAAGATGGAGATCAGGTAATCGACGATCTCGTGATAGTTTTTACCCGGGGGGGCGACGGTCTCAAAGCGTACCAGGTCCCTCAACGCCTCCAGCATCTCGGGCGTCTTCGAATCCAGGTATCGATAAAGTTCCATATATCTCAGCAAGTTTATGCTGGACCGAGCCCTATTAAAGGCTTCTCTGACCTGGCCATCGCGCAAGGGTCTCGATTCCGGCGAAATCCCCTCCAGAACCTCGAGACACTTCTCCTCAAGCCTCGGAAAGAGTACATATTCAAGGTGGTTCGCCCGTCCTGGCCCGTACCTCCCCTTTCGCAAGTTCTCGATCTGGGCGTCCAGGATCCCTCCCTTCCGGAGGATCACGTCCAACCTTCGGGGGCCGAGATCGACCTCGTGTCTCTCGGGAAGCTCGATACACATCTCGAGGAAGGTGTCGGTCTCAAAGCCCATAGCGCCGTACAACTGATATCCTCCTATATTGATCCTGGTGCCGAGACGAGGCTGACGACGGCGATCGTCAAAAGCCCCACGAGGATCAGTCGAATGCCGGAGACGATCATACGCTCGTGGCTGATCCTGGCCAGAAATAAACCCAGGAAGAAGAGGCACAGAAGCCCGAGGCCGAGGGACGCCATGAAGGCCTCCTCCATATCGATCCTGGGCACAAAGAAGTAAGGCAGTACGAGAATGATCGCCCCCAGGGCGGGGCTGATCCCGTTCACCAGGGCGACGACGATGGTGGCAAACTCCGAGGCTCTCGCGAACTGGCTCTTCTTAAGATCGATGAGCATCGCGCTCTCCAGTTTCTTCAGGTCCCTCTTCCTCTCGGCCCTCTCCGCCAGGTAGGCGCTGCTCATGCCAGAGATCCCGAGAGCTATGCTCCCCCCCACCCCCGCCTTGATGACTATGTCGGGATTTGTAAGCCCCGAGAAGTGGGCGCCGATGACGACCCCCATTATGGTGAGGATCCCGTCGAAGGCGTTCATCACGAAGAGGCGCCTTGCTATCTTGTAGGCCTGGCTGACCTGAAGGTAGGTTTGAAACCTTTTCCAGCAAGAATCCATGACAGAAGACCATCTGAACTTCTTTGGCTTAATCCCTGACGATCAGTGACCTTCCGGTCATGGCTGCCGGTATCGGAAGGCCCAATAGATCCAAAACCGTAGGGGCGACGTCAGCGAGGATCCCATCGTCGCGCAGCTTCACCTCTTCGCCGTCCATTATCAGGACGAAGGGGACGGGGTTTGTGGTGTGGGCCGTGTGGTGCTGACCAGTACTGGGGTCTTCCATCTTCTCTGCGTTTCCGTGGTCCGCCGTCAGAAGGACGGCTCCGCCGCGGGCCAAGACCTCGTCGACGACCCTCCCAACGCATTCATCCACCGCCTCCACCGCCCTGACGGCGGCGTCGAAGATCCCGGTGTGGCCGACCATGTCCGAGTTGGCGTAGTTGAGGACGATGAGGTCATATATCCCCTCCTTTATCCTCTCGACGACGGCTTCGGTCACCTCGAAGGCGCTCATCTCAGGCTTCAGGTCGTAGGTGGCGACCTTCGGCGAGGGTATCAAAACCTTTTCCTCGCCAGGGCTCGCCTCCTCCCGGCCGCCGTTGAAGAAGAAGGTGACGTGGGCGTACTTCTCCGTCTCGGCGATCCGGAGCTGTCGAAGCCCATCCCTGCTCACCACCTCGCCCAGGGTGTCTTTGAGGTGCTCGGCGGGAAAGGCTACCGGAGCCTCTATCGACTCCTCGTACTGGGTCATGCAAACGAAGTGAACGTTGATCTTTTCCCCGTTGAACTCGCAAAAGTCGGGGTTTACAAAGGCCTTGGTGATCTGGCGAGCCCTATCGGGCCGAAAGTTGAAGAAGATGAGGCTATCGCCGTCTCTGACCTGCCCCTCGGAGTCCACCACCGTCGGCTTGAGAAACTCGTCATCTTCGCCCCGGTCGTAGCCGGCCCTCACCGCCTCCTCCGGGCTGTCGGCAAAAAACCCTTCGCCAGAGGTCATGGCCCGGTAGGCGAGCTCTGTCCTCTCCCACCTTCTGTCCCGGTCCATGGAGTAGTACCTTCCGGCGACGGTGGAGACCTTTCCAACGCCGATAGATCCGATCTCCTCCTCCAGCTCCCCGAAATAGCCGAGGGCGCTTCTTGGAGGAACGTCCCGCCCGTCCAGGATGGCATGGATCCAGACCCTCTCAAGACCCCTCTCTTTCGCGAGCTTCAGGAGGGCATATAGGTGGCTGTTGTGGCTGTGGACCCCGCCATCGGAGAGAAGGCCCATCAGGTGGAGGCCGCAGCCCCTCTTTTTCGCTTCTTCCATGGCCTCTATAAGAACCGGGTTTTCACGGAAAGAGCCGTCCTCGATGGCGAGGTTGATCCTGGTATAGTCCTGATAGACCACCCTCCCCGCGCCGAGGTTGAGGTGGCCCACCTCGGAGTTTCCCATCTGGCCTGGGGGAAGGCCCACATCCAGCCCGGCGGCGCCTATTGTGGTGAAGGGATAAGAGCTTTTGAGGCGGTCTATGTTGGGGGTTTTGGCGGAGGCAATGGCGTTTCCCTCGATCTCGTCGCTCTCGCCAAACCCGTCCATGATGATGAGGGTGACAGGCTTCATCGTTCGAGAGTCATCTCAGATCAAGATAACCCTTTGCTTCCCCCTTCAGATCTTGAAGCCGTGGTCCCCTATGAGGGGGACGAAGACGACGCCTCCGTGGTGCTCCAGCTCGAAGCCCTCCTCGGTCCTGATGACCAGGACCAGCTCCTGGTAGCAGCTCCCCACGGGGACGACGAGCTTTCCCCCCACCTTCAGCTGCTCTTTTAGGGGCTCGGGAACCTCCGGTGCCGTCGCCGCTACGTTGATCCGGTCGTAGGGGGCGTGCTCGGGAAGGCCGCGGCTTCCATCTCCCTCGACGACGGTCACGTTCTTGATCCCCGCCTCTCGAAGGTTCCGGCGGGCGAAGACCACCAGCTCCGGGACTCGCTCGATGGAATAAACGCAGCCCTCGGGCCCCACCAGCTCCGCCATCACCGCGGCATGGTAGCCGGAGCCGGCCCCCACGTCCAGGGCAGACATCCCCTCTCCCAGGTCAAGGACGTCGCACATGATCGCCACCATGTGAGGGGCTGATATCGTCTGCCCCTCGCCGATGGGAAGAGGATGATCCTCGTAGGCCAAAGAGCGTATGCTCTCGGGGACGAAGAGCTCGCGAGGAACCCGTTCCATCGCCTCTATGACCCGATCGCCGACGTTACCCCGGAGCATCTTCAGCATATCTTCTTTCATCAGAGGGCAGCCCCCCAGATCCTGGTTATCTCTTTCGCGAGGGCTCTATCGGGAGATCGCCCGTCGCGAAGCCTGATCTTCTCCACCCGATACCTCCTTGCGCCCGCGGTCCTCACATCCCCCACTGCGAAGGTCTCGTCCCCTCCGGCGGGGATGTTGTAGGAGGTGGTCTTTCCCCTCCGTTGGACTGAGACCTTGACCACCACCTCGTCGACGGCCCTCGTCCAGAGGGTTTCTACGTCTCCGGCACGAGCCTCCTCCTCCCGCTTCCCCCCCTCCAGTTCGATGGAGGTGATCTCGACGATCGCGACGTCGCCGACCCCGTCGTCCACCAGGATCTCATCGCCTACCTTCAGGAGATCCTCTGCCGGGATCTCGATGGTGCGGCGTTGGGAGGCGTCCTTGGCGCTGATGATGACCCTGAGGGGCGCAAGCCTCGCCCTCTCGAGTCCCGTGGGATGGACCGTCCCGCAGACCTCGCATCTGACGAGGTGCTCCCGTCTGAGCTTGACGGTGACGTGTTCTGTGAAGTCGCCACATTCGGGACAGAAGATCTCCTCTTGCATGGCTACAAGCCCTCCTCAAAAACTACTAAAAGGTGACTATCGGATTCCAGGCGGATGCCTCCCATGGGGGCGGAGGATCTTCCCGTGGCCTGGGATCACGACGTCGGCCCTCTCCAATGCCGTCATCCTGCTCCTCCTCAGGGCCTCTGTATCGAAGGCGTATTCGTCCTCCAGGGCCAACAAGGACTCTCGATCAGCCCCATGGACAGCACCCTCCCCCCACCAGAAGAGGTCTCCCGCCACAAGCCAGATCTCGCCATCGGCCTGGACGAGGAGGGAGGCGTGATCCGGGGTGTGGCCGGGCGTCGGGAGGACCTCGACATTCGTTCCCGGGACAAATTTTTCGTATGGTATCACCTCTTCCCCCCGATAGATGTAGCTCGAATCGCAGACCTCCGTCTCAGGAAAGAGCCTCAAGTTGAGGATGTGGTCGAGGTGGGTGTGGGTTACGAATATGAGGTCCACGTCCTTGTGAGAAAGGCCCCTTCGGGAGAGGCCTGAAAGAAGCCCCTTTTTGTCGGCGCCGGGGTCGACTAGGACTCGGATCCCAGCGTCCCTCAGCCAAAAACTTCACCTCAAACCCGCCGTCAATCAAATGGGTTTAAAAAGGTGTAAGATATAGACATGACGGGTGGCCCGATAGCTCGGGTTTCGGTCACGTCCGGAGGTGAGTGGGTTCATGCGCAGTTTCTTGATGTTGCTGGCTGCTGGCGCCTGTATTCTCCTTATGGGGGGGCAGATGGGGTGGGCGGAGGAGACGAGTTTTTTGGAATCGTCGATCAAAGTATCGGAGAACAACTCTCTCTCCCGTCCCGTCCTGGAGATATCTAGGTCCACCTTTGGAGGAGGTTTCACAAAGATCACTGTTTTAAGAAACCCGGCAACGGGCACGGCGATGAGGGAATCTTACCTTTACGGAGGCTCCCTCGACCGGGAAGTAGCCATCGGCGTGGACAGGAGCGGTACGGAGATGGAGGTCGAGTCCCAGTTCGACGGCGCGGCGAGCCTGGGGGTGTATAAGATGTCCAGCCCCAACAGCACGCCCCAAAAGTCCCCGGCCTTTTCGGCTTCCGAGGACTACTCCGGAAGCTTCAAGATCAGCGAGAGGGTGGACGACTACGGCTCGAACATAGCCACCGAAAGGTCCGTCTCGGGGACTGGGTTTGTCGCCGTCAACAAGAAAGTCGGAGATGAACAGAGAACTTTCGAGTCGGGGACCGGCTCTTACCAGTCCGAGGAGAGGATCGAGACCTACACCAACTACATCGCCAAGTCGGTCTCCCTCGACCACAGTCCCACGAGCTTCGCCGTCGGCGGCCCATCGGCGAACGTCTCCCTCAGGTGGAGCGAGGGGATGAGCTCCAGACGGGAGGGCGAGAGCTACATCGGCGAGGAATACTCCGGGGTGAGCCACCTCGATAAGACGACGACAGCTTTGGGTCTCGGCGAGATGGAGACGGAGGCCGAGTTCTCGGGGGCAGCGAGGTACAGGGTCGTCTCCGAGGGCGGGATCGATATGGACGAGCAGTACGAAGGAGACTACTCCCTCCAAAGGGACATCAGGCTCCACGAAGCCTCCGGGTATGGCCAGCCCCACCTCCATGTGGCGAAAGAGGGATCCCTCGTTAACGAGGAGGATAGAACCCTCGCCGCCTACGTCATAATCCTGGAGAACGACGGGGACAGGACCCTCGAGCCGATCCTGGTGAGAGACCTCTTCCCGCCGGGATCTGTCTTCGTCAGATCCAATCTCAAGCCGACCCTCACCTCCGGCGGCGCCAACTGGTCCATCACCCACCTATCTCCCGGAGACGTCAGAAGCATCGAGCTTGTCCTCGACGTGACGAGCTTCCTGGGCGGCGAGCTGGTGAATCGGGTGGAGGCCTTCGGCGGCGACGGCGAGGATTGGGTCTACGCCGCAAACTTCTCCGCCCTCGAGATCGACTGGCTCTCCTGCTGCTCCGCCGAAGGTGCGGCCGTCGTCAAGGCGGGGGTGGTCGACGATACGGTTCCAAACCACGTCCTATATTCTCTGGATATCAAAAACCTCGGGGACGACACCCTGGTGGCGAAGGTCGCCGACTGGCTCCCGGAGGGTATGAGGCTCATCGACTCGTCACCGATCTTCGCCACCTATGACGACGGAGTCGTCACCTGGAACCTGATAGATCTCGGTCCCGGCGAAGAGAGGAGGATCATATACGAGGTGGAGGCCCTCTGGAGCGGAAGGTTCGTCAACCTCGTCGAGGTCGGTCCAAGGTCCGTGGACGGCCCCTCCGTGCGGCCGATCTATGCCAAGTCGATCGTCGAGGTGGAGGAGTTCCAGGGCGAAAGGCCAAGGCCGGGCTGGCAGCCCCCGGACTGGTTTGGCGAAGCGAAAGATATCCGGGATTAGGTCGCCTGAAGATCCGAAGAAAAACTCCATCGACCAAAATAGAAGTGGGGCGGCATGACATGTTTAAAAAGGAGATAAGGGGCGAGATCGAGATCATGGCCTCGCCGCAGAAGGTCTGGAAAGCTCTCACCGACTTTGAGGCCTTCACGGATTGGAACCCCTTCATCAGGCCGGTGGTTGGAGAGGCAAAAGGGGGGTCGCGGCTGAGGGTCCAGATAAAGCCCCCGGGCGGGAGGTCCGTAGCCTTCAGGCCCGTTGTGGCTCAGGTCATTCCGGATAGGGAACTCCGGTGGAAGGGCAGACTCTGGCTTCCCGCCCTATTCGACGGGGAGCACATCTTCGAGATCGAACCCCTGGGGGCCGAGAGGGTGAGGTTCGTTCAGAGGGAGGTGTTTTCTGGGCTTCTGGTTCCCTTCATGGCGAAGAGCATCGATCAGACCCTTTCCGGTTTTGAGGAGATGAACAAGGCCCTGAAAGAGAGGGTAGAAGGCGGCGATGGATAGATAGGCCACAGTATAAATTCAAACATTCCGCATTTAAATCCGTGAGCTCAGGCATTTTCCAGGACCTGGTCGAGGTCGGCGATTATGTCCTCGGGATCCTCGATTCCCACCGAGAGCCTCACCAGGTCATCGGTGATCCAGTCCTTTTTTGTTACCTCCGCCGGGACGGCGACATGGGTCATGGATGTGGGATCGTTCTATCGACGGCGCCTATTATTCTCGAATTACAAAGGTGTGGGCGAATTTGATGTAAGAATTTTAGCGACAAAACTGTCAAAATCGTGGTTATAGAGCTCCCTTGGACCCGGAAACCGGAAACTTTATATCCAATGAAGCGGTGACATGTAGTCTGTTTGGTGTATCGAATGGTCGATTATTACCAGCCAGTTTGTATTTGCCACATTGGTGAGGAAGAGTTCCCTCTTCCTGGAGATAGAACCGCTTACGTATGCCGACACTGTGGGGTTACGCCCTTCATGGACGGGTCTCATCACGACGAGAAGTGTCCAAGATACAGATGCTGAGCCGACACAGGAACATTTGTAAGCAACCCAAAGGCGCTCGGAAAAAAGGCCAAATACCGCCTTCTTACACCATGCCGAGCGTCGTACAGATCATTTTTCATTTTGATTATTTTCGCTGTACTGTGGATGTCCCAAGCGGTGGGCAACAATCCGAGTAACTTAATTCATTTTGCGCTACGGCCTTCAAACCCTTTAAGTTTGAGGGCCGACAGCATCCCGCTGCCGCCCTTCACCCCATCTTCTCCCGCACCGGCTCCAATATGGCGTTGAGATGCTCGACGGCGCTCTTCTTGAGGTCGAGGGGGTGCATCTTCCCGGCCAGATAGTCCGCCTCAAGGCCATCGTACCTCTCGTAGGTGACGTCGCCCCCGAACTTCTCGGGCCGCTTGATGGTGACGCTACCCAGGCGGGGGAGGATGTGATACTTGAATAGCTCGGTGACGGGGTTGCCCTCGATGTCTTTTGCCGGGCAGTAAGCGGACATTATCTTCTTCTCCAGATCCTCGGCGGAATCGTCGACGGAGCTAGAAGGGCCTCGTCGGGAACGTGGAATGCTATTTCGACCATATTCATCTCTTCCAAGAGGGGGCAGACGTCTCAGACAGAAATTTCGACGCATCTCGCGGTGGTGGTCGGCTCGGGTATGGGGAGGTTGTCTTCTTTCAGGCCTTCCAGATGAAACTCTATCGCTTCTCTCATCAGCTCTGCCGTCTCCTCTTCGGTCTCGCCGGCGGCGGCTACGCCGGGAAGGTCCGGGCAGTATGCAGAGTAATTTCTTTCGCCCTTCTCGATAATAATCGCATATCTAGCTCTGGTCATCTTCAACCTCCTTTAGGTCCGCCTGATTTAATATGCTTTTCAGGGTCTTGGGATGGAGATCCAGATCCGGCTTGCCTGCGATCGTGACACGTCCCTTCTTAAATGGGTGCTTGAACTGCCTGTGGCTCCCTCTTGTGGTCACCAGTCTCCAGCCGTCTGCCTCTATCAGCTTAATGACATCTCTGATTTTCAATCTGCCGCCTCGTTCAATTTAGCATGTTGACGATTTCAACCCCACGGTTCTACTTAATTTATATGCTATAGCATACATATATAGTATTCTTGCTCGGCGCTCTCCAGAAATCGGCAGGAGCCGCCAAAAACCGGCTCGTTGACTCGGTCCTCATGCCAGCGAACTTCCTGGGTGAGTCTCTCGCCGAGTTTCTCAGCTCGACCCTCCGAAGCGAGGGAGCGCGGGAGGCGTCGCCGTCGGGACGCGGGTCCCAGGGGCGTCCCGCCGCCTCGACCCCGGGGCCGGGGACCGGCGCCGATCTACGTCACGGGCGCGCCGGGTCTCGGGAGACCGCCCTCGCCGCTGTCGGCTGGTCGATCGCCGGGGAAGTCCGGCTCATCGCCGAGGTGGGGCTTAAATTAAACCTCATTTTTTTGGCTCGACTGGGTTTTGAGAGGATTGATCGAGGTAGATCGCCGCTATACCATCAGATGAGCAAGTTTTTAGTATAAGAAATCCAATTTGTGAAAGGTGACCCTGATGGGAGTGAAGGCTATTTACGAAAATGACGTCTTGAAGCCTCTGGAGAAGCTCAACCTCAGAGAGGGAGAGGTTGTGGATATCGAGATAAAGAGGGATGCTGTAGATCGGCTGGGTGGCCTGGTCAGGATCTCTCGCAAGGACTGGGCTGATGAACTGGTTGAAAGTCCGGAACTGGAGCCGGTCTGATGCCGAATGATATCGAGCCTGGCACAATCATTTTCATAGATGCAAATATATTTCTTTACAAAATCTTCGATCACTGGAGATATGCCGAGTCGTGCGGCAACCTCCTGAAGGACGTGAACCGCGGCAGGTATTATGCCGTTTCGTCGGTCTTTGTATGCAACGAAGTCTTCCACAGGGTCATGATCGCCGAGGTCGTTGAGAAGTTCAAAATAGACCCGAAGCGTGCTGTCAGATATTTGAAGGAGAATCCGAGCGCGATAAGGGACCTTGAAGCGGCGTGGTCAGCCATCGAGAGCATCGAGCAGATCGAGAATCTCAAGATCGCTGGGGTGGGGGTCGAAGTGATGAGGCAGTCCCTGGAGCATTCGAGAAATTACGGCCTTCTCTCCAATGATGCCGTCCACCTGGCCACGATGCAGAAGGAAGGGGCAAGCACGTTGGCATCCAACGATCAGGATTTTGAGAGGGTCGATTGGATTAAGCTGTGGAAGCCTTGATCGGTGCAACTGATGCCGGAGAAAACCAGACTTCGACCCATGATATTTTGAAGCTATAATTGGACTGATGAGCCATGACGACCCCGCCGTCGTCGGGATGAGGGTCCCGGGGGCGTCCCGCCGCCTCGACCCTAGGGCCGGGATCGGTCTCGCCTCATCCTCGGGCGCGCCTGGTATCGGGAGACCGCTATCGGCGTCGTAGGCTCTCGATCCGCGAGGAGGTCCGGCTCCTCGCTCGAATGGGGCGGGAAGCGGAGCCGCTGTCCGGCGAGGAGGAGGAGGAGAAGCTGCTCGGGCTCTTTCGGCCGTATGCGAGGAGGCTCGCGTTCTATCGGGGAGTGGTGTGAGGCCGATCTGTTAGGGTTGTTGGTGGCTGATTATGGATGATGTGGTTGGGAGAGATAGTAGTTTTTATAATATATAAGTTTGTAAAAAGCTATTTAAATGTTTAATGGAGAAGTCGTCCAAGGTGATTGGGCTATGTCCACGATCATGCAACCAGCAGCTTTCTTTAGCTATTCCCATCACGATGATAATCATGATCATGGATATCTGACAAAGCTTCGAGACCGCCTTAGCGGTGAAGTACGAAGTCATCATGCAAAGGAATTTCCAATTTTCCAAGATCGAAATAGCATAGAATGGGGCCAAAATTGGATAGAAAGGATTACCGAATCGCTTCGAGGTGTTACTTTTCTAATTCCTATAATTACCCCCAATTATTTTGCTAGTGAAGCATGTCTTGATGAATTGCGGCAATTTGCAGAATATGGGAAAAACGTAAACCGTAATGATTTAATCCTTCCAATATATTACATAAGATGCGAGCAAATGGAGACCAATACTACGCCAGATGATGAGTTAGTCAATTTGATTAAAGATCATCAATACAAAGATTGGAGGGACCTAAGAGGCAAGAGTCTAAAATTAGTCAAATTCAATGAGAGGTTGGAGGAATTGGCGTTGGACATTACCAATGCCATAGATAGATTACAAAAATCAGATGAGACGATCTTAGACAGTTCCAGTGATATAAGTGGCCAATTGGATGAACGTTTTGCCAAAGATGAAAAATTAATTGAAAAAAAGTACACTCAAACTTTAATAGTCGATAAAAACCAAAATAAATGCTTTAAAAATATTAATGATGCAATTAAAGCATCAAACATGGGCGATAAAATTGTTATTCGCCCTGGCATTTATGATGAATCAATTATTATTAATAAGAATTTAGAAATTGTGGGCGAAGGCGATTCGAATAATATAGTAGTACGAGCTGCAGAGAGAAGCGTTCTTGCATCGGTAGCGTCCCACGGTTGTGTTAAAAATATTTCCTTGAAACAAGTCAGTGGGAATTGGTTCTGTGTCGACATCCCGTTTGGGTCTATTGTAATTGAAAACTGCGAAATAACTAGTCAAGAGTCACCATGTGTTGGCATACATCATGGTGCAAATCCGCTACTTAAGCATAATAGTATTCATGGTAGTGCTCAATGTGGTGTATTTATATTTGACAATGCTCGAGGAATTTTAGAAGATAATGATATTTTTGATAATTCATTTTCTGGCATAGAGATTAAGAATTTTGCTAATCCTATCTTACGTCTCAATCGGATTCGCGATGGAAAACAAGGCGGTATCCTCGTACATAAAGACGGACTAGGGATATTTGAGAATAATGAGATTTTCAAAAATATTGCTGGTATCGAGATACGAGATGGGGGAAACCCGAATATAAGATATAATAAAATTTATAATAATAAAGAAAGTGGTATAATAGTAACCAACTATGGCCTTGGTATCCTAGAACATAACGATATTTCTGATAATGGACATGACGGTGTAGGTATCAGGTCAAATGGAAATCCGATACTCCGCCATAATAGCATTCGTGACGGAAAACAGGGCGGCATATTTGTATTGGATGGTGGCTTTGGGGTACTGGAAAACAACGATATATTCGGAAATGAAAGTGACGCTGTAGCAATAAAATCTCAAGGAAATCCAAAATTACGCCATAATCGAATTTACAGAGGAAAATCAGATGGTATTTACATATGGGATAATGGATTAGGTGTTATTGAAGATAACGATATTTTCGGTAATGTTCACGGGATAGAAGTAGAGAAAAACAGCAATCCAATATTACAACGCAACATGATACATGATAATAAGCAATTCGGAGTTAGAATACAAGATAGTGGCCGCGGCATTCTTGAAGCGAATGAAATCTTTAATAATAGTCTTTCGGGCGTTCAAATTCGTACATCGGGAAATCCAAACTTGAAATATAACAAAATATATAAGAATAGAGAAAATGGCGTTTTTGTTCACGAGAGTGGTTTGGGAATCATTGAAAACAACGATATTTTCGGAAATTTTTATTCAGGGATTGAGATAGCAACCCATGGAAACCCCAATATATTTAGAAATAATATTCGAAATGGTGAGCAAAATGGGGTTTTGATTTGGGATAACGGCAAAGGAGTTTTAAGGGATAATAATATTATATGGAATAAATTTGCAGGTATCGAGATACAGTCAACAGGAAATCCAGTGGTAAGTCAGAATAAAATTAACGCGAATTATTCCGAAGCAATAAGAGTGTTTGATGGTGGTATTGGTAGCATAGTAGATAACGATTTAAGAGGAAATCGCAGAGGCGCCTGGTCCATTCCAACTAAGACAACTCCCAATCTTAAAATCGCTCGAAATATCGATATCTAAATTGAGAGAGAGGAGTCTCAGAAATCTCTCAATCAGCAAACTAACGTCCTTCACCCCATCTTCTCCCGCACCGGCTCCAGTATGATGTTGAGGTGCTCGACGGCGCTCTTCTTGAGGTCGAGGGGGTGCATCTTCCCGACCAGATAGTCCATCTCCAGGGCCTCGTACTTATCGTAGGTCACATCGCCTCCGAACTTCTCGGGCCTTCTTATGGTGACGCTCCCGAGGCGGGGGAGGATGTGATACTTGAAGAGCTCGGTGACGGGGTTTCCTTCGATGTCCTTTGCCGGGCAGTAGGCGGACATGATCTTCTTGTCCAGGTCCTCGGCGGTATCGTCGACGGAGATGTAGTTCCCCTTCGACGAGGACATCTTCCCGCCGTTGAGGCCGGAGATGATGGGGGTGTGGAGGCAGACAGGAGGCTGCAGGCCGAGCCGCGGCATCTCTTCTCTTGCCAGCATGTGGATCTTCCTCTGGTCGATCCCGCCGACGGCCAGATCGACTCTGAGGGCCGCGATGTCCACCGCCTGCATCAGGGGGTAGATCATCTGGGAGACGTGGGGGTTGTCCATGTTCCGACCCACCTCGTCCATGGAGCGGCGGGCCCTGTTGAGGGTGGTGTTCCTCGCCATCTTCAGGACGTTCTTCACGTATTCAGGCTCGAGCTGGTAGTCGGTCCCGTAGACGAACTCGGTCTTATCGGGGTCCAGGCCCAGGGCGATGAAGCAGTCCCGATTGTAATCGGCCGTTGCCCTCACCTCTTCCAGAGTCCCCTTCTCGTTCAGGTAGGCGTGGAGGTCCGCCAGGAGGACTACGACCTGGAAGCCCGCTGTCTGGAGGTCGATCAATTTATTTGCGGTGAGCATGTGGCCCATGTGGACCTTGCCGCTCGGCTCGTACCCCACGTAGGCCCTCGGTTGCCCCTTTTCCTCCATCAACGCCTTGAGCTCGTCCAGCGTGACGATCTCCTCTGCATTCCTGATCACAAGCTCAAGCCTGTCCAACAGATATCACCACCACCCCAGAGGAGAGGGGATGTATAACGTTTTTGGTTCCTTTGGGAAAGGAGGATTTTTCGAGGGCGGCGGCTGGCGAGGAAGGGAGGTTTCGAGGTAAGGGTTATTAGGGACCTCGGCTGAGGAGTTCATCGTGAAGCAGAAAGGAAGGCGCGAGCCGGAGCCGTTGGAGAAGCCATCAGCCGGAACGGACGCCGAGAGGTCGAAGGAGAAGACCGCAGGCCTCCTCTTCCTTGCGGTCCTCTTCTCCCTCGTCTTCTGGAACTCGTACTGGTTCCTCTCCAAATTTCTTCTCTTATTCGTTATCTTCTACGTGATATATGTCGTCTCAAAGTCTCGATCCTGATCCCGAGCCCGGTTCTGATGGAAAGGGTTATCAGAAGATACCTCCCATCTTCGTGCCATGTCGCGCAGAATGCTGGGCAGATCAGGGCGGATCCGGAGCCGCGAGCAGAATATCATCCTCCTGGTCCTGGCGGTGGTGATTGTCGCTCTCCTCTGGAACTTCATAGGAGTCATCTTCAGGCTCGCTCTCTTCGCCGTCGTCGTCTACTTAGTCTACAGGCTCCTTCAGAGCTACATCTGAGGCGAAAGGAAGCTGATAGAACGGGGAGAAATCGTTATCATCTAAAAGGAGTGATTCTGATACATGACTCGTGCGATTCCGGTTCGGGCCGGAGGGAGCCGTTCCCTCTTGAAGAACATCATCCTCCTGGTCGTAGCCCTGATAGTCGCCGTAATCCTCCTGGACGTCATAGGCTTTCTGGCCGGGATATTGATCTTCGCCCTGGTGGTCTACATCGTCTACCTCGTCCTCCGCCACTACTTTTGAGGCGGCCCGCGATCCGCCCCGCTTCTGAGAGGTCCTCTTCGGTGTTGAGGTTGAAGAGGCTCAAGAGATCGGGGTCGACGGGGCGGAGAAGCTCCACCGAGACGAACCTCGCCTGCAGCCTCCCCAGAGGAGCCCGGATTTTTCGTATATCCATCGCCAGGGCCTCCTCGCAGGCCCGGGCCATAGCATCGGTTCTGTAGATGGCGTGAAGCGGCTCGATGAGGCCGTCATCCCGAACCGGTACGGCGGCTTCGTACCCCTCAGCGAGATCGAAGAGGATGTCCAGAACCTCGGGATTTATGAAGGGAAGGTCGCAGCCCACTGCGAGAGCCTGCTCCCCCCTGGCAGCCGCCATCCCGGCGGCGAGACCCGCTACGGGTCCAAACCCTTGTACGGAGTCGCAAGAGAGCCTCGCTCCGGAGACGGTACTTCGGAGCCGTTCGAGCTGCTCTTCGTCTCTTGCCACCACCACGACGTCATCGACGACCTCGCTGACGATCTCTTCGGTCCGCTCGATCATCGTCGATCCGAAAAACTCGAGAAAAGCCTTCTCCGAGCCGATCCTCCTTCCTGTGCCACCGGCGAGGATCACGCAAGACCGAATAGCTCCCATCCCCTCTCCTCGCAGTCCTCTCGGAGCGCCTGTAGAAGAACAGCTTCGGGGTTTGAACAGATCTCATCGGAGCTGAGAAGGGTATAATCGGGGCTGATCGTCGCAGTCGCCCTCCTCGCCTCTTCGAATAGGGCCTTCATCGAAGAGATCTCCGGGGGCTTACCGGCCGACCCCAGCCGACGATATGCTAATTCTCTTGTGAATTTGTTTCCGAGAATGATCAGTGTAGACTTCCCCTTCTTCGAGACCTCTGCCCTCTTCCCAGAGATCTCGACGAGGATGTACCCACCGGGGGTCAGGTAGACCCTTCTTCGCCTCTGGCTACTGGCAGAGAGTTCCGTAACTTCCCCCACCAGAACTTTGCCGTCATTCCTCTTCCAGACCTTCTCCCGGCCGTTGGCTATCTGGATGACGGACCCAAGCTCCTCTGCCCTCTTTTTGAGCTCCTCGTCGGTTCTGATCTTGCCGTCGTAAAGCTCCTCCTCCAGGGCCTCGGCTCCTCCGAAGAAGACAATGCTCCGACGGTCTCCCCCTAAGATCGCCCTCTTCTTTCCAGCGAAGCCCACCACCAGAGACAAGTCAAGCTCACCTTCCATCGGACTATTTCATCCGGATTTCATCTATTGTTAATCTGCTCTTGCATCTCGGTTGCGGTCGCCGTCTGGCTCATCAGCATCGAGACGGTGAGGGGTCCGACGCCTCCGGGGACTGGGGTTACGGCTGCCGCCACCTTCAGGACCTCATCGAACTCCACGTCGCCGACGGTCTTGCCCTCGACCCTGTTAATCCCGACGTCGAAGACGTAGGCTCCGGGTTTGACCATATCCCTCTTGATGAGGCCCGGCACCCCCGCCGCCACCACCAGGACCTCAGCATTCCGGGTGTGGGCCGCAAGGTTCCTCGTGAAGACGTGGCAGACGGAGACGGTGGCGTTTCTGTTGAGCATCATCGCCGCCAGGGGCTTTCCGACGACGTTGCTGTGGCCGACGATCACCGTCTCCCTCCCCTCGAGGGAGACGCCGAGCCTTTCGAGGGCCCATACGATCCCCTTCGGCGTGCAGGGGACGAGCCTCTCGGCCCCGGCCAAAAGGGAGCCCATGTTCACCGGGTGAAATCCGTCCACATCCTTTGCGGGATCGATGGCAGCCATGGCTGGCGCGGAATCTCGATTGCCTGGGAGAGGAAGCTGGAGGAGAATTCCGTTTACGTCCTCCCTCTCGTTCAGGCCCCGGATCGTCTCTATTATTTCTTCGATCCCGGCGTCCTCGTGAAGGTTGACGTTCTCAGACCTGATTCCCACCCGGTCGCAGGCCGAGTGCTTGATCCGGACGTACATCGCAGAGGCGGGGTTCTCGCCGACGATAATCGTCGCAAGGCCCGGCCTTCGGCCCAAAGCGACGAGCTCTCCGACCCTCTCTTTCGTCTCGGCCTCCAACTCCGAGGCGAGGGCCTTCCCGTCTATGATCATCCCAGTTCCGGGTACAGAGGAAACCTCAGACAAAGCTCTGCCACCTCGTCTTTTACCCTGGCGATGACGTTCTCGTCGTCTATGTTACGGAGGACGGACGCGATCATGTTCGCGATCTGGACCATCTCTCCCTCCTTCATCCCCCGGGTGGTGACGGCCGGGGTCCCGATCCTGATCCCGCTGGTGACGAATGGGGATGTCGGCTCGAAGGGTATGGTGTTCTTGTTGAGGGTAATCCCTGCCCTCTCCAATGCTGCCTCAGCGTCTTTTCCTGAGTAGGGCATCTTCAGAAGCTTGACCAGCATCAGGTGATTGTCCGTCCCGCCGCTGACCAGCTCAAAGTTCTGCTCGAGGAGGGTCTTGGCGATGACGCCGGCGTTCTTTACGACCTGCTGCTGGTAGCGCCTGAACTCGGGGGTCAAGGCCTCCTTGAAGGCGACCGCTTTTGCGGCTATGACGTGCATCAATGGGCCGCCCTGGACGCCGGGAAAGACGGCCCGGTCGATGGCGGGGGCGATCTCCTCTTTGCACATGACGACGCCGCCCCGAGGGCCTCGGAGGGTCTTGTGAGTGGTGGTGGTGACGACGTCGGCGTAGGGGATCGGCGAGGGATGGACGCCGGCGGCCACGAGACCCGCGATGTGGGCGATGTCTGCCATCAGGTAGGCTCCCACCTCGTCGGCCACCTCCCGGAGGGCCTTGAAGTCGATGGTCCTTGGGTAGGCGGAGGCGCCGGTGACGATCATTTTTGGGGAGCACTCTCTCGCGATCTTTAGCATCTCGCCGTAGTCGAGCATCTCTGTCTCGCGGTTGACGCCGTAGTGGACTATGTTGTAGATCTTGCCCGAGAAGTTGACGGGGCTACCGTGGGAGAGGTGGCCTCCGTGGTCGAGGGCCATGCCCATGACCGTCTCGCCTGGCTTGACCAGGGCGAGGTAGACCGCCATGTTCGCCTGGGAACCGCTGTGGGGCTGGACGTTGACGTGCTCCGCCCCGAAGAGCTCTTTACACCGGTCTTTTGCCAGGTTCTCGGCGACGTCAACAAAGGTGCAGCCGCCGTAGTACCGTTTGCCAGGGTAGCCCTCAGCGTACTTGTTTGTCATCACGTTGTTGTAGGCCTCCATCACCGCGGGGCTGGTGAAGTTCTCGGCGGCGATCAGCTCCAGGCCGTTTCTCTGTCGCTCCAGCTCGTCATTTATGGCCGAGGCGATCTCGGGATCAGCATCATCCAGGAAGTTCAATTAAATCACCGGTAAACGATCTTCTGGAGAGGATTGTCTTGGGGGCAAAATAGGTTATGGTGCATAGGTTGTGGTGTTGGGAGGCGGCGGAGGGAGAAGTTTTGGCGGTGAGGCAGCTTGGCCGAAGGCTCTCCCCCCATCACGACAGCTTTTTTAGCCCATGATACGACACTTAGAACAATGCTCAAACGGGCCAGGATTATAGCCGACTTTCAGTTCGGACGCGGGAGCGGCCGAGCCCTATTCGGAGACGATACCACCTTTATGCTCTCGAATACCGGAAGGCTGAGGCACCTTTATCGGGGCGATGAGAGGATAGCGACGGTGAGGGCTCGAGACGGCCTTCTGACCTTGAGTGGTTTGGGCGCGAGGCTCCTTTACGACCACCTCCTGGCCCCCCGGCAGAGGGTCGTCATCAGAAGCGAGGTGGCGCCCTACGTCGCCCGGGGCGGGACGGCCTTCGCCAAGCACGTCGTCGCCGTCGACCCCGAGATCCGGGCCGGGGAGGAGGTCCTCGTAGTCGACGAGGATGGACGTCTCATCGCCACCGGTCGGGCCGTTCTCTCCCCCGAGGAGATGATGGAGATCAACCGGGGCCCTGCGGTCCTCGTGAGGTCCGGCCAGGAGGAGGACCGGGGCGGCGAAGAGGACTGAGGGGTTGAGGGATGAGACGGGTGAGAAAGATCTCGCCCCTCAAGATCTCCTGAAAGGCGACATCGCCAGGAGCTTCTCCGCCACATCGACGATGGCCCTGGCTACGAAATCGACCTCCTCGTCGGTGTTCTCCCTCCCCAGGGTTATCCGCAGGGACCCGTGGGCCTCTTCGGGCCGCAGGCCTATGGCGGTGAGGACGTGGCTTGCTACCGTCTTCTTTGATGAGCAGGCCGATCCCGTCGAGACGGCGATCCCTTCGGCATCGAGCCGTAGCAGGAGAGCCTCCCCCTCGATGTAAGAGAAGCCTAGGTTGAGGTTGTTCGGAAGCCTCCTCGTCCGAGAGCCGTTCACCCAGGAGTCTTTGACCCTCACCAGGACGAACTCAGCGAGCCTGTCTCTCATCCCCGCGAGATGGGTCATATCCCCCTCCAGGTTCCTTCCAGCGAGGTCCGCCGCCGCCGCGAGACCGACGATCCCGGGGACGTTCTCGGTCCCGGACCTCATTCCCCGCTCGTGGCCTCCACCGAGCATCATCGGCTCGATATTAGTCCCCTCCCGGATGTAGAGGGCGCCTACCCCTTTGGGGCCGTGGAGCTTGTGCGAAGACACCGAAAGCAGATCGACGCCGAGGTCGTCGACCTTCGCCGGGATCTTGCCGACGGTCTGGACGGCGTCGGTGTGGAAGGCGATCCCCCGATCGCGAGCGATCGAACCCGCCTCGGCGATGGGCTGGATGGTACCGATCTCGTTGTTGGCGTGCATCATCGATATGAGGATCGTATCCTTCCTGATCACCGACTCCAGAACGTCGACCTCGACGAGCCCCTCCTTTGTAACGGGCAAATAAGTCACCTCGAAGCCCTGCTGCTCCAGATACCTGCACGGCTCCAGGACTGCGGGGTGCTCGATGGAGGTGGTGATGATGTGCCGTCCCCTGTCCCGATTCCGGAGGGCGACGCCTTTAATCGCAAAGTTGTCCGATTCGGTCCCGCCGCTGGTGAAGTAGACCTCCTCCGCCTTCGCCCCGATCAGCCCTGCGACCCCCTCGCGGGCCTCCTCCAGGGCCCCCCGGGCTGCAAGACCCGGCTGGTGGAGGCTTGAGGCGTTGCCGAAGGTCTCGACGAAGGCCGTCTTCATCGCCTCGATCACCTCCGGGGCCATCGGGGTGGTGGAGGCGTGGTCCATGTAGATCCTCTTCATGGGGAAATCCGAGGAGCCCATAGGGTAAATAGGCGGCGAAGGGTGAGGAGGAGGGCGACGAGACGGGCCGAGGGGCGAAGATCTGAAGACCTGACGGGCCCGACGACCCGAGGACCAGAAGGCCCCGGCGGCGCAAAAAAACCGAGGGCGAAAGGAGGCGACTTATCGGACCGCTGAAGAGCAAAAAACCCGACTGCGGCGAAAAGAGGGAGGAAAGGCGACCGGATGGCGAAAGACGACGACGGCAACGTATAAGTAAACGGCCGCGATATTTCCGGACATGATAGAGTTCAACCCGCTGATCATGGCGGGGATAGTTCTGATATCTGTGGGCATCCTTTACACCCTCGTCTCGGTCCGGGCGGGGATCGTCATGGCGGGCCTCGGGACCATTGCGGCGGGGGTCTTCCTCTTCACCATCGTCCCGAACCCCCTGAATCCGATAGCCTTCTTCTTCAACGGCCTTCTGGTCCTCTGCGGCCTCTGGATGGTGGAGGTCGGCGCGAGGCGCGAGGCCGCCTGGCGATAAGCTTTATATGGGTGGTCAGCGTCCTCGAATCCGCAGCGGGGCCATAGGGTAGCCTGGTATCCCACAGGACTGGGGGTCCTGTAACCGGCGTTCAAATCGCCGTGGCCCCACATTATCGCTCCTCGTGTGTCGGTTTTTCGGAGGCAATTTGACCGCTTCAAAGGATTCGTTCTACTCTATAATATAAGTCTTTTTCCGCAGTAGGTAACGCAATCCTGTTACCTCGACCATTACTCGATGCTGCCTAATGGATTTTCATCTGCCCTGGATAGGTTGCCACAACCAAAAATTAGGCTCTTCGCTATTCCGTGTGGGTAACTTCAGGATAGCGATAAGTTGACTCGATCATTCAAATACCTGCCATGAATTCCGTTCCTGAGTCAACAGGTAGCGATACATCACGTGATCAACCCAATTCCCTGCAGTCATGAAGTTATAAAGACCAAGCCACAGGATTCGAGATCACTTAAATCCACCCACACAAATCAGCGAGGAGCCACTGTTTTCTTCTTCCTTCTATTCTTTTAACATCTCTACATACTCCTTTTCTAAGTGATAAGAGAGAATAATAACCCATATAGCCCATATCGAACTGATTTATCATGGAACAGCGTTGAATTACCGAAAGCCGGAAAGGAACGTCAGCAATGCATCATACGAACCCAATTAGTGCAATCACGAAGGGAGAGATAAAAGTTCCAGTGATAGCCCACGTGCCGCATGGCTCCACATTCATTCCGGAAGATGTACGCCGCTCTATCGTATTAAGCGATAGTGACCTTGAGAAAGAGCTACTTCTTATAACCGACCGCTATACCCCTGAGCTTTTTGATGCCGCTGTCGACTTAGGTGGCATTGCTCTGGTGAACAATTATAGCAGGCTGGTAATCGATCCTGAGAGGTTTGAAGACAATGAGAAAGAAGTAATGGCTTCGAAAGGGATGGGGGTAATCTATACAAGAACGGCATACCAGCAGGTACTAAGAAGAGATCTTTCTGGAAAAGAAAGGGAAGAGCTGCTTTCCACATATTACAGGCCGTATCATAGAGCTGTGGAGTTAGAGGTGGAAGGAATACTAGACCGGTTTGATCGATGTCTTATAATTGATTGCCACTCATTCCCATCAAAGCCGCTGCCATACGAAATAGATCAAGATCCCAATAGACCTGATATCTGTATCGGCACCGATTCGTTCCATACTCCAAAGGTGTTGATAGAGGCGACGCTATCGTTCTGTGAAGCTAATGGAATCAAAGTAGCCATCGACAAGCCCTTTGCTGGAACCTATGTGCCATTAGAGTGTTTTGGGAAAGATGGAAGAGTATCCTCTATCATGATCGAGGTGAACAGAAGCTCATATATGAATGAAGAAACAGGCACCAAGGCAACTCAATTCATTTGCACAAAAGAATTAATATCAAATATAATAAATAATATTATTACCCGTTGTTGTTGACTTTGTCGTCCACATTCTCTATGTAAAAGAATTTCATCCGCCCAGTATGGAGTGGATCTAACGCCGTCGCTTATATCTCCTTCTAATGAGTGCGATAACCCGGCTTAGACCGATTAGGACCAGCGCCTTAAGCATTTTCTTGTGCAGTGCCACCCAACATCATTCCATTACCTCTTTCATCAACCGCAAACTACAAGTATCTCTAACGATCATATGTAAGGTTTGCCGCGTTTCGTGCTGTAAGAACGAGGACAAGCATACCGGCAGGCTCTTCAGGCTAGACCTAAGAGGTGCTGTCTATCGAGGCAGCATCCGGAAAGCATTGGGGAGGCTGAGAACCGATGAGGTCGGATATATGCACGCCGTAACGGGCGTAGTATATGCTCAACTCAGCCAAATCCGAGAGTTCTCGCCAAGTGCGAGATGCGGCACAAAGCTTGAGCCAGATCAAGCAACAGGCCCGACAATCGGATGACGCTCTCGGGTTCTCGTGAATGGGAAGCTGTGTATAAGGACGGTGCAAAGTGACAGCGATATGCTTCTCTGCTCGGCTTTGAATCGAGACTCGGGGCGGACAGGCCATCAACCTGTGATGGTCCCTTAAGGCAGGGCGCTGTGGTCGGTGCTGGCCGCCTTTGACTCGATTCCGCTATTTTCCAAATCCCCCAAGAGTGAATTGATCCTGTAAATGCACTTCCTTGGATTTGTGCTCGATCAGGAGCATGTCCATCATCTGAAATGCGTTCCTTACCGCCTTGGCTCTGGCGTGGTTGTTGAAACATCCTGACCTTGGTAGTCCTCAAATCCGCTTCCTTGATCCTGGGAATCCATCTTTCGAGTTGATCCTTATCATAGAGATAGTCATACCGATCGAGTCTGTGATCGGCCTCTTTTTCTCTTCTGTACCAGATATCGTAGTTTCTGCCGTGGAAGCGTAAATAAGCGTGATCCGCAGTCAGCGTCTTGCCGGGATAATGTCCTGGACAGTCGATCATAACGTTGGCTGCGTTCCTCTCTTTCAGAACCTCTAACGTCGAGGATCTAGGTAGTTGCCGCTCTCGTCCAGCCAGCTTCTTTGCCTGAACTCCACCGCGAGGTCGTACTCCTTTTGGGCCAGAGAGTCCAGAACCATGGCCATACGACTCAGAGCTTGTCCTTCGTTCTTGAAATAAGGTGATAACTGAAACAGAACGCCGCCCATAAGATCTGCATCGGCGAGAGGGGATAGGCAGGTCTTATCAAAGGTGGATGCCCAGAAGAGTGCCTTCTCCTCGTCGCCTTCTACAAGAGCCTGATGGGTAACTAGGCCCGGCATCTTCACCGAGTACTCGAATCCGCCATCCTTATTTTTCATCTTCTTAATCCATGAATGGACTTGTCGCTCCCCTGGTGGATGGTAATAGGTGCTGTTGATCTCTACCGTATCGAAGAACTGGGCGTAATAGGCCAACCATTCTGCCTTCTTTTTGGCCAGTCCTATGGGATAGAGCCGCTCCTACCCAGTCGTCATACGACCAGCCGCTGCAGCCCACCAGAATGGTCATGACAGGTCTCCTGAATCGCCCAAATTACGATACTGAGTGCGGGATCTCAGATAGCCATCATCTCTTAAGCTCAACCGCGTATTCGCAGCAGTCATCCCCTCTGCACATCCTCTTTGTATATCCCATGGCGTATCGTGGGTTCATGCCTTGGATGCCGTTCTCACAGAACGCCTGACAATGCAGGTGCGTTCCTGCTGTTGGTAGTCCCAGTTCTCTGTGTGTGTTGAGCATGGGACAGCTCGTTATCCTTCCATTAACTCGGGATTCAGAAGCTTCTATAACCTCCGCATCAAATCCTGGCCCTAAAATGATCGCAGAAACTACACCGAGGGCCTCGTTGATCTCGATAGCGTTACCGGAGGGCAATCCCAAAGCGATGGCTATATCTCTTACAGCCCTCCCTCCTTCAGCCCAAATACACCGTTCAATCTCGTCGATGATTTCGTCGTTGTCGAAGGCTTTCCTCAACATAGCATCTCTTGCCACGGTAGCGAAATTTGCTGATCTAGTTGCAATCTCCCACCGCGTTTTTGCAGGAACGTCTTTAATACCGACCATAGCAAACCCCATACTTTGAACATCACAGACTATATAAATATTCTTTCCCTGAATCGGGGTCAATAAATTCTGATTGAAGCGACCAAAATTATCAAATCATGCCTAAAAATAGGAAACTAGAGAAGATCGTACTTCTGCCCAGAAACGTGTAGGGCGCCGTGCAATCTTCGAATCCTCTAATATATCAATGGAATGGCTATTATTAATATACGATCCATGCACGGCGAAAGTATTTTGCTGACACAATCTATTTTGGGTTACGAATACAATAATTATGTATAATGGAAATATATACATATCTCCATACCTGAGGGGGTAGCTAGACTATGAGAGAGGGAGTAGCAAAAGTCCAGGACGACGATGACCACGAGTTTGTGGATCTTTTACACAGCTTGGGTGTCCAACGGAACGTGGCTAAGGTCATTACATATCTGGCGGTTGCTGGCGAGGCGACATCCAGAGATATCGAACGCGGGACTGATATGAGACCGCCTGAAGTTAGCATCGCGATGCGTACGCTGCGTCGTGAGAACTGGGTCCATGAGCGTGATGTGAAGAGCGACCAAGGTAAAGGTCGACCTCACAAAGTATATTCGTGCAAAAGGAGAGCAATTTGATAAGCAAGCTATGACGAAAATGAGGTGAGAAACATGGAAAGGGAGAAATGTTCCAAGGCGATAATCTTATTGTTATTTTTCTGGTTGTCGTCTGCAGCAGCCTTTGAGCCTGAGGCGGTTCCAGCCAACCCCGATCTCGTCGCCCTCACAGAGAGTTGGGTGCCTCCAACCGTATATAATGTGACGAATGGGGTTTATGTTGCTGTGGGCTACAATCAAGATAATCCCGTGTTGATAGAAGGAACCGATGGTCTTATTGTCGTCGATCCTGGTGAGAGCATACCGGGTGCCGAAGCAGCTAAAGCGGCTTTCAATGAGAATTTGGATGATATATTCTCCAAAAAGCCCGTAAAAGCCATCATCTACACCCACTACCATGCATGCCACGTCCACGGAGCTAGCGTCTTCGCGGGCGATGACTCACCGGAGATCATTGCTCACGAGACTCTAAATTATAATCTCTTCAGTCCGGCGTCCCTGGATGGCCAGATCGCACCCATCAAATATTACCGTGCGGCGATGATGAGTGGGTTGCCATACCAAAAGAATCCGGCGTACTGGACAACTATCGGCATCGCGCCCTTCTCGATCCTCGGCCCATCAGGATACCTGCCGCCCACCCTGACCATTGGAGACGAACTGGAGACGAACATCGCCGGGGTTAATCTCACCCTGGTTCACGCTCCCGGCGAGACCTCCGACATAATCTACGTCTGGCTGCCGGACGATAAGGTGCTAATTCAGATAGGCAATTTCTACAAAGCATTCCCAGCCATCAATACGCTTCGAGGCGCCTCTTATCGAGATCCTTTGGATTACATAAACAGCATAGACAGCATGAGGAAGCTCGATGCTGAATACCTGGTTTTAATCCACAGCAGCGGAGGGCCGATCGTCGGCGCTGAAAACATCAGTCGAGCCCTCACCAACGCCCGGGACGCCCTCCAGTATGTTCACGACCAGACGGTTCGCTACATGAACAAGGGGCTGACCGCTGGTGAGATAATTGAGGTCGTCGAGCTGCCGCCCCACCTCGCCGAAGATCCAAACTTGCAGGAAATTTACGGCGAGGTGGATCGAGATATATTCCAGATCTACCAGCAGTACTTGGGATGGTTCACCGGTAAATGCAGAGATATATTCCCGACCTCTCCTACCGAAGAGGCGGAGGATATGGCTTACCTAGCCGGTGGCACCGAAGAGCTTGCCATCAAGGCGAAGGCGGCTCTGGATGAGGGCGATATGAAACGGGCCTTGATCTTCTCAGACAACGTTCTCCTCCTCGACTCTGAGAATGCTGAAGCTCGAGATGTCAAGAACTCGGCGTTATTATCTCTCGCCGAAGAGACCTCAAACGCTCAGGTAAGAAACTACTTGCTATCCGAGTATCTCGAAGAGACAGGTCAGATAAGCATTCCGATTCTCGACCTCGGCTTCAGAGCAATGGATGATAATATGGTCTTCTACATGCCGATGGAGACCCTATTCAGGATTATGGCTGTGAGCCTCAATGCTTCCAAGGCCCTTGACGAGGAGTACGCCGTCGGCTTTGATCTCTCGGATGATTCCGTATCTGGCGACTATGTCATATACGTTCGCAGGGGGATCATAGAGGTTCAACAGGAGGTTGTTGAAGATCCGACGTTCACCGTTGTCACAGACTCGCTGACCTGGAAGAACCTGGTTTTAGGAAAGCTAGACTCTGAGGAAGCGGTAGCCAGCGGAGGCGTCAAAATAAGTGGAGAAGATCCAGAGGCGTTCTACAATTTCATGGACCTCTTCAGATGAATGATTGGACGCTTTTACTGCGTCCCACATTTAATATTTTTGTGTTTATCATTTCAAATTTATCTTGCTGGGCTGCTGGGGCATGCTCTCCGAGGCAAACTCGCTATGCTTTTTGATTCCCTGTGCTTGTCATCGAGGTCCAAGTCCGACTTCTTCAGGCGGGTCAGCTCCGAGATCCGCAGCCCCGTGCCCGCCAGGAGCTTGATGATGAGCCGGTCCCGGCCCTCGAGGGAGTCGACGAGGGCATTGAACTCAGCCGGGGAGATCAGCTTGGGAACCACGAGGGAGGGGAGAGCTTAGAACTATTAAAAGTTAGCAATTACCGTAAAACGCTAACTGTTAGAAAGTTGAGGTCGAATTCCAGGAATGGCGGCGAACTTGGAGATCTCCTCAAGGGGTCTATCAGTCCATGGAGAGTACAGGAGCACGGCTGATCCATTCGATGCTTCCTTTAGAGCTTGACCGACGTATTCCGCCATCTCACCAGCGTCTTTGAAGAGGCTTGGGTCATACTCGAATAAGATCAGAGTCTGGTACGCCTCCTTGAGGACGGTCATAAGCTGGTAGGCGGTGAAGGCCCTGCGGACATCCAGCTCGGTGAAACGGCGATCAAGCTTGCCGAGGATGCGAGAATAGCTCCCAGAGACGTAGAGCACTTGGAGGCGCTGAAGCTCCTTCAGATTGTAGTTGAGCGAGTCGACCAACATTTTCACCGAGAGACGGAAGCGCATCAACGTATTCAAGGTCGGCGAGTCCTGGGTCTTCAAGCACTTCTTCAGCGACAACAAGGAGCTATTCAGGCAGCTTGCCGACCACTACAACCGCGAAACGTACAGGTTTGAGTTCAAGTCCGTAGGTGAGAGGAACCAAGCTCTCAAGCTGCTGGAGCGGAACGGGTTCGATGCCTACCCTATAGAGGAGCTGAAGGGCTACGTAGTCAAGCTGGACAAGTTCAGCAAATATAGCTCCGGTCCTGAGGAACTCGGTAGCATTCACAGAGACCCTAAAAGAGCGGATTTTCTTGATGAAAGATCTTGCCGCTGTTGAGGGGGCCATCCAGTTCGGCGCCGAGATCTATGAAGGTTGCACGGTGTTTTAATCACCCTGAAATTTTCGCATCTATCCTAACTATATAGCCCCGATCTGTAATCCTAAATAGCAGCAACGATAATACCTTTTTGTATGCTTGATGTGATCATCGTAGGAGCCGGACCTGCTGGGCTATTTGCCGCCAATGAGCTTTCCATGTCAGGTGCAAACGTCCTTAGAGGATTTCGATTATTTCGCGATAAGCGTTCATTGAAGGGCTCTACCTCAATGTTTTCAATTTGAACATTCTATTAACCTGGTTTTTCCCCTCAATATCGATTAATTTGTGCTAT
>LDZT01005265.1_pt1 | contig 38334 bp, 43 predicted proteins | sample 615521 | NCBI WGS metagenome assembly LDZT01 (sample SAMN03408292, study PRJNA278302) | terrestrial metagenome | isolation source: oil reservoir sample SB1 | place: USA: Alaska, North Slope, Schrader Bluff formation | collected 2011-09 | reverse complement strand
GGTTTATTCCATTTCAGCCGGGCTTGACTATCCGGGTATAGGTCCCGAGCATGCCTATCTGCGTGATACAGGCAGGGCGGAATATGTGCCGGTTACCGACAACGAAGCGGTGGAAGCGTTTGAATACCTCTCGCGTGTCGAGGGAATTATTCCCGCAGTTTGCAAACGGCAAAGCGTTTATTCCGTTTATCACGGCAGGCGACCCAAAGCTGGAAATAACTGAACAGCTGGTTATTAAGATGGCGGAGGAAGGAGCGGACCTGATCGAGCTGGGCATTCCGTTTTCCGATCCGGTTGCGGAAGGAGTCGTGATCCAGCGCGCTGATGAGCGTGCGCTAGCAGGCGGTACAACCACCGACAAAATCTTTGGCATGGTACAGCGTATCCGTAAGGTATGCAGTGTTCCAATGGCGTTCATGACCTATGTGAATCCGGTTTTTACCTACGGCGCCGGCCTGTTTATGAAAAACTGCCGGGAGACCGGCATTGACGCCATAATTGTCCCTGACCTGCCGTTTGAGGAGAAAGAGGAGGTCATGCCCTATTGCTCCGAATTCGGCATTGATTTGATCTCATTGATCGCGCCGACCTCCCGCGACCGCATCCGGATGATTGCCAGGGAGGCTCAGGGATTTGTTTACTGCGTATCCTCAATGGGTGTTACCGGAGTACGGAAGGAAATCACTACCGATGTAGGCGAAATGATTAGACTAGTTAAAGAGGTCAGGGATATTCCCTGCGCTGTCGGCTTCGGCATTTTCTCACCTGAACAGGCGGCAAGGATGGCCGGGTTATCTGACGGCGTGATTGTGGGAAGCGCGATAGTAAAAATTGTAGAGCAGTACGGCGAGGGCTGTGTCCCCCATGTTGCGGAATATGTACGGACGATGAAGAAGGCGGTTTCCTGACACTTTTAAATAGTGAAGAATGTTCGATAATTATTGACAGGATTTTCGGCAGTACATATAATTATAAAAACAATTGAATAGTTTGTTTAGATGAGAAGAGTCAAGTAGAGTTTAGCTCTAGCTGAGCTTATTCGTATGTGTATTGACCAGGGCTTGCTAAAGGCTCTGGTTTTTTTGTTTTATAAAAATAAGAAAGGGAGTGGAAAAAATTGATCCAAAACATTTTAAGTAAATTAACCGCCTAAGTAAATTAACCGCCAAAGTAGATTTAACGGCTGATGAAGCCTACAGTTTGATTCTTGCCATAAAAGATAACGAGTTAAGCGATGTGCAGATCGCAGGTTTTCAGGTGGCCCTGCTGATGAAGGGGCCGACTCTTACAGAAATAACCGCCATTGCCCGGGCCATGCGTGATAATTGTATTAGCGTTTCCCCAAAGGTCAGTGATGAGATCATGGATACCTGCGGTACAGGCGGAGGATTAAGCACCTTTAATATCTCCACTGCTCTAGCCCTGGTTGCCGCCGCTGCCGGTATTCCGGTGGCAAAACACGGCAGCCGCTCTATATCCAGTCTTTCCGGCAGCGCCGACGTTTTGGAAGCGCTTGGTGTGGAAATAAATCTCACTCCCAAGGGAATTGAGAAGCTGATTGAAGAAATTGGCATTGCCTTTATTTACGCTCCTCTGTTCCATCCGGTAATGCATGAAGTGCTGCCGCCGGACAGGCTCTTGGTATAAAGACCATTTTTTACACTATTATCGGCCCGCTGATCAATCCGGCCAAAGCTTCGCGGCATATCCTGGGCGTTTACAAACCCGAGCTGTTGGACGATGTCTCACAGGTTGCCTTGTCTTTAGGCTACAAGCGAGCGCTGATTGTCCACGGCCTGGACGGCCTTGATGAAATTTCCCTGATGGGCGCAACCAGAATTAATGAAATACAGGACGGTTCAATCAAAACCTATGAAATATTTCCCGAAGATTCATTGACAATGGATCAGCCCAGGAAAAACTAAACCAGCTTATTACCGCTTCCCAGGATCTTAGATCGGCAGGCTAAAATGGACAGGGCAAAAAGATTTTCCGCGACACTGTGGCGTAAATATAATTCCGGTAAGGTACCTGTAATTCCGGACATTAAATCCAGATCACCGCAGGAAGGCGACCTGCTGCTGGAACGCGACCCTGGCGCATACGCCCGAGCGCTGGCGGCGGCAGGAGCGCCGGCTCTTTCGGTGGTGACCGAACCCGAACATTTCGGAGGCTCGCCGGAATTATTGAAGCGTATAACGCAGGCTGTTTCGCTGCCTGTCTTACGTAAAGATTTTATTAACAACAGCGCCCAGTTGGAAGAAAGTGTGGAACTGGGCGCCGCTGCGGTACTGCTTACCGTAAGTATGCTGGAAAAGGATCTGCTGTATAAGCTTGTTGAAGATGCTTTGGCTCTGGGCCTGGAGCCGCTGGTGGAAACCCATAATCAATCAGAGATAATTGCCGCTAACCGGCTCTGTTTGACTATGACAGGTATTAACAACCGTAATATTGTAAAGTTAGAAATGGACGGAGGAGATGTAAGCAATACTGAAAAACTAACCGGCCTGGTAAGACCGGGGGTTTTAATTATCAGTGAAAGTTCTTTATCTTCCCCTAAAGATGTACAACGGGCCCTAAAGGCAGGCGCCCACGCGGTTCTGGTGGGAACCGCCATCCTGCAGGCCGAAGACCCTGTGGAAATGTTCCGCTGTCTTAGTGAATCAAGGATGGAAAATCTATGACGCGAGTTAAGATTTGCGGTTTGATGAATGAAGAAGACGTTAACCTGTGTGTGAAAGCCGGAGCGCATACCGTAGGGTTTGTGGTAGATTACCCCGTACCGGTGCCGTGGAACCTGACCAAGGCCGAAGCCGGAAGACTGATTGAAAAGGTGCCTCCCTATGTCAGCTCCTGTGTGGTAACAGGAGGAACGGTAGAGAATATCCTGGCCGCAGCTGAAGCCGTCCGTCCTGATCTGGTTCAGCTTCATTATCAAGAAATACTGCAGGAAATAAAAGAGCTGTCTCACCGGCTGAGCCGGCAGGGTATAAAAACTATTAAGGCTTTACGAATAGACAGTCACGGTAAGTGTGCTTTTGAGATTACCGATCCTGTTATTGCGGCACGGGCTCTTGCGGAGACTGAAATCTCTGCTTTACTGGTAGATTCCTATACCGATTTTCGACCTGGAGGCACAGGAGTTACCGTTGACCTGTCGGCATTTAAAGCTGTCCAGCAGGAGGTTGCTTTGCCGGTGATATTGGCCGGAGGGTTAAACCCGGCGAACGTCCTTCAAATTATTCATGAGGCTGACCCATATGCGGTAGATGTCCTGACTGGTGTAGAGGATGAGTTTGGAAACAAGGATCCGGATAAGGTGTACCAGTTCATGCGAATCATTAAAGAGTCAGAACTTAACAATCGGCCTTGATAGGCTAAAGAAATTTGTGTATAATATCTTTAGATTAGGCAAGGAGGCCGGTTTTTTTATGCCAAACATTAAATCCAGTACGGACTTAAGGAACAACTATAATGAGATCTCGAAATTCTGCCATGAAAGCAGAGAGCCTGTTTTTATTACAAAAAATGGGCAGGGAGATTTGGCTGTTATGAGCATTGAGACCTACGAGACGCTCAAAGGCAAACTCGAACTGTACCATCTGCTTGATGAAGGCAGGACGGCAGTAAAAGAGGGAAGAAAGCGTCCGCTTGAAGATGTAATGCGAGACATCAAGCAGGAGTTAATTGATGGCAAAATATAGGATTGATGTATCGGAACCTGCCGAAAACGACCTGCGTGACATTGTCCGGTATATCTCTGCGCAGTTGTCAGCATCGATGACCGCATTGCAGATGATGGACACCGTTGAGGAAGCTATTATGGGTTTAGCGATCATGCCGCAAAAATGCCCTCCGGTGACTGATGAACGGCTTGCAATGAGGGGATATCGAAAGCTGTTCGTAAAGAACTATATTGTCTTTTTTACGATAGATGAAAAATCAAAAGTAGTTGATGTTGAGAGAATTCTTTATGCAAGACGCGATTGGCGTCATATCCTGTGACGGTTAAAAAAGCACAGGAACTGAGCAAGGCTCTGCCTGCCAAAATAGTTACACCCTCACATAACCCGCACTTCATCCGCTGCCTATCGTCCGCCCGGCGACAGTATTTGGATCAGCGCCGAATAGGCAATAAATGTCTAACTTCTTGAACGCTATTTTGTTTAGAATATTTTTTTATAGCCCTCGAACATGTAAGTTTTTCTACGGTTTACAAATCCCACACGGTTCATATCCAGCCGCCAGGACATCTTCTTCGCTCTTAAACCAAATCTGATTTTCTGGTTTAATTTCTTGCGCATACCTGCAGTTAGGGTAGGGGTATTTATTAGGAAAATATTGGAACTGTACCATAGGTCTATTCATATTATATGAATAGATTGATTTTAAAGGGTGATGAATGGTGTATTATAATAATCAAAATTATCCCATCATGTTTACTAAAGCACAGGTTGATATAAGGAATCATATGCGTATGTTATGGGAACAGCATGATGTTTGGACATGGTCAACTATAGCCTGGTATTTGGTTTGCCTAATGTAGACGCCGTTGTTGCCAGATTGCTTCGTAATCCCGTAGATTTTGAGCATGCGCTGCAGCCTTTCTATGGAGAGAGAATTGCTGCGAAATTTCGGGATTTGCTAACGGAGCATCTTGTCATAGCTGCAGATCTTGTCAAGGCGGCAAAAGCCGGTGACAATAAGACAGCGGCAGAAGCAGAAAGAAAATGGTATGCTAATGCTGACGCAATCGCTGTTTTCTTAGGAGATATTAATCCTTGCTGGTCTCAGGAGCTTTGGAGAAGGATGATGTACCGCCACCTGGAATTGGTTAAAGCGGAAGCAGTTAACATGCTTACCGAGCAGTATGAGGCAAGCATCGCAGCATATGATGAAAATGAGATACACACTTTAGGAATGGCTGATGTAATGGCTGAGGGTATAATTAAGCAGTTCAATATATGTTGAAAGGAGGATGTGCTAAATCAGGCCGGTTGACCAGATTATCCGCTCGCGGCTAAGCCCCGTTCAATTTTGCGCCATGTCGATCCTTTTTCAGAAAGGTTCCCTGTCCAGAGATATTATCGGAAAGTAGTTAAAAACGCTTCCACATGATCAGCGCGTCCTCGCCCGTATCGGAATAATAGCCCCTGCGCCGCCCTTCCTGAAAAAATCCCAGTCTTGAATAAAGGCCTTTTGCTATATTGTTGCTGGGCCTTACCTCCAGGGTCATTGATCCGGCCCCATGTAACATAGCCTTGTTTTCCAGTTCCCGCATCAATGATCTGCCGATCCCCCGCTGCCTGTAATCAGGGTGAACCGCCAGGTTGGTAATGTGCGCCTCATCAATAATCAGCCACATGCCTGCGTAGCCGACTACCTTATCCCCGCATACGGCTACAATGTAAAAAGCAAAGTCATTAAGCAGTTCTCCGTAGAAAGCATATCTCGACCATGGTGTCGGGAAAGATTCCTGCTCGATAGCTATAATCTCGCTGAGATGATCGGCCCGCATTGGAAGATAAATAATATTTGAATCAGTCTTACGGTTGACTATTTTTGCAGCCATTTTGCCTCCGCTTCCGACAGCCTTAGATAAAAAGGCCTCAAGCTGGAATAACTCCCCCCCTGACCGGCCTTGAACCTGCTTAAGCCAAGGTACGCAACGCTTGCTCCCCTCGGCAGGCATAACCCGCCGGGTACGAAAAGCGCTGCGCCGGCAAGGTGTTCCTGGAAAACTTCTCTGTATAAAAGGGCGCCGTCTCCCAAAAGAGTTACCGGCTGCCCAAATTTTTTCAATTCCAGGGATAAATCAACGGGAGATATTGCTATCGGGCCGGCGGCGCACTGCAGGCCGTTTTCATAAACAGCGGCGTAAACTTCATTCTTACGGGCTGTTATAACCGGACAGGTCAAGCCTGCACCCCTGGCCTGATAAAGACAGGCCAGAGCCTCAAGAGTCCCGATTCCCGCAACAGGAAGCCCCCACACCTGGGCCAGCGTCCTTGCAGTGGCCAGGCCTATCCGCAGTCCTGTAAAAGAGCCGGGGCCTACCGAAGCGGCAATCCCTCCCAGTTGGGCATGTTCGATGCCAGCCTCTTCAAGAACGCCTTTGATCATGGGCAGCAGGTTCACAGAGTGGGTTCGCTTGTTATTTATCGTCCTTTCGGCAACCAGCAGATCGTCCAGCGCTACGGCCGCGCTGGCGACGGAGGTGGCCGCTTCAATTCCCAGAACGTACAATCGTTCCATAATCCTCCATCAGGCGGCAATACCATTCTCCCCGGGGAGCGAAGCTGAGTACCCGGATTTCATCCGCTTCCGGATCAGCGAAGATAGTAATGTCCAACCTGTCCTGCGGCAGCGCCTCCGCAACCTGATCAGCCCATTCTACCAGGGTGACGCCGTTTCCGTCAAAATATTCCTCGCACCCTATGTCGGCAAGCTCCGCCGGTCCTTTTAAGCGGTAGGCGTCAAGATGGTAAAAAGGAACCCTCCCCTGGTATTCTTTGATAATCGTAAACGTCGGAGAGTCAATTATATCCCTGACACCGAGACCTTTTCCTAGTCCCTTGGCGAACTCATGTTCGCCTCTTATACTTGTACGAACTCGTTTACCCTCGGGCTCGGTCAAAACTCGGCGCTTATGCGCCTCAAACAATTCCCTCGCTTATCCTCGGGTTCACTCGTTCATTGAATGAAGGCTCAAAATCGCACTTAAGGCATTGACCTCCCTTTGTTGATGAACTTTCCCCTTAATCATTCCTGGCCTTGAAGTGATCATATCCTTTTGCCTCCAGGGGAACGAAATAACCCTGCGGCAGTTCCATTGTGATTCCGGCCTTTGGCTGCACGATTTCACCGATGAGATGGCACTTTGCTCCTTCTTCATTAAAAAGGCGCTTTATGGTAGCGGCGCTGTCGGGACGGACGGTAAAAATCAGTTCAAAGTCCTCTCCCCCGTAAAGCGCCCAGTTAAGCGGGTCCCGTTTGGCGGCCACGGCCGCTTCCTTCATCCTCTGGTCCTGGGGGATAAGGGGAGACCTGATCCGGCAGCCGGCACCGCTGGCCAGGCAGATTTCGTGAATTTCAGTGGCCAGCCCGTCGCTGATGTCATCCATTGAGGTGACTTTTCCCGTACCTCCCAGTAAGGCCCCCAGTTTGACACGCGCCTTTGGATCGGTGTGGGCTGATTTTAAAAAACTGCCGGCTTCTGTTGAAACACTGATACCGGGGTTCTGATAAAGAAAAAGCCCTGCGGCTGAATTTCCGAGGCTGCCGGTAACAAAAACCAGGTCCCCAGGTTTTGCGCCGCTGCGGTAGACGGCCTTACCGGCGCCTACAGACCCGATCAGGGCAACGTTAATGATTAATTTGCCCGGAGATTTCACGGTATCTCCACCGACAATATTCAGGCCATATTCCTGCGCAGCGCTTCTTAACCCGGAATAAACACCTTTTAAAACCTCTACCGAAAATTTCAAGGGGATTCCCAGGGAAACAACCGCGTGAAGAGGCTTGCCGCCCATTGCCGCAACGTCGCTGACACTCGCCACCAGCGCTTTGGCTCCGACCTGGGCAGGCTTTACATAGGCCATGGAAAAATGGACATCCTCAATAAGCATATCGGTGGTAAATAAAAGCCAGTCTTCCCCCTCGGCCTTTAAAACAGCGGCATCGTCCCCTATCCCCCTGATCACGTTGTCGGGATAAAGGACGATTTCCCGGGTAAGAAGCTCGATAAGTTTTGTTTCCCCCAGGGCATTCAGGTCCAAATGCCTCACCGGCATCCTTTCGCGGTTAATAGTGAGCGCTGATCAGCAGTTTTCCGGTCCTTTGCCCAGATGTTCTCCGACCAGTTTCATGGCGCAGAAATCTCCGCACATTGTGCAGGCCTCGATCTTCTCCGGGTTGTGCGCCTCCCTGCACCGGCGGGCTTTTTCCGGGTCCAGTGCAAGACTGAACTGTTTCTCCCAGTCCAATTCCTTGCGGGCTTTCGCCATCGCCAGATCCCAGTCTCTTGCCCCCTGTACGTTCTTAACATAATCGGCCGCGTGGCCGGCAAGGCGGCAGGCAATCACACCCTCCCGCACATCCTGGACGCTGGGCAGTCCAAGGTGTTCTGAGGGAGTCACGTAGCAAAGGAAATCCGCTCCCGCCATCGCAGCCAGCGCCCCGCCGATGGCGGAGGTTATGTGATCGTACCCCGGCGCCACATCGGTAACCAGGGGCCCCAGCACATAAAAAGGGGCGCCGTTGCACAGGCTCTTTTGAATCATAATATTCGGGATTACCTGATCAAGGGGAAGGTGACCGGGTCCTTCCACCATAACCTGTACCCCGGCTTTACGCGACCTTTCCACCAGTTCTCCTAATACTATAAGCTCCTGGATCTGGGCCCGGTCCGATGCGTCGGCCAGGCAGCCCGGGCGTAAGCCGTCACCCAGGCTGAGCGTTACATCGTATTTAAGGCAAATATCCAGCAGTCGGTCAAATTCTTCCAGCAAGGGGTTCTCCTTCTGGTTGTGCAGCATCCAGCCGGTCAGCAGGGAGCCCCCCCTGCTGACAATGTCTGTGACCCGGCCCTGGCGCCTCAAACGGCTGATTGTTTCCGTGGTCACACCGCAGTGGACAGTGAAAAAATCAACCCCGTCCCTGGCCTGCGTCTCCAGCGTAGAAAAAATGTCATCGGCTGTCATCGCAACAATGCTGCCGCGTTTTTCCTTGCCTTCTACAACGGACTGGTAGATCGGCACCGTTCCCAGTGGAACAGGACAGCGGCAAAGGATCTCCCTCCTGATTTCGTTAATTTCCCCGCCAGTGGAGAGATCCATCACGGTATCCGTACCCGCTGACAGAGCTGTTTCCAGTTTTTCCAGCTCTCCCTTTAAACCGTGCAATGCGGTTGAAGTGCCCAAATTGGCGTTAACCTTGGTCCGCAGGCCTTTTCCTATTCCGCAGGGAACAAGCCCGCTATGATTTATATTTGCGGGAATAACTATTGTCCCCGCTTCCACTCCCTGCCTGATCACCTCAGGGTCAAGCATTTCTTTTTCAGCCACTTCTTTCATCCGGGCTGTGATTGTCCCGGCCCTGGCTGATAAAAGCTGCGTCATTCTTCAAAACCCCCGTTAAATATTTTTTGTCATCTGGGATGAGCGGGTCTTTATAATCTCTTCCCGTAAAAATAAGGCTGCTTCCCGGATATCCGGGGCTGAAACCACCGCCGTAACAACAGCCACACTCTTTGCTCCGGCCGATACAACTTCTGAAATGTTGGACTTATTGATCCCGCCAATTGCAACCCAGGGCAGGTCAATCTCCCTGCTGACCTGCCTTAGGAGTTCCAAACCGACCGGCCTGGCGCCGTTTTCCTTAGTTTTGGTATCAAAAACCGGGCCTACCCCTATGTAATCAGCACCCTGCCGGCGTGCCCGACGGGCCTGCTCCAGGGAATGGGTGGATACGCCGATAATTTTCCCGGGCCCGAGAAACTGCCTGGCTGTAGAAACGGGCAGGTCATCCTGCCCAAGGTGAACGCCGTCCGCATCCACGGCAAGGGCTATATCGATCCGGTCGTTGATAATCAGGGGAACACCTACAGAACGCGTCAGACGGCGCAATTTAAGACTTTTCTCCAATAGCCTGCTGTCTGAGGAATCTTTGTCACGAAGCTGAATTACGGTTGCGCCGCCGGAAATTGCCGACCCGGCCACTTCTACAGGGTCCCTTCCACCGGAATATTTTTCCTGAATGATGACATAAAGAGTATAATCTACATTGTACAATTCGTTTGCTTTTAATTCAACCAGCTTAAGGGTCATCTTCTTTTCCAGATCATACAGTTCAAAGCGTATTTGTTTAAAGCCGGAGCCGGCTGAAATTAACTTGGCATACTCTTCCAGTACACGCATAGCTTCCTGCGCGCGTTTAAAGTTTGCCAGGGACAATTCCAGAAAGTTAAGCCTTTCAAATTCTTTTTCTTCCCGGCTGTCAAAACCGACATCCGTTTGCGAGTCCCTGTCAGACATGAACTTACGCACTCCGCCAGGCCACTCCTGCTGAATTGACCGGAGCTGATGCCGCATACTTTTCAGCCGGCCGGCTACAGCAGCGTCATTCAAAACAAAGCGGGCCAACTCCTCAACAACCCGGAGCCCCTCTCTGGCGCGGTTGAAATTTGCGTCGGCTATCCTGTAAATGCTGAACAATCCGGCAGCAACCTTTCATTAAAAAACCCATCCTTGAAGGAATGGGCTTTAAAAATCATATCCCTTAAACAGGTTTAGGAATAAAGCCAGACTTTTTTCGAAGAGCCCATTACTCATCTTATATTTTAACAAATATTTTAATGTAATGGGCATTGCTTGTATATAAAATGTTAGTCTTCCTTTTCAAAAAACTCTTTAAACAACTTTTCCAGGAAAACTTTTATTTCTTCAATGTCAAGAGGCTTCGATTTGCAGAACAAAGCCCCTTTTGCCATTGCCTCGCTGACGACCTCGTTTGAGATATACGCTGTCATGATGACAACTTTCGTTTCCGGTAAAATTGCCTTAATATCACCTAAAGCCTGAAGTCCGTTCTTTACAGGCATGCGGACATCCATAAAGACGAGATATGGATGGTTTTTTTCTGCCTTTTCAACGGCCTCATTACCGTCTTTGGCTTGAATAACCTCGTAACCCATATCCTCCATAACGGTTGAGAGTAAATGCCTTATACCATCGTGATCATCAGCAACCAAGGCCTTTGGAGCAGTTTTTATGGGTCGGCGCCCCCTTAAAAAAACATCAGGAAAATACTGTATTGATTCGACAATAAACAGAATAATCCTCCAACCAGAACCATAATATACAAAATTTTCTCTGTTCGGCCCTGTTCATTTTAGAGCACAATTTGTCAACGCTTGAAAAAGTTTTAAAAAACGGGTATCTCTTTCCCACATTTCCTCCGGGTGGCACTGCAGGCCAAGAATAAATGAGCCCGAAGCGCCTTCAATAGCCTCAACAACCCCGTCGGAAGATTTTGCGCTGATTTTAAAACCGGGAGCAACATCACGAACCGCCTGGTGGTGGTAACTGTTTACCATTATTTCCGAAACCTGCAGGATCGATTCCAGCAGAGAATCTTTTTCGATATTTATCCTGTGGGTGGCTGCCCAGCCTGGCGCCTGCTGGTAATGTTTCAAACAGCAGGTGAGCTGGGTTTTTATATCCTGATAAATATTTCCCCCTGCGGCTATATTTAATACCTGGGCTCCCCTGCAAATTCCCAGAACCGGAATTTGGCCCTTGATGGCCATCCTGGCCAGCTTTATCTCAAAAGCATCCCGCAAAGGAGTTATTTCCCCGCATTCGGGAAGCGTTTCCTCCCCGAAATAAAACGGATCCACGTCCTTTCCCCCGGAAAGCAGCAACCCGTCGATTATTCCAAGAAGCTCGGCGATCTCTTCCTCTTTTTCATAATTTGCCAGCAGGACGGGAACACCGCCGGCGGCCCTGACAGCTTCACAATACAAAGAGCCAAGGAAATGCCTCTGGCTTACATCATCCCAGCTGCAGGTAATCCCGATGACTGGCGGCATTTGCAATCCCTCCTGGGGTTTTACTGATCGTTTCAGAACCGCACAGGCAGCGTTTATTTTTTCTTCCCCGCCGCTTAATTCGATAACAACCGTTTCGCGGTTTATATCCACGATGTTGGCCCGGAAAATTTCTACAATGTCGACTATTTCCGAGCGGCGGGCAGAATCGGCCCTGACTTTAATTAAAACCAACTCCCTGTCAATAGAGCCTGATTTAAAGAGCTCCTGGACCTTGATTACATCAATCAGCTTGGAAAGCTGCTTCATTGCCTGATCAAGCTCTTGGTCATCGCCGTTGACAACAATAGTTATGCGGGAAATGTCGCTATCCTCCGTATAACCTGCCGCAATGCTCTCTATGTTGAAGACGCGCCTGCTCAGCAGTCCGGATATTCTGGCCAGCACACCCGGTTTATTAAGGGCCAATACCGCCAGGGTATGTTTCATTAAAATTCCTCCCTATAAGCTTTAAACTAAACCAATAAATTTATAAATATCAGCTGTTCTTAAATCCCTTACAACAAAATCTGCCCCGGCCCGGCGCAGAGCTTCCTCCTGACCTATGCGCCACACGCCGACCGCATCAAAACCCAGTGATTTGGCTGCCTCGATTCCCGATGAGGTGTCTTCAAAGACAACGAAACGCAGTTTTTCACCGGGCAAAAGCTCTTTTATCCTGGCGGAAGCGAATTCCAGTATGTTTTTCTTGCCCTCCAGATCGATTCCGCAAACATCAACATTAAACATAGTGTAAAGAGTATCCCGTTCATCCATTGCATTAAAAGCGGGACCAAGCTCATTAATCAAGCGGTCTTTTGTTACCCTGGTCAGCATGTCCCTGGCGTTTTTTGAAGCTGACGCCGCCGCCTGGAGAATTCCTTTACTTCTTGCCTCCCAGAGTATTAAGACTGCGTCCGGAAACAGTTTGAACTCCCCTGCTTCGATGAGGTCTTTGATTAGTCTGTTCTTTTCGCTGCAGTACCTTTCCAGGATAATCTTTTTCTGCTCCCCGGTCTTTACCCCAAGGCGTTCGTAAACGTTGTTCATCTCAAGGATATTGTTGCCCCCCTCGTACCTTGGCCGGGAAGCAACGTAATTAAAATAAAAATCTGAATCCATTGTTTTGACCAGGTACGGTTCTTTCGCCGCAGTTATTCGCCAGGCGTCTTCATGCGGGCTGTCAACCACAACCCCGTCGATATCCCATATAAAAGCTACCTTTTCGTTCATTTAAGATCACCTGCTCGCATCAGAAAGGTCAAACTGCCTACGTGCTCATGTTCGCAAGGCCAAAATCGCACTTAAGGCATTACCCTTCCTTTATTGATAAATTTTCATCCTTTTAGCCGGTGTTGCTTCAGCAACATGGATGTCTATTTTTGTGAGCCTGCTGTTACCGGCACTTCGCCAATTGTTCGCTGTTGACAACGCCTTACCTTTTGGCCGCGGCTCAAGAAACATTTTTCACCGCATACTTCCAGCCAGATACCCTCCCTGTTTCTGAACCTGTCGCGGACAAATAAGACCTCTATCTGAAGCTTTTCTTCGACGTTGGCAACTTTCAGCTCAAACAAAGCATTCCTAAACCAGAAATTAAGGCGGATGCCGCTTACTTCCCCGGGTAAAACCGGGTTCACAGATAAAATCTCATCTTTTATTTTCAGCCCGGCAAAACCGTATCCTGCAATTTGCCATGCGCCGCCAAGCGCGGCCGCATGTATGCCAAGCTCTGTGTTACCGTATAAATCGCCGTAATCCGCCCTTACGGCCTGGATGAAATACTTGTAAGACTCCCTCAGATTCCCCAGTTCGAGTGCCGTAATGGCGTAGCTCGGCAAACTGAGGCTTGACTTGTGCGTGGTCCTCTTTTTATAAAAATCGTAGTTGACTTTTTTTACCTGACTGCTGAACTCGTTGGCAAATAAACGCATTAAGAGTATAACGTCAGCCTGCTTGACCAACTGGGTGTCTTTAGCCTCGGCAAGGTCTAACGAAGCAGGCCAGACCGGCATTGCGTTTTCATCCCATTCCTGAATTAAGAACTCTTTCTTGTTGAAATAGCCCTCAAATTCTTCAATTAGGCCGTCTTGGTTGATGAAAGCAATAACTTTTTCTGAAATCTCTCTCCAGGACAGGATCTCTTCCTTTTTTAACTCAATTTTTTTGGCCAGCCGGTTCAGGCGAAGGGGATGCTCTTTTGCCAAATAGTCGTAAAGTTCCGCCGCATATCTCAAATTCCACCTGGCCATATAATTTGTATAAAAATTATTATCCACACATTCCTGAAATTCATTTGGACCAATAACATCTTTTATTTCGTAATAGTTTTTTTCGCTGTTATAATTTACGCGTGCTGCCCAGAACCGGGCTGTTTCAAAAACCATTTCCGCGCCGTACCGGAGCATGAAATCCCTGTCAGAAGTAGCCTGGTAATATAAAACTACCCCGTAAATTATATCTCCTGCGATATGAATCTCCCTTTTAGAAACATGAACGGGGATAACCGTACCGTCAAAGTTAACCCATGTCTTGGGAGTCTCGTCATCTCCGCTTTCAGCCGATTCCCATGGCCACCAGGCCCCTTCGTAACCGTTTTCCCTTGCCTTGGCCCTGGCCTGTTTTAAACGCCGGTAGCGGTAAAGGAGAAGATTTCTGGCCAGTTCAGGCTGAGTAAAGATAAAAAAGGGCAAAACAAAGATTTCCGTATCCCAGAATACGTGGCCTTTATACCACTCGCCTGATAATGTTTTGGCCGGGATGCTCACGTCCAAATCCTCGGGCGGGACAGCAATCAGAAGATGGTAGGTGTTCAGGCGCACATTATTCTGCACGAAAGCCTCATCGTTGATTAAAAGATCGGAATTTACCCACCTTTTTTCCCAGGCGTCACAGTGGGCTTTGAAAAGTGCCGCAACGCCTTTTCCCTTTAAAGAGCTCAACGAGCCAAGGCAGCTTTTCTTTATGCTGCGCTTTTTGTCACGGGATGTATAGATTGTAACAAAAGATGTGAACGTGTATTTTTTCCCTTGACGGCTTTAAAGGAACATTCCTGGGAAACAGTTTCCTCACCGGCCGAAACGGCCCACTTTACTTCCGGATGGGAACCCCTTCCCGAAAACTCCAGGTCTGCGGCCAGACCAATTGACTGCCCGGAATTAATTGTTTTCGCTTCAAGGTAAACAGCCCCTTCCGGATTATGAAATGAGCAATCCCGGACGGAGTAGCGCTTGATTGGATCCCCTACTGCCTGAACAGCATTTTCAGTCGTGCCGTCGATTAATCTTTTAACCGTTATTTCAGCGTCACAATCCAGCGGTTTTAAGGAAAAGACCATTACGGCGGCGTGAAAGTCCTTCAAACTGAAGAACCGCGTTGATTCGTACTCATACCTGCCCCCGTCATTCTGAAAGACTGTCCGTCTGTGCAGAACTGCCTTTTTCAGGTCTAAAACCCGTCGGTGTTCGGCAATTTTCATCTCATTTGCAGAAAGCCTGCCGCCGTTAATATAAATTTCCACTCTTAACGGATTGGGGACGTTGACAATTTCAAAAGGCTGACCTCCGGTTCGATCATAAATACCGGCCAGATAAGTCCCGGGATACCCGTTCTCAAAGCTTTCTTCCAGGACGCCCCTCGAACCGAGGTACCCGTTGCCAAGCGTAAAGATTGTCTCCCAAAACTTTCTTTTTTCTTGCTCAAAACCCTCTTCGCCGATCACCCAGTTTTCTTCGGACAATTTGTTAAACAAGAACATCCCCCTTACTTAAGACAAAGCTTTTTTAATTTCCATTACTCGCTCGGCAGGTTAACTTGTCAGCCTTTTTTCAATCACTTCTTTATAGAGCCGTTCGTAACTGTCCACCATAACCTGGGAAGTAAAAAGATTCTCCGCTCTTTCCCGGCATTTAAAGGGGCTGATGCTCCCTGCCTGATCTGCAGCCGCAACAAACTCCTCCATGGTTTCAACCACAAAACCTGTAACACCGTGTTCAACCACCTCCGGGGCTGAACCTCTCTTGAAAGTTATCACAGGCGTTCCGCAGGCCATTGCTTCAACCATAGTTATACCGAAAGGCTCTTCCCACTGGATTGGGTAAAGGTAGCCTTTGCCCCGGGAAAACAAACGCATTTTTTCTTCGCTCCAGTGCCCCAGTTCACCAATGTAAGTTATCTTCTCATTCAGATAAGGCCTGATGAATTGCTCAAAATAAAGCACCTCGGCCTGTTCGTGAACCTTGCCGGCCAAAACAAGCTTCGCCCCCATTCGCCTGGCGGCCTCGCAGGCAAGGTGGGGCGCCTTTTCAGGATTAAAACGCCCTATGTAAAAGAAATAGTCATCCTTGTCCCGGGAGAAGGGGTACTTATCAAATTTAACACCGTTATACACCGTGCCGAGGTAATTAAGGCCGGGAAGAAAAGAGCGCTGGTTGTTGCTTATGGAAATGAAATAAACTCCCGGGTGGCCGGTAAAAAGCCTCTAAAAAGCCTTGTTTTCCTCGTCAAAAGGGCCGTATAGCGTATGCACCACGGGAACTTCCTTTAAAAAGGCGGCGCAGCATAACCCTTCCTTCCAGGTGTGATCATGGATCAAATCGAAGTCTTTTCCTGCCACCTCCAAATACGATGCCAGAGTGTGGCTTAAAGCTGCATTAAGAAAATTTGAAGGCGGTTTATCCAGGTAGCCTTTCATTTCCTGGTCAAAAACTTTATAGATATTCGCTTTTGTGGTAGAATTTGAAACCGTGCAAACAGTGACTTCATGACCTTTTGAAACCAGGCCGTCAGCAAGAAGGCTGACCACAACTTCAATGCCCAGTCAACCTTTAAATTTAACGCTTCAGCCACTACCCCGATGGGAACGAAAGTCCTTCCTTTGAGAATAACGGGTTCCCCGTTCGTCCCCGTGCTTATGGTTTTACCGTTTACGATCAGCTTGATCACCTGGTTGATACTGACCTGCTTTGTCACTGAAGCGGCTTCCGCAACTGCGGCAACCAGAAATAATATAGACAGTAACAACGATACTGCAATAATTTTTTTTCTTCACGGCTTTCAACTCCTTTATTTTTTACGCCTGTAAATCCGCATATTTGACCAGAACTGATTAATCAGGCATATTTAAATACCCCCTTTTTTACCAAATTTACCATATAGAGATTTAAAAACTTCTGAAAGGAGATTGAGTAGCGCCTCGACAGGGATATAAAATTGCCAAAGTCTTATTTTGCAGGAATAATAAGTAATTCCACAACGAAGGGCGAAAACCCTTTACTTTTGCCCAAAAAAGTCTCTTTAAAATAGCGGATAAAATAAAAAAGCCGGCCTTCAAAGCCGGCAGTGATTTATTGGACCTGTTATTAATATGCATATATACTCCCATACGGCCTTTTTGAAAGCGGCAGGATTTTCCGGAATTGCGCCTGGAGGATCTCTTCCGTATTTAAGCCGAATCGCTGTGCAAATTCCCCTGAATACTGCCTGACAATTTCCATGTCCCGGTCATCTGTCGTGTAAATTCCAACGTCTTTCCCAAGCTGGCTTTTTTCTATGTTCCCTCTTACGAAAATTACGCCGCCGTGCATTCCGGTCCCAACATAGTTGGCGTTATGGTTCTTGCCCTCGGCCAGGCCGAGCCCGAGTAAAATGACTATCCCGCCCGCCATATATTCTCCGAAAAAGTCCTGGGCCGTCCCGCCGATGACCAGCACGGGGACCTTGTCGTTATATTCCTTCATATGAATAGCGGTCCTGTAACCGACATTGTTCCTGATAAAAATTTTTCCGCCCCGCATTGACATGGCCGCAACGTCTCCGGCCTTGCCATGAACGATTATTTCACCCTCATTCATCGTGTTGCCGACGCCATCCTGGGTATTACCGTAAACAGTAAGCCGCTGGCCGTTCAAAAAAGCGCCCAGGTCATTCCCGGCAGTCCCGTATATACTCAGGTTAACATTGCATCCGGAAACGGTATTCAGTCTGGTCCCGATATACCTCTGCCCGAAAACATTCCTTACGGTAATATCCCGCGCTCCCTGAGAAGCCACTTCCCTGAGCAAATCGTTCAACTCTTTGTGCTTCAGGTTTAAGGCGTCTACCCAGGCCTGAGAACCGCTGACAGTCGCATACCCGCCAAGTTCACTCACATGCCTGGACCCTTCCAAGAACATATCACGCAAGCCGGATTTCAAAGTTAAACTTGCCATAAGTCCTCACTCCCCCGCTCCTTTTACTCCCAGAACATCCAGTTCCCAGCCTTCCAGCCCGACGCCGCGCAGGTGATCCCTGTTGCCCCTTATACTCTCTATCGCATTTATACCCATGCCTCCGAGCATTTCCTTGATCTCGTGCTCCCAGCTCCTTAGTAAGTTAACCAGCTTGACGCTGGCGATTTCCGGGTTAAGCCTCTTGGACAGATAAGGATCCTGTGTGCAGACCCCCCAGGAGCATTTTCCAGTGTAACACTTCTGGCAAAGCGTGCAGCCCATGGCAACCAGCGCAGAGGTGCCGATATATACGGCATCCGCCCCCAGCGCGATTGCCTTGAGGACATCCCCGCTGCACCTGAATCCGCCTGCGGCAATAACCGAACATTTATTCCTGATCCCTTCGTCGCGAAGCCTTTTATCAATAGCCGCCAGGGCAAGTTCCAAGGGGATGCCTATATTGTCCCTGATTATTTTAGGCGCCGACCCCGTTCCGCCCCTGATACCGTCGATAGCGATGATATCCGCTCCGGCCCTGACTATTCCGGAGGCGATGGCGGCCACGTGGTTTACAGCGGCAATCTTAACAGAAATTGGTTTTGTATAGTTGGTGACCTCTTTTAGGGCATAGATTAACATTGAAAGATCCTCAATTGAATAAATATCATGCTGCGGAGCTGGAGAAAGAGCGTCCGTTCCCTCTGGAATCATTCTGTTCCTGGCAACGTTAAACGACACCTTTTCGCCGGGAAGATGCCCGCCGATGCCGGGTTTGGCGCCCTGTCCTATCTTGATTTCAACAATTGACGCGCAGTTGAAGTATTCCGAATCGACACCAAACCTTCCGCTGGCGCATTGAACGACCGCGTTCCCGCCGTATTTCTCCCTCATTTCAAGCGGCAGGCCGCCTTCGCCGGTGTTGAACAAAGTCCCTATTTCCTTGGCCGCCATAGCCAGAGATAGGAAAGCCTGGTAACTGATTGCTCCATAGGACATGGCCGAAAAAGCTACCGGGAGCTCAATCATCTTGTTTGGATTCAACTCGCTCTTTATCTCGAAGCCTTCTTTATTCAGGTCAATTTCAAGCGAATCCGGCTTTTTCCCTAAAAATGTCTTCAGCTCCATGGGTTCCCGCAAGGGGTCGATCGAAGGGTTAGTTACCTGCGAAGCGTTTAAGACAAGGTGATCCCAGTAGACCTTGTATGGTTTGTCATTTCCGCTCCCGGTCAGGATCACGCCGCCGGTTTCAGCCTGCTTTTTCAAGTCCTGCAGCTTTTCCCTGCTCCAGCTGTAATTTAACCTGTACTGTGAAGAATGCGGCTGGACACAAAGAGCTCCCGTCGGGCAGAAAACGGCGCACCTCTGGCAGCCGACACAAACCTCCTCATAGGAGAACATAGCGTCAAAATCCGGGTCATACTTGTGGCCTCCTACAGGGCACTGCCTTTCACAAACCCTGCACTTGATACAGCGTTCTGTTTTTCTTTCAATGGCAAATTCCGGCAACAGATATGAATACATTTTCGATCACACCCTGCTATATAGAATTATCCATGCTCAACAAATGGTCAGTAGAGTTCATCCTCACCACAACAGGATTACCTCCGTGCGGTGTCCAGGCAAAATCAAGATCCGGCGCCACTGACCTGATCGCCGCTTCTTCCGAAGAAAGATAAACCATATCGTCTTTTGCGCCGGCGGTGATTGGCCTTAGCCTGATCCTGTCAGTGATCCCGAACATTTCGTTATGTCGGGCTACGATGACCGTAAACGGCCCATTTAAGAGCAGGGGGCCATAAACCATCCGCAGCGTTGTATTAAGATGTTTTTCCTTTTCCCGCATCTGTTCGATTGTGTCCCACATCGGAGGGGCAAAAATCTTCGAAACAACCTCTATAGGAAGGCCCTGCCTTCTCATCAAAAAGTCCACGGCATAGGCCATAACTTCTGTATCAGTATATAAAGTGCAATAATAACCGTACATCTCAAGAAACCTCCGGTTAGTTCCGTATGAGGAAATCTCCCCATTATGGACAACCGTCCAGTCGAGAATACTAAACGGGTGGGATCCACCCCACCACCCGGGTGTATTGGTCGGGAACCTGCTGTGTACGGTCCATATATAGCCTTCGTACAGCTTATCAAGTAAAAAATAGTCCGCAATTTCGCCGGGGAACCCAACTCCCTTAAAAACGCCCATATTTTTGCCCGAAGAGAATACATAGGCATCGTCAATGCTTGTATTAATATGCATAACCTTATCAACCACAAACTCGTCGTCGGATAAGTTTCTTTCATCACCCTTTTTTTCAGGTGTGACAAAATACCTCCAGACAAGAGGGGGGTGAAAAAGACTGACCTGCGCGTTGGTTGGTATTTGTTCATCATAGGCGACGTTAAAATTTTCGGTCAGATATTTTTCCACTACCGTCTTAACTTCGCGTCTTTTGTTTTCAAACATAATGTGCAGCGCGTAGTAATCCTTGTAATCCGGATAGATCCCGTAAACGGCAAATCCGCCTCCAAGGCCGTTCCCCCTGACCTTGATGTTTTTGATCGCGGAAATGGCTATATTGCCCGGGAATCTTTTCCCGCTTGTGTTCATCACACCAAAAAGGCCGCATGCTTCCCTGCCCTGGTCAGGCAGATACCTCTCGCTGTTTTTACGCCCGTATCCGGTCATTGCCATTCACCACCCCCGGGATAAGATCCTCTTTTAAAAGTTCCCACCTTAACTCCTCCGGGATGCTCCCATAACCAAAGTCCTCATTGAAAAGGTCATCCGTGAACTGTGAAACATCCGCTTTTGTTCTCATCAGATTGACAAATATACCCGCCCGGCTGATTCTCCCCGCCAGGATAAACCCTGCGATTCTGCCTTCCCGGAGGGTGAATTTTCGATAATATTTCTTCTTCTCATCTATCCTGCTGATATTTATAAAGCCGCCCGGGTCTTCTGCAGAAATATTCAACCCGGCGGTGATCAGGCAGAGATCGAAAAAATGCATGGAATTCATGCTGGTTGACCATACGTTTTCCCGCCTGCCGCCGGCCATATTCGAACCAGCTATCCGCCCTCCAAGATAAGCGTTGGGCCAGAGCGGGATAACCCTGCTTATTCCGGCAACGGAATCATACCCCTGGGCGCAATCCCCGCAGGCGTATAGATCAGAACGCGAAGTTTCCATTCTTTCGTTGACTAAAATACCCCTGTCGATCTGTAACCCCGCCTGAACGCCCAGTTTGATCCTCGGGGCGACGCCCATCGCCAAAACCAGCATATCGCAGGGAATCTGTGTGCCGTCAGTTAAAACCACACTCTCAACCGAACTGCCTCCCTTAATTTCTTTGATTGTGTTGTTGGTAATTACCTGAACTCCTTTTTCTATAAAAAGGTCCTTAAGCAGGTTGGAAACGGGTTCGTCAACAACCGGCGCCAGAACCCTTCCGGCAAGCTCAATTACTTGTACCTGCAGGCCCCTTTTGCAGAGCGCCTCAGCTGCCATCAGGCCGATTACACCACCGCCGAGCACAACTGCCCTTTGCGCATTCTCCAGGGCTTTCTCGATCTTTAAAACATCATCCATACTTAAAAAAGTAAAGATGTTTTCCCTGTCCAGCCCTTCAACCGGCGGGATAAGAGGCCGGCCGCCCGTTGCCAAAAGCAGCTTTTTATAGACAATCCTTTCGTTACCGGAAAGCAGCGCCTCTTTTTTATCAGTATCTATATGAACGGCTTTTTGGCCAAGCAGGGCAGTAACCCCGTGCTGTTCATAAAAATCAGCTTTCCTGTAATACATCTTTTCAAGATCAATTCCGCCTGCAAGGTAATAGGGTAAAAGGGCCCTGGAATATACGCGGCGGGTTTCCTCCGCAATTAAAGCGATTGATCCCGAACGATCAATGCTCCTGAGCATTTCTATACAGCCAACGCTTCCGGCCGAATTCCCGATAACCACGTAATCAAACTGCCGGATCATCTATACCCCCCCTTTTTCCTGATCGGCGTAAACAAGAGCCCCGTTCGGGCAGTGACTTACGCAATAGGGTTTCTCAAATCCTTCACAGAGGTCGCATTTGGTCACCTTCTTATTCTCCTGGTCGATAATAATTCCCCCGTAAGGACAAACCAGCACGCAGCTGTAACATCCGACGCATTTCTCAGGATCGTGAATTACCCTGCCGCTTGCGGAATCCTTGTATAAAGCGCCGCTGATACAGGCAAAAACGCAATCCGGCTCGGAGCAATGCCTGCACTGGAGAGCAAAAGTAACAGGCAGGCGCTCCTCCACGATAACCCTGCTTATAGCCGCGGGTTTTTCCAACAAAAAAGCTTTTAAGATGTCTTTCGTCCGGGAATGGGCTACCACACACCATATTTCACAAAGGTGGCAGCCTATACAGACCTCGGGTTTGATCAGAATTTTTCCCATTTTAGCCCCCCTATAATCAAGGCTCAAAAAACAAAAACCCACGGCAGGTAACCGCGGGATAAATTCGCCGCATACTTGAGGCAAACATATCTCCAGTTTAAAAGAAACCTGCTCGTAGGCGTCATTGCCCTTTTGCCCGGCACATCTTGGCCTAATTTTTTAAAGGTGCGATTTTTAATATTTAGTCAGATATTCCTCTAATTCCCAGGGATGCACCTGTATCCGGTAACGCTCCCATTCAATTTTTTTGGCTTCCAAAAAGTGTTCTGTAATATGAGGCCCCAGCGCGTCCATGATCAGTTGATCGGCGGACAGCTTCTTCAGAGCCTCGGAAAGACTCTCCGGCAGGCTGCCTATGCCAAATTTCTGACGCTCTTTTTGGGTCATCTCGTATATGTTCTGATCACACGGTAGCGGAGGCTGTATTTTCTTTTTAATCCCGTCCAAACCAGCCTTCAAACATACGGCCAAAGCAAGATACGGGTTGCAGGAAGGATCCGGACTCCTTAATTCGATCCTTGTAGACATACCTTTTTTGGCCGGCACGCGGATTAAAGGGCTCCGGTTCCGTGAAGACCAGGCTACATAAACAGGCGCCTCGTAACCTGAAACAAGCCGCTTATACGAATTTACCGTCGGATTTGTAACTGCAGTAATAGCCTGTATATGGTCCATCAACCCGCCAATATAATTCAGGCAGGTTTCACTCAGCTGAAGTGGAGCGTCCGGGTCGTAAAACGAATTGGCCCCGTCCCTTATCAAAGATTGGTTCAGATGCATACCCGAACCCGGAAGCCCCACTATCGGTTTAGGCATAAAAGTTGCGTGCAGGCCGTGACGCTGAGCTATTGTACGGACTACAAACCTGAATGTGGCCACCCTGTCGGCGGTTTCCAGGGCATCAGCGTATTTAAAATCAATTTCGTGCTGGCCCGGCCCTACCTCATGATGAGAAGCCTCTACTTCAAAACCTAGCTCCTCCAGAGTTATAACCACATCACGCCGGGCGTCTTCGCCAAGATCCACAGGTGTTAAATCAAAATAACCCGCCTTATCATGCGTAATTGTTGTTGGCCGGCCGTCGCTGTCTACCTGGAACAGGAAAAACTCAGCTTCCGGTCCGACCATCATGTCATATCCCATTTCCTTTGCTTCTCGAACAGCTTTTCTAAGCACAAAGCGGGGATCCCCGATAAACGGTTGTCCGTCTGATGTATAAATATCGCAGATCAGCCGTGCAACCGCTCCCTCCCGGGGCCTCCAGGGGAAAACAACAAACGTGGAAGGATCCGGCCTTAAATACATGTCCGACTCTTCAATCCGCACAAACCCCTCAATTGACGAGCCGTCAAACATCAACTCCCCGTCTAATGCCTTCTCCAACTGCTCTACAGTAACAGAAACATTTTTTAACACCCCAAAGATATCGGTAAATTGAAGGCGGATAAATTTAACACCGAGTTCTTTGGCACGTTCTAGCACTTCATCGTTAGTCAGCTTCTCCAACCTTTTTCTCCCTTTCGGCCAGGGCTAAATACTTACAAAAAAAGACCTCATTCAGGTTGGTTTTATCTTACCTGTCATGAAGGCCCCATAGCCTAAATAAGTACGCCCTTGTACTTGTTTATTTACTTGTAGCTTTTATTATAGCATGTTTATTTTAAAATAAAAGCATTTTTTGTAACTTCCTGAAAGTAATCAAGTCTAAAACATGGTTAGGTAATTTTCAATTTCCCAGGAATATATTCTGGTACGGTATGAATCCCACTCTTTCCTTTTGGCTTCCATGAAATGCTCGAAAATATGCTCACCAAGCGCACCCTTGACTACTTCATCTTTCTCCAGCTCCAAAAGGGCTTCCTCCAGGCTTGCGGGCAGGCTGCTTATACCCAGTTCCAGCCTCTGTTGGGGGGTAAGCTCGTAAATATTCATGTTGCACTGCTCCGGGGGCTGGATTCGTTTTTCAATACCGTCGAGGCCAGCCGCCAGGCAGGCAGCTATAGCCAGGTACGGGTTGCAGGAAGGATCCGGGCTCCTGAACTCTATGCGTGTTGAAAGCCCCCTCTTGGCAGGCACCCGGATCAGCGGACTCCTGTTGCGCTGGGCCCATGATATATAGACGGGCGCCTCGTAACCCGGGACCAGTCTTTTGTACGAGTTTACCGTGGGGCTTGCCACAGCGGCAATGGCTCTTGCATGCTGGAGCAGCCCGCCGACATAAAAGCACAAAGTATCACTCAAGCCTTCCGGGTCATTCTGATCAAAAAATACGTTATCTCCGTTTTTAAAGAAGGACTGGTGCATATGCATGCCGCTTCCGTTTATCCCGTACACCGGTTTGGGCATAAAAGTTGCGTGCAAGCCATAACGCTGGGCAATAGTACGCACTACAAACTTGAAGGTGGCTATTTTGTCCGCAGCATCCAGAGCATCGGTATACATGAAGTCAATCTCGTGCTGCCCGGGCGCTACCTCGTGATGAGAAGTCTCGATTTCAAAGCCCATTTCCTCCAGCGTCAGAACCATCGAACGCCGGGCATTTTCACCAAGGTCCGCAGGACTTAAGTCGAAATAACTTGCCCGGTCGTGAGTCTTAAGAGTGGGATTGCCTTGCTCATCCGTATAGAACATGAAAAATTCGCACTCCGGCCCTACTTTCATCGTATAGCCCTTCTTACTAGCCTTGGCGATTGCTCTTTTTAACGTATTACGCGGGCAGCCCTCGAAGGGAGTTCCGTCGGGCTGATAAACATCGCAGATCAACCGGGCAACTGCTCCGTCCCTGGGCCGCCAGGGGAATATGGCAAAAGTATCCGGATCGGGTCGCAAGTACATATCCGATTCTTCGATGCGGACAAAACCTTGGATGGATGATGCGTCAAACATTAATTCCCCATCCAGGGCCTTCTCCAACTGCTCAACGGGAATCGCCATATTTTTTAAAACCCCCATAATGTCTGTAAACTGCAGCCGAATAAATTTTACACCCTGCTGTCTGGATAGAGCCAGGATTTCACTTTTCTTCTCCGAATTCATTCCGATCATCCTTTCTATTTTTTAAATAAAAAAGCCTTTTAAAAGGATCATCCCTTTTAAAAGGCGCCGTTGCCCTGTGTATATAAAACCGCTAAGCGGTTTATTTTCTAAAGTTTTGTGTAAGTATAATTGCTTCAGCCACTTGACGCATTGTGACACGGCTGTTCATACTCTGTTTCTGAATTCTTTTGAATGCTTCATTCTCACCTATATTGAGGGTTTCCATCAGAATTCCTTTTGCCTGTTCGACAATTTTACGGGCTGTTAGAGCTTCCTGCATTTCTTTAATTTTATTTTCAAGGGAAACAATTTCCTGGTAATTAGATAGGGATATTTCAATAGCAGGCAGTAGATCGGCCTCTTCAACCGGTTTCATAAGAAACGCAGCTACCCGGGCGACTTTCGCTTTTTCCAGAAGAACCTGCGAATGTGAGCCGGCTAAAACAACAACCGGCGCAATCTTATCCTCATGCACTATCGCGGCTACTTCCAGACCATCCATGCCTGGCAGCTCAGCCCCGATAACCAAAAGGTCCGGCTGTCTGCTCCTGACCAGTTTGAGTGCGCTTACCCCGTCGACTGCTTCTCCAACTATAGAGTAACCAAGTTTAGTGAGCATAGTTTTGATATTTTTTCTTAATATCGGATCAGCGTCCACAAGTACAATCCGGCTTTCTGCCATTGTTGCCCCCCCTCTCTGCTAAAATGGGGTAGAAAAAATGCCCATTAAAACAGACTTTAAACGACCTGTTTCAGGGCATCGTTGCCTTTTTTTTGTACTTCTTTGTACTGATACAAACCAGTTCGATATATTATACCCTGTAACCATCCGGCAGGCAATATCTTCATTGATCGTCTGCCAATATTTTTTTAAATTGTGATTTCCAGGGCCAGCCGTGCTTTAAACCCAACCGCGGGCTTTAATCGCATCGGCTACACGTGAAACAGCAATTACATAAGCTGCCTGCCGCATGTCTATATTGTATTTTTTAGAAGCTTCAAGTACCGCATGATAAGCTTTGGTCATTTTCTTATCCAGGCGTTCGTAAACTTCTTCCTCTTCCCAGTAATACATGTAGAAGTTCTGTACCATCTCAAAATAGGAAACCGTTACACCGCCTGCGTTGCATAAGAAATCGGGAATTACATGAACCCCGTTCTTAAACAATATTGCATCCGCCTCCGGTGTCGTCGGACCGTTGGCCAGTTCAGCCGATATCTTTGCCTTGATTCTGGGAGCGTTATCTTTTGTAATAACGTTTTCCAGGGCTGCCGGAACCAGTATATCCACGTCAAGTTCCAAAAGATCTTCGTTGGAAATAGGTTCAGCATCCGGGAACGCGACAACGGAAGAAGTCCTGTTCTTGTATTCTGCCACTGCCGCCGCACTAAGGCCTTTTCTGTTGATGATACCGCCCTTGCTGTCACTGACGGCGACAACTTTTGACCCGAACAGTTCTTCAAACAGGGAGTGAGCGAAGGAGCCTGCGTTGCCGTAACCCTGGATTGCTACTGTCGCATTCTTCAGGTCGATGCCAAGTTCCTTGGCTGCCTCGCGAATAGTTGTTAACCCGCCCCTTGCAGTGGCGTCGCCGCGTCCGGCTGAACCGCCGATGATTAAGGGCTTGCCGGTGATCACACCGAACTGATTTTTTTCATTTATTTTTGAAAACTCATCCATCATCCAGGCCATTATTTGCGGGGTGGTGTAAACGTCCGGCGCGGGGACATCCTTTTCCGGGCCGATGAATTGACTTATCATATTGATGTATGCCCTGCTTAAACGTTCCAGCTCACCAGCAGACATCTGTTTCGGGTTGCAGATTACTCCACCTTTTCCTCCGCCCAAAGGCACGTCGACAAGGGAGCATTTCCACGTCATCCAAGCGGCAAGGGCTCTTACGGTGTCAATTGTTTCTTCGGGATGAAACCGTATTCCGCCTTTTGCCGGACCTCTTGCGTTGTTGTATTGAACCCTGAAACCCTGGAACACTTTGACAGATCCGTCGTCCATGCGGACAGGAATAGAAACGTGGACTTCACGCATAGGAACCCGCAGCACTGCGTGAAGGCCCGGATCCAGGTCTAAAATTTTTGCGCACTGGTCTAACTGTTCTTGCGCAACCTCAAAAGGATTAACGTTTGACATTTTATTCCTTTCCTCCTCAGTTGATTAGCCTTATATCTCAAACAAAAACTATTTTCCTTAAATCCCTCCCTTTTAGTCTTCTTTAATAGCAGGCCAGGTATTCATCCAGTTCCCACTGGTGAACCTGTGCTTGATAGCGATTCCACTCTTTCCTCTTACAGTTCAGATAGCAATCGCAAAGATAACTGCCCAAGGCATTATGCAGGTAACCGTCGTTCTCAAACATTGTCAGTGAATCACTTAAATTTCCAGGTAATTTCTGAAGAACAGGCGCCATTTCCAAACCTTCTTCAACTGCCTGCGGCGGTGTTATTTCCTTGAGAACACCCTCTAAGCCCGCTGCAAGGCAGGCTGAAATTGTCAGGTAGGGGTTGGCGGCAGGGTCAGGACTGCGCATGATTACCTGTGCGTCGTTATCACGCTGGTCGGGGATCCTGATCATCGTATTTCTGTTCTGGAATGACCATCCCTTGATGGCCGGGGCAAGTTCATTAGAAACAAGGCGTTTGTAACTGTTCACCAAGGGGTTAGTAATGGCTGTTATAGCATCCGCATGCCTGATTAGGCCGGCAATAAAAGAACCTGCGTTTTTGCTCAGGCCGAACGGTTCCTCAGGATCAACAAAAATATTTTGTTGTCCATTCCATAAAGAAAGGTTTAAATGCATGCCCGAGCCATTAAAAAATGAAAACGGCTTGGGCATAAAAGAGGCATGGAGGCCGTGCCGCTGGGCGATAGTTCGCACAACAAACTTAAAAGTTGCAATATTATCGGCCATATGAAGGGCATCGTCCTCTTTCAGAAAAATCTGGTTCTGCCCCGGGGATATCTCATGGTATGAGGCGGAAACATCAAACCCCATATCCTGCAGGGTGATGACCATGTCCCGGCGTGCGTTTTCACCCAGATCGGCAGGACTTAAGTCGCAGTATCCCGCCTCATCATGAGTGACCAGAGTTGGTTTCCCCTGGTCGTTAAGTTGAAGAAGATAAAAATCGATGCCTGCCCCAAACCTTGGCACGTAACCGCTGCTTTCAGCCATCCGAAGATTTTTGCCAAGTATCTGCCGCGAACAGGCAGGATGGGGATCTCCATGAGAGGTTACAGCATCGCAGATCATCCTGGCAACTGCGCCTTCCCTGGGCCGCCAGGGGAAAATAACAAAAGTAGAAGGATCGGGCTTAAGATAGATATCCTCAATCCTGTTATCCACCGAACCTTCAATTACCGAGCTATCAAAAAATATTTCCCCTTTGAGAGCCCTGGGCAGTTCATCCTTGGTAATAGCTATATTCTTAAATACTCCAAGAACATCGGTAAATTGCAGCCTGATAAACTGTACATTATCCTCACGGGCTCTTTCCAAAAGATCGTCTTCAGAAATATAACTCACTTTTGTGCTCCTTTTTGTATTTTTTCTAGCATGTAAAAAGAAAACGCCTTAATTATCCAGTTTTTAAAACTGAAATAAAAAAGGACGCCTTTGCCCACTCATCGACTTTAAAAAACTATTGAAATTATAACAAAAGGCAAGATAAATTCAAGCCCCTGCCTTAAAAGAATACAGTATACACCGTTTACCGCGTTTTTTCTCATCTTTGCGCCGCCGCAACTATGCTTCTGGCTACTTTTACTATGGGCAGGCAGCTATCCATGCTTAAGTGCCGCATGAACCTGTATGCCTGTTCTTCGGTGAAGCCTCTGGTTTCCATAAGCAGTCCCTTTGCCTGTTCAACCAGCCTGCGCTCCTGGAGTCTTTTGCGCAGCTCGACAACCTGTTTTTGAAGATTGGTCACCCGTTCGAATCCGGCCATCGCCGTTTCCAGAACCGGAAGTATATTGACTTCCAGAAGTGTTCTGTTCAGCACCCCGTAAACGCCTGTTTTCCGAACCAGTTCGTCAACATCCTGATGGAGCGCGTCTACCGTAAGAACCACCGGCGCAACCATTTGTTCCCCGATAATCTCGGCGACATCCACATCTTCGCTGCCGGAAAGCCTGTGCTCAATTATAATCAGATTGGGATCCAATTGAAAGACCATCTGCAGGGTATGTTTACCCGAAGATGATTCACCGATTATGAGATACCCCGAGTGGATCAGAATATCCTTGAGCCTGCGGCGGAAGTTCAAATCGCTTTCAGAAATAAACACCCTGGAGCCACGCAAGGCGCCACCCCAATTCAAATTAGGTTAACAAAAAAATACCATAAAATATCCGCTATTTCAATTCTACAAACTGCAATCCGTCTTTTAATCGGTTATGAACTTTCTGGAAATGTCGAATTTAAGGGAACTTTTTTCTTATTTTAGATGTCTATCTATATAAATGAGTGATTAGTTGGAGCTCTTGTAATATTATGTCAGCAAATTTTCGCCTGATATTAAGAGTGTCTTTTTTAATTTTGGGAATGCTGCTGTTTTCCCGGTTTTGTTATGCTCAGGTAGACCCGGAACCGATCAAAGTCCTGATTAATACAAAGCCGGTGTCTTTCGAAACATCTCCCGTTATTGAAAACGGAAGAACCCTTGTCCCCTTGAGGGCAATTTCGGAAGCGCTCGGCGCCTTGGTAAAGTGGGACAGCAAAAGCAAGACAATTACGCTAACCCTGAATTCCGACGTCATTAAGTTAACCATCGGTAAAGACCAGGCTTTAAAAAACGCTCAAGCGCTTGCCCTTGATTCTCCAGCCAGGATAATCGCAGGCAATACCATGGTCCCCCTTCGCTTCATCGGTGAAGCTTTTGGAGCCTATGTTCAATGGAACCCCGGTTCCCGGACGGTTGCCGTCAACAGTTTGCTGCCTGGGAAATCTCAAAGGGAACTGGTCGTTCAGGCAGACCAGCTTAACGTCCGGAGCGGCCCGGGCACTGACCATGAAGCTTTAACCCAGGTAAGCAGGGGAATGAGGTTCCCTATCCTGGACACTTCTTCTGACTGGTACAAGGTTAAACTGCCAAGCGGCAAAACAGGTTGGGTGGTGGCCTGGTACGTAAAAGAAGACAATCAGTCTTCCGCCTCTGGTTCAGATACAACCGGAACAACCGGCCAAAATAACTCTCCCGGAAATAATGAAAAAGATGAACAGATCAGTGATAAAGGCAGCCTGAACCCTCCCGATGAGGTTGCTCCACCATACGAACCTTCCAACCAGCCGGCAATCCTTCAAAAAATCAGTATCGACACCGAAGATAAAAAAGTCAATGTCAAAATAAGCTGCGACCGGCAGGTTACTTTCAATACCTTTACACTCAGCAGCCCCGACCGGCTGATTATTGACTTAAACAATACGCAGCCCGGCTCTGTGAATACCAGCCAGTATATTAATTCCAGCATTGCTGACAGACTCCGGATTGGCTGGTTCAGCCAAAATCCGGACGTAACGCGCCTGGTTTTTGACCTGACTGCAAAAGTAGTCTACAAAGTACAGGCCAGTGCAGACACAAAAACCATTTCGATGGTTATTTTCGTACCTGACATCTACGGAGCGTTAAAAGGAGCGGTTATTGTCCTGGATCCCGGCCACGGGGGGAATGATCCCGGCGCCATTGGAAGAACCCTTGGCTTGGCTGAAAAAAATGTCAATATGCAGGTTGCCGAATGCGCTGCCGAACTGCTGCACAGTTACGGGGCCACAGTGCTTTACACACGCTATGGCGATCAGAACCTTGACCTTTACAGCCGCGCCTGGGCGGCCAACAATGCCGGCGCGGATGTTTTTGTCAGCATCCACATGAATTCCAACCTTTCTCCTTCCCTGGGCGGGACAAGCACCTACTTTTCAAGCAACGCTTTAAACGGACAGGACCGTCAGGAAAAAAGCTATCAGCTGGCCGATTATATTCAGAACTCGCTGCTGGCCTATCTGGGCCTGGAAGACAAGGGCGTCCGCCAGGCTGATTTTGTTGTTATAAGAGAAACAATAATGCCGGCGGTTTTAATTGAAGCGGCCTTTTTATCCAATCCCATCGAAGAAAAGCTGATGACCATGGAAGAATTTCGTGAGAGCATTGCCCGCGCCCTGGTCAACGGCATCGGCATGTTTCTGGCCAGCCAGAATACAGCGGCCTGACGAATAAAACCTTCTTTTTTGATTAAATTATCCACTCTCGCTGGACAAAAGTTTAAGCAGACATTATTATCAAGCTAAGGTCCTCGAAAACCAAAGAACATGTTTCTTAATTGCAAACTTTTAAATTAATCATTTCAGGAGCTTGTACGCGAGTGAGACTTCTGCCGAAGAACACCGTCTATACTCAGTCCCGACTCCGATTTTTACCTTCCGGAACCGGAAACTGGTTCAATCCCTGATTTCATTGTCTACTTTTCTCATTTTCTTATTTGCATCGAATAGAAATATTTTGACTGCAGTAGATCCCCGTTTAACCTGCTAGCAATATCTGTCCGGCCAGATCTTTGCTTTAATAATTTTTCAAGCAAAAAAGGAATTTGTCAGTTGAGGTCGAATTTGCACATGTGGTGTTTAATAAGATAAAATAACATCGGGGTTTAAAATTATAGTTATGACAATGATTATATTGGATCTCAAGAAATAATAAGGAGAACAGGTATGGTTTCATTGAGAGAGATTGGTTTAAAAATTGGTCATTTATCTGCTAAACTGCCAATTATTCAGGGCGGCATGGGTATTGGAGTTTCTTTAAGCGGGCTTGCTTCAGCAGTAGCCGACCAGGGCGGTATCGGAGTTATCTCTGCTGCAGGTATTGGAATGTCAGAACCGGATTTTATGACAAACTACCTTGAGGCTAATATCAGAGCCTTCAGGAAAGAGATCAGAAAAGCTCGTGAACTTACCAGGGGAATTCTGGGGGTAAACATCATGGTAGCCTTGTCAAATTTTGGAGACATGGCTAAAAGCGCAATAGAGGAAGGCGTTGATATTATTTTTTCCGGAGCCGGCCTTCCGCTGAATCTCCCTTCATTCTTAAAAGAATCAAAACTTACAAAACTTGTTCCTATTGTTTCTTCTGCAAGAGCAGCGGGTATTATTGCTAAAAAGTGGTTGGACAAATATCAATATGCTCCGGACGCTATTGTAGTAGAAGGGCCAATGGCAGGCGGCCACTTGGGATTTAAAAGCGACCAAATTACTGATCCTGATTATAAATTGGAGAAGATTATTTCTGAAGTAATCGGTGAAGCAAAAAAGATTGAAGACAAGACAGCAAAGCCTGTTCCTGTAATCGCTGCAGGCGGCATCTATACAGGTGAAGATATTTATAAATTTATTCAGCTTGGCGCTTCGGGTGTACAGATGGCGACACGATTTGTAACAACGGAGGAATGCGACGCTTCTTTAGAATTTAAAAATACCTATATCAATTGCAGAAAAGAAGATATCGGAATTATAAAGAGCCCGGTTGGCATGCCTGGAAGAGCTATAATAAACGAGTTCATCAATGATGTTAACGCAGGCAGTAAAAAACCTTATAAATGTCCATATCACTGTATAGTCACATGCAATCATGAGTCCAGCCCTTATTGTATTGCCCTTGCGTTAATAAATGCTAAAAAAGGAAGAATGAAACACGGGTTTGCTTTTGCCGGCGAGAATGCTTATAAAGCAGAAAAGATTGTTTCTGTTAAGGATCTGGTGAATTCTCTGGTTGAAGAGTATGACAACGTTTGTGTAATTTAATTGTTTACCTTGGAGGGGTGAAATACCTGAATTGGAAAACGAGATAGCTACTTGCCGAAACAGGCTTGTACCAAGGAGTACAGGCCTGTTATAATTTACCAGGAGCATGAGGACGTTCATTTTGCTTCTTTAGTTTATGCCCTAAATTATACTTGGTGATGAAAAAAGGAAAGGTGCTGTTTAGAGCAAAAAGAATGTTTACTTCCCCACCCCCTGTCAATGTTATTTTGTGTTATCGAATAAGGCAAACATAGCGCTCCAGTCAACGCGGCCGTAAAAGTCCAAAAACCTGTCGTCGTTGGGGTCGCTTTATTTCCACCTGGCAAGCGGTCTTTTGTTTTTACCATCGCTGTCCATTATCCAGACGCTATTTTCACCGCTGGTTTTCACCCGGGAAAAAACGATATAATTATTGTTTCTTAGAAATACCGGCAATTCAGAACGGTATGCGCAATCGCTTGTAAGGGCAGTCAGACTGCCGTTCGCATACATGTAGATCTGCCGCCCTTTTGAAATTGCAGGTATCCAACAACCATGTCATCATCATTTTTGAGCGCAGGCTCCGCGGCAAAGGCAAGTTTTTTCCGTCTGTGGAATAACAGGGTGTTGTGGGCATCCTGTCCTGTATGTCGAGCGTTTTTGGGGAAAGACCTTTTTTCAGGTCAAAAAGGCTGATGCTTTTGCCTTCAGACATTGTTCTGCCGCAGCCGGAAATGAAGGCAAAAGCGTTTGAGCTTGCAAAGCTTACATTTTCGTTATAGGCAAGTCCCCCGTCGTCCAACTCCGTCAGCCTCCCGGAGGCAATGTCATATATTGCCAGTGATACGCCGTCGGCAGACAGTGATCCTGACTGTGACATAAGCCAGATTATAATTTTACCGGAATCCGGCGACGGTTCTAAGTCCATGTATAAAATATCTTTTTGAGCGGGAACGATCGATATGCTTTCAGCGGTTACCGGATATTTATCGCGATGATGCCGGCTTTTTACGATGACGCGTAAAACCCGTCATTTTGACCAGGACAATAGGCGTCAACCTCTTTAAGTAGAATCCGCACCTCGGATGTTGCAAAATCGTAGGCGTATAAAGCGCCATTCCGCATAAAAGCGATATTATTGCCGTCATTTGAAAATACAGGAGCCGAAATACCGGCTCCCTTGACCAGCAAAACGGCCTTACCGTCGTCCATACCTGGCACAAAAAAGTCCATCTTCCGCCGCATACGCCACTTTGCTGCCGTATAATGACTCATCACCGGCAGTCAACAGATTTTGGGTTCCGGACGGTTTCAGCAATTTGGCGCCGTCAACCAAAAAGCTGAAATCTTGCTTCAGCATCTTTTCCAGTGAAATATAATCAATGGAAAACTCCTGTATGCCGGCCGCATACGGAAAATATTCGTACTCCTGGAAGTAGATCACAACTGCTTTATTGGACATGTAGAAGTCTTGATTTTCATCAATGGTTTCAAACGGCGAATCGCCAATTTCCATCAGACTTCCTGCTTTTATCCTTGTATCAATTTCTTTCCTGACAAAATCGCTTATAAAAGAAATATACCCGGCGGCGCTTTCCATCAAGTCCTTCGGCCTAAATTCCTCGCCGGTTTCCAGGTTTAAGGTATGCGAGCTTTCTATTGCTAATCCATGCGCTCCCCCGGTGTATTGGTAATTCGTGAACACAATGCTCAGCAGGCCGTTTTGATTATATTTCAACTTATAATCAAAGTATGTTTCATACTGGTTAAGTTCACCTGTATACCCGGATGCTATAATCTTCTTTCTTTCCTCTGCCTTTTGCAAACCTTCATCCTTGGCTTCCCACGCCGCTTTTTTGAAAAAAGAGTTTATGCGGTCCTGGACGGCCTTGTTAATCTGTCAATTTGAGGATATTGCAAGGTTATTTTGATATTTTCGTTCTCCGAGTACTCTTGCACAGTTCTTATGGAAATTTCGTTTTCATTTAGGCTCGTAAGATTGATCTTTCCGCCAGGCTTGTCCCACCGGACTTTAAGAACGAAGCATTCGGAAATAAGATCCTCTCTCATGTATGTAGTATTTTCAACAAATATAGAACCATTGGCCGAATAACCCGAATAATCTCCGTCTATATAATAAGTATGTTTATCTGAGGTTATTTTATCATTCATTAAATCAATTAATATATTTCTACCGTCATTTGAGACAGAAACCGGATTGTTTTCCCCTGACTACTGAACACAATATCCGAGTTCTTCGCCAATCGCCCTCAGTGGCAGATAAATACTTTCTCTGTATATATAGGCCGCTGCCTGGATATCAGAGCCGTTCAACTCAATTGCGGGCCTTTCGCTTTCCGCCGCAAAAACTCTAGCAGGGCTTGACAGCATTAAATAAATAAATAAAGAGGGATGCTACAAGAAGTCTTTTCATCATGGCGTCAATACCCTTTGCTGCTATATAAACCAACGTTTTTATTGAATCCGGCCATTATTGCAACTTAAGCAAATTGTTCCATGGAAAATATTACTACAAAGAAATTTTGCCGGGGGTTTATGATAGTGTTATCCTTCGAGCTGCCAGTATCGTTTGATTCCCCAGGTGGCCAGAAGATAATACAATACCAGCGCCGCCGCCCCAAAGCAGAGTAACATGCATCCCGCCGCCAGAGCAGGAGTATGAATAAAGCGGACTACTAAATAGAGGATTATCCCGCCCAACAGAACTGAGAAAAGCATGGAAAATAAGACATTTAATTTTGCTTGAATGCCTGAGCTTCATTTTCCCTTTCCAGTTTGGGCCGTGCCAGGTCGATCAGCAAACCAGCCTCGATAACCGGCGCCATAGCCACAAGGCTTATTCCTAACAGGGCACCGATAAATTGTATTTTTAAAGGCATTAAAACCGTCGCGGCTATGATTAAAAGAACGGCGACCAGGATTCCAAAGACATATGCGGATAGGAGTTTTACCTGGACTTGAATTTTGTAGGCTAAGGGGATGTATTTTGATATATAAAATTCCTTCCCCTCTCTTGATAATGAGGTGGCCGCAATGGCGTTAGAGCCGGCCATAAAGATGATAACGCCGGTAATCGCAGCCATCAAAATAATGTGGCTTGCAGGTTTGTCAACCAGCGCTTCCGATGGCATGGGGCCTTTTTGGTTGTAAAGATTGGATAAGGAAAGGAACAGCAAGCAAAACCGGCACAAGCAGATTTGTTACTACGCAATTCATAAAATAGGTGGGATTTCTGAGCAGCAGGCGTACCTCTTTAAGCCAGTAGGCCAACAATACAGGCCGCCCCATACCCATTCGTTTATAATCGGAATTGTTCAGCATTTTTCGCCGGACAGCTGTTTCACCTGAACCCACCAGACCATGGAAATACATTTTTTCGCCGGTTAACCAGGCCAGGGCTACGGCCAGGAAAGAAAGCGCAGCGAACAGCAGGAGGTTGATGACTCCTGTTGCCTGATCAGCGTTAACCAGGGCCAGGCCTAAATACGAGGTGGAGGGGAAGACCCGGCTGATCAGATTCATGAAACCATTCCGGTCCGTCAACAGGTTCTGCAGAAATGCGGGATCCATTGCGTTCGGGCCTGATTTCTGAAAAAGGAATTGATAAGCTACCGCAAGGGCTATAATAACCATCCCCGCCTATGATTCTGAACAGGTCTTTCCGCCGGTTCAGGTTGGCAAATCTCATGACCACCACGATGGGTATGGTGGCCAGCCCCAGGGGCAGCTTTGATATCCCTGCCGTTGATCCTGATTGTGCCCTCGTCCGCGTTTAAGATTCCCGTATTATCTTGATCAGTGTGGTTTTTCCGGCGCCGTTCGGACCAAGGAAACCGAATATTTCACCGTCTTGAATTGTCAGGCTTACTCCGTCCACCGCCTTGATTGTTCCCCTGTTGTAGCTTTTGGAGACCCCGGTAATTTCTATCATTTCCTTCTCCCTTTTGCCGGAAATACTTTTTAAAGGTTTAACAATATACGAATCCTATCTTCGATTGCTTCTATAGTTGCCAAAGAAACCATACCTATCCGCAATAAAAGTCTTTCTCTTGAAACAGATCTTATATCTTCGCATTTAACAAAACTTTTTTCTTTTAAGCCACCCTCCGGCGGGCAAATTTCTACATGAAAAGGTATTCCTTTTTCTTTAGTTGTTAACGGCAGGATAACTATTAATCCTGCCGGGCCACTGTTAAACAAATCCACTGAAACAATAAGAGCGGGTCTTTTACCCGCTTGTTCATGTCCACGGATCGGATTAAGATCAACAAACCAAATTTCGCCACGGAGGGGATTTTTTTCGTCCATTAATTATATCTCCTTAAGCCCATCCCCTAAGGTGTCATCCCATGCTTCACGTTCCTTAATTTCTTCTTGCCATGCTTCGGTATTTTCCCTTAAGGCTTCATAAGCATTATTGGCTTTTTGTAAGAAATACTGCCTTCGGTATGCTTCAATAGCTTTATCAAGGACTGCCTGCATAGGCTCACCCGTTTGAAAAGCGATTAACTTAAGCGCTTGCCAGGCCGATTGATTGATTCTGACCGTAGCAGACATTCTTATCAACCCCTTCCGGTACCATACTTGTTACAGTATAGTATGCAATAATGTATACATGTTGTCAAGAATTAACCCTTAATGGAAAACCGGCAGAGGGAAAGTACGCAGGCCATGTTTATGAGGGAATAAAAAAATATGAAAATGCTATGCATTACAGGAAATTTAACGTCAAAGATGGAAGTATACAAACTGTTGTCATAACCCAAAAGCAGTTCCGGGAGTAAGGGAAAGACTGGATGAATTAAGGAAGTAATCTAATAAAACTGGTCAGTTGCATATAAAAAGCCGGGCTATTATCCTTCCAAAGCATTCCTGTAATCCGTGAAAATGCTCTTTGAAAAACAAATAACCCCCAGTTATGATTAGTGTGTGCTACCAACACGCACAAAATCATGAAACAGGAGGTTATAAGCAATGTTTAACTCTCAGAAACTGGAAGCAATAACACCAAAACGTTGATTATTGGCGTCGATATTGCAAAAAAGCTGCAATGGACAAGGTTTACAGATTACCGTGGTTTGGAATTAGGCAAAGCCCTAAAATTCCGGAACGATAAAAACGGCTTTGAGAGGATTTTAGCAAGTATAGAAACTATTTGCAAGTTCAAGAATCTAGATAAAGTTATCGTGGGGATGGAGCCGACAGGACATTACTGGAAACCTCTTGCGAACTACTTAATTTTAAACAAAATAACCGTAGTG
>LDZT01007414.1_pt1 | contig 39525 bp, 43 predicted proteins | sample 615521 | NCBI WGS metagenome assembly LDZT01 (sample SAMN03408292, study PRJNA278302) | terrestrial metagenome | isolation source: oil reservoir sample SB1 | place: USA: Alaska, North Slope, Schrader Bluff formation | collected 2011-09 | reverse complement strand
CCAGCTGGCGGTTCAATTGGCCAAAGTCTTTTCTTTTCATGATGATAAGATCCTCCAGCTCCTTGATTTCTCTATTTCTGCTCAAAAGCTTGAAGCTGTTTTTCTTTAAGGAACCCCCTGTAATAGAACCGCCAGCATTGATGACCTCACCTTCCAGAGTGACGACTCTTGTGCTATAATGGATTGATTTTGCGATTTTTATACCATTACGTATATTGTCGGATAATAGGACTCTACCTAGCAGGAAATCCACAATATGAGAATATTTTTCGTCATAGCTGACCAGGTTGTTGAGAGTTCCTATACACCCGTCTATCTGAAGGGCATTTTTCTCCGTATCATTCAGATTTCTGGGTTTTATTGTGTCCAAAGGCAAGAAGGTGACTCGTCCAATGTTGTTGCTTTTCAAGTAATCTATGATATCAGAGGCCTTTCTCTCATTTTGAATTAGAATATTCTGCATGGAGCTTCCGAGAGCAACCTCAAGAGCATTCTCATATTTTTCATGGGTCTCGATAAGCTCTGCGACAACTCCGATGATTTCATCTCCTAACATCCTGTTGTTTTTGGATGCAAGCATCAGATTCTGCACACTTTTATAGTAACCGTCATAGGAGTTCTGCATTCTGATTAGAAACTCCATTTTAGATGTTTTTTCGTTGATATGATTCTGTTCTTTTTGGAGGTTTTTTTCCAATAGAATACAGGATTCATTTTTTTTGGAGTAATTATCTCTGAGGCCAACTATCCTGTCATTGTTTTCCTGAACCTTCAGTTCTTTGGATTTCAATTCAGTTGTCAAGGATTCTATTTTTTGAGCCAATATCTCCAGTTGATTTTTTTGATCATCAATCTCTGACTTCAGGTTGTTGATTCGATTCATTGAATTGGCGATAAGAGAATCGATTGTGTTTATTCTGCCTTTCAGATCTGTCTGCTGATTGTATTTCTCGAAAACATCATTCTTCTTTTTATCGATTAGGTCTTGCAGCTGAGTATTGTCGGCCAAATAATCCTTAAGCTTTTGCTCGCTGTTTCCCATCTGTTGATGCTTAAGCCTTAGTTCGCCATCTTTAATAGCTATCTGGTCCATCAATGATTCCGATTTTTTCAATAGCTCGGATTTTTGTTTTTCCTTTTCATCCATACCATGTTCTAGTTTTTCTTTTTCTCCTATATAGAGATTCAGTCTGCTCTCTTCAAGCTTGATACTACTGTCTTTTTCCAGGTACTCTGAGTTTATTTGATCCTGGATTTCGTCCAGGTTATTCTTTTTATCTTCAATGTCCTTTAACTCATCTATGATTTGCTCAAATTCAAGCTTGTTTATTTCAAGTCTCTGATTATTTTTTGCTAGCTCTTCCAGCTTGCTCTTTAGATGATTATCCAACGTGTTTAGTAATTCAGTTGTTTTTTCATATTCCCTTGAAAAGAGATTTAATTCATAAGATTTCAGATTATTCTTTAATCGTAGGTAAATTTCAGCGTCTTCTTTCTGTTTTCTCAAAGGATCGATTCTTTGCTCTATCTCAGATATGATGTCATTGATCCTTAGGATGTTTTCCTCTGTCTTCTGGAGCTTCTTTAGGGACTCATCTTTTCTTGTCTTGAATTTTACAATACCGGCAGCCTCTTCAATTACCTTTCTTCTGATATCGGATTTTGAACTGATGATATCCTCTATCCTTCCCTGTCCAATGATTGAATATCCGTCAATACCTATCCCGGTATCCATAAACAATTCTCTGATTTCTTTTAATCTGACGCTATTGTTGTTTAACAGGTATTCACTGTCTCCGCTGCGATACAATCTGCGTTTGATGCTGACCTCAGAATACTCCACTGGAAGCTTTCCACTGCTGTTGTTGAATATCAGATCCACTTCCGCATAGCTTAGCGGTTTCCTTTTTTCTGTACCTGCGAAAATGACATCCTCCATTTTTGAGCCTCTGAGTATTTTGGCACTTTGTTCACCCATAACCCACTTGAACGAGTCAGATATATTGCTTTTTCCACTGCCATTAGGGCCTACAACAGCAGTCAATTCTGAGTTGATCTTAACAACCGTCTTCTCGGGAAAAGATTTGAAACCATTAATAATAATCTCTTTTAGATACATATTCCCTCTCCTTACAGATTAGATAAAAGGTTTCCACGAGATCTCTCTCACTGAAACACATCATGTCATGGTTTGTGTAAACTTCTATGAAGCAAATACTATTATCCTTAATATAGCTCATGTTTTCTATATTTAGAGATTTAATCAGTCTCTTCAGTCCCTGCTTATTTAAGCCTACAATATAATTATAGTTCTTCTCACTGCTTCTAATGGTCAGTTTATTTGTTTCTCCACCTTTTATACAATGAATAAGAGATGTTACGTATATATTGGTCATTACCATTTGTCTGTAGGATGGGTGAAAAGGTCCTGCTATGATATCTTTGCCAAATGTCATATTAAGTGTCGGTTGTAGGCCTACTCTGATTACTTTTACTCGCTCTTGTTCATATATGGCATATATCTGAGAAACAAGTTCAATACTCTCATCCAGTTTTAGAGGATGATATCTATTTTGTTCATAAAGTCTTTCGAATTGGGTATCTCTTATGACCAATGTCGGATAAATCCTCGCAATATCTGGAAGCAATGTGGCAGATCTGATAGCGGTGTTGATATCCTCGTTGATACTGCTGCCATATAGACCTGGCATGATCTGATGTCCTAAAGTAATATTTCTTTTCTTTATGAGATGACTTGCTTTTTTTACATCGTTCGATGTGTGCCCTCTGTTGATCTTGGAAAGAACCTCATCATCCATTGACTGCACCCCCAGTTCAACAATATCCACACCAAAGTCTACCAACATATCCAATATGTTTTCACTGATAGCATCTGGTCTAGTTGATATTCTGATTGCATTTATCCTTTGATTGCATTTATACAGATATGCAATTGACAGCAGTTTTTCTTGTGTTGATAGTTCTATAGCAGTGAAGCTCCCTCCAAAATAAGCAATTTCAATATGATTGCCATGTGGTTCAATTGTTTTGAGATAGCTCTCAATATGGTTTATGATATCTTTTGTGCTAATATCAAAATTCGTTCCAGTGATTTTTTTTTGATTGCAAAAATAGCAGTCATTTGGGCAGCCTTTGTGCGGTATAAAAATAGGTATGATAATATTTTTTTCAGGCATTTATGTATCCCATTGTAACAAGCGCTTCTCTCGCCGCTTCTTGTTCTGCTGATTTTTTGCTCTTTCCCTCGCCATTGCCCACTCTATTCTGATCTAAAAATAGTCTGACATAAAAAGTTTTGTCATGATCAGGGCCTTCTTCCCTATAAACCTGATACCTAATTTTGCTATTGGGATGATCTTTTTGAATAACCTCCTGAAATCTTGTTTTAAAATCAAGGCGGATCTTACCTGTTGCAGCTCTCTCAATGAATTCTTGAAATTTTGGCAAAAATAGTGCCTCAACATTTTCAAATCCACTATCGAGATAAACAGATGCAATTAAAGCTTCTAAACAATCAGCCAGTATTGATTTTCGATTTCTCCCCCCGGTATGTTCTTCTCCCTTTCCAAGGACCAAAAAATCACCGAGTCTATATTGCATTGAAATCGAATATAAAACATCCTCACAAACCACCTTTGACCTTAGTCGTGTCAGCTTGCCTTCCGGGTAGGTGTTGAATCGTTTGTAAAGATAATGGCTTACCATGATTTCAAGTACCGCATCACCCAAAAATTCCATTCTTTCATTGTTCCTGATCTGTTGTCCGTTCTCGTTTGAAAACGAGCTGTGTGTCAGTGCCTCTTTTAGAAGGTCCTTATTAGTAAATTCATAACCTAAAACTTTTTCAAATTGATTTACATCAATCTCCATTTCAACCTCCCAATAATCAATGATTAATGATCAAACAATGCTAATCACTAATCATTGATTATTTAATAAAAGTCCTGAAAATCAGGACTTTTGATCGATAACATTTTCGAGATACTGGATTGCATCTCTGACAGTTTTTAATTTTTCCGCATTTTCATCATCAATTTCAATTCCATATTCATCTTCAATTCCCATAATCAGCTCAACAAGCGCTATTGAATCCGCTTCAAGATCATCGGCAAAGGATGTATCCATTGTTATGACCGTATCTTCATCCAGATTCAATCTATTGATTATTAATGCCCTGATTTTTTCAAACATCAACTTATTCCACCTCCCATTTCCAATTGTTCTATTATCATTTCATTGACCTTATTGTCAATAAAAAGCTTGGATTGCCTGATGGCATTTTTGATCGCAACATCATTGGAACTGCCATGGGCTTTTATTATTGGACTTTTCAGACCAAGCAAAGGAGCTCCGCCATGTTCTGAATAATCAAATCTCTTATTTAGCTGTCTAACTGAATCCTGAATCAATAAGCCACCGAGTTTTCCCTTTGTTGTCTTGAGCAATTCGCCTTTGATCTGTGCTATTAGTTCTGACATGACCCCCTCTGTCAGCTTCAATACCACATTCCCAACAAAACCATCACACAACAGAATATCCGTTTCATTTCTCAAGATATCTCTTGCTTCCACGCTTCCGATAAAGTTAAGATCCATCTTGTTCAGTAAGTCATAGGTATCAATAACTAGTTTATTTCCCTTTCCCTGTTCCGTCCCGATGTTGATCAGTGCGATCTTGGGATTTTGTATATCTAACACTTTTTCCATGTATACTTTCCCCATCAAAGCAAACTGAGACAAAAACAACGGCTTGCAGTCAACATTGGCTCCTGCATCCATCAAGAGACTGAATCGGTCTCCATTTGGGAATAGTGGTGCAAGACAAGGCCTTTCAATCCCTTTAATCCGACCTACGATAAATAAACCACCACTTAGGAGTGCTCCTGTGCTCCCCGCTGAAACCAAAGCGTCTCCATGTCCATCTCTCAATGCGTTCATGGCCTTGACCAATGAAGATTCTTTTTTTGATCTGATAGCTTTAACCGGTTTGTCATCATTGGTTATGACATCTTCCGCGTTGATTATATTCAATTTAGCCAGCGTTTCATTATCTGTGTTCAAATACTTTTTGATTTCAATTTCCTTACCGACAAGCGTGATCTTGACGCCATACTCTCTCGCTGCCAGAATGGAACCCTTAATTATTTCAACAGGTGCATTGTCTCCGCCCATTGCATCCACTAATATTCTCATACAACACCTCTAATCAATATTCAACATTTAGTATACCTTAGAATATGTTCATTTGCAACAAAAATGAAGATAGCACCTAAGCACTATCTCCATTTGATTAAACTGTTAAAACCGCTTTCCCATCATAGTATCCGCATTCTCTACATACTCTGTGAGGAAGCTTCATTTCATGACATTGTGAACACTCAACAAATCCAGTTACTTTAACTCTTTCTTTAGATGTTCTTCCTTTATCTCTTCTAGCTTTTGAAGTTTTTCTTTTTGGTACTGCCATCTTAAACTACACCTCCTTATCCAATAATTTCGCAAGTGATTCCAAACGTGGATCTATTGTTTCATCATTACAATCACATTCATCATAATTATTATTGGAACCGCATTTTATACATATTCCCTTACAATCCTCTTTACACAATACCTTCAGTGGTTTGGACAAATAGATGGACTGCTTGATGAGATCAGTCAGATCGATTTTATCATCAATCAATACCACATTTAAATCGTCCTCTTCCATTGAAGCGTTTATGGTGACATTGAAGTCCGTCGATACTTGGTTTTCCAATTCCTCATTGCATCTGGCACAATTATCTCCATATTTATAGGTTAATTTCACCTCTGAATATAGATTATCGTCTGTTTTGTATACGGAAACGCTACAATCGACATCCTCGATTAATCTGATTTCACTATCCAGATCCAATATGTTTTTATCTATAGTCAGGTTGTATTGTGTATGTAATTCTTTGTTATTCAAAAAATCTTTTAAATTAATTATCAACTCTATCACCTCAAGATTGCAAGGAAGATTATATGAAAATATTAGGCTTTTGTCAAGTCTTTTACTATTATTTCAGTGTCTCTAGCTATCATCAATTCTTCATTTGTCGGTATCACATAAACTTGAACCTTTGTGCCTTCCTTTGAGATCAAGGTTTCTTTTCCTCTTACATTGTTTCTTTCGGGATCGATTTCGATTCCTAGAAATTCAAGCCCTTCGCAAATGGAAGCTCTGGCAGCTGGTGAGTTTTCTCCTAGACCAGCTGTGAAAATAACCACATCCAGGCCACCCATAGCAGCCGCGTAGCTTCCAATATATTTCCTAACAATGAAGAAGTATTTGTCGAGTGCCAGCTGTGCACGTCTATTTCCTTTTTTGACGGCGGCTTCAATATCTCTAAAATCACTGCTTACTCCTGATATTCCCAGAACACCTGATTCCTTATTCATAAGATTATTGACTTCATTTATACTCAGATTCTTCTTTTCCATCAAAAACGTAATAATCGCTGGATCCAGGCTACCGCTTCTTGTTCCCATAGCGAGACCTTCAAGCGGTGTAAGTCCCATGCTGGTATCCAATGAAACCCCATTTTTTATGGCTGTAAGACTGGCACCGTTTCCTAAATGACAGCTTACTATTTTTAATTTTTTGATGTCTTGTCCTGTTATTTCACCAAATCTCTGGGATACATACTTGTGAGAAGTACCATGGAAACCATATTTTCTGATGCCAAGTTCTTTATATAATTCATAAGGGAGTGGATAAATGTAGGAGTACTCTGGCATTGTCTGATGAAAAGAAGTATCAAACACGCCTACCATAGGAACATTCGGCATCAATTCCTGGCACGCCCTGATACCGATAATATTCGGCGGGTTATGCAATGGTGCCAATTCTATACAATCATCCATCGCCTTTATAACTTCCTCTGTTATCAGAACTGAGCTGGCAAATTTCTCGCCACCATGCACAACACGGTGTCCTACCGCTTGTATTTCATCAAGGGATTTTATGACCCCCAGTTCCTTATCTGTCAATATATCAAGGACAATCTTGATAGCCTCTTTGTGATTTGGCATAGGCTTTTCCAAAACAACCTTCTCTTTTCCTAAAGCCTCATGCTTCAACTGGCTCCCCTCAATGCCTATTCTTTCAGCCAATCCGATCGCTAAAACCGATTCGTCTTGCATGTTCAGCAATTGGTATTTCAATGAAGAACTACCACAGTTTATTACTAATACATTCATTTTTTGTTCCTCCTTTTTATATAATTGACTAATACATATTAATATAATTCCTCTAATAAATCAACAATATAGTTTGTTCTGTGCCTAAATATATTATATACTATTCTCAGGGTGATTTCATGAAAAACATTGCTATAATAGCAGAATTCAATCCTTTTCATAATGGGCATCAGTATCTGATTGATGAGATAAAAGACAGATATAAACCTGAAAATATTATTATTATTATGAGTGGTAATTTCGTTCAAAGAGGTGATCTTGCCATAATAGACAAATGGAGACGTGCAGAGGTTGCCATCCATTGCGGTGCCAATCTTGTTTTGGAACTGCCGGTACCTTATGCCTTCCAAAATGCACAGGTCTTCGCTGAAGGTGCCCTGGCCATCATCTCCAGGCTTGACATTGACCACATATGCTTTGGTACAGAAAGCGACGATATTGAAGACCTTGTGAAAACTGCCTCCCTATTGACTAACGAATCAAACGAATTCAAACTGGCACTTCAAACAGCCTTGAAGAAAGGTGTCAATTTCCCAAAAGCACTGTCCATGACTCTTGACAAGGAAGTTTCTGCTGAGTTGCTGACTCCCAATAATATTCTAGCGATAGAATACATGAAAACCATCAATAAAAAAGAATACAGTATAACAGCTTGCCATATCAAAAGAAAAGGCAGCCCGTACAATTCAGAACTGATCGTTGATAAGCTCTCCAGTGCGACCGCTATCAGAAAGGCTTTATTCAAAGGATTGCATGATGATGTGAAAAACAATGTCCCGATCGCTTCACATAAGCTATTAAGCGACTTTTATAAGGAGAACAATGGATTCAACTCAATGGACCGTTTGTTTGATGTGTTAAAATACAAGATCATATCCACAGACCCTTTATCTTTAAGTAATATTTATGATATGGGAGAAGGTCTTGAGAATAGAATTCTTAAAAGCTTAGAGGGTGCTGAAAATCTCGAATCATTCATAATGGCTGTCAAATCAAAACGCTATACCTATCTGAGAATCAGAAGGATTCTATTGAATATCTTGCTGAATTTGAACAGAGACGCATTTGAAAAATTATCGGTAGATGACATCACCAATGCAAAGGTATTGGCTACTGATAACAAAGGAAGGGGTTTTATAAAGGAAAACAGCGATAAGCTCAATTTTTTAACCAGAAAATCTGATTTCAATTCCTCTAATGCTTCTTCAACTGACAAAACAATAAATGACCTGACTGATTACTCGACAAAAATCTACTACCTTTCCATTAACCCCGATCTATTGAACAATGAAAACAGAATGAACCCTTTTGTTAAAAAAGATGGCTGATGCCATCTTTACATTTTGTTCAGCTCTTCTCTGTTTTCCATTAATTGTTTTAACATACTCTCTAATCCTTCATGGGTTCTGCCAAATAATTTGTCACAATACTCTATGGTTTCCTTCTTGACTTCAAAGGCAGTTCTCCTAGCTTTTTCCTCAATTTCTCTGGCATGTTGTTCAGCCAATTTGACAAGTTCATGATCATCAATCAAAAGCTCCTGTCTATGCATTGCATCGTTGATGATGCTTGATGCTTCTGCTTGTGTTTCTGATAAGATTCTTTGTCTCTCTTCTTTGATCCAGGAAGCTTGCTTGATTTCATCTGGCAATTTAATTCTCATCTCTGTAATAATTTCAAGCACTTCATGCTTATCAATCAAAACCTTACTGGACATAGGAAGCTTTTGTGCCTCCTCCACGATATCCTCTATTTTTTCTAACAAACTTATTATTTCCATCTTTATACCTCCCTATTTTTATTAATTAAAGCCTCTTCAACCACTTTCGGGACCAGTTGATTCAACTGGCCATTAAGTTTAGCTATTTCTTTTACAATGCTAGAGCTGATAAATGAATAATTTGGTGAAGACAGCATGAACAAAGTCTCAAGATCACTATGCAAAAGATTGTTCATGGATGCTACCTTCAACTCGTACTCATAATCGGATACTGCTCTCAGCCCCCGTATGATAACATCTATATTATTATTTCTGGCATACTCCACAAGCATTCCTTCAGCCAAATCCACAAAAACATTATCAAGATTATAGGTCACTTTTTCAACAAGATCTTTTCTCTCTTTTGCTGAAAACATATGTTTTTTTGATTTATTATCAAAAACAACCACTACCACCTCATCAAATTTCTTAGAGCATCTGTATATGATATCCAAATGCCCCTTAGTAATTGGGTCGAAACTTCCTGAGTACATCACTCTCATCCAACTATCCCCCGGTAATTATCATTATTTTTGTCCTGCCGTAAATCTTTTCTTTTATTGAAATCACTGTGCCTTTAAACTCAGGAATTTCATCTTTTTCAACTTCCAATATGATTACTCCCCCATTGTTCATTAGCTTACTGTCAAAAATCCGGCCCAGTAATTGCATGTCTTTAAATGATGCATAAGGGGGATCAATAAATATATAATCAAATCTCATATTATCTCTTCGTGCCACAGACAATGCTGTCTCGAAATCAAGATTCATTACCACCGATTGATCTTCAAACCTACATTTTGCAACGTTCCTTCTAATCAAGTCAACGCTTTCTCTGTTATTGTCAACAAAATATACCTTCTTGGCGCCTCTGCTGACAAACTCCAAACCTATCCCACCAGTACCCGCAAACAAATCCAACACGACCGCATCCGGAGTGATTGGTTGTAATAGATTAAAAACCGATTCCTTGATTTTATCGGATGTTGGTCTAATCTTGTCATTTTTGGGTGAATAAAGTTTGGTGCCCCGAGCTCTTCCTGAAATAATTCTCATCATTATGTCTCCATCGTTAATTATATAGCAAATAGTCTCAATTTAAAATGATTTTTTTATGTTTATAGAACTCACTGATGCTATTATTCAGAGCATTGAAATCTTCACCTCTGAGATTAGGGTTCTCATCAATAATCCTATCGGCTTCATCTTTAACAATTTCAATCATTTTACCATAATTTAGAGGATTAATAAACTTAAAATCCAATTCTCCATGTTGTTTTGTCCCCAAAAATTCTCCAGGTCCCCTAAGTTTGAGATCCTCATTGGCGATAAAAAACCCATCATTTGATATCGTTAGTGTTTCCAACCTTTTTAGAGTAGTCTCATTGTTGGTATCTGAAACTAAAAAACAGTAGGATTGATATGAGCCACGTCCTACTCTGCCCCTGAGTTGATGAAGCTGTGAAAGCCCAAATCTTTCAGCACTTTCTATTACTATAACAGAAGCATTGGGTACATTGACACCGACCTCTATCACTGTGGTTGAAACCAATATATCCAACTCACCATCAAGAAACTGTCCAAAAACGCTTTCCTTTTCTTCATTCTTTTGCCGGCCATGCACTAATCCAATTCTACAATAAGTCAGATTGTCAACAAGATGCGCATATACTTTTTCAACTGATTCTATAGCATTATCATTCTCAAATATGGACGGTGCCACAAAATAAATCTGTCTTCCTGACTTGATTTGTTTTTCAACAAATCTCAGCATCTGATCATATTTCTTTCTTTTTAATAGAAATGTGTCAATTTTTTTTCTCCCTGGGGGAAGTTCTTTTATAGTTGAGATATCCAAGTCTCCATAAACTATCAAAGATAAGGTTCTTGGAATCGGGGTGGCGCTCATGACAAGAACATCCGGTCTATTTCCTTTGCCGGATAGGACTGCTCTTTGATTTACCCCAAACCTATGCTGTTCATCAGTAATCACCAATCCAAGATTGAAAAACTTTACACTTTCTTGAATAAGCGCATGGGTTCCGATAACGAAGTCGATTTCTCCTGATTCCAATCTGCTTTTGATGTCTTTCTTGATTTTTTCTTTTTGACTGCCCAATAGCAGTTCAGCTCTAATTCCAGTGTTGTTAAAGATCTCATTAAAGCTTTTCATATGCTGCCTGGCTAAAATTTCAGTAGGCACCATCATTGCCGATTGATAATGGTTGCAAAATGATAGAAAAACAGAGAAAAAAGCAGTAACAGTTTTACCGCTTCCCACATCGCCTTGCAAAAGTCTGTTCATTGGCATTGTGGAATTCATGTCAGACTTTATATCGACCAGGCATCTATATTGATCAGTTGTCAGTTCAAATGGAATAAGTTTCAGATACTTCTCTATCTCATTTTTATAATTGAAATAGATCCCCTTTTCTGATGTCTTTTGAGCTTTAAGTGCTGCTAACCCCAATTGAAGTACCAGCAATTCCTCAAAGGCTAATGTTATTTTAGCCTTCTGATAATGTTTTTCTGATGGTGGAAAATGCATCCATTTAAGTGCGTTTTTTCGAATGATTAATTTGTATTTTTGAATTAAGTAATGGGGAATGATGTCTTCAATGCTGTCTGCATGGTTCTCAAAATAGTCATGGGTTACCTTTTTCAGGAAATTATTGGTTAACCCTTGCGTCAATTTATATACCGGTGTATAACCCTTGTTATAGGTTTCTTTATTCTTATCGATGATTTCTGGATTGACAAGATGTTTTTTCCCATTGAAATCCTTTACAGTACCAAACAGTAGAGAAGATTCCAATTTGGATATTTTATCATACATATAGGGTTGATTGAACCATATCACCTGAACAGCACCTGTATCATCAAAGCATTTGATTTCAACTATACGCTTGGCTTTTGCATATCTTCTCTTAAGTGTACTTTTATCCATTTGTACCCGTATCAGACTTTTTTGATCGTGTAGAAGCTCTCTCACAGGTATAACACGGCTCCGGTTATCATATCTGAAAGGATAATGATACAGCATATCCTCTATTGTATAAATCCCTAATTTCTTAAGTTTTTCGGCAGTCTTGGCCCCTATGCCTGGCAGGTCAGTCAATTCTTTATACATATGTACCTCAAATCAAAAAGCATCATACTAACAGAACCTCTTGCCAAACACAATCATTCCTATCAATATAATGCTGATTATTATTCTACAGATATGATATAATAATACAATGGTTGTCCACCATCAATAACCTCTACATCACAGTTCGGATACTCTTCAGAAATCTTATCAGCAACCTCTCTCGCTGAAGATTCTTCCACCTCTTTGCCAAATATGATTGTAATCAAGTTGTCATCCTCTTCTACCATTTTGTATATAAGGTCGAGAGTCTGCTTGGAAACGTCATTTCCATTATAGACAATATTACTGTCATATAATGCAATGATATCATCCTTTTTGATTTCAACCTCATTGATAACGGTATCTCTGACGGCAAAAGTCACTTGCCCTGTTTTGACATTGAGAATAGCTTCATTCATAGCAACTACATTTTCCATCGGATCTGCAGTTTCATCATAAACCAGTAGGGCAGATATCCCTTGCGGGATTGTTTTGGTCGGTATGACAAAGATATCTCTGCTGGAAATCTCTTTTGCTTGATTGGCTGCAAGAATGATGTTATTGTTGTTGGGAAAAATGAATATATTATCACAATAAACAGATTCCACAGCATTCAAGATGTCCTCCGTACTGGGATTCATAGTTTGTCCACCTGTTATGACAACGTCTGCGCCAAGGTCTTCAAATATTTTTTTGATGCCTTCTCCCATACCGATACAAATAAATGTATCACGTTTGAATTCTCTCTTCAATGCCTCTTTATTCATGTCTCTGAATTGTTGTCTCATGTTGTCAATCTTTATGTTGATCAGTTCACCATGCTTTGCTGCCTTCCCCAAAATATAACCGGGATCATTGGTATGCATGTGCACTTTTAACAAATCATCATTTTTGACGCATACTATCGAGTCTCCTTTGTTTTCAATAACATGCAGGAAATCTTCCTGAGAGATAGTAGCATTGTTGATAATAAACTCTGTACAATAGGCAAAAATAATGTCCTCTTCTCTGGAAAAATGGTTGATTTCATCGAGGGTGTCTTTTATCTCAAATCTTTCGATAACAAGGTCTTCTATTCTTTCACCCTTCAGATAATATAGCGCTCCCTCCAGCAAGAACACAAATCCTTGACCGCCTGCATCCACAACACCTGCCTGTTTCAAGACATCCAGCATTTCTGGGGTTCTTCTTAATGCATCCTTGGCCTGTTCTATGATAATCCCAAGAAACTCAACGAAATCATCTGTCTGCTCGCATATCTCCAACGCCTTCTCCGCTGATTCCCGCGCAACTGTTAGAATTGTTCCTTCCACAGGTTTCATGACTGCCTTGTACGCAGTATCTGAGGCACATTTCAAAGCATGGGCTAATACATAAGTATTCAGTTCTCTTTTATTTTTCAAGCCTTCAGAAAATCCTCTTAGTAGCTGCGAAAGAATGACTCCCGAGTTACCTCTTGCACCAAGCAATGATCCGTTAGCCGCTGCCTTTGCAGCTTTGTCCAGATCAGTAAAGCTTGCTTCAAGAATCTCCCTTACAGCTGATTGTATCGTTAAATTCATGTTTGTTCCAGTATCGCCATCTGGCACAGGAAAAACATTCAATGCATCAACAATATTTTTATTTTTTTCAAGATAGGCAGCCATGCTTAGAACAAATTCCTTGATAACCACGCTATCATAATCAGTTAACTTCATTTTGTCCTCCTTCTACTGAATTCTAACGCCTTGAACGTGAACATTGACACCTACCACTTCCAGACCTGTAAATTTTTCCAGATTATATTTGACCTTTGCAATAATATTCTCTGCTACGGTTGATATCCTGACACCAAATTGAACTATAACAAATAAATCAACAACTACCTTGTTTTCTTTAATCGTTACTTTGACACCTTTTGTCACATGCTCTTTTCTTGCCAACTCGAAAAATCCTTCTGTGGTACTTTTAGCTGCCATACCAACAATTCCATAACATTCTATTGCCGCTAAACCCGCTAAAGTGGCTACAACTTGTTCGTCAATATTTATAATTCCATTATCACTATTTATTTTTACTGACATTCAAATTCCTCCATTTTTATTATCTACAAGGTTAATTATACTAAGATAAAATTGTTATTGCAATAAATACTTTTAAGTGTTAAAATATAACAGTTGATTTAACGATAGAAATTATTTTATAATGATTGATGCTGATAGGAGGTGTTATTATGGCTAGAAGCTGTGAAATATGTGGTAAAGGTAATGTGTCAGGTCACATTGTAACTCACTCTGATAAAAAGATTAATAGAATATGGAAACCTAATCTGAGAAAGATAAAAATTCTCTTAAATGGTTCTCCAGTTAGAAAAAATGTATGCACAAGATGCATCAGATCGGGAAAAATCGAGAGAGCAGTATAATAGTGGTTTAAAATGCGAGATTACTCGCATTTTTTATTTTTTGGAAACCTCCTGAAGATGTGCATACATTGTCAGGAGATTTATTGATATTAGAATTCAGCGTTTTTAGGAGTTCTTGGGAAAGGCACGACATCTCTGATGTTCCCTATTCCAGTCAAATACATGATTAATCTTTCAAATCCCAGCCCAAATCCGGCATGTTGGACGCAGCCATATTTTCTAAGCTCTAGAAACCACCACAATTCTTCTTGGGATACATTCATTTCTTTCATCCTATTTTCCAGTTTGTCATATCTTTCCTCTCTTTGACTGCCTCCAATAATTTCGCCCACACCCGGAACCAGGAGATCCATAGCTGCTACTGTAGCTTGGTCATCATTCTCTCTCATATAGAATGCTTTTATTATTTTTGGATAACCAATCACAAAGAGAGGTTTTTTGTATATTTTTTCGGTTAAAAAACGTTCATGCTCTGTCTGAAGGTCTATTCCCCAGCGCACAGGAAAACTGAAATTCTCACCACTTTCCAATAAAACCTCAATGGCTTTTGTATACGTTATCCTTTCAAAATCTGAATATAAGACATTCTGTAATCTTTGAAGCAATCCCTTATCTACAAAAGAATTGAAAAATGCTATCTCATCATGGTTGTTTTCGAGTACATAGCTGATAATGTATTTGATCATTTCTTCAGCAAGATTCATATTGCCATGGATATCAGTAAATGCCATCTCTGGTTCAATCATCCAAAATTCCGCAGCATGCCTTGCTGTATTTGAATTTTCAGCTCTGAAAGTCGGCCCAAACGTATAGACATTTTTGTAAGCTAGGGCAAAAGCTTCAGCCTCCAATTGTCCACTGACAGTAAGACTGGCTTTTCTCCCAAAAAAATCCTCCTTATAATCCTTGCCTTCAGTCTTCTTCAATTCCTCAAAGCTAAGAGTCGATACATTGAACAACTCTCCAGCACCTTCCGCATCATTTGCAGTAATGATAGGTGTATTGATATAAATAAATCCTTTCTCTTGAAAGAATTTATGTATGGCAAAAGCTGCCGAAGACCTGATTCTGAATCCGGCGGAATATATATTTGCTCTTGGTCTCAGATGTGCGATTGTTCTCATATACTCAAGAGTATGTCTCTTCTTTTGAAGAGGAAAATCCGGGTCTGAGTCAGCTACTAGAATGATGCTCTGTGCTTTTATCTCAAAGTCTTGTTTGGCGTCAGGTGTTTCAACTAAGATACCCTTTATTTCCACCGCAGCTCCGGTTCTGTATTTGGTCACTTCATTGAAATTAGACAATTCATCTTCAAAAACTATTTGGATATTGGGAAAAGTCGTTCCGTCATTCAACTCAATAAAACCAAATTTATTGGAGCTTCGGATAGTTTTGATCCAACCTTCAATAGGAATCTCTTTCCCATAAAACTTGGTTGGGTTCTTTAATATTTCTCTAAAATCAATTTTGTTCATGCTATTCCTCCAGGTTTGTGATTATGACTAGTATGATTCCCTTTAAAAATCGGATGCTGGCAATCTGATCGGTGATGATATTGCTGATACAAAGAGAATCCCCCATTTGTACGTTTTCTCCATGCAATGGGTACTTGAATCCCTCTAAGAAAATATTCTCTATTGTTTCGCTCATTGGAATCAAAGACAGAGTCATGCCTTTTTTATTGATAATTGTGAAATCCTTTTGAATCAAAAAAGACTCAAAATCATTTCCAATAATGCGAATATCCATTCCTTTGTATTTATATAATAATAAGAAGGTGCTAAGAACATGATCTATCCTGTTACCAGTGGCATTTACTATTGTTATATGGTCCATATTTCTTCGAATCGCCTCAACCACAGCTAATTCCGTATCTGAATAGTCTTTTTCTAAAGGGAACTTTATAGCTTTATTCTGGATATATAGATACGCTTCATTACTGATTGAATCAAAATCACCAATAACAAGATCATATCTAATATTATATTGCAACGCTGTTTCCGCCCCTTTATCGACGCATATTACAAAGGTGTCAGAATCCATTTGAGCTATTAACCTATCTTTATCGATGACATCTCCACCTGTTATGATTAGGCATTTACTACTCATTAATCAACCTCTTCATTTGACGCAATTTTTTTCCTGGAGATTCTGCTTGGAATATTTCTGACCCAACAACAATTATGTCGACTCCAAGGTCACTTATCTCTTTTACATTGGATTCTTTTATGCCACCATCCACTTCAATTAAAAGGTTTGAATTTCGAGTTGTCTTGAACTTAACCAATTCTTTTATTTTCCTTTTTGTGTTTTCAATAAAGGACTGTCCCCCGAATCCCGGGTTTACAGACATCAGAAGCACCATATCCAAATCGGCTATCACATCTTTCAATAGACATACAGGCGTGGATGGATTCAATGATACTCCTGCCATGATTCCTTTTGATTTGATGTAGTGAATGGTTCTGTCCAGATGCACGGATGCTTCATAATGGACAGTAATGATATCAGCACCTGCATCCACAAAATCATCAATATACCTTTCCGGTTTTTCAATCATCAGGTGAACGTCAAAAACAAGGGCTGTGACTTTTCTGAATGACTTGATAACCGGAGGTCCAAAGGTTATATTTGGAACAAACATTCCGTCCATAACATCAATATGTATCCAGTCAGCTCCGGCATTTTCTACCATTTTGATGTCGCTTCCCATGTTGCTGAAGTCGGCAGACAATATAGAAGGTGCTATTTTTTTCATATTTTCCCCCCACTTAATAAAATCTCATAGAGTTCCAGATAGCTGGTGTATCTTTCGATACTGATAACTTCGTTTTCAACCTTTTCTTTTACCTGGCATCCGGGCTCACGATAATGATGGCAATCACTGAATCTACAATTGTCATAAAGACTGAATTCAATGAAGTAATCCTTCAGGTTGGATTTGGTGACATTTTCAAGATCCAATGAGCTGAAACCCGCTGTATCAACTACCCACCCACCAATTGAAAGCTTAAACAACTCCACATGCCTAGTGGTGTGTTTGCCCCTGTTCAGTTTCTCGCTTATCTCACCGGTTTTGAGAGCCAGACTCATTTCTATCAAATTGAGGAGCGTTGATTTACCAACACCTGAGGGGCCAGCAAAGGCTGAGATCTTATTGATAAGTTTGTCTTTAAGCAAAGCCAAAGATTCAATTTCGCTTGAAGATGTCAGCATGACATCATAACCGGCCTTTTTATAAATAGACTGAAGCCTTTCTCCTTCTTCCCAATCTAAATCCATTTTATTGATGCAAATAATTGAGTTGACACCATAGAATTCATTTTGTATCAAAAACTTATCGATAAGTCTGACGTTCGGTTTCGGATTTTTACTTGAAAAAACGATTATAATCTGGTCCACATTGGCGACTGGTGGTCTGAGAAGCTCGTTTTTTCTTGGGAGTATCTCTTCTATATAGCCAACTGTTGAATCTTCCTTGGTAATTCTTATCTTGCAAAAATCACCGACCAATGGCGTTATCTGGTTTTTTCTGAATAAGCCTCTTGCTCGGCATTCCAGTATTTCATCATCACTCGCTACATAATAGAATCCTCCCAGTATTTTTACAATCAGACCTGTCCTGTAATCAGTTTCCAAAATCAATCTCCTGAGCTCCAAAATATTCACTATTGATAAAAACCTCAAACTTTTGAACGCCGAAACCCTCAAGAATGATTTCCAATGGACTGTCTTCCTTCGTATGAGTTTGCTGGTAGACAACCTGTCTCTGGTCTTCTAACACCCTTTCAACGGCTACACTGAGCATACCTTCCTGGTCTGGTAGTTCAATGGTCATTTGAGCTCGTCCTGTAACAGGACTTCCATTATCATCTGGTAGAGTAGTCGGTTCTGTTACTTCTTCAGGGCCTATACTTACAATAATACTGACAGCTGTTCCTTTTTCCACTTCTGTTCCTACCGGGTAACTTTGGTAGGATACGATATCTTTAGCGTATTCACTGGAGCTTCTAAAGCTGATGTTTCCAACTGAAAATCCCTTTGATAAAAGTATCTTTTCCGCTTCGGTAACTATCTCACCAATTACACTTGGCATCAGCGCATACTCGACCTCCTGCCCTTTGCTAAGTACGTATGTCACAACGTCTCCTTCTTTGGTTAAAACACCAGAATCAGGATTCTGTCTGATGACCAGACCCCATGGTACAGTTTCACTAAACTCATAAGTTATTTCTCCACCTTGGAGTCCGCTCTCATTCAGCAAAACCAGTGCCTCATTGGAGTACTTGTGAACCAAGTCAGGAACTTCTATCATTTTTTCGCCCAGACTGATGATTACCTCCAATGGAAATCCTTCTTTGAGTTTTTCGCCAGCTCTTATGTTTTGACTCATAATCTGACCCTCTGTAAAATCCGAGTTGTAAATTCTATCTTTCACAATAAACTCCAATCCCAAATTCTCTATTGTATTCTGAGCTGTTATCTCATCTACGCCACTTAAATCAGGCACCTCAACCTCTGCGACTGAAAGATAATCTTCAATAAAAGAGATGGCTGCAAAAGCCAGTACGAGTGTTAGGGCTAATGCCGATACAATAGCTAGAATTGAATACTTCAGTTTGCTCTTGTCTTCTTCTATGACATAATCATCGTCATAAGCATCTATCTTATCTTCCGTTGAATTATTGTTTTGAATTGTCATTGCTTTGACTTTATCGTTATCGGATTTGCTTTTGTTATTCTTGTTATACCCTTTATTCAATTGTGTTTTACCAATGGAATTGATCGATGAAGTTTCCAATAAAAATCTGTTCAGTGCTTCAAGTTTTTCACCCTCCATACTCTGATTGCTAGATTCTGCCAAAAATATCTCTTTATTCGTCTTGAATTTCATCAGGTCCGATATAATTGCGTTTGCACTGTTGTATCTCAATGTCTGCTTTTTATTGGTGCATTTCAACACAATCTCATCGAGAAAATTCGGTATCTCATTATTGATGCTGGATGGAGGAGGTATTTGTTCATTTACATGTTTCAAAGCAATAGTAATCGCAGAATCTCCCTTAAACGGAACCTCTCCTGTTAACATTTCAAAAAAGACTATACCTAATGAATAGATATCGGATTTTTCATCTATGTAACCTCCTCTTGCCTGTTCAGGTGAGAAATAATTCACTGAACCCAGCGTATTGTCGCTATTGGTCATCGTTTTATTAGATACAGCTCTGGCTATTCCAAAATCTGCTACCTTCACCTGATTATTCTTATCGATCAAAATATTATGCGGTTTGATGTCTCTGTGAATGATTCCATTGGAGTGAGCATGATCCAGGGCTTCACAAATTTGTATGCAAATATCAACAGCTGTGTCAATTGACAAGCCTTTGTTTTGCTGTATCAGTTCATGGAGGGTTATACCCTCCAGATACTCCATCACAATGTAATAGATGCCATCATCAACACCGGTATCATAGACATTTACAATATTCTTATGATTAAGCCTAGCTGCTGACGTTGACTCTTGCTTGAATTTATTGATAAAGTCGGGGTCGTTGACAAACTCTTTTTTTAGCACTTTTACAGCGACATATCGATTGAGCACGTTGCATTTCGCTTTATAGACTTGCGCCATACCACCACTTCCGACCTCTTCAATTATTTCATATCTTCCATTTAAAATCTCTTTCATAAAACACCCCTACCTAGTTGCTGATCAGAACAACTGATATGTTGTCTGTTCCGCCTCTTCTTTTAGCTTCACCAATCAATTCCACAACTGCCTGGTCTTTGTATTGATTGATCAAAAACAAAATCTCTTTCCCCAGCAAGCAATTTGTCAATCCATCAGTACACAATAGTATGTGGTCTATTTGAGTCAAATCTTCCTGATAATAATCAGGTATCACTGTTTCACACGTTCCTAAAGCTTTCGTTAAAACATGTCTTTGAGGATGTGTGTCAATTTCCTCCAAAGATATTTCTCCGTTTCTATACATCTCATGTACCAATGAATGATCCTCGGTAACCTGTCTTAGAGAATCAGAGGTAGCCACATAAGCCCTACTGTCTCCGATATTGCCAAAATAGGCTTGCTCATTGGCTTTATTGATTAGAACGACAGTCATGGTTGTGCCCATGCCTTCAAATTCTTCTGACGTGAGTCCTTCTTGGTAAACACACAAGCAACTGTTCAAGAAGATATTGTTGATAAATTCCATAGGCGAATTTGTCATAATATCCATTTTCTCATGAAAATATCTTTCAGCTGATTCCAAAGCCAATCTGCTTGCAACTTCACCTGATTTATGGCCACCCATACCATCTGCTACCGCAGCTAAAATGAAATCCCCATGCTCCAGATAAATGACACTGTCTTCGTTTTTTTCTCTGAAATTACCGATATCTGTCCTATAAATTCCTTTCATTGGCGCACCCCTGTTATTTTATATAATTATTCCTCAATTGTCCGCAAGCGGCATTGATATCCCTACCCAATTCTCGTCTTATAGTAGTGTTGATTTTATTCTTAACCAAGCTCTTATAAAAGGATCTTATTTGCAGATCAGATGGTGCTTTTCCTTCAAATTCACTGATAGGGTTCAAAGGAATGAGATTAACATGACAATTCGAATTTTTCAGAAGCTCCTTTAAACTTTTAACATCATCTTCCGTATCATTGAACCCATCAATCAATATATATTCATACGTTACCCTTCTACCTGATTTTTGTGTGTAGTGATCACATGCTTCAATCAAATCCTTAAGTGGATATTTTTTTGATGCAGGTATCAGCTTGTTTCGTTTCTCTTGTGTTGCTGCATGCAGTGAAATGGCCAGATTAAAACCAAGATTGTCTTCTGCGGCTGTGTAAATCTTATCCACTATTCCACAGGTTGAGACAGTTATTTTTCTTTTGCTTATATTCAAACCGTTTTCATCTGTAATGATGCTGATAAATTTCTTCAGATTGTTGTAATTGTCCAACGGCTCACCTGACCCCATTACTACAACGCTGTCAATTCTTGTATTGAGATCCTTTTGTATCATATATACCTGCTCCAGCAACTCTGAAGCTCTCAGGTTTCTTTCCTTTCCACCGAGTGTTGATGCGCAGAAGACACAACCCATATTGCACCCTGCTTGTGAAGAAATACAAACGCTATCGCCAAAATCATACCTGAGAAAAACAGACTCAATGATGTTGCGATCTCCAAGTTCGAATAGATATTTTTTTGTATCGTCTACATTTGACTCGAGTTTTTTATAGATAGAAATCATATCATACTGAAAACTATCCTTCAAATAATGAATGTCTTTAGCAGAAAGATTTGTCATTTTAGAATAGTCTCTTTCAAGGCTTTTGTGAATCCATCGAAAAACCTGGTCAGCCCTGTATTTGGGTAGACCTATCTGTTCAATACTGCTAACTATCTCTTGAGGTGTTAAATCATTTATATACATAAACTCTCCAAAATTATTGATATTATATCATATTATTGTGAAATATTATAGATGTGTTCTTTTCAGACAAGCAATAAAAAATCCATCTGTATTGTCGATATGGGGCAATAGCTTGATAAAACCATCATATTTATTGCCATTGATTACAAAATCTTCCAATTCAAATTCTTCATGCCGCTTCAAGAAGTCACTCACCAAATTGATATTTTCTTCATCAAATACAGAGCAGGTAGAATAGATCATCTTTCCACCTTTTTTCATATATTTTGATGCGTTTTCCAAAATATTTTTCTGTAGGGTCAACAGTTCATCAAATCTGGTAAGGTCCATTCGATATTTAATCTCCGGTTTTCTTCTTATGATGCCGGAGTTGCTGCAAGGAACATCAACAATGCAATAATCGAATTTTCCAATAAAATCATTGTTAAGAACTGTTGCATCCTGAATTTTTAATGAAATATTGCTCAATCCAAGCCTTTTAACATTATTGTCCACCAATTTCAGTTTGTGCTCAAAAATATCACACCCTACAATGAAGCTGGTGTTGTCACATATCTCAGCGGCATGAAGGCATTTTCCTCCTGGTGCGCAACACATGTCGATAATATGTGATTTCTTCTCCGGATTCAATAGCTGGCCTACAAGCATGGAGCTTTCATCTTGTGGTGTTATCAAACCCTTAATATACATTTCTGTTTTTTCAATATTATGGGGATTTCGGATGATTATACCATATTCGGACAATCTTGTTTTATCCAACTTAAATCCTTGTTTGCTATAGATTTCATAAAACGAATCCCTTGATATTTTAGTTTTATTGACCCTTACAATCATGTCCGGCTTAGTGTTCGATGCTTTACAAAACTGTTCAGTTTTTTCATATCCAAATTCTTTGATAAGTTTAGTAATTAGTTCTGTCGGATAAGAGTATTTGATTGAAAGATAGTTTGTCTTTTCAAGATTGTTGACTTCCAATGCAATATTTTCCTTATTTCTTATAATATTTCTCAAAATTCCATTGACAAATCTATGGCTTTTAAACAAATACTTTTTTGTCAGTTCAACACTCTCAAATACAATCTTGGATTCGGATAGATTGTCATTGAAAAAGAGCTGAAACACAGCAAGTCTGAGTATATTCAACACCTTATCATTTATTTTTGAAATTCTTATTGAAGAATAGGCAGCTATGACCCAATCAACAAAAATGATGTTTTCAATAACACCATAAAAATTGTAAACATATAAATCTTTTTTCTGCTTGTTGTCAAATCTTGCAATTGATTCTTTAATCTCAATGTTTGAATATTTTTTCTTTTCAGTAACTCTATATAAAGAGTCGACTACTTCTTTCCTATATTCCATAAAATATCTCCAAAATAATAAAGGCTGATCAAACAGCCTTTATCTTCTCCGATTAGAAAGCACAATTAATCTAATCAACTGACTAATTGCAGTCAATGCTGCCGCCACATAGGTCAAAGCCGCTGCATTCAAAACCTTTTTAGCATTGATGATTTCTTCATCATGTAGAAAATTTAACCCTTTTAGCTCTAAAATAGCACGATTGCTAGCGTCAAATTCAACAGGCAGTGTGACCAGTTGAAATACGACAATCGCTAAAAAAAGCACTATTCCGATCTGAACCAATCCCATATATCCCAAGAATAGCCCCAGCAACACAATTATCCAAACAAATTTAGAACTGAAACTGACCACTGGTACTAGTGTGTTGCGAACCACTAGAGGAACATACTGGCTTGAGTGCTGAATAGCGTGTCCCACCTCATGCGCTGCGACACCATATGCGGCTAGTGATTTGCTGTCATAGACAGTATCGGAAAGTCTAAGGACTTTTGTCCTTGGGTCGTAATGATCTGTGAGATTGCCAGGAATGTGCTCAATTTCAACCTCATCCAAATTATTCCTGTCAAGAATCATTCTTGCCACATCATAGCCTGTATAGTTGCTTTGTGCAAATGCTCTAGAATACTTTGCAAACGTTGACTTAATCTTTTGTTGGGCATACATCGATATGATGATAGCCGGTATTAACAAAACGATACTTGTATCGAAAAACATTTAATCATCTCCTAACTGATAACCTGTCTTTATTATATTGCCTAAGAGGAATTGTTTGACTGTCATTCTTCTTTTCCCCGATAATTGTATCTCTCTTACCATCAAGTAACCATCACGGCAGGCAATACGGATTCCTTCCTCATCGACTCCTATTATGGTTCCCGGTTTCTTTCCATGGTTGATCAATACATAGCTTGTATCAAAGATTTTGATTTTTTTTGAGTCATACAGTATTACAGATCCAGGCCATGGATCTAAACCTCTGATAAGGTTGTTGATGGCCCGGCAAGTTTGATTCCAATTGATCAGACTCATTGATTTATTGAGCTTAGGTGCATAGGAAACTTGACTCGAGTCCTGTTTCAATGGTGTGATTTCTTTTTCTTTTATCTCTTCAAGGGCCTCAATGATCAGCCTGGCTCCGATATGCATCAGTATATCATGTAGCTCACCTGCAGTGATTTTGTCATCCAGACATATACTTTCCATTTTATAAATCGGTCCTGAGTCAAGACCTTTCTCCACTTTCATAATCGCTATACCTGTTTGTGTTTCTCCTTTTATAATTGCCCAATTGATTGGCGCAGCCCCTCTGTATTTCGGTAGCAAAGAGGCATGTATATTAAGGCACTCTATTTGAGGAATCAATAAAAATTCTTCTGACAATATCTGTCCATATGCGATAACTACAATGAAGTCAGGTTTGTGAGATCTTATCAGATCAAGACTTTCTTTAGAATTGACATCAACAGGTTGATAAACATCAATACCAAACGCTTCAGCTGCTGCCTTCACTGGTGATTTGGATATTATATTACCTCTTCCCTTCTTTTTATCCTTTTGAGTGACTACTAAAGTCACCTCGTAACCCTGCAAGACAATCGCTTTCAAGGCTGGTACGGAAAAATCAGGGGTCCCTAAAAAAACAATCCTATTCATCAATTTCTATTTCCTTGCTTTCTGTTTTTGTACCACTAATGATTTTATCAATAAATAAAGCACCATTAAGATGATCTATTTCATGACATATGCAAACAGCCTTTAGTCCCTCAGCTTCCATAGTTTCTGTATTGCCATCAATAGTCATAAACTCCAATTTGACTCTCTCAGGTCTTGCTACATCCCCGTTGATTGCTGGAACACTTAAACAACCTTCTGTAAAAACCTGCTCTCCCGATTTTTCAATGATTTTCGGGTTTAATATCTTAAAAGGTCCTTCTCCGATATCCATCACTATAGCTCTTTTTAGAACGCCCACCTGAACTGCAGCAAGCCCTATACCATCATTTTGATACATGGTTTCGACCATATCATCTAGTAATATCTTCAGCCGATCATCAATCTTTTCAACTTTTCTGCTTTTTTTTCTTAAAATTTCGTCTCCTTCAATTCTTAGCTTCCTTATTGCCAATTGAACCTCCTATATTGAAGTTGGATTGATATCTATTGATATATCAATCTCCTTGTAACTTCTATTTAAAAGTATTTTTCTTAAACAATTCTTAATTTCGTCAGAAACACCTTTTTTATATTTGATGATAATCGATACACGATACTTATTATTTATTTTATAGATACTGTTATTCATCGGTGGATACATCAAGACTTCCCTTTTTGCAATAAGACCATTAAGGCTCTTTCGAATTTCCATATGTTTTTCACTAACGAATTTTTGCACAATTTCCTCGTTTTGAGAAAGCATTGTGATATTGATTATATCAATATATGGCGGATATCTGAATTCCTTTCTCAAAGATAGTTCTCGCTTTACAAATGATTTGAAATCATTTTTCTTGGAATAGACAAGACTGTAATTATCTGGATCATAGGTCTGCACAAACACTTTACCTGATTTGTTTCCTCTTCCAGCTCTTCCGCTAACCTGTGTTATCAATTGGTATGATTTTTCGTTGGCGGTATAGAATGGCAGATTCATAGTTAGATCCGCTGATACAATTCCTACAACTGTTACATTTGGAAAATGTAGACCCTTAGCGAGCATTTGCGTGCCGACAAGAATATCAATCTCCCCTCTTTTAAAGCTATTATAAATTTTTTCAAAGGAATTTCGCGTTGATGTAGTGTCCAGATCCACCCGACTGATTCTTGCTTCTGGTAAAAGTTTGCGGGTTTCTTCTTCAATTCTCTCAGTTCCAAGTCCAAAGGCTTTGAAATATTGACTTCCACATTTCGGACATTTTGACGTGACCTTTTGAGTTGCCCCGCAATAATGACAAATCAAACATCCTTTGTTCTGATGATAGGTCATGGAAATGTCACAGCGCTTGCATTTCACAACATATCCACAACTCCTGCAGGACATGAAGCTCGAGTAACCTCTCCTGTTTAGAAACAATATAGATTGCTCTTTGTTCTTAAATGCATTTACAATAGCATCCTGCAACGCAATACTGAATATATTTCTGTTTCCATTCTCCAATTCCTCTCTCATATCGATGATATTGATTTCAGGCATTTTCAATTGGTTAACTCTTTTTGTCAAGGTCATGATTTCATATTCTTTGCGCATTCCCTTTAGATAAGACTCTGAAGATGGAGTGGCTGTGCCTAGTATAAGCTTAGCATCCCATAAGGAAATCAATTTTTCACTTAATTCAATTGTATCATATTTCGGTACGGAGGATGATTTGTATGATTCTTCATGGGACTCATCTATTATGACAATGCCTAAATTCTTCACGGGTGCAAAAATAGCTGATCTTGCCCCTATTACGATGTCCGCCTCTTGGGCGTATATTTTACGCCATTCTTCGTTCCTTTGACTGATAGTCAATTTGCTGTGCAGTATTGCAATCCTTTCACCAAACCGTTGCTTAAACCGATCGATTGTTTGAGGTGTCAATGATATTTCAGGAACCATGTAAATGATTGTTTTATTTTCTTTTAAAACCTCTTCAATCACTCTAAGATAAATCTCAGTTTTACCACTACCCGTAACCCCATGAATTAAGAACCTATTATTGCCAGATTTTACAATACTATTTATAATACTATTTTGCTCTTCTGTCAATGACATTGTCGATTCTGTTTTTATAAAATTAGTATTTTGATTAGCATGATTCTTCTCAGAATAGCGAAGAATCAGGTTTTTGCTTTCGAGTATTTTTAGCTCCTTATCGGTTGATTTGGTCCTATTGCATAGTGACTTAACGGTCATTTTTCCTTCAATACTTAGTAAATCAAGAATTTTCTTCTGCTTATGGCTATTGCTTCTCAATTTCTCTAAATAATCCACATCCAGTAATTCGACATAATTTATTGTATTGGTTTCAAAAGAAAGGTCTCTTGTTAAAACAGATAAACTTCCGTCAGCAATAAGTTTGTCGAAACTGTCAAGCAATAGCTTATGATTTAGCTTTTTTCTAATTTGATTGAACCCGATCCATTTACCGGTAATACCCAGATCAAAATTTTCCACTACTGACTGTTCATCTTTGATGAAAATTTCAATTTTGGATAAAGGTCTGTACATCAAATTGAAAGCATCATTATACCTCGAAAGATAATGCTCTCTTATCCAATAGGCTAAAGCTATATTCTGATGGCTGATGATAGGTTCGTAATCTATCACCGACAAAATGCTTTTAATGTTTCTGATGCTACTATCAATCGTTTTCTTCAATGAAACCACCAAACCGATCATCAGTCCATTGTTAAAATTAACCAATACCCTTTTCCCAATAGCAGTCTGGTCGATTAAGCTGTCTGATAATTGATAGGTGTATGCCTGATCAGTACTTCTAGATTTGTTGCCGATAATAACATCACAATATTTATTCATAAAACCACACCTGAAAACGAAAAGCTTGCTAAGCAAGCTTTGTTTCACTCTTTATAAGTAATCTTACCTTGATAAAACTCTTCAACCGCTATATTGACGGCCTTTGTGTCGTTTGTCTTAACTAAAATCTCTGATCCGTCCACAATTTCTCTTGCTCTTTTTGATATTATGGAAACCAGCATGTATCTGCTATCTGTTTTTTTTAACAATTCATCTATCGATGGTTTGTTCATTTTATGCCTCCCTAATGCTATTGATCAGACTAATTTGTCTGTTAGCTTTGTTTTTTTCAGCTATTATTATTGATTTTATTTTTTCTACAGCATGTTCAACATAATCATTAACCACTACATAATCATATTTGAAAGCATAGCTTAGCTCTTCGTAAGTACACTCCATTCTCTTGATAATGTCTTCCTTGCTTTCTGTTCCTCTTGATGTTATGCGTTTTTTCAGTTCCTGAAGTGAAGGTGGTAATATAAAAATAAAAACTCCTTCAGGATACTCCTCTTTCACTTTCAATGCGCCCTGGATATCAATCTCTAGAATAACATCCTTTCCCTGGTCTACGAGCTCCAGAACTTTCCATTTTGGTGTGCCGTAATAATTGCCATACACGCTAGCGTATTCTAGAAAATCATTGCTCTTGATCCTATTTTCGAAATCCTCTGTTGATGTGAAATAATAACTCACACCCTCGAGCTCAGTTTCTCTAGGTTTTCTGGTTGTAACAGAGACTGATATCTCTATATCTGGATGGCTACTTATCAGCTTCTTGCAAATTGTACCTTTCCCAGCACCCGATGGTCCCGATATGACAACTAATAGTCCTTTTTGCATTACTTATTCTCCTTTGGCCTATTTTCAGCTGATATAAATCGTTGTGCCACGGTCTCTGGTTGAATTGCTGAAAGTACTATATGATTGCTGTCCATGATGATTACCGCTCGGGTTTTCCTGCCATATGTTGCGTCAATTAGCTTATTGCCTTCTCTTGCCTCTGTTATCATTCTTTTGATGGGGGCTGATTCAGGACTTACGATGGCAATCACCCTGTTCTCAGAAATGATATTGCCAAATCCTATATTAATCATCTTCATATACTGCTCCTATTCAATGTTTTGGACCTGTTCTCTCATTTTTTCAATATGATTCTTTATTTCTACAGAGCCCTGGGTAATCTTGATTGTACTTGATTTTGACCCTATGGTATTTGATTCCCGATTGATCTCTTGAAGGATGAAATCCAGTTTGCGACCTATTACACCACCTTCTGCCAATGTATCTCCTAGCTGTTTCAAATGACTTTTCAGTCGGACTAATTCTTCATTTATGTCAGATTTATCCGCAAAAAAAACTATTTCATTGTATAGTTTGCTTTCATCAAGATTATATTTATTCCCAATTAGTTCAGATACTCTCTTTTCTAGTTTTTCCTTGTATTCCTCAACAACAGTTTGAGTAGAGTCATTAATCTCATCAATCAGGATTTCAACCTGATTGATACTGTTAAGAATATCTTTTGACAGCGCCTCTCCTTCTACCTTTCGCATCGATATTAATTCATCCATAGCTTGATTTAATGCCTTTTCAAGGGTCATCCAATTTTTATCGCTGTCTCCCTCTGTTTTTTGAATCTCCAGTATATCCTGCATCTTCAGCAAAGTGTCCAGATCTGGCTCTCCTTTGAGCCCTAATAAACCGGATAACTCATCTATGGCTTTTTTATAGGCTATTGCAATCGGTTTATTTACTTTTATCTTTGTATCGCTTCCGGTTAAAACCTCATAAGTAACGAGCATGTCGATTCTTCCTCTGCTGATCTTATTTTTAGCTATTTTTCTGACATTCTCTTCAAAACCCCGTATAAATTTTGGGATTTTTATGTTAATATCATTATACCTATTGTTGATTGTCTTTATTTCAACGGTAAACCTAATGTCTTCATTGCTGCTTTCACCCTTGCCAAAACCTGTCATGCTGCTAACAAAGCTCATTGATTCCTCCCTCAAAATTATTTATACTATATATTAACACTATCAATTGCAATTATCAACGTATCATTAAATAATTGAAAATAAATATAGGAGAATAAAATGTCTTTAGATGGATTTGTCGTTAGAAACCTAGTTTTTGAACTGAACAACACAATAATAGAAAGTAAGATAGATAAGATATATCAGCCTGAAAATGATGAGATTATCCTGCATCTCAGAGCCTCCAGTAAAAATCTGCAATTGCTGCTATCCGCCAACAGCACCTATCCGCGAATCAATATTACATCCGGAAAATATCTGAATCCTACCGTTCCACCCTCTTTTTGCATGTTTTTAAGAAAGCATCTAACAGGAGGAATAATAAAGAAAATACAGCAAATCAACATGGACAGGGTCATCATGATCGAAGTGGCTTCAAAAAATGAATTGAGGTCCGAGACAACCAGAAGAATCTATATCGAAATTATGGGTAAGCACAGCAATATTATCCTGACTGATGAAAAAAACTTGGTGCTGGATTGTATCAAAAGAATCAGCTTGAGCATCAGCAGTAAAAGGCAAGTATATCCAGGTATCAAATATAAAATGCCAAATTTTGATAAAAAAAATAATTTGCTGAACATCAATGAGAACCAAATTAGATTGCTGTTGAATCATTTCAATCAGGGTGTCCGGATAGGTAAATTTCTGATAGGATCTTTTTATGGTGTCAGTCCTCTGTTAAGCAGAGAAGTATGTTTTCTATCGGGTATAGACGACTCTGATTCAATTGGAACCTTGAATGACATCAAGGTGTCTAAACTGATAGAAACCTTGATGGCTCTAAAATGTTCCATGTCTCAATATAGCTTCAAACCTATGATTTTTATTAACCCGAAATCAAAGGAATATATGGAATTTTATTGTTTTGATTTAAAGCATCTGCCTCAAATGGAGAGGATTAGCTATAAGAGCATCAATGAGATACTGGATCTGTTCTATCTAGAAAAATCTAAATTCATTAGCTATAAACAAAAGACGTCTGAGTTGCGGAAAAGAGTTGTATCATTGATCGATAAATACGAGAAGAAGCTTGGATACCTTAAGATTGAACTGATTAATGCTGAAATCCGAGAACAATACAAACTCTTCGGTGATTTGATTTTAGCTAATATGCATAAAATAGCAAATAAAGATACTGAATTAATCGCATTTGACTATTTAGCGAGTGAAGAGATCAAGATCGAGCTGGATCCCAGTCTTAATGCATCAAAAAATGCACAAAAGTATTATAAGAAATATAATAAGCTTAAAAATTCCGAGAAATACCTGAAAAAACAGCTTAAGATTACCCAGGAAAGTCTAAATTATCTTAGGAACATATTATTCTCATTGGAAGAAGCCATAGAATTGGCAGTGGTTGATGAGATAAAAGAAGAATTGTACAAATCAGGATATATTAAAAAATCAACACAAAAGAAGAAACCAGAAAAAAGTAAACCATTGCGAATCGTAACAAAGGACGATTTCGAAATTTATATCGGTAAAAATAACGAACAGAATGATTTCTTGTCATTTGTTATTGCCACCAAAAATGATATCTGGCTTCACGCCAAAGGTGTTCCGGGATCACATGTTATCATCCGATCCGATAATCGAGAAATCCCTGATGCAGTATTGGAAGAGGCTGCGGCTTATGCGGCTTACTATAGCAGAAACAGAGGGTCTGAAAAAGTTGAGGTTGATTACACATTAAAGCAGAATTTAAAGAAGCCCAAAAATGCAAAGCCCGGTTTGGTCATTTTCAATGAAAATTATTCGCTCGTCATCGAACCTAAAAAACCGGATCTAAGCTAGTATTCGGCTATTCCTGTATAAGCACCTGATTGATTCCATCAATTTCTTTTATGTTAACAGTAACTCTTTCACTCTTTGATGTAGGAACGTTTTTGCCGACAAAATCAGCTCGAATCGGCAATTCTCTATGGCCTCGGTCTATCAACACGGCCAATTCAATTTTATTTGGTCTTCCCAAATCTATAAGGGCATCCAGTGCAGCTCTGACAGTTCTTCCTGTGAATAATACATCATCTACCAATATGATGATTTTCCCTTCCACATCAAAATCGCTGTCAGGTTTTGTCTTCAAATTTTCCGAGCTGATATCATCTCTGTATTGGGATATGTCCAGACTGAAATAAGGAACGTCCTGCTCTTCAATTTCCTTTATGCTATTGACGATTCTTTTAGCTAATGGGACGCCTCTCGACCTAATACCAATAACAACTAATCCGTCTACACCTTTGTTTTTTTCAATTATTTCATGTGCAATTCTGGTCAAAGCTCTGGTGATTGACTTTTCATCCATAATCAATGCTTTTGTTTTCATCTCACTCATTCTCCAATATTGTTAGTATTTTTTGAAAATCAGCCGGTAGCTCACTATCAAAGTCCATTTTAACTTTCCTGACTGGATGTTCGAAGGTCAACCGTTTAGCATGCAGCAGCTGCCCATGAAAGTTGAATTGATTCTCTTTACGACCGTAGAGCATATCACCCACAATAGGATAGCCCAGGTAACTTAAGTGAACCCTGATTTGATGTGTCCTCCCGGTTTCAAGCTGAAGCTTCAACAGAGTGTATTTGTGATAATGATTGATAACTTCATAATTGGTGACAGCAGCTTTGGAATTCTTTTCTGTGACAGCCATTTTCTTTCTGTCTTTTTCATCTCTACCGATGGGTAAATCTATCACACCATGATTATCTTTCACATAGCCATGGACTAAAGCTATATAATATCTCTCAGCCTTGTACGCTTTAATCTGCATACTCAGCGACTGATGAGTTATGTTGTTTTTTGCAACCACTAATAACCCCGTGGTATCCTTATCCAACCTGTGAACGATTCCAGGACGAATAACACCATTGATACTGGATAATGTATCTAGTCTGTTGAGTAGCGCATTTACCATTGTTCCAGTGTAATTTCCAGGTGCCGGATGCACTACCATCCCCCTTGGTTTGTTCACTACTGCTAGAGATTCATCTTCATAGACAATTTCAATATCTAAGTCTTCAGCTTCCACCTTCAGTTGCTGGGGTTTGGGAAGATTTATTTCAATTATATCTCCAATTTCCAGTATATAGTTCTTTTTTTTGATGATGCCATTCACATAGATGCATTCATCCTTAATAAGCTTCTGAAGATATGTTCTGGACATATTCTCGTAATAGTCATTTAAAAACAAATCCAGTCTGATGCCATCATCCTCGACAATAAGTGTCTCTTTAATTGCTACCTGATCCATCACATCATCCCAGTTCATGTTTATCCAATAATATCATCAACGACAGCAGAATAGTCCCACAAACCAAAAAAACATCCGCAAAGTTGAATACAGGGAAATCATAAAATCCCCAAAAATTGACATCAATAAAATCAATGACATATATCATCCTTATTCTGTCAATCAAATTACCAATTGCTCCGGCTATGATAAAATCAAAAATAAGTCGGCTCAATCCGGTAAGCTTGTTGTTTTTGTATCTATAATAAACTATAGCAACAAGGACAACCAGTGTCATCACAACGAAGAAAATCCGCTGATTTTGTAGTATCCCAAATGCAGCTCCCTTGTTTTCCACATAATTAAGTTGCAGGAAATTGTTAATCAGTATAATCGGTTCTGAAAATCTCAGAACCTGTTGGGCTGCAATTTTTGTGATTTGATCAATCGCAACCATTATTATGACAACTAAAATATGCATAGCACCTCCAAGTCTACATTGATTCTAGAACATTCAATGTTATAGCCGCGCTGATTTCCGCAGTGTATGTCTCAAAATCCTGATTGCTGATCAGAGAAGACTTATCAGCATTGTCAGATATGCACCGGATAGCAACGTAAGGAACATTATATAAATAACAAACTTGACCGACAGCGGCACTCTCCATATCCACGCAATAAGCATCAAATTCTGTGTTCAGTAGTTGTTTGAACTCATCTGAACTAACAAACCTATCTCCCGATACAATTCTACCAATGTGACACTTGATCTTGTCATCGACAGATTTTTTGCACAACTCAATCAAATTCTGATCTGCCTTGAAAGCAGATGTTCCCAATCTTGGTATAGTGCCCAACTTATAGCCGAAAGCCGTAACATCCACATCGTATTGCTGGGTATCTGATGAAATCACGATATCTCCAAGGGCAACAGTATGGTTGATTGAACCGGCAATACCTGTGTTGATGATGGTTGACACATTCAGATTATTAATCAATACACTTGCCGCGATTGCCGCGTTAACCTTTCCTATACCTGATTTAACCAGAACAACTTCTTTGTTATGGTATCGTCCTCTGTATATTTCAAACACTTTGTCATTTAATGTTTCCAGATTTGTAAGGCGATTCTTAAACAAGTGTATCTCTTCGTCCATCGCTCCGATTATTCCAATTGTCATCTTCTTTACTCTCCTTAGATGTACTCCTTAAGCTGGAGGATCAGATTGCCTTTTTTGTGCTGCCTTTGTCGACCAGCATTAGAGACTTGCTTCTGGATGTATTCGCAACCGAGGATACCACATTATCAATTCGCAAGGATGATACTGCCAATTCAATAATTTATAGTTGTGATCCAAATTATAGCCATTATTGATATGATCCAATATGGTTGTAATCCTATGATTGCCGATCTGTGAAAAATTCTCAGATAAAAAGATTTCAAGTTCTTTCCTGATGATTATGTATGCGTCACGTTCAACAAAAAAATGTCTCCAACTATATTTCTATTGATGCCCAGAGATAACAGGCTACCCAAGACATCTTTTTGTTTAATGTCAGGTGATAAATTTTCTATTTTAAACATGGAGAAAATCTCAGTCAAATAATTTGTTAATTCAATTACAAGGTCTAAAATTCGTCTGGCTATAAACCTTTCCTCTTCTTTCAAGCAATCTATGTAGCTGTAAATATTTCTTATCATTAAAGAATAGATAGTATAAGATTTCTGATAATACTCAACAATAAAAATGCGGCAATAGGTGAAAAATCAATCATGCCTTTGTTTAGTCCTATTTTGAACAGGAGTTCTCTCAATGGATAAAGAATAGGCTCAGTGAATTGAAATATTATTTCATAAAACCTGGATGTTCTAAGGCTTGGTATATAAGACATGATGATTCTAGCCATTATCAGCAGTTCTATTAAGCTAACCAGCCTATCAATTGATGTTTGGATTATTGTCATTATTCTACTCCCATGTAAATCTATTTTTATCTGAATTGTATTTAAGCTTTCCACTTATTTCGACATTGTAAGGTGCAATAACAAAAATATCCGCTGATACTTTCTGGATATTTGCCTCTAACGAATAGACGCCACCTTTGACAAATTCAAAAATCTGTTTTTTCAACTCCAAATCTAGATCCTCTAGATTGAGAACGATGGTTTTCTTTCTTTTTAGTTCATCAATCACTCCAGCACAATCCTCATACCTTCTTGGGCTGATGATAAACAAGTCGGCATTATCAGATACATTGACATATTCTTTTGATTTAGTTGGTTTGCTCTTCAGACTTATTCCATTTTCTTTCTTTTTGTAGTCTTCTTTCTTAACCTCAACAGCAGTATGATCCTCTTCGTATTCATCCTCAAGGTCAGATAAACCAATAATATCCTTTAATTTTTTAAACATAACAACCTCCTTAAGATCTTTCTCCGAAAATCAATGATCCAACCCTTAACATGGTAGCCCCTTCTTCTAAAGCAATCTTAAAATCATTGGACATGCCCATAGATAAAGTGTCAATCAAGCTGTTTTCCAGGTTCAACGCTTTCAACTCATCAAATTTTTGATGCATCAGCTTCATTAAAGGTCTGATTTTCTCAGGTTCCTCTTCAAAAGGTGCAACAGTCATCAAGCCTTTTAGCCTAATATTGCTGTACTTGCAAATTATTCTGGCAAAATCTAAAATTTCTTCCGGTTTAATACCAAACTTTGTATCCTCGCTTCCAACATTTACCTCAATCAGCACGTCTGTTGTCTTAAAAAGTTTGAGACTCTGTCTTTGAATTTCTTCTGCCAGTCTTACGCTATCAAGAGAATGAATAAGGCTTACCTTATCAATTATATATTTAACCTTATTCCTTTGCAAGTGTCCAATCATATGCCAAGTAACCGAATCATCGAATTGTTCTATTTTTTCAATCAGTTCCTGAACCCTGTTTTCACCGAATTCAGTCAATCCACTTTCTTTAGCTTCATTCATCCTATTGATTTCAACTGTTTTTGTAACAGCAACAATACTAATATCTCTAACATCCCTATTGCAATTATCACAAATATTTTTCACTTCCCGTTCAAATGATGTCACATTCTCTCTTATACTCAATCTATCACCTCAAAATTTGTCCGTCATATACATGCTTGGGTTTGACTATTATATTGTCATAAATTTTTATTGTATTGAAATATTCACCATTTATTAGGATTATTCCCCTGCTACCCGCATTAACCTTTTCTCCCTGGTCAACAATAGTGAATCCCTGGTTCTCGCCAATTATTTCAATAGGTCTGAATCTAACAACTTTGTTGGAATCACTGACATAAACGCCGACTAATCCATCCTGTTCAATGATTGAATCCTTTTTTATCTTCAATCCGGAATATTCATGAAGGATCAGATCCACTTTTATGTATCTATCATCAAGATAATCATGGAGAAATTTATCAGTCTCCAATATCAGTAAAAATTTTTCGCCATAATCCTGTACCCGAAATATGCTGGTATTGATAACCTTATCAATTTTTTTTAATCTGATTTTAAGATTATCTAAATTTTGTATGTCCATCATATAGCTTTTGTCAACCTCAAAAGCTAAAAACCAGTCAAAGTTATCTATGATTTTAAAGATTGGTTCATTTTTTTTGATTGTCTTATTCTCTGTTGTATAACTTTGATAATTCAGCTTTCTAACATCATTCAAACTGATTTCGTTTAACCGGTCAATAGAATAGACCCTCTCCAGTCCGTCGAATGAATAGCTCACTATCCCGCCACACGGGCTATAATAAGGTATCTTTTCAGCACTTACACTCTCACGAAGTGAATCCCGATGATTGATCAGTTCTTCCAATGTATAGCTCTCATATCCTGAATATCTGTAATTGAAATCGTTGGTATCAAGATTGTTGAGAGTCGTCATGACATATTGATAGTCTTTCGAAAACAAAGCACTTTGAATATCATTTTTAATTTCGTTGTAGTAAGATGTTCCGACTTTGTCGTTCGATACCTTGTTGCCTTGTTTGACGCTTATAATCTCATCGATAATGTTGAGTGCATCTGAAATGTTTTTAGAATCATAATCATTAAATTGCTGAGCTATCAATATGTCTGATTTTACCCTACTTCCTTGTCTTTTTGCCAAGCTGACATCGCCATCGCCTAAGGCATAAACAATACTTTCATCCTTGATGATAGCTGCGTCTATCTCCAGTGTAATCTCTAAAGTATCTTCATTAAGAACGTAGGTCTCTTGTTTAGCTCTCCAATTATCAATCAGGTATATGACAAATGAAAGAAACAGAAGCAACAATATGAAGTTAAAAACATTAGCTTTCCTTTTTTTCTTTGCCAACTTGAAGCTCCCTCATTTTTTCTCAGTTTCATCTTTTTTTTCTCGAGTCATAAGCTTGTTAACAGCATGTGCAGCCTTTTCATTTTGATAAAGAACAGCATATAGTTCTTCCACAATAGGCATCTCAACAGATAGTTTTTCAGCCAACTCATGAGCCGCATGCGTGGTAACGATACCCTCAACTATCATTCCAATTTCGCTGACAGCCTTATCAATAGCATATCCCTTACCAATTAGCATTCCTGCACGTCTGTTTCTGCTATGCATACTGGTACACGTTACAATCAAATCTCCGATACCGGACAATCCTAGAAAAGTCAATTTATCAGCGCCCATTTTCTCTGCCAGTCTTGAGATTTCTTGAATACCTCTGTTTATCAGGGCTGCTTTTGTATTATCTCCAAAACCAAGCCCGTCAGAAATCCCAGCAGCAAGGGCAATGACATTCTTCAGAGCGCCACCTATTTCGACACCTATTACATCTGAATTGGTATAAACCCGGAAATACTCATTCATAAAAGTATCTTGAACAATTTTTGAGCACTTATCATCCTCTGAGGCTGCGACTACTGTGGTTGGCATCTTTAAAGCAACTTCCTCAGCGTGAGATGGTCCTGACAGAACTACAAACCTGTTTTCAGGCAAAACCTGAGCACAGATTTCCGATACTCTAAGCAGAGTGTTTTTTTCCAATCCCTTCGAAAGATTGACAATGATTGTTTTCTTGTCAATTCTATGCTTAAATGCTTCCAGGACTAAACGCACCTGCTGTGTTGGAATAGCGACAACAATCATATCAGAATCAGCTATTGAATCCTCAACGTTGGATGATATATCCAGTTCCTTCGGCAGTATGATTCCCGGCAAATATTGTTTGTTCTCTCTCTCCCTGAGAATGACTGCTGCACGTTCAAAGTCTCTGATCCAAATGGTTACGTCATGTTTGTTTTCGGTTAGAAGTTTTGATATTGCTGTTCCCCAACTTCCTCCACCTAAAACTGTAATTTTATTTTTCATATCATCTTCCTCTTATAATTTATTTTCCTGTCTTTTAATCAATCTCACAATATTCGCCTTATGCCTAAAAACCGCCATTGAAGACAGTATCAATGTGAACAAAAGGAGACTGTAGTCTATCGGTTTAAAGAAAAGTATAATAATTGGAGCTATAGCGACACCTATGAGTGATCCAATGGACACGGTTCTTGTTATTATTACTATTGTCAAGCCCACTGAAAAGCAGATGAGCGCTATCAGAGGATTGATCATCAGCATCACTCCAATAGATGTGGCGATTCCTTTACCACCTTTGAATTTCAATGTGACAGGCCAATTGTGCCCCGCAATGGCAGAGATTCCAGCCACATAACCACCTAATTCAGGATTCATACGATTTCCTATGTAGACAGCTATAGCACCTTTCAAAAAATCCAACAAGAATACCGCAATACCAACCTTTGCTCCAAAAGCCCTTATAGCATTTGTAGCACCTGCATTTCCACTTCCATAATTCCTGACATCCTTCTTGAGAAATATTCTACCGATCAAATAAGCATTTGAAATATTACCTATCATATACCCTATTATTGCAACGATAATTAACCTCATTTAACACCTCATCATTCTTATTCTCTGTTTTTCATCTCAATCATCAGGGGTGTTCCTTTGAATAGAAAATTGTCCCTAATAGTGTTCTCAATATATCTTATGTAAGAGAAATGCATCAGGTCTTTATTGTTGACAAACATGATGAATTTTGGAGGATCCACACTTACCTGAGATACATAAAATATTTTAAGCTTCTTCCCCTTAACAGAACGAGGTTGATTCATCAACACGGCTTTGTTAATGACATCATTCAACACACCAGTAGAAATTCTAAGATTTCTGAATTCATTGACTTCAACGATTTCTTCCAGCACTTTATCAATTCTTTGTCCTGACAAGACAGAGATTGGTATTATTGGCGCGTATGTCATAAAAGCCAAACTGTTTCTGACTTCATCGACAAGCTTCTTATA
>LDZT01004570.1_pt1 | contig 39562 bp, 40 predicted proteins | sample 615521 | NCBI WGS metagenome assembly LDZT01 (sample SAMN03408292, study PRJNA278302) | terrestrial metagenome | isolation source: oil reservoir sample SB1 | place: USA: Alaska, North Slope, Schrader Bluff formation | collected 2011-09 | reverse complement strand
TTTCTTTAAAGATGGTATCAATCTTTTTTGGTATATTTTTTGTATTTTATCATGAATTCTGGTATTAATAAATGGTAAGGTTTTATTAGTCACATAACCGTTACCTGGTTAACTGGTTATCTGGTTAAGAAAACAGAATAAAGAAAAGAAGTCAAAAGATAAGATAATATCGAGTATATAATAACGCGTATCTCATGAATCGTATATCGTTCAAAATACAGTAATATGTAATGAGAGCAATAAGATTAAATTTCAGAAATTATAAAAAAGATACTTATTATAGATTTATTATCACATGTTACACGTTACATCACTTGTTAGTTAAATAGTGAACTGGTTTGTATTGATTTATTAACTAACTAACCAGGTAACCAACTAACTAGCTAACCAAATGTATATTCGATACTTTTCATAAAGAAGTAGGTGTTTTTTTGTTATCCAAATTATATAGTGCGGCTATATTCGGAGTAGAAGCTTTTATGGTAGAAATCGAAGTTGATATTCATCCAGGATTACCTTCGTTCAATATCGTAGGATTACCCGACACGGCTGTTCAAGAATCCCGAGAAAGAGTTAGAGCCGCCATAAAAAATTCTGAATTCGAATTTCCTATGCAAAGAATTACGGTAAATCTTGCTCCGGCGGATATCAAAAAAGAAGGTCCCATTTTTGACCTATCTATTGCTCTGGCAATTTTGGTTGCCAGCAAGCAAGTTAAGACAGATTTATTAAATGAATATCTGATTATGGGTGAATTATCTTTAGATGGAAGCATAAAACCGGTAAATGGTATGCTTCCCATTGCTTTGATGGCGAAAAAAATTGGTAAAAAAAAATTACTTGTTCCTGAAGCAAACTCTAAAGAAGCAGGGATAATTAAAGAATTAAAAGTATTCCCTGTTAATTCACTTTACGAAGTAATTGAATTCTTAAATAAAAAAATATCCATTGAACCGGTATCCATAGATTTAGAGGATATTTTTAAACTAAGTAAAAACAATCAAATAGATTTCGCTGAGGTTAAAGGGCAAGAGCATGCCAAAAGAGCCTTCGAAGTAGCAGCAGCTGGAAGCCATAATGTTATAATGATTGGTCCGCCAGGCTCGGGGAAAACCATGCTGGCACGCAGGCTTCCAACTATTCTTCCTTCTTTGACACTGGAAGAATCTATAGAAATTACCAAATTATATAGTATTGCCAATTTACTTCCAACGGATGTCCCTTTAGTTACGGAGAGACCGTTTAGATCCCCGCATCATACAATAAGTAATGTTGGATTAATCGGAGGAGGCAGGATGCCCAAACCGGGAGAAATTAGCTTGGCCCATAATGGTGTACTATTTTTAGATGAATTACCGGAATTTTCCCGAAGCGCTTTAGAATCTCTACGTCAGCCTCTGGAAGATGGGATAGTCACTATTTCACGCTCTCTAAGTTCCGTTAGTTATACTTCTTCTTTTATGTTGATAGCGTCTCTAAATCCCTGTCCTTGCGGTTTTTACGGGGATCCGGTTAAAGTTTGCACCTGTAGTTCGTCTCAAATTGTTAAATATCGTTCAAAGATATCGGGGCCGTTATTAGATCGAATTGACATTCATATTGAAGTCCCCCGGGTAAATTGTCGAGAAGTTATGGAGAAAGATTCTGTGGAAAACTCTTCTACCATAAGAGAAAGAGTAGAAAGAGCAAGAAAAATACAAAGGGAAAGATATTGTGAAGACAATATTTTTTGTAATGCTCAAATGACCAAAAAACAGATTAAAGAATATTGTAATATTGATGACAATACTAAAAATTTACTTTACAAGGCTATGGAGAAGTTAAATTTGAGTACTCGAGCTTATGACCGTATATTAAAGGTAGCCCGAACCATAGCTGATTTAGAATTATCAGAGAAGATAGAAATTTCTCATTTATCTGAAGCTATTCAATATAGAAGTCTTGATCGTAAATTATGGCTGTATTAGCAATGACCAAAGTTTTTAAAATACACAATTATTTATATAAATAGGCGGTGTTATAACTATGACAAAAAAATTGGCTCCCTCAATCTTAGATGTAGATTTTACCTGTTTAGAAAGAGAATTAAGAAAGATAGAAAGCGGAGGAGCAGACTTACTTCACTTAGACATTATGGATGGAAATTTTGTACCGAATATTTCCTTTGGTCCCAGGATAGTAGAATCAATTAAAAGCATAACATCTCTTCCCTTAGAAGTTCATCTGATGGTAGAAAGACCGGAGAATCATATTAAATCATTTATTAATGCGGGTGGAGATATTATAATTGTACATTACGAAACATCTAAACACCTTGACAGACTTATCCAAAACATTAATGAGGCTGGTGTAAAGTCCGGTATTGCTCTAAATCCGGCAACAACTCTAAGTGTTATTGAATATTTAATTAATAAAATAGACATATTATTATTAATGACCGTTAATCCGGGTTTCGGCGGGCAGAAATTTATCCCGGAGATGATTACTAAAATAGAAAAGGCGAGAAAAATAATAGATAATCAAAAAAAATCGATAAGTTTAGAAGTTGATGGCGGAATAAATTTAGATAATATTTCTAAGTTGATTAAAGCCGGGGCAGAAATAATTGTGGCTGGTCAAATCATATCTAAAAGCGCAAATCCTGAGATGACTATAAAGAAAATAAAAAACATTTTAAATTAGTCGTTAGTGAATAGTGAATAGTCGTTAGTATAAGATAAAAGTTACGAGCTAAAAGTTCATAGTTTTCAGTTTAGGAAAAGCTAAAAATTTAAGACGAAAAGTAAAAAACATAATTGTTGTTTAAGAATTCTGAAGACAGTAGTTAGGAATCAGAAGAATAAATATAACTTAACAAAGAATATTAACTAATAATTTGAAACAATTCTGAATACTGGATTCTGTATTCCGGCTTTTGTTTTCTTAACCAATTAACCAGGTAACCAACTAACTAGCTAACAAAAGATATACTGTATATTTTATACAAAATAGGAGTGTCTGTCTTGAGAAAACCTATTGTTGCTATTATCGGAAGGATAAATGTAGGGAAATCGACCTTATTTAATAGAATTACCAAGAAAAGAACCGCTATTGTGGAAAACGAACCTGGGATTACCAGAGATAGGATATATACAGAATGTGAATGGAAAGGAAAGCCATTTACTCTGGTAGATACCGGGGGCGTGGATTTTATAAAAAGAGAAGAAATGCAAAAAAAAATAACTGTTCAGACTGAATTAGCAATTGAAGAGGCAGACTTAATCATATTATTGGTCGATATCAAAGAGGGAATAAATCCGGACGATTTTAAGGTGGCTAAAGCGATCAGAGAAAAAAATAAAACAAGTATCCTGGTAGCCAACAAGGGAGATGTAAAGGGAAGTGAATTAAAATTATATGAGTTTTACGAATTAGGATTCGGAGACCCCTATATTATTTCAGCAGAACATGGGTTAAATGTTGATGATTTATTAGATAGAATAGTATCCTGTATTTCAGAAGTAGGAGTAGAACCGGAAGAAGAAGAGGAGGACATTATAAAAGTATCAATTCTTGGAAAACCCAATGTAGGAAAATCAAGTTTGTTAAATCGTATTTTAGGAGAAGATAGAATAATAGTCAGCGAACATCCCGGCACCACCAGAGATGCTATTGAAATAATTTTTAAACATAATTCATTAAAATTAATATTTATCGATACCGCAGGCTTGAGAGATAAAGCGAAACCGAAAGAAGATGTTGAATATTACAGTACATTAAGAACTTTTGAAGCGGTACATAATTCAGATATAGTGTTATTGATATTGGACTCCACACAGGGAGTAAGTATGCAAGATAAAAAAATAGCAAATTATATTCAAAAAGAAAGAAAAGCCTGCATTATAATATTAAATAAATTTGATTTAATTAAAGATAATATAGATAAAAAATTATTTATTGATGAAATCAGATATGAATTATCTTTTATAAAAAACTCTCCTGTTATAATGACTTCTGCTATAACAGGTTATAATATTGATAAAATTATTTCAAAAATTAAAGAAGTTGCCTTACAATATAGTAAAAAGATTCCTACTTCAGCATTAAATATTTTTATAAGAGAAATTATTTTTAAAAATCCTCCAAAATATATAAAGGGGAATACCTTAAAAATAAGATATGCTACTCAAACAGGAATAAAACCCCCTAAATTTTTATTATTTGTAAACAATCCTAAATTAATGTATACTTCTTATCACAGATATTTAGAAAATAAAATTTATGAAGCCTTTGGTTTTGAGGGCTCACCTGTAGTTATTAACTTAGCGAAAAAAGGGGAGGGAAAGGAAACAGTATGAAAATTGCTTTAGTCATTATAAGTTGTTATCTTTTAGGTTCCATACCTTTTGGCTATATTGTGGGTAAATTATTTAAGAAAGTAGATATAAGAGAATTCGGAAGTGGAAATATAGGTGCAACAAATGCTTTTAGGATATTGGGACCTTGGTTAGCTTCTTTAGTATTAATTGGTGATATCGGCAAAGGTATTTTTTCTATATATTTATTACGCTTTTTAAACATTGATAATTTATTAATATTAACTATTGCGGGATTAGCAGTAATATGTGGCCATGACTGGTCTTTATTCCTCGGGTTTAAAGGCGGTAAAGGCATAGCCACTACATTTGGAGTTGTATTTGCTCTCAACCCAACGATATCAGTTTTAGCAGTAATAGTCTGGGGGATTGTTATAGTAACAACAAGATATGCTTCCTTATCATCTATTTGTGCTGTGATTTCTATTTTTGTTTTTACAATTTTGTTCAAGCAACCTTATGAATACATTATATTCAGTGCGATAATTTTGATTCTCGGTATTTTTAAGCATAAAGAAAATATTAAAAGATTAAAATTAAAGAAAGAAAGAAAAATCGGAGAAAAGATCGAAATAAATTAGTCGTTAGCGAAAACAGTATCGAGTATATAGCCAAGAAAAAGAAATACAAAAATACTAAACTATCTTCGCATAATGTATATTTTCTGGTGTAGGGGTCGGATTTATCCGACCCAGGTATTCTGATAATTTTTTAGCGGGTTTGATAAATCAAAGCCATATCTATTACTAATCAATATTTGTTAGATAGTTGAAAATTTATATAGTTAATTAATTAACTATTTTATACTGATTTAATAACAAACTAACCATATAACAAAATGTATACGCTCTACGCTAAACGCTATATGCTAGTTTTTACGAGATACTAATTGAAGAAAGAGGAAATATGTCCAAAGTTATAATCAGTGATACACAAAATAATGAAATATCTGAAATAATAAAAAATGTTTTTGAGATATTTGGGGTAAAAGATAAAGTAAAAGGTAAAAAAGTTTTAGTAAAGCCAAATCTCTTAGGAGCATTCCCTCCGGAGAGAGGAGTGACTACCGATCCAAGAGTAATATATGCAATTGTTCAGGAATTAAAAAATTGTAGATCTAAAGAAATAGTAGTAGGAGATAATTCCGGGAGCATTCACTTTGACCCCCTAAAAATCGCAAAAATTACCGGAATATTAGATGCTTCTGACGGTTGTTATAGTAATATTGCCAAGGAAGTAGTCGAGGTAAAGGTAGAGTCAAAATTTATTGAAGAATTATTTATTTCCAAAATAGTTAAAGAAGCAGATTATGTCATTAATGTTCCAAAATTCAAAACCCACAGTTTAACTACTATTACCGGTGCCATAAAAAACATGTTTGGCATTATTCCGGGAGGGAAGAAGGCAAAATTACACACTATTACTCGATCTATTAAAGGCTTTGCTGAACTTTTAGTAGATATTTATCAAATAAGAATTCCTGATTTAAATATTATGGATGCTATAATCGGTATGGAAGGCGTTGGACCTACAAATGGGAAAACACGAGTTATAAATAAAATAATAAGCAGTGATAATGGTATTTCTCTTGATTCTGTTATGGCTGCTATGATGGGACTTAAGCCTGTTAGAATTGAGTTATTACAGATTGCCAAAGAAAGAAATTTAGGGGAGACAGATATCTCCAATATAATTATTGATGGAGGATTAGAAGTAATTTCGGGGTTTAAAACACCAAATAATGGTATTTTGCAAAGAATAAGAAAAACAGCGGTCCCTCATATATTTAATTTTGCGTCGGTTAAGCCAATGGTAAATCATAATAAATGTAAAATATGTAAAAAATGTATTAAAGTTTGCCCTACTTCAGCAATGAATTTAACCAATAAATTTCCAGAAGCGGATAGAAAGAAATGTATTTCTTGTTTTTGTTGTGATGAACATTGTCCTTATGGTGCAATAATATTACCTTCATGGCCGCAAGATATTTTTAACCGATTAAAAGGAAAATAATAACAAAAAGATTTATAAGGAAAAAAATGACTAAATACTTAGTGATAGTTGAATCACCAACCAAAGAAAAAACCTTAAAAAAGATATTAGGTAAGGATTATATTATTAAATCAAGCAAGGGGCATTTAATTGATTTGCCCAAAACAAAATTGGGGATAGATATTGAAAATAACTTTAAGCCAGAATATGTTGTTATTCCCAAACAAAGAAAGGTATTAAAAGAATTAGAAGAAAGCACTAAAAGCAAAGAAAAAGTATTTTTAGCTACTGATCCGGATAGAGAAGGTGAAGCAATTGCCTGGCATATTGCTCAAAAATTAAATGTTAAAAAGGGGGGAAACAGGATTAGTTTTAATGAAATAACCGAAAAAGCTGTATCCCAGGCCTTTAAAAATCCAAGAGAAATTAATCTTAATATGGTTAACTCTCAAAAAGCCAGGAGATTGCTAGATAGATTGGTAGGTTATAAGATTAGTCCTTTATTATGGAAAAAGATTGGCAAAAAATTAAGTGCAGGAAGAGTACAATCTGTAGCGTTACGCTTAATATGCGAAAGAGAAGAGGAAATAGTTAAATTTAAAATAGAAGAATTTTGGTCAATAAATGCTTTGTTTAAAAAAATGACAGATGAAAAAGCGGAGCCTTTTAAGGCAAAACTTTTTTCGATAAATTCTAAAAAAGCAACTATTAATACCAAAAATGAAGCAACAAAAATTTGTGAAGAAGTAAAAAATCAGGATATCTATATAAAAAATATAAACAAAAAGAAGGCATCAAAAAATCCGCAACCGTCATTTACTACAAGTACTTTACAGCAAGAAGCGTATAATAAATTGAATTTTCCCATTAAAAAAACTATGTTAATAGCTCAACAATTGTATGAGGGCATTACCTTAGGCAATAAGGGAAATATCGGTTTAATTACCTATATGCGTACAGACTCAATAAGAGTATCAGATGAAGCAAAGAGTGAAGCGAAAAAATATATTGAAGAACATTATGGTAAAGATTTTGCCAAATCATCTCAAAAATTTAAAAAAGGGGAAAATAAAACAAAAAATGTAAAGATTCAGGATGCTCATGAATCCATCAGGCCTACATATGTATTCAATCACCCGGAATCGATTAAAAAATATCTAACCAATGACCAATATAAATTATATAATTTAATCTGGCAAAGATTTATAGCGAGTAGAATGAGAGCTGCCTATCTGGAAAAAATTACTATAGATATAGAATCAGGAAGGTATATCTTTAGAACTTCCGGCTCTAAAATACTATTTAAGGGATATATGATTCTATATGGCCAAAACAATCAGCATTTAGATAAAATTCCTGATCTTAAAGAAAAAGATAAACTTAAGTTGTTAAAAATTGAGGCAAATCAATCTTTTACCAAACCTCCTCCCAGATACACAGAAGCCAGCTTGGTAAAAAGATTAGAAAAAGAGGGGATAGGGCGACCAAGTACATACGTACCAACTGTAAGCACCTTACAATATCGGACATATGTGGAAAAAGTAGATAAAAAATTTAGACCTACAGAATTAGGAATAACTGTAAACTCTTTTTTAATTCAATATTTTTCCGATATTGTAAATATTGCTTTCACCGCAAAAATGGAAAAACAACTCGATGAAATCGAATCTGATAAAGAAAGATGGGAAAATGTTTTAGATGCATTTTACAAGGCATTTTCCAATGATTTGGAAAAAGGGAATAAGGCACCAAAAATTAAAATACCAGAGATAGAAAGCGACGAAATATGTGATAAATGCGGCAGTAAGATGTTAATAAAAATTGGACGTTTTGGTAAATTTTTAGCTTGTTCAGGGTTCCCCAATTGTAAAAATACCAAACCTTTTTTAGATAAAATTGGTGTATCTTGTCCCGAGGAAGGATGCTCGGGAGAGATTATTAGAAAAAAGACTAAAAAAGGGAGGACATTCTATGGGTGCAGCAATTATCCGAAATGTTCTTTTGTGAACTGGAATAAGCCGGTTGATAAAAAGTGCCCCCAATGTAATCATATTTTGTTACTAAGTAAAAATAAAAAAAGCGGATTTTATTATAAATGCAGCAACCCAGCTTGTGATTATAAGGATTTTATTAAAGGGGAAAAAATAATCAGAAGACAGCAGCAAACAGGTAAATAGTAATTTATTATAAGACAAGAAAAATTAGCTCCTCAGAAAAAATAAAAAAAGGAGGAGTGTTTAAATTTGAAGGAACACATAAATTTGTATATTTCTTTTCTAAAGAATGAAAAAAACTATTCCCATAATACTATTATTTCCTATAAAAATGATTTGATACAATTATTAGATTATTTAAAGGATTATAAAATATTAAAGAGAAATAATATGCAATATATTGACCGCAGTATTATGCGAAAATATATTGTATATTTAAAGAAGTGTAATTATTCGATAAGGAGTATTTGCAGAAAAATATCTACAATCCGTTCTTTCTTTAAATATTTATCAAGAGAAGGCATAGTAAAAATTAACCCGACTATTAATTTAATAACACCAAAGATAGATAAAAAGTTGCCTTATTTTTTATACTTGCAAGAAGTTAACAAACTTATTGAAACGCCTACTAGGCATACAATATTTGGAATTAGAGATAAGGCAATCCTTGAACTGCTTTATGGCACTGGGATAAGGGTTGGAGAACTAGTGAATTTGAATATTCACGATATAGACCTGTATGAGAAAACTGTTAGAGTATTTGGGAAGGGTTCAAAGGAAAGAATCCTCCCTTTGGGTAATCCGAGCATAGAGGCAGTACAAGAATATTTAACCAGAAGAAGTTTATTTAGAAAAAATATATCTATAAATAAAAATGACCCAAATGCATTATTTTTAAATCGTTTTGGAGGAAGATTATCAGCAAGAAGCATACGAAGAATTATCATTAGATATATGAAAATAGCTGGTTTAAATAAAAAAATAAGTCCTCATGTTTTAAGACATTCATTTGCTACCCACCTGTTAGGAGGTGGAGCGGATTTACGTTCTGTTCAGGAACTTTTAGGGCATGAGAGTTTATCTACTACTCAAATATATACTCATATTACTAAAGAAAGATTAAAAGCAATTTATAAAAAATCTCACCCCAGGTCTTAATATTAAAAGTTTAAAGGAGATGAAATAAAAAATGTTTAAAGGAACTACAATTTTAGCTATAAAACATAAAGGCGAAGTAGCTATTTCCGGTGACGGCCAGATAAGTATGGGAAATACTATTATGAAAAATAATACTAAAAAAATACGAAAACTTTATGATGATAAAGTGCTTACCGGATTTGCCGGAGCAAGCGCAGATGCCATGACTCTATTTGAAAAATTTGAAAAGAAGATAGAGGAACTTCATGGGAATTTACCTAAAGCGGTTATTTCTTTAGCCAAAGAGTGGCGAACAGATAAAATATTAAGAAAATTAGAAGCGATATTAATTGTTGCGGACAAAGAGCACATATTTATAGTTTCCGGAACCGGTGATACAATAGAACCGGATAGTAATATCGCTGCTATCGGATCAGGTGGTCCTTATGCATTGGCGGCAGCAAAGGCTTTGGTTAAATATTCGAATTTAACTGCTCACGAAATAGCTTTAGAATCATTAAAAATTGCTGCTTCAATTTGTATATATACTAATGATAAAATATCAGTAGAAAAATTATAATAGAAAGGAGTAACCACAATTGATTAACGACCTGACGCCTTCACAAATTGTTTCTGAACTTAATAAATATATAATTGGGCAAGATAATGCCAAGAAAGCAGTAGCTATAGCTTTACGAAATAGAATTAGAAGACAAAAATTATCCCCGGAATTGATAGATGAGGTGACCCCAAAAAATATTATAATGATCGGGCCTACCGGAGTTGGAAAAACAGAAATCGTTAGAAGATTATCAAAATTGGTTAAAGCCCCTTTTGTAAAAGTTGAAGCAACAAAATTTACCGAAGTAGGTTATGTAGGAAGAGATGTGGAATCCATAATCAGAGATTTAACAGAAGTAAGTATTCAATTGGTTCGTAAAGAATGGGCCAGTAAGGTAGAAGATAAGGCTAAACAATTGGTCGATGAAAAAATAATAGATTATTTATTTCCCGTATCAGCCAAAAGAAAAGAACAAAGGACAAATTTATTAGATAGTTCACTTTATTCTGGAATTGAAGAAGAAAAAAAAGAATCTTTTGATATTTCAACAAAAAAAGATGAAAGAGAAGAGAGATTTGAAAGGACTAGAAAAAAGTTTAAAGATAAATTAGAAAAAGGCGAGTTGGAAAATAGACTAATTGAAATCGAAGTTGAGGAAAACATTCAGCCTACAGTAGAAGTTTTTTCTAATTCAGGGATAGAAGGAATGGGAATCAATTTTAAAGACATTCTTGGCAGGATGTTCCCTCAAAAAAGGAAAAAACAGAAAGTTACAATTGCAGAGGCTCGTAAAATATTGCTCTATACTGAAACTCAAAAGTTAATAGATATGGATGAAGTAATTCGAGCTGCTATTGATAGAGTGGAAAATTTAGGGATTGTTTTTATTGATGAAATCGATAAAATTGCTAAGCAAGAAAAATCATACGGACCAGATGTATCCAGAGGAGGAGTTCAAAGAGATATATTACCTATTATTGAGGGTTCAACAGTTATGACTAAATATGGAGCAGTAAAAACCGACCATATTTTATTTATAGCTGCCGGTGCTTTTACCACTTCAAAGCCTTCTGATTTGATACCTGAATTACAAGGACGTTTTCCTATTAGGGTTGAATTAAATATTTTAAACAAAGCAGATTTAAAAAGAATATTAACTGAACCCTGTAATTCACTAATAAAACAATACACAGCTTTACTTGCTACCGAAGGTTTGAAAATAGAAATTGCAGATGACGCTATTGACGAGATTGCTGAAACTTCTTTTTTGGTGAATGAGCAGACAGAAAATATTGGGGCGAGAAGACTGTATACTGTTTTAGAAAAATTATTGGAAGATATTTCTTTTAACGCTCCCAGTTTAAAAAAGAAGCAATTTACTATTGATAAAAAATATGTCAAGAAAAAATTACAAAGCATTGTAAAAAACGAAGATTTAAGCAGATATATTTTGTAATTCACCAATTAATTTGGTTACTTGGTTACCTGGTTAGTTGGTTAATAAGATAGCAGCTACTTATATCGTAGGACAGGCGCTCCGCATTTTTACGAGGATAAACCTGTCTGTCTATTAGATTGTAAATATTTTATTAGTTATTCGATTTGCCGGCTTTAATTTGGGTTTTTAACCAGTTAACCAATTAACAAACTAACCAGGTAACTGTATTTTTTATTCTTGATTTAGAAAAAAAACTGTGTTATACTATTTTTGATTTTATGCACTTATTATCTATAATTATAACGACTTATGACAATTTTGTAATTATAAGAAAATATAAAAATATAAAAATTAAAATTGGAGGATGGTAGATGAGTGTAATTTCGATGAAACAATTGCTAGAGGCAGGGGTACATTTCGGTCACCAAATGCGTCGATGGGATCCCAGGATGAAGCCATATATTTTTACAGAAAGAAATAATATATATATTATAGATCTTCAAAGGACCGTAAAATTAGTCGAAGTAGCATATGATTTTATAAGAGAAATATCTAGCAATGGCGGTAATATACTATTTGTGGGAACAAAAAAACAGGCTCAGGAAGCGATTAAAAATGAAGCTGAGAGATGTGGCATGTTTTATATAAATTATAGATGGTTAGGCGGAATATTAACTAATTTCAATACCATTAGAAAAAGAGTAAAAAGGCTTTTTGAATTGGAAGAAATGGAAAATAATAAAATGTTTGAAATTCTTCCTAAAAAAGAAGTAATAAGCTTAAAAAGAGAAAAAGAGAAACTTGAAATAATATTAAGCGGAATTAAAGATATGAAAGAACTTCCAGCTGCAATATTCGTAGTTGACCCTAAAAAAGAGAAGATTGCAGTTGCTGAAGCCAATAAACTTTCTATTCCTATAGTGGCAATTGTGGATACAAATTGTAATCCAGAAGAAATTGATTACGTAATTCCAGGGAATGATGATGCAATAAGAGCAGTAAAACTACTTTCTTCAGTTATTGCTGATGCAGTTATCGAAGGAAAGAAATCAACTATAGAAAAAGAAACTGAAATGGTTAAAGCATAAAATATATATTTAACGAAACAAGGAGATAAGAATGAATATTAATGCCCAGATGGTTAAGGAACTACGAAAAAAAACAAGTGCTGGAATGATGGATTGCAAAAAAGCATTAAAAGCTACTGAGGGAGATCTGGAAAAAGCAATTGAATATTTACGTAAAAAGGGAATGGATGCAGCTGCTTCTAAATTTAATAGGCAAGCACTAAGCGGAAAAGTAGAATCCTACATTCATTTATATGGTAAAATAGGAGTTTTAGTCGAGATAAATTGTGAAACAGATTTTGTAGCTAATACTAAAGAGTTTAAAGAATTTGTGAAAGATATAGCTATGCAAATCACGGCCTCAAGTCCTAAATTTATTTCCAGAGAAGATGTTCCCAACGCTATAATTGAAAAGGAGAAAGAAATATTTTATGCACAGGTTGAAAAATCAGGCAAACCCGCCCATATAATCGAAAAAATTGTGGAAGGGAAATTGGAAAAATATTTCAAGGAAAACTGTTTAAAGGAACAAGTATTTATTAAGGATAATAGCAAGAATATTAATCAGTTATTATTAGAGTTAATTGCTAAATTAGGTGAAAATATTGTAATTAAAAGATTCGCAAGATTTCAACTTGGCGAGGAAATTTAAAAATAGTTAGCTAGTTATCTGGTTACTTGGTTAAATAGTTAAGAAAACAGAAATCAAATTTATATCGAATATAAAACAAGTAATGAGTAATAGCTTGAATTTACTAAATCATAAAAACAGTTACCTGTAAAAGATCACTTATCACATATTACACATTACATTTTTGTTGGTTATTTAGCTACCGGGTTTGTGCTGATTTTATAACTAATTAACCAAGTAACCAACTAACTATTTAACTAAATGTATACGCAATACGATATACAATATACGAAAATACGGTGAAGGATAAAATTATGAAAAAGCCCGCATATAAGAGAATTCTCTTAAAACTTGGTGGTGAATCACTCTCAGGAGAAAAAGGTTATGGTATAGACATACAAAAGATTAATTTTATCGCTAAAGAAATTGCAGAAATAAGAGAATTTGGAGTACAAACAGCTGTCGTAATTGGAGGGGGAAATATATTTAGAGGTCAAGAGGGGAGCGAAAAAGGTATAAATCGAGTTTCGGCTGATTATATGGGCATGTTGGCAACTATAATTAATGCTTTAGCCCTTCAAGATTCTTTAGAAAAATTAAATATTGAAACAAGAGTACAAACTGCAATCGAGATGAAAGCAATTGCAGAACCATATATAAGAAGAAGGGCAATTAGACATTTAGAGAAAAATAGAATAGTAATTTTAGCTGCTGGAACAGGGAATCCTTACTTTACCACAGATACTGCTGCTGCCTTAAGAGCAATTGAGCTAAATACAGAAGCAATTCTTAAAGCTACAAAAGTTGATGGTATATATGAATCAGACCCATTAAAAAATTCAAAAGCAATAAAATTTAATAGTTTAGGATTTCTCGAGTTTTTAAATAAAGGCCTAAAGGTTATGGACGCAACCTCCATTTCTTTATGCATGGAAAATAATATTCCGGTAATCGTTTTTAATTTTAATACTGTTGGAAATATTAAAAGAGTTGTATTTGGTGAAAAAATAGGGACAATAGTGAAGGGGGGCTAGATATGCTGCAGGGTTTATTAAATGAAACAAAGGTTAGAATGGAAAAAACAATTACAGTATTAAAAGATGAATTTACTCATATAAGAACAGGAAGGGCTTCTTCCAACTTAGTAGATCGGATAAAAATATCCTATTATGGTACATTAACTCCTCTAAAACAAATAGCAAATATTTCTATTCCAGAATCAAATTTAATAGTTATTCAACCCTGGGATAAAAATTGCCTTTCTGAAATTGAAAAAGCTATATGGAAATCTGATTTAGGATTAACTCCATCTATTGATGGTAATATTATTCGACTTACAGTGCCACCACTAAACGAAGAAAGACGAAAAGAGTTAGTAAAATTGGTAAAGAAAGAAGCTGAAAATGGAAAAATAAGTATAAGAAACATAAGAAGAGAAGCAAATGATTTAATAAAAAAAGATGAGAAAGAAGGTAATATTTCAGAGGACGAATGTAAGAATTATCAAAATAAAATTCAAGAGCTAACGGATGAGTATGTAGAAAATATTGATAAATTATTGGAACTTAAAGAAAAAGAAATTATGGAAGTATAGAAAATATCTTATAATAAATAAAAACAAAGGAGATTTTAAATGGCTTATAAAATTACTGATGAATGCATCAAATGCGGCATATGTGTTGATGAATGTCCTGTAGAAGCAATTTCTGAAGGAGATGAAATTTATATAATTGATAAAGATAAGTGCACAGATTGCGGAGCTTGTGCCGATGCTTGTCCAAATGAAGCAATAATAAAGGAATAATAAATAATGAAACCCCCTTCTTATTTTAATCTATATTAAACTATTTTGTATTAATATAATTTTAAGGGGGTTTTTTCATAGGTGACGATTATTAGAAATTTTAATATTAATAGAAATGAATTATTTAATAAGGATAAATTACCTCAACACCTTGCAATAATAATGGATGGAAATGGTCGGTGGGCAGAGAGAAGGGGATTACCTCGAAGTGCAGGGCATAGAGAAGGCGCAAAAGCAGTTAGAAGAGTAATAACTAACTGCTTAGATTTTAATATTCCTATATTAACCATTTTTGCATTTTCTACGGAAAATTGGAAACGTCCAAAGAACGAAATAATGTATCTAATAAAACTATTCGAAAGAGTTTTGAGTAGAGAAAAAGCAAACTTAATTAAAAATAATATAAAGATAAATTTTATAGGAAGGTTAGACAATCTGCCTAACTCGCTTACTAAAAAAATGAAAGAATTGCATGAATCTACCGAGAGGAATAATAAACTTATTTTAAATATTGCTATTAACTATGGTGGAAGAGCTGAAATTGTTGATGCACTAAAATCTATATCACTAAAAATAGACAAAAAAAAATTAAGCATTGAAGAAATTAATGAAAATACTATTAGAGATAATTTGTATACCCACAATCTTCCTGATCCCGATCTACTAATTAGAACAGCGGGCGAAATGAGAATAAGTAATTTTATGATATGGCAGATTGCTTACACAGAGCTTTGGGTAACTCCTGTTTTTTGGCCTGACTTCGACGAAAATAATTTAGTAGAAGCAATAAGAAATTTCCAAAAAAGAGTGAGAAAATATGGAGGAAAAGTATAATAATTTTTCAAAGAGAACTGCAACAACTATTATAGGGGTTTTTTTGGCCTTTTTAACAATATTTTGGGAAGAATTTCCTTTTTTTATCGTTGTTATAATAATAGCTTTTTTGGGGTTGAAGGAATTATATAGTATAGCCCACAAACGTGGATATAGACCATCATATATATTAGGTGGCATACTAACGTTATACTTTATTATTATAACAGTTTATGATATTTATTGCTTAAATTACTATATTGAAAATATAATTATTACTTTTTTTATTATACTAACTTTTATCTTTCAACTATTTAAAAAAGATTATTCTAAGGTATTATCCGAGATATCCATTACATTTTTTGTAAGCATTTATTTAGGATATCTGTTTTCCTTTATACTAAAAATAAAAGACTTACCCAATGGAAATTATTATCTTATTTCTCTATTAATTATTGCTTGGGGTAATGATGTTGGAGCTTATCTTATTGGTACCAAATTTGGTAAAAATAAAATGTTTCCCCAAATAAGTCCCAAAAAAACTATTGAAGGATCAATGGGGGGGATTGCATTTAGCATTGCCAGCACATTTGCCTTAAAAAATTGGTTAAATTTAACTTTTAATGAATTAATTTTCCTCGGTTTGATTATAGCAATAATGGCACAAATTGGCGATCTATTTGAATCCGTATTAAAAAGAGGTTCAGGAGTTAAAGATTCAGGGACTTTAATCCCTGGCCAGGGGGGAATATTAGATTGTTTTGACAGTTTAATATTTGCAGCTCCTGTATTTTATTATTATATAATTTTTTTAAGTTAGTACCAATAAATATTTTTGAAAGTTTGTGATTTAATTATGAGGAAAAAAATAGTTATATTAGGTTCAACAGGTTCGATAGGGCAACAAACCTTAGGAGTTATAAAACAATATTCAAATGAATTTGAAGTAGTAGGTCTAAGCGGTTGGGAAAATACAAAATTGCTTCAGGAGCAGATAAGTTTTTATAAACCTAAAATAGTAGTAGTTAAAAATGAAGTTATAGCTAAAAGATTAAAAAGGGAGATAAATAACTTAAATGAGATTAAAATATTATGGGGTATTAATGGATTAATAGAAATATCAATCTTAGAAGAGGTCGATATTACTGTAGTTGCTATAACCGGGATAGCATCCCTTGTACCCACTCTTGAAGCAGTGAAAAGAGGGAAAAAAGTCGCTTTAGCCAGCAAAGAAGCAATGGTAGTAGGTGGCGAATTATTAGTGAGGGAAGCAAAATCAAAAAATGCAAAAATTATACCAATAGATAGTGAACATAGTGCAATTTTACAATGTTTAAAGAATGAACAAAAAGATTGTGTTGAGAAAATTATATTAACGGCATCCGGGGGCGCACTTTATAATTTTACCGAAACTGCTCTAAAAAATGTAACAGTTGAGGACGCGCTTAATCACCCCACCTGGAAAATGGGGAAAAAAGTTACTATTGATTCAGCTACCTTGATGAATAAAGGATTAGAAGTAATTGAAGCAAAGTGGTTTTTTAATATACCGGCTAATAAGATAGAAATAGTAATCCACCCCCAAAGTTATGTGCACTCAATGATTCAATTTATAGATGGTACTATTTTGGCTCAAATAAGTGAACATGATATGAAGATTCCCATCCAGTACGCTTTATTTTATCCTAACAGAGTTAGCAATAACTTTTCACGCTTAGAATTAACCAAAATAGGTCAATTAACTTTTAAAGAACCATATTTTAACAAATTCCCTTGTATTAAACTTGCCTATCAGGCCTTAGAGATTGGAGGAACAATGCCTGCAGTATTAAATGGCGCAAATGAAATTGCAGTTAATGCTTTTTTAGATAATCAAATAGATTTTTTAGCAATTTCTCAAATTATTCAAGACACAATGAAAGAACACAAACCAAAGTATAATCCCAATATTAACGATATTTTAGATGCTGACTATTGGGCCAGGAAAAGAGCCCTATCTTTGTGTGCAAATACAAAATCCAGTAATAAGTGATAAAATACAGTAATAAGTAACAAGATTAAATTTCAGAAATAATAGAAATTGTTAGCTAGTTATTTGGTTAATTAGTTCAGAAAACGGAAGGAAGAAATAAATAGGGAACAATACATAGTGCCCCTACTTCTTTACTCTCTCTTGCATTTTTAAACCAGCTAACCAGGTAACAAACTAACCATATAACCAATACATACGCTATACGCTAGTTTTATTCACTAACGTCTAATTTAATTTGGAGTAAAAATGTTAACTATAGTTGCCTTTATATTTGTTTTTAGTATATTAATATTTTTTCATGAATTCGGTCATTTTATTGCCGCTAAAACATCCGGAGTAAGAGTATATAAATTTGCCTTTGGTTTTGGACCAAGAATAATAGGATTCACAAAAAACCAAACAGAATATGCAATCTGCTTAATTCCTCTCGGTGGTTATGTAAAAATGGCTGGGGAAATGGGACAGGAAGATATTAAAGAAACATCAGAAGAAGTACCCGAAGAACAAAGGTTCGACAAGAAAACATTGGGAATTAGAGCATTAATAGTGGCCTTGGGTCCTTTTATGAATATTGTAACCGCAGTTGTCATATTTAGTCTTATATTTTTTGTAAATGGGATTCCGGTAGTTACCAATTATGTATCGACAGTTATTGAAAATGGACCTGCCGAACGAGCCGGCATATTTTCCGGAGATAAAATTATCGCAATTAACTCAATAAAAATGGAAGATCCTAATAAAATTGCGAATACTATAAATAAAAGTTCAGGAGAAAAACTACAAATAACCTTGGATAGGGGAGGAGAAATTATTGATGTTTTTGTAATTCCAAAATACGATGATGATTATAAAAAAGGGCTAATTGGAATTACCTTTGAAGTATCTGTCCAAAAGGTTAATATATTTTCTGCATTTTCAAAGGGTTTAATTACAACTGGGAACATTATCAAATTAGTATTTTCTAACACAATAGAAATGATTACAGGTAAAGTCCCCCTTGAGATATCAGGACCTTTAGGCATAGCTCAAATGACCGGAGAAGCAGCAAAATTAGGTTTCTTAAACTTATTATATTTTACCGCAATTTTAAGTATATTTATAGGATTATTTAATCTTCTTCCTATACCCATTTTAGATGGCGGGCATTTATTAATTTTAGCTATAGAAAAATTAAGGAGCAAACCGTTGGAACCTGATAAAGTAAACTTTATGTACTTAATCGGAATATCTCTTATGATAATTATTTTTATAATTGCTACCTATAAGGACATTTTAAGAGTTTTTGTTAAGTAGAAAAAGAAGGAAATTATAAGCGATGTATATGAGAATAAAGACCAGGAGTGTGAAGGTAGGTAACTTGGAAATTGGTGGGAATGCTCCAATTTCAGTTCAATCAATGACTAATACTGACACTAAAAATATTTCAGATACGGTATCCCAGATAAAAAGAATGGAAAAAGAAGGTTGTGAACTTGTAAGAGTAGCTGTTCCGGATTTAGAATCATGTTACTCGCTACCGGTGATAAAAAAAGAAATTAATATACCTCTAGTTGCCGATATTCACTATGATTATAAATTGGCCTTAAAATCTATCGAACTTGGAGTAGATGGATTAAGAATAAACCCTGGTAATATCAGGAATTATGAGAAAATTAAATTAGTTATAAAATCAGCAAAAGAAAGAAAATTACCCATTAGATTTGGTATAAACTCAGGTTCGTTAGATAAAAATATATTGAAAAAATATAAAAAAGTAACTCCTGAAGCTTTAATAGAAAGTGCTGTAAGTGTTATCAAGATATTAGATGAACTCAACTATCATAATATAATATTCTCTATTAAATCTACAAATGTAATTAATACCATTGAAGCAAATAATATATTTTCCTCAAAATATGATTATCCTTTACATTTGGGGATTACTGAAGCAGGTCCGCCTTTTCCAGGTATTATTAAATCATCTGTGGGGATTGGTTCACTATTATTTCAAGGAATCGGTGACACTATCAGAGTATCATTGACCGGAGATCCCGTAGAAGAAATAAAAGTAGGGTACGAGATATTAAAGGCCCTACATCTTAGGCAAAGAGGTCTAAATTTAATCTCCTGCCCAACCTGTGGAAGATGTAAAGTAGACTTAGATAAAATTGTGACAAAATTAGAAAAACAGATTTGTCATATCGATAAACCATTAACTATTGCAGTTATGGGTTGTAGGGTAAATGGACCGGGTGAAGCAAGAGAAGCTGATATAGGTGTTGCATTTGATAAAGAGAAGGGAGTACTGTTTAAAAAAGGCAAGATAATTGCTAAATCTAGTGATAAAATAATAATAAGAAGATTATTAGAAGAAATTAAAAGTGAGTAAAAAAAGGTTCTATCTTTTTTCTCTCTCTTTCTTAACTCAATACTCAACACTATATACTCGATACGAATTTATTCTGATTCCTGATTTTTCCTTATTATTTTCTTAACTAGCTAACCAGAAAACTAACTAACCATTAATTAGTCGTTAGTATAAATCAAGTTCTCAGTTTTCAGTAAGTAGGGCGTATTACCTGTTCTATTAACTGGAAAACAGGGTAACTGGGTAACTATACATACGAGATACGAGATACGAGATATGAGATATGAATATAATACGGATTTAATATTGAGAATAATTATAAGATATGTTATACTTTTTAGTAAATATTAATTAATAGACAACGTATTTATAGATTATTCCACGTCATTTTTCAAAAGTTTTATGAACTATTTTATAATTATTGAGGGGTGAATTATTTGTTAAATAAGATCATCGAAGAAGTCAAAAAAACTGAGACTGCTGCAGATATAATTATCAAAGAAGCCGATGATAAGGCTGAAAAAATCATTAATAATGCCCGCGAAGAAGTTAATAAGCTGATAGAAAGAATCAAAGAAGAAGCTAAAAAAGAAGGAAAGATAATAATTGAAAAAGAAGAAGAATCAGCCAGAATAGAAGCAGATAATATCATAAAAAATAGCGAAAGAGAAAAGGAAGAACTACGTAAAAAATCTTTAAAAAATATCGATAAAGCAGTAAAAATAGTAATTAGAAAAGTAATGGAAGGAAAATAATGGCTGTTTGCAAAGTAAAAAAAGTAAATATTTTTACTCATCTTGAATTAAAAGACAAAATTATTGAGGAACTCCAAAAAGCAGGCTGTGTCCAAATAATAGATGTTACATCTAAATTAAAGATACCTGGTTTATTGGACTTTAACGAAATAAATAATACTGAAAGCGACTCCGCATTGGCAGAAGTGAAATATTGCGTAGATTACCTGTCAAATTTTAAAAGCAAATCCAAAAAATCAGATAAATCTATATTAACTTTGAACAAAGTTTATGATTATAAAAAATTGTCTTCTTTATTTTTCCAATATGATTATAAAAAAATCTATGAAAAGTGCATAGAATTAGATGGAAACCTTAAAAAACTAAAAACTAGAGAGAATCATCTGAAAAATACTCAAGAACAGTTGGAAGAATGGAAAGAATTAGACATAAAAATAGAAGATTTAGAAGGAACAAAAAATACTAAAATTATTGTTGGAACTCTCCCTTCAGAAGATTTTATTTCTTGCTTGGAAGAAATAAAAAAAATAGGGAAAGAAATAGAAATAAAAAAAATTAGTGAAGACAAAAAACAATGCAAGATAATCATTCTTTTAATATCTGAATATTATTCTTTTATTAAAAAAATATTGAGTAAATATAGTATTGACTATTTTAAAGCGCCTTTAGAATTCAGTGGAACTCCAAATAATATCTTAGGCGATATCTCTGAAGAATTAAAAAATATTGAAGAAAAAAGAAAAATAATTTTTGATGCAAGTAAAAAGCTGCATAGAGAGAATTTATGGTTATACGCCGCTTTTGATTATCTATCCATCTTAAAAAGCAAAAGAGATATAGAAAAATATATCAAACAGACTAAAAAAGTAATAATTATCGAGGGATGGATTTTAGAGAAAGACCTAAATAGATTAAAAAATACATTATATAAAAAATTTAAAGAATTGGAGATAGTCTTTAGTGATCCTAAAGAAACTGAAGATATACCAGTAGCTTTAAAGAATAATAAGTTTGTAGAACCTTTTGAATCAGTAACCGAACTGTATGGAATCCCCAAATATACGGAATTTGACCCCACTCCTTTATTTGCTCCCTTTTATTTTATTTTCTTTGGGATGTGTTTATCTGATGCCGGTTACGGTCTAATTATCGCTGCTTTATCTTATTTTGCTTTATTAAAATTTAAATTTGAAGGGACGATAAAGAAATTTTTTGGATTATTTTTCTTAGGGGGGATATCTTCTTTCATAATGGGGGCGATTATGGGTAGTTGGATGGGTGATGCTCTTAATTATCTTCCAAAAAATATTTTATTTATAAAAACTTTTTTAATTAATACAATATCCTTACTCGACCCGATAAAAAATCCCATGCCTCTTTTGTTGATATCTCTATCTTTAGGAGTAATTCAAATTTACACCGGATTTATCATTAAATTTATTGCAAATATTAAGGAAAATAAATTTAAAACAGGCTTAATGGACCAGGGATCATGGCTGTTATTAATTTCCGGAATATTTTTATTGGTATTGGCAAATACTATTGATTCTTTAGCTGGATATAAAATTATCACAAAATATATTCTCTGGGCAGGTCTATTATCTATAATTATTACACAGGGAAGGTCAAATAAGAATATTATACTAAAAGTTGCTGGTGGAGTAATAAGTTTGTATAATCTTATAGGTTATTTTAGTGATATTCTTTCTTATTCACGACTATTTGCCCTGGGATTATCAACTGCAGTATTAGCAGTGGTAGTTAATAATTTTGTAATGTTATTTAAGGACGTTCCATTTATTGGAATTATTCTAGCAGCTTTAATTTTTATTATTGGACATCTATTTAATATGGTAATAAGTGGTATGAGTGCATTTATTCATTCAACTCGTTTACAGTACGTAGAATATTTCACTAAATTCTATGAAGGTGGAGGAACTCCTTTTAAACCTTTTAAGGTCATCACTAAATATATAAAAATACAAACATAGCGTGGAGCGTATACATTTGGTTATATAGTTAGTTGGTTACCTAGTTAGTTAGTTAGTTAAGGAAATAGAATTCAGTAGTCAGAAGCCAGAATTTAGGAAACAGAATGAAAAAAACAGAAATGTCATTGCGAGGAACGAAGTAAGGCTGTCCCTGCGAAAGCAGGGGAATAGGACAGGCGTCCCCCGTTTTCACGAGGGCAGGCCCGTCTGTCAAGGATAGATTCCCTCTCCCCGATCAGGTCGAGGACAGGTTTCGCGGGAATGACAAAGAATGATAACGGGTCGAATAAATTCGATACCAAAAATCGTAATAAAATATATAATAGACATTTTATTTTTGATACTATACGCTAAACGCTGTACGCTCTACGCTAGCTTTGTTCACTAACGACTAGTTTAATATAATATTAATTAGAAAGAGGAGGAAAATATGATTACACAAGGAATAGTAATTGCATTCTTAGGTTCTGCTATAGCTATTGGTTTAGCTTGTTCTGGTTCCGGTATCGGAGTAGGGATAGCCGGAGCTGCTGGCATAGGAGTATTAACCGAAGACCCGAAAAAATTTGGTTTAGTATTACTTTTACAAGCCTTTCCAGGAACTCAAGGTATTTATGGTTTATTGGTTGGATTTTGGGTGTTAATAAAAACGGGTATTCTTGGAGGTTCGCCAATTCCGGTAACATTAGATCAAGGATGGCAAATATTTTTTGCTTGTATACCAGTAGGAGTAGTAGGATTTTTTTCCGGGTGGTATCAGGGGAAGACTGCTGCTGCAGCCATAGGATTAGCCGCCAGGAATCCAGAGGGGATTGGGAAAGCAATAGTAATGGTTACTATGGTAGAAACCTATGCAGTATTTTCTTTATTAGGTTCACTGATACTTTTTAATGGAATAAGTTTGTAAAATAAGAAAAAAGGACGAATATTATATGACTATTAAAGATATAAGTGAAAAAATTATATCTGATGCCAAAATTCAAGCAGACAAAATTATTGCAAAAGCGGAAGACAACGCAAATAATATTACAAATAAAGGTAGAAAAGAAGCAGATAATATAAAAAAGACGATATTATACAAGATTAACCAAGAAGCATCTTTAAAAAAGAATAAAATATTAACTGAGGCGAATTTGGGAGTAAAAAAAACTATCCTATTAGAAAAACAAAAAATTATGGAAGATGTTTTTGGCAATGCCCTGGAAAGTATTTTAAAATTAGGTAATAAAGACTATCAAAGCTTTATAAAAAAATTGATATTAGATAATATTGAAAAAGGCGATGAAACTATCTTTATCGGGCTTTCAGATAAAAATAGAATATCTAAAGATTTTATCGAAGATATAAACAAAGAATTAAAAGCTAAAGGTAAGAAGAATGAATTAAAGTTATCCACTTCTTACTTTCCGATAAAAGGTGGAATAATTGTTGGGTCTGGTGCGATAAGAAAAAATGTTTCATTGGAATTACTATTAAAAAACGTTAGGGAAGAATCAGAAACGCTGATAAGCAAAATATTATTTAATTAATATGTTCACAATAATAATATTTATTGTCCACTTTTAATGGGGAAAGGTTATTAATGTTTAAACACTTTACAGCAGATACTAATAATCAAGAAGAATATGCTTTTGCTAATGGAAGAATAAAGAAATTAGAAAAGGGATTATTAAATAAAGATATATTAGACAGAATGATAAAATCAAGTGATATCATATCTTCTTTAAAAATATTGACGGAAAGTGATTTAAATGATTATTCTTTTGATCTTAATAATCCTTCAAATTTTGAGGTTTCATTAAATAAAGAATTATTGCACACTTATGACATAATAAAAAGCATCTCTAAAGTTTCTACTTTTAATTTTCTTTATTTTACCTTTGCTTCCAAGTATGATTTTCATAATATCAAGATACTTATAAAATCAAAATTTCTAAAAGAGAATTCTGATAAATTACTTTCACCAATTGGCACTTTAGAAGCAAGAAAACTTAGTTTAGCAATTAAAGACGAAAAATATGATGATATTCCTGGTTCTTTTGAATTTTTAATTAAAAAAACATTTTCAGAATATGATAAATCCAAAGATCCTGAAATAATAGATTTTGTTTTGGATAAAGAAAGATACATTATGATATTTAATAAAATTAAAGAAGTAGAAATAATTGAAACAGAGGAACTTTTTTTAAAAAGGTTTATTAAAATAAATATAGACCTTAATAATATAATTAGTTGTATCAGGGCTAAGATAAGAGGGGAGAAAAAAACTTTTACTAAAGAATTTTTAATTCCCGAAGGTGATTTTAAGATAGAAAATATAGTTGAAATATATGATTCGCCTTTGTCTTCCTGGTTTGAAAAATTAATACATACTGATTATAAAGATATAGTAGAGCTGGGAGTAAGTTACTTTCAAAAGAATAACTCCTTAATGGAATTAGAGAAGGTGAGGGATAATTTTATTCTAAATTTCTCAAAAATAGGAAAATACGTTACCTTTGGAATTGAACCATTAGTAGGATTCATTACCGCAAAAGAGAACGACATAAAAAATATTAGAATAATATTATCAGGCAAGTTAAATAAATTATCTCCCGATCAAATCAAAGAAAGAGTACGTGATACTTATGTATAAAATTGCTTTAATGGGAAATAGAGACACGATAATCGGTTTTAAACTGCTGGGTCTATCTCTATTTCCCATAAACAAGAAGGAAGAAGCTGTAGAAATATTAAATAAATTAGCAAAAGAAGAATATGCAGTGATATTTGTAACTGAAGATATAGCCTGTCAAATATTTGAAGAAATAGAAAGATTACAAAAAACATCCTTCGCTAGTATAACCATAATACCCAATAAATTAGAAAAAAAATATTTAGGACTGAAAATATTAAGAAGAAATATAGAAAAAGCCATAGGAACAGATATTTTATTTAGAAAAGAGGTAGAATAATGGAAACAGCGAAAATAATTAAAGTTGCCGGACCGGTAGTAGTAGCTAAAGGGTTAAAAAATGCCAAAATGTATGATGTAGTAAAAGTCAGCAGTCAGAAATTAATTGGTGAAATAATTGAGCTAAATAAAGATTCAGCAACCATACAAGTTTATGAGGAGACTTCAGGAATTGGTCCTGGAGAACCTGTTTTTTCTACTGATATGCCCCTAAGCGTGGAATTGGGCCCAGGCCTTATCTCATCAATTTACGATGGTATTCAAAGACCTTTAGATATATTGAAATCAACTAAAGGGGATTTTATTACCAGAGGAGCAGAAGCGTTTGCTATTGATAGAAAAAAGAAATGGGATTTTGAACCAATTTCTAAAAAGGGAGATAAAGTAATATCCGGTGATATTATAGGCACTGTCCAGGAAAGTAGTATTGTTAAACATAAAATTATGGTTCCTTACGGAATTCAGGGTGAAATTAAAGAAATATATAAAGATAAATTTACGGTTACAGATACTATTGCCCTAATAGAAGACCGAGAAGGTTCAATTCACGAAATTAAAATGTTACAAAAGTGGCCGGTAAGAAGACCAAGAACCTATAAGAAAAAATTAGCTCCTATTGAACCATTGATTACAGGACAAAGGGTAATTGATACATTTTTCCCTATAACTAAGGGGGGGACAGCGTGTATACCGGGTCCTTTTGGCAGCGGAAAGACAGTAGTACAACATCAGATATCCAAATGGTGTAATGCAGAAATCATTCTCTTTATCGGATGTGGCGAAAGAGGTAATGAGATGACCGATGTTTTAATTGAATTTCCGGAATTAATTGATCCTTATTCCGGAAAATCATTAATGGAAAGAACTGTCTTAATTGCCAATACTTCAAATATGCCGGTTGCAGCTCGTGAGGCCTCTGTATATACTGGTATAACTATTGCAGAATACTATCGGGATATGGGATATAATGTTGCACTTATTGCTGATTCGACTTCTCGTTGGGCCGAAGCAATGCGTGAAATTTCAGGTAGATTAGAAGAAATGCCGGGAGAAGAAGGATTTCCTGCCTATCTAGGTACCCGAATTGCAAGTTTTTATGAAAGGTCTGGAAGAGTAGAGTGTTTAGGAAATGACGGCAGAGAAGCAACATTAAGTATTGTCGGTGCGGTATCACCACCAGGAGGAGATCTATCTGAACCGGTTACCCAAAATACTTTACGTACTGTTCAAGTTTTTTGGAGCTTACAAGATAAATTAGCCTACAAAAGGCATTTTCCCGCAATAGATTGGCTAACAAGTTATTCTCTTTACTTGTCTGAGTTATCAGAATATTATAAAAAAGAAATCGGTGAAGAATATATGGAGATACGTGATAAATCTATGACATTACTTCAGGAGGAAGCAGAATTAGAAGAAATTGTAAGATTAGTAGGTGTTGATGCTTTATCGACTAAGGAAAAGCTAATATTAGAAACAGCAAGATCTATCAGGGAGGATTTTCTACTTCAAGATGCCTTTGATATAACTGATTCATATAGTTCTACGAAAAAGCAATTTCTTATTTTAAAACTAATTATGGTATTTCACGAAAATGCTGAAAAAGTAATTGAAACGGGTGTGACCATAGAAAAATTAAATGCTTTACCAGTTAAAGCAAAAATAATTAGAGCTAAATTTATAGAAGAAAAGAACTTAGAAACATTTAGTGAAATTGAAAAAGAAATAATATCCCAAATTAGTTCAACAACCGATTAAAGGGAAGGAGAAAATATAGCAAAGATGATTAAAGAATATTTAACCATATCAGATGTGGCTGGGCCTTTAATAATAGTAGAAAAAACAATTGATGTAAAATATCAGGAATTAGTTGAAATAGAGCTATCTTCCGGAGAAATAAGAAGAGGGCAGGTGCTTGAAATTACTGAAGACAAGGCAATTGTACAGGTATTTGAGGGAACAACAGGTATTGATGTTTCAAATACCAAGGTTCGTTTTTTAGGTAAGGTAATAGAATTGCCTCTTTCCCTGGATGTTTTGGGAAGAATATTTGATGGCTCAGGAAGACCCATAGATGATGGTCCTCAAATTATTGCAGAAAAAAAATTAGATATAAATGGAAATCCTATTAATCCTTATGCTCGAGATTATCCTAACAATTTTATACAAACCGGTATTTCTTCCATTGATGTATTAAATACCTTGGTCAGGGGGCAAAAGCTGCCCATCTTTTCTGGTTCAGGCTTACCCCATGCAAAACTTGCTTCCCAAATCGCGCGGCAGGCAAAAGTGCTAGGAAAAGAGGAGAAATTTGCCGTTGTGTTTGCTGCTATGGGAATTACTTTTGAGGAAGCAAATTTTTTCATAAGCGATTTTAGAAGAACCGGAGCAATTGAGAAGAGTGTTATGTTTATTAATTTGGCTAATAACCCAGCAGTAGAAAGAAGAATAACTCCCCGAATGGCTCTAACTTGTGCAGAGTATTTAGCATTTGAAAAAGGTATGCATGTGCTGGTAATACTTACTGATATGACTAATTATTGTGAAGCTTTAAGAGAAGTTTCCGCAGCACGAAAAGAAGTTCCCGGTAGACGTGGTTATCCCGGCTATTTGTACACAGATTTAGCCACTCTATATGAGAGAGCCGGGAGAATAAAAGGAAAAAAAGGATCAATAACTTTAATCCCCATTTTAACTATGCCAGAAGATGATAAAACTCATCCCATACCAGACTTGACAGGTTATATTACGGAAGGGCAGATAATTTTATCAAGGGAGTTACACCATAAAGGAATTTATCCCCCTATTAATGTATTACCTTCTTTGTCTCGTTTAAAAGATAAAGGAATTGGGTTAAATAAAACGCGCGAAGACCATGCAAATGTCATGAATCAACTTTTTGCTTCCTATGCAAGAGGTAAGGAAGCTAAAGAATTGGCAGTAATTTTGGGAGATGCTGCACTAACAGAAATAGACAAGAAATATGTTAAATTCTCAGACAATTTTGAGGAAATTTTTGTTAAACAGGGTGAAGATGAAAATAGGACTATTGAAGAGAGTTTAGATATAGGATGGAAACTTCTAACAATCATACCAAAAGAAGAATTAAAAAGAATAAAAGATGAATTTATAGAAAAATATTTACCAACGGATACAATCATGGAGGATAAAGATATTAATGCTGTTAAAAGTTAATCCAAATCGAATGGAGTTACTGAGATTAAGAAAGAGACTAGTTGTTGCCAAGCGGGGATACAAACTATTAAAAGATAAAAGAGATGCATTAATTCAAGTATTTGTTCGTTTAGCAAAAGAGAATGACAGAGTAAGGGAGGAATTAGAGGAAAAGCTTCTAAAATGTTATGCCACTTTTTCAAACGCTTCTTCTTTAATAAGCAAACTGGCCTTAGAAGAAGCCTTGATGTTTCCGAAAGCAAAAAGTGTAACTGAAGTATCTTTCAAAAATATAATGAGCGTAAATGTCCCCCAATATAAATTTAAATGCGAGGGTAAATATTATTCGTATAGTCTGGTTGATACTACTGCCGAGTTGGACGGTGCTTTAAAAAAATATCATGAAATATTGACTCTAATGTTAAAGGTAGCTGAATTAGACAAATCAGTAACTCTTTTAGCTAATGAAATTGAAAAAACCAGGCGAAGGGTTAATGCATTAGAATATGTATTAATTCCTGATTTAGAAGAAACAATAAAATTTATTACTATGAAATTAGACGAAATGGCAAGATCAACAAATTCGGCAATTATGAGAATTAAAGAAATTATAAGGGCTTAAAAAAACGGTGTGATTTTAATTTACACTGTTTTTTAATTAAATAATAAGTCAATTAATTATAAGCAAATGTTTAATTAATAAATTCTTAATACTTTATCTTAATTAAAGGGATAATAATGAAGATTGGAATAATTTCTGATATTCATAGTAATTCCGAAGCGATAAATTGCCTTTTGAAAACCATTGAAAAAATTGATGAATTTATTTGTTTGGGAGATATTGTAGGTTATGGTGCTGATCCCAATTATTGCATTGAAAAAATAAAAGAGTTAAACTGTAGATGCATAGGTGGAAACCACGATTTTGGAGTTATTGGAAAATTAAATATAAATTATTTTAATTATGCTGCAAGAGTTGCAATGCTATGGACTTCTCGCCAATTAAAAAAAGAAAACCTTAATTTTTTAATTGGTCTTAATAAAAAGATTCAACTTAAGAATAATGTCTTTGCAGTTCATGGCAGTCCCCAAGAACCAATATTGGAATACATTTTAGATAAAAATACCGCAAGTTTAATCTTCAGTAAATTTAATTTTAAAATATGTTTTGTAGGGCATTCTCATTTAGCAGGATGTTTTTCTTTTAATGAAAATAATAATCAAATAGATTATATGAGTTTTAGCAATGGTGGCTATATTGAAATTAGTAAGAATAAAAGGTATATTATTAATTGTGGGAGTGTTGGTCAACCCCGTGATGGTAATCCAAAGGCAAGCTATGGAATTTATGACCTAAAATACGGAATTGTTAATATTTATCGCGTTTCTTACCCGATTCATTTAACCCAGGATAAAATTATTAAAGCCGGATTACCCAAGAGTTCAGCTGATAGGCTAACCTATGGTAGATAGAAAATATGTGCCCGTGGCTTAATCGGATAAAGCGACGGCCTCCGGAGCCGTAGATTGGAGGTTCAAGTCCTCTCGGGCACACCATTTGCTTAATTATCATATAGGTAAAGTTAGGAAAATTATATGTTCTATTGTGTAGTAAGAGCTATATGTTGGTTATTACTAAAAATATTTTGGCGAATGGAAGTAATAGGAATTGAAAATGTACCCGAAAGGGGAGGTGCGATAATTGCTTCAAATCATGCAAGCTATTTAGACCCAGTCGTTTTAGGCACATCGACCAAAAGAAAGATGCATTTTATTGCTAAAAAAGAAGCTTTTAATAATGTTTTTAGTAGTATTATTCTTAAAAACCTAAATGCTTTCGCCGTTGACAGAAAAAAAATTGATATACTTGCTTTTAAAAAAGCTATAAGTATTTTAGAAGAGGGAGGAGTATTAGGCATATTCCCAGAAGGGACACGTTCATCGAATGGAGAACTACAAGAATTAAAATTGGGGGTAATAAAAATTGCTATGAAAACTGGGGTTCCCATCTTGCCAGTGGGAATTATTGGTACTCATAAAATATATCCTCGAGGAAAAATATTCCCTGTTTTATTTAAAAATAAAATAACGGTTTACTTTGGTGCTCCTCAGTACTTTAAAAAACATAATATAAAAGATAAAACATATCAAAAAGAAGCATTGAATTTAATAAGTCAGAGAATAAAAGAATTAACCGTAATAGACCATAAATAATAATCTTCACAACCAGTATAATATCATTAGAAATTACATAAAATAAAGGGGTATTACTATGAAAAAATATTCTATCTTTATTTTAATAATATTTGTTGCTTTATTATCCGTGAATGTTATGGCAAATATTGATTATCTTACTATACTAACTTTTGGCGAATATGGTAACAGGTCTGGTGAATTTAACTACCCTGTAGGTATTGCCCTAGATAAAGATAATAATCTGTATATAACTGATTGGGAAAATGATCGTATACAAAAATTTAATTCAGAAGGGAGATTATTAAGGGTAATTCCTGATAAAGATAGCAAATTACAACTTGATGGACCGGTGGGAATTGTGTTGGATAGTAATGGGGATATTATTGTAGTTGAACAATTTAATAATAGAATACATAAAATATCTCCGGAAGGAGAATCTATAACAATAATGGGCGAGAAAGGCAATGGCCCTGGACAATTTTTAAACCCCAGGGGTATTGCTATAGATAAAGATGATAATACATATGTAGTTGACACAGATAATAACAGAATTCAAATATTTTCATCATCTTTTGAATATATTAAACAATTTGGAAGAGAAGGTATGGGAGATGGCGAGTTTTATTACCCTCGTGGAATTGCCATCAATGAAGAGGGGAGCATCTATATAGCCGATACTTTCCATAACCAGATACAAGTATTCAATAGTGAAGGTATATTCTTAAGAAAATTTGGCGAAGGTGGAGAAGATGAGGGTAAATTTAATGGTACCAGGTATATTGCATTTGATTCTAAAGGCGATATTTACATAACTGATTATAAAAACGGAAAAGTTGTAAAATATAATAAAGAAGAAAAATATGAGTTAGAATTTGGTAATGAGTCTAATAATATTAAATTATCTTATCCCGAAGGAATTGCAGTAGACAATAGAGACTATATTTATATTGCTGATGCAGGTAATAACAGAATTGTAAAATTCTGTTTGTCTAAAATAGTCATTCATAATAGATTAGGAAGTAAATATCTTGATGAACATAAATGGGAAGAAGCGATAAAAGAATTTAAGCAAGTTATCTCTGTAGACCCATTAAATTTAACTGCCCGCGAATCAATTGCCTTAGCTTATTATAAAAATGAAGAATGGGAAAAGGCAATAGAGGCTTATAACTATCTCCAAAATATCCATCCGGATGATCAAAAAATAAAATTAAAAATTATTGATTCCCAATTTAATTTGGCTTTAGATTATGAAAAAAATTCCCTTTTTAAAGATGCATCCAAACAATATAAGGAGGTATTAAATTTAAATCCTAATTATCCTTCAGCCAAAAAAAGATATTATTTATCTTATTCTAAATATTTATTTTATTCAACTTATTTTAGAGCAGGCTTTTTATCCTTAATTGTAATAATATTTTTTATAATATTGTTGCCAAAAATAAAAAAGAAGAGAAAAAACAGTCGGCATTCTAAAAGAGGAAGATATTAATCCGAAATTATTTAAAACATTTAGTTGGTTTATGCTTTTAAAAGAGTAGGGGAGGTACGGTCAATGGCAGAGTTAAATTTAAGAATACCTGCTGTTGCCGGTAGTTTTTACGCCGGTGATTCAAAATCTTTAAATATACAGATTGAAAAATGTTTTTTACATAAAATAGGTCCTGGTGAAATTCCTCTGGTAAATCCTAAAAGAGAAAACAATATTATTGGATTAATTAGCCCACATGCAGGTTATATCTATTCAGGCCCTGTTGCAGCTAACGGCTTTTATAAAATTGCTTTAGATGGTAAACCCGACACTATTATTATATTAGGTCCTAATCATCGAGGTTTAGGAGCAGATATTTCTATTATGGTGGAAGGAAAATGGGAAACACCCTTAGGAGAATTAGAAATTGATACAGATATTGCAGAAAACATTATAAAAAACTCTAAAACAATAAAAAAGGATAAAAAAGCCCATCAGTTTGAGCATTCCATAGAAGTCCAATTACCCTTCATCCAATATGTTTTTGGTAAAAATATTAAATTTGTACCAATTTGCATGACTCGTCAGGATATCAATACAGATATAGAAATTGCCCAATCAATTTGTTCTTCTGTAGTTGGTAAAGACATTTTAATAATTGCTAGCTCAGACTTTACCCATTATGAGCCACAAGAGTATGCAAAAAACATAGATAAGCAGGCAATAGATGCCATTCTTGATTTCAATCCCAAAAAACTATACGACATGATTTATCAACAAAATTTAACTATGTGTGGTCCTGGTCCAATTACTGTAATGCTTATTGTTTGTGAAACATTAGGAGCAAAAAAGGTTGAGTTGCTTAAATACGCTACTTCTGGAGATGTTTCGGGAATATATGACCAGGTAGTTGGTTATGCCTCTATAATCATCCGAAAATGATACACATCAATCAATAATCAATACTTTATTTCTGTCATTGCGAGGAGTGAAACGACGAAGCAATCTCTAAATAACAATTTTATACTCAAAGGAATAAGAATAACATGATAGAATCTTATAAATTTGGACAAATCATAATCAATGGGAAAAAATATAATTCAGATCTTATTATTTTTAAAGATTATATTTATGATAGTTGGTGGAGAAAAGAAGGGCACAATCTTTGTATTGACGATATAAAGGAAATAATAAATAAAGAGCCTGATATTTTAATTATTGGAACTGGTTATTTTGGTTTAATGAAAGTGCCAAAAGAATTAATAGAAAATATAAAATCATCTGGTATTAAACAAGTAATTGTAAAAAAAACCGGAGATGCATGTACCAAATTCAACAAACTTCATAAAAAGAATAATCTAATTGCTGCTTTTCATTTAACCTGTTGACTATCTATCTATCATTGTCATTGCGAACTTTCGAAGAAGCTCGGCAATCCCATTATTCTTTTATATCTTTCATTTAAAGTTAATAAATAAGAAAAAATGAAGGAAATATAATAAAATGTATATTACTTTACATAAGATATGTTATAGGACGTTGTAAAATTAAAAAAAATATAAAACTCTCCGAACCCCCCTCTTTTGTTATCCTTTTCTCATAAGGCAACATAGGAAAGATTAGTTTACAATATAAAAAATATTTACTCAGGGATTGCTTAAGGTTCTATCGTGTTTGCCGATATTCCTGAGTAATAAAACATCAGATTGAATATACTGCCAGGTCATCCGAATCTCTTTATTAATACTGCATTCAAATATTCCGGAGATACCTCTTATTTTTTTGATACGTAATGAAGGATAAAAAGGAGGATTAGGATATTTTACTAATAACTCAATATGTTTCTTGAAAGCCTTTCTTTCCTCTACTGATAAAGCTTTAAAACTTCTTTTAAATCTATTAGTTATCCTTATCTCCATATTATTCTTCTAAATCTTTCATTAAATCGTCTGTATTATCAAAAATCTTTACTCTTCCCGCTTTTATATCTTCATCAGCTTCTTTTTCCGCGTCCTGCCATTTTTTTGTCCAGAACCAAGATTGAGCTTTATCGATTATCAATACCGGTTTAACAATAATTGAACCCCCTTTAATGTCAAATTCTACCTTATCACCTTTTTTAAGGGAGAGTTTTTTCATAATATGCTTTGGAATAGTAATTTGAGAATTAATACGGATTTCTGATATCTGTCCCATTTTTTGTTCCTTTCTATTAAATTATTAAATTATTATTTTAATAAAATAATAATTTGCTATTTTATTATAGCAAAAGAAATATAAATTAGCAACAATCTATTCTTCCTTTATATCTTTTATCTTCTTCTGCCATTGCGAACACGGATTTATCAGGGAGCGGCAATCCCATCATTCCACTTATGTCATTCCTGCAAAAGCAGGAATCCATCCTTTTCCTTAACTAAATACTAATTAAAACACCGTCGTAACCCTTACAAATAAAGCCTTTGAATAATTATAAAAAACGCTCATATATTGCGTATATGAAGAAAATTTGACTTGCCCCTTATGGATTTTTGTACCTTTTTTGTAAAAGACCCCCTTTAAAAACGAAAATTCGAGGCCTTTTTTCTAATAATATAGGTCATTGAGGGTCATTTGACATATTTCTTAACAACATTCAGGGCTGCTTCACAATCTTCCCAAGAAAATATTTCTTGTTTTAATTCCGGGTGTTTTCGAATCAGTTTGACCATAGAAGATGCTGCGGCTCGCCAGACAAATTTTTCTTTATCTTTTGCCAGGATTTTTAGCAATTTTAGGGATTCGCCCGGATAAGACTGGCCAAACCAGGCTCCCAAACTCATAGCAATATTCCAACGAACATTTTTATTATCAATTTTCGTCCATTCTTTTAGCTTTTGAAATGCTTCTTTTGGAGCTTTGTATCCCACATGTGATAATGCAAAAGGACCACAATTTTTTCTCACATAGGCATGGTTGTCGTAAATTAAAGCTTCAAGCAAATCTAATGCAGGTAAGACAAATTCTTTCTTAATCCTCAATAAACCTACTTCTACTGCACGTCTGATATTGGGATTTTGGTCTTTTACCCATTTTTTCCAGATAGGAAAATATTCCGGGAAAGATTCATCATTTATTCTCTTTATCTCCCCTGCCGCATCTTCCCGAACTTCCTAGTATGAAGAATCTGCCATTTTTCTTATCTCTATAAGAAGTTTTTCATCAATCATATCTAAATTAAAATAAGCTCCTTTCCCCTTCTCCCTCAATATTTTAATTAAGATAGGCACACCCTATTTTTTTCTATAGTCTAGCTTTTCATTTTACAAGGTCTTTCTTTGGGACGTCTCTCTATAGTAATACCTAAAGCCTCAACCATCCGGTTAAGAAAGTTCTCAGATCCTATAGGTTTTCCGCTAAAAATTACCAAATTATTGCCCTGGAACCCCTTCCCTACTCATCTAATTTAAAAGTAAAATACTAATTATTTAAGAAAATGGGATGTGTCTATTTATTTTATTTATTAACTATATGGATATATGTTTTAATCTTTTCTCTACTTTCACGATTTTATAATCTCTTCTTGTGGCAATTGCTTCATTTCAAGATGAAGGTTTATTCTTTTGGCTGCCCTTAAAATAAATCCCTTAAGTCTTTCATTTACGAAGTTATAATCCTTTTCTTTTAATGGAATTAGTCCGTGGGCTAATATAGACGAGTTACGATGCTTTAATGCTTCTAATAGGCTGCCTTCATTTTCTTTAAACTCGTTTCCGACAGGGTCTTTCATTTTATAGAGCAGCTCATAATCTTCTCTTAAACCCAATAATAACCTGTCATTTTCTTTCATATATTTGCTATATTCAGGCCTTAGCTCTTCATCAAGTTCTTTTAATGTTAAATTTCCCAATTTATAGCCTTTGGTCTTCTCTATTCTAATCTGAGCAAAAAGTTCCGTAGCCCGATAAAGTCTTGCAATAGCATCATCATATCGCTGTTGAGTAGCCCTCCGTTCTGCATTATTGAGTAAATCACCTACCAGTTCATAACCAGTAGCCTTTGTCTTTCTTAATATCCTTTTGAGGGGAATAATGTAAGCAAAGAAGTCTTTATCGTAAGGTTGTAATAATTCTAAGGCTTTTTCATGTTCAAATTTATCCCAACAGTTAAAATAAAAGCAACACATAATTGCCTTGCTCTTAGTAATCTCCTCTCAAGTGACAGCTCAAGGGGGTGGAAAAGAAGTCCTGAGATAATTACATCTGCTAAGGCATAATCATAATTCTCTAATGTTTTTGAGGCAGATTCTAAGCTCTGCTCAGCAAATATTTGCCATTTATTAATAACTACGGGAATATCCCCACCTTTAATCTTGATTATGTCTAATCTTGGCCCTTTGTTAAGCGAAAGATCCCATTCTTCGGTCATTATACCTACAAGAGCCATTGTTGCTGACATTGTTTTTGTCCCTCCGGTATAGTTAGCAATAATCTGTGCTTCTGGATATATTGTTTTTATTGATCTTGAAAGGTTAACAAGTGTGGTGTAACAAAGGTTTAAATCATCCGGATCATCTACAGTAATTATCTCATATTTATCTTTACTCAGTCCTGCCTGAAATACAATAGCTTTTCCTTTTGGATTGCCAAAGTAATATTCATACCCGCACTCAGGGCATTTTGATTTACTTTTATTACCACAAGGTTCGCCTGGCCCATCTATCATAATAGTACTTCCTTTGGGACCTGAGGAACAAAAAAAATATATAAAGTCAGGCTCGTAAAACCTTATTACATTAACAATCGGTTCAGGAGAGCCACCCACAGAAAGGATAAGAATTCTCTTCATAATCAAACCTCCCTACTATTTCGTATTTTCCCAATCCAAAACTAGTCTGTTTGCCAATATGGATATATTCTCCCAGCTTGACAAAGGGTAAAAACTCTTTTAAGTCTCCCTCAAATGTTATATTACCTACAAATCCACCAAGTTTCATTCTGGTGTTTTGCCTACTTGAATATCTCTCCCAATCATACCATTTAATATTTCTTTCTTTTATTTTTATATCCTCAGCACAGGATATAAAATATTTATAATTATAATTTAATTCCTCATCACTGTGTACTATGGAGAGCCAGGAAATACGACGTAAAAGGTTGGTAACAAAAAGTTTAAAATCAAACTTAATAGTTAGTTCTCCTCTTAAAATAACACGAACAGGGGTAAGAAAATTTATCTTTACCCATTTAAAATTTTTACTTTCTGCAAAATTGTATTCATTGATAATATCTTGAAAAGATTTTATCTTAAAATTATCGGATAATTTCCCGGATTCATAAATTCTTCCTCCTTCTTCATTATCGACCCTTACAAGTTCATATTTCCCTCTACCTTTTCCTATCCCCTTTTTCCCCAGTTCTTCGAAAATAAAAACAAAATAAGGTAAATATTCAATTCCCCGCCCGATTAGAATCAGATTAAAAGCAAGTTCATCATCATGGTTATATTCAATCTTTGAGGTAATTGGTGGTTCAAGTACATAAGGATGAGGGGGGCGTTTTAATTTGAATTTTGATTTTTCAAGTAGATTTTGAGAAAGAGGAGTTTCAAGAATATATAAATATACACATCTTTCTTGAAGTATGCATTCATTACATTCGCGCTTATTATTCATACAGACAGTTTTTTTAAATATATTTCCGAATCCACCCCGTAAGGCAGAACCCTTATAATGAGGAAGATAAATTTTTTCCAAAGGACGAAGATAAAACCGGAATTTGGCAAATTTAAACTCTTTAGCTTTTTCTATTTTATTTGCACTCTCAGTCAATGGCATAATCCTCTTATTTCTTTAAAATCACTAATATTCAGAAATAATTAAAATCTAATCTTATTATTTATTATCATTCCATCCCATTTCCATCTTGAGAAAATTAATAATTAATTCGATACGTAATTTTAATAATAATTCTTCTTCTGTCAAGGAAAGAGGAAATTTTTTCGCTCTATATTTCAGATCAAGATATATGGTATCAATGTAAGTCGGTAGAGACCAATAGCTTGCGGTATGAAGATCTTTTGATAATTTAGATTTAAAAAGATATATCGGCCCTTTACCTGTCTGATATTTCTGATGCAGTTTTATATTACCGCTAAAATCATGGGCATATATATGTATATAAGATCTGTCAAGTCCTTCTTTAGTTAAGCGTTCAAAGAATAGATAATCTATTTCTTGAGGTATTTTTATTAATTCTTTTTGTCTCACCCATAATTCATTATTTTCAGTAACAATGGCATTTGGTCTGGTGGCTATCCTTCTGGCATTAATAGGGATTAAATGGGATAAATCTAATCGGGCGGATTTATATGAGTGCTTTAATTCTCCGATATCCTTATCCTTAGAATAGATAGTTTTTAATTCATGAATTATTTTAGCATTGGGATCCTGAATTATTGCAAGATATTCCTGAGCAAGTATTTGAATAGCTTTCTGGTGTTCTTTTTCTGGAGAATTTTTGATAAATTTAGTTATCTTTATCTTTTCTAAAAAATCTTTTCCTACATTCCGATATGATTTACCCAAAATACGAAAACTACTCTTTTGATCGTAAATAATAAATTTGGCAACAGGACTACGGGTAAATCTCCAATCATCAGGAGATTGGTTCTCAAGAACTTCTATAAAATTTTCAATATATTTAACCGCATCTTTAGGTTGGCAATTAAATCGTTGTTGAGCACGAATTACAAGATGTTTTCTGCTTTCTTCAGTAATTTTAATCTCTTAGGGTTCAATTCCCCGCAGCTCTGCTGCGATCAATAAAATATGATAAAATGGTATAAAAAGTAGAGGAGTAAAGTGATTTGAGTA
>LDZT01008367.1_pt1 | contig 39713 bp, 39 predicted proteins | sample 615521 | NCBI WGS metagenome assembly LDZT01 (sample SAMN03408292, study PRJNA278302) | terrestrial metagenome | isolation source: oil reservoir sample SB1 | place: USA: Alaska, North Slope, Schrader Bluff formation | collected 2011-09 | reverse complement strand
AACATTTAGTTATTAAGTTCTCGATGTGTGTAAACTTTTTTTCATTAAGGTTCTCGATGTGTGTATATTTTTGGGTTCGCGATGTCTATATATTTGTCAGCTACTTATTAAACTATTAATGAGCTATTAGTATAGTACTCAAGTTTGGAGAATTTTTTGGCAGGGCTTTACTTTAATGTTATTTAAGGCAGCATTTAGTGTTAACCATTACTGGATTTTAAAAACTTTTGCCTGGCAGTGAAGCTTAAAATTGTTTATAATTTCTGACCAGGCAAAAGTTTATATTACTTTACACCTATATTTCTAATCTATCTAGAACTGAAGAAAGGAATTAAGTATAGAGAATATGGAAACAATTTTTCAAAGTGTTTTTAGTGGAGTACTAATGGGTTGTATATATGCCTTGATTGCTTTGGGACTATCACTAATTTTTGGGGTAATGAACGTAGTTAATTTTGCACATGGGGATTTTGTAATGCTCTCTATGTACTTTACTTTTTGGGTGGGTTCTCTATGGAGTATTGACGCGGTATTAACTCCTTTGATCACCTTTCCGCTATTATTTTTATTTGGAGTAATAATCTATTATGGACTGATCAGTCGAACGCTACGAGAACATTATACCATACAAATAGCCATAACCGTAGGGTTAATGACTTTTCTACGGGCCATTACACAGTTAGTGTGGCAGGCCCGACCTCGAGCTCTTACTTATTCTTTTATTCAAGGTAATGTCCAACTTGGTGGGTATGTCATTGCTCTTTCCCGATTAGTCTCGGCTATTATCAGTCTGATTGTAATCGGAAGTATATCTTATTTCTTGAACCGAACTTGGCCGGGGCGAGAAATCCGGGCCACTTCTGACGATCTTGATGCGGCTTCTCTTATGGGAATTAATTACCAAAAGACTTATGCTATTGCCTTCGGATTAGGCTCGAGCTTAACGGCTATTGCGGGAGGTTTATTAATGACTTTTCAACAGGTAGATCCCACTATGGGTTTACGTTTTGGGTTACTCAGCTGGTGTATCCTTGCTCTGGCCGGATTAGGTTCGATCCCAGGGTTGTTGATATCGGGGTTGATTGTAGGGGTAAGCGAATCGCTGGCTATGACCTTTTGGGATCCAAGAGCTAGGTTACTAGTAATATATCTTATCTTTGTCTTAGTTCTTTGGGTACGACCAAGAGGTATTTTTGGGAGGAAGTAATGGAGCAGAAAAAAAATAATCTGGTTACCAAAAGTCTTTTATGGTTATTGTTGTTAATTATTGCTGTGATTATACCTTGGATATTGGGCTCAAATCAATATAGTGTACTTTTAGTTACCACGGTATTGCTATATGGAGTAATGGCTACTTTGTGGAACATTATTGGTGGTTTGGCTGGTCAACTGGACCTCGCTTCCTTTGCTTATTTGGGATTAGGGGCCTTTACTTCTGGTACTTTACTTATTCGCTATAATTTTACTCCCTGGATGGGGATGATACTGGGAGGTTTGGTAGCGGCTGGTTTTGCCTTATTAATAGGAATTCCTTTGTTTCGCTTCCGAATACGAGAAGTCTGGTATGCTTTAACTACCTGTGCCCTGGTGGAAATCCTAAAGGTAGTTTTTACTATGTGGGAAAAAGTAGGTGGTCCAGTAGAAAGATATCTACCTCATTATGGTTCGCTTTCCCATATGCGTTTTAGGTCTTATATTCCTTATTATTATCTTATGTTAGGCTTATTGTTAATAGCTTTGGTGGTAAATTACCGAATTGATAAAACCAGGTTGGGTTATTATCTTAAGGCTTTGGGAGAGGATGAAATTGCTGCCGAAGTGCTGGGAATTGATACTCGGTTCTGCAAATTAAAAGCATTAGTTTGCTATTCTTTTTTAATTGGGGTTACCGGGGCAATTTATGCTAATATGTACGGCTATATCCATCCTAGTTTTTTTGATGGACAGGAGAGTATTAAGGTGGCAATATTAGGGATTGTAGGCGGTAGAGGCATTACCTACGGCCCTCTTTTGGCTGCCCTATTGTTGGTAGGCATTCAAGAATTTTTGAGGGCAAGCATAGGTGGTGATATATCTGGTTTATATTTGGTAATATATTCAGTTATTTTAATTGTGGTAGTTCTTTTTAGACCGAAGGGGATTGCTACTATCTTTCAGGATGTCTATCAAAGATTTTTATTAACTCGAGGAGTGAAAAAGAAAAATGTCCAGTGAAAAGATTCTAACTACCTCAAAAATTACCAAGAGCTTCGGTAATCTTATAGCGGTTAATCATGTCGATTTAGATATTTACCAAGAAGAAATTGTGGGACTTATCGGACCCAATGGTGCAGGGAAGACTACTTTGTTTAATTTGATAAATGGATTGGAAACCCCTGACCAAGGGGAAGTTACTTTTAAAGGGATAGATATTACCGCGATGTCCCCTCATAAAAGATGCCAATTAGGAATGGCCCGCACCTTTCAGGTTACTCGTTCTTTTACCCAAATGTCTGTGGAAGAGGCTATAAAAGTAGGGGCTTATAATAGAAAAAATGAAAAAGAAGTGCAAGAAAAAGTAGAGTGGGTGATTAACTTCTTCGAATTGGAGGAGATCAGAGATTGTAAATGTAGTGATTTAGGGCTAGCCTCTTTGCGTAAAGTGGAAGTAGCTCGAGCAACTGCTACCGAACCTGATCTTTTGCTTCTTGATGAGGTAGCAGCAGGACTTACTAGTGCCGAACTTTTAAAACTTATGTCAGAACTTAAGAGGCTTAATAAAGAAACTAAAATTGCTCTATGTGTAGTTGAACATGTAATGCAAATGGTGATGAGCCTTTGTGAGCGGATTTTTGTCTTGGATGCCGGTGAGCTTATTGCTCAAGGCGTTCCTGAGGAAATAAGTAATAATCAGCGAGTTATTGAAGCCTATCTGGGAGGAGGAAGTTATGGTAAAGCAAGCTCTTCTGCAGATTAAAGACCTAAGTTCTGGTTACGGTAAAGTCACTGTTTTGAGAGATATTAACTTTCAAATAGTAGAAAATGAAGTGGTAGCTGTCCTCGGTTCTAATGGAGCAGGGAAGACCACTCTTTTAAAGACTATTTCTAAATTAATTTCTCCCTTTACTGGAGAGATTATTTTTGAAGGGCAAAATATTACCCCTTATCCTCCTTACTCGGTTGCTCAGGCGGGAATTGCCCATATACCAGAAGGCGGAAAACTTTTCATTAACATGACCGTTTATGAAAATCTTCTTATGGGAATTTATAGAAATAGAAAGAAGGTAAAAGAGGATATATTAGAAGAAATTTATGAGATTTTTCCTATATTACGGGAGCGAAAAAATCAACTCGCCAGGACCTTAAGCGGTGGTCAAAAGCAGATGCTTAGTATTGGCAGGGGTCTGGCTAGTCAGCCTAAATTTATAATGCTGGATGAACCTTCTCAGGGCCTTGCACCCAAATTGGTTGATGAAATTTATCAAAAATTGTCGATTTTGAAGAAGAGAGGAATTACCATCTTACTTATAGAACAAAATATAAATTATGCTTTACAATTCGCTGAAAGGGGTTATGTCTTAGAAAATGGAAAGATCGTTATGAAAGGGGAGAGTAAGGAACTTTTAAATAGTGAGCATATAAAGAAACATTATCTGGGGATCTAAGCGGATAGGAAATAGGGATCTAAATAAGTGATTTTAGGGGAGGAGGTAGAGATGCATCAAATCATTCAGAGAGCAGAAGAAGAGAAAAGGTCGTTACTGGAGACCGAGGCAAAGGAATTATTAAGGGAGTATAGTATCTCGGTTCCTGATTTTAGGTTAATACAGAGCGAAGAAGAAATTACGGGATTGGCTAAAGAAATAAATTTTCCAGTAGCAATGAAAATTGTTTCTCCCGAGATCATCCATAAATCAGATGCCGGTGGGGTAAAGTTAGAGATTAAAGACGAAAAAGAGGCACGATTGTCTTATCAAGAGATCATTCGAAATATTAAAAGATATAATAAAGAAGCCAGGATTAAAGGAGTAATAGTATGTCCGATGTTCTCTAAGGAAGTAGAAGTAATTGTAGGGATGATAAATGACCCTCATTTTGGTCCCGTAGCTATGTTTGGCTTGGGAGGAATTTTTGTAGAAGTACTGGAAGATGTTTCTTTCCGGATCATTCCCTTAGAGGAAAAAGATGCCGAGGAGATGATTAAAGAGATTAAAGGATACAAAATCCTAAAAGGGATAAGGGGTGAGCCGCCTCGTGATGTCCCGGCTATAAAAGAAGTTTTACTGAAAGTATCTCGACTAGCTATGGAAAATCCCGAGATAAAGGAAATAGATTTAAATCCTATCTTTGTCTTTGAGCAAGGTTTACAGGTAATCGACGCTCGAATGATGCTATAGGAAGGGAATACTAAATAAAATTTTAAAAATATATATCTACGAAAATATTTATTCCCAAAAAGAAGGTGGTTTTATTGGAAAAGCAGCAATTTGATTTTATTGGAAAGGATTTTGCCATAAAGAATGTGGGTAAAGTAACTGGCAAAGAGGTTTATTCTGGTGATGTAAATATCCCTGGCCAGTTATATGCCGTAGTTTTGCGAAGCCCTTATGCCCATGCCGAGATCAAAAAAGTAGATTATTCCGAGGCTGAGAAAATGGGGGCCATCTGCATCGGCCCTGATGATGTCCCGAATTATTTATATAACGAACGGATAGTGAGTATTCCGGACAAGACCTATCGAGATAGAACCGTTTTACCAAAAGATAAAGTGCGTCATGTCGGTGAAGCCGTGGCAGCCTGTGCCGCGGAAACTGAGGAAGAGGCCCTGGCTGCCTCGAAAAAGATAAAAGTAGAATGGGGCAAAAAATGGAAACCTTTAATAAATCTTGAGGAGGCGATACAAGACAATGCTCCCCTCATTCATGATTACGTATATCTGGGAGAAGAAAAGATAAAGATCAAGAATAATATAGCCTGTACCAGAGATATTGAAGTGGGGGATATGGAAAAGGGTTTGGAAGGGGCAGATACCGTGGTAGAGAGAACTTTTAGTACCCCTCGAATCTATCATCTGCAGATGGAGACCAAGTCAGCGGTATGTGTCCCCAAAGCTGATGGGGGGGTAACCGTCTGGGTTACTTCTCAGGGAATTCACAATGTCCGTATTCTCTTGGGGAACATTTTTAATCTCCCTTTAAATAAAGTGAATGTGAAGAGGGTTACTCTAGGAGGTTCTTTTGGCTCGAGTATCCAGATGAATTCTATCACTCCTATCTGCGTGGCCCTGGCTTTAAAGGCAAAAAGACCAGTGAAATTAGTATCTACTCGAGAAGACGATCTTTACGACCACGCTAAATACCCTCTGATAACTAAATTAAAAGTGGGAGCCAAAAAAGATGGCACTTTAACCGCGGCCCATTGCCGAGTCTGGGTGGAGATTGGGGGTCATAATATTCAGGCCTATCCTTATCTGGGTTGTGTAGCCGGCTGGTTTGCTTCTCTCTATAGATGGAAAAATTTAAAATACGAAGGAACGGCCGTTTACACCAATAAGGTACCCACCTGTGCCATGCAGGGCTACGGAAATCCCCAGATCAATTTTGCGGTAGAAAGTTTGATGGACATACTAGCCGAAGAATTAAGAATGGACCCCATTGAACTCCGTCTTAAGAATTATGTCGGTAAGGGAGAAGAATTCTGGGGGCAGGGTCCGACAGTAAGGTCTATTATTCGGAGTTGCGGAGTGGAAGAGATGTTGGTAGAAGGAGCTAAACTTTTCGAATGGGAAAAAAGGACCCTCCCTTCGGAGAAAGCAGGAGAGATTAGAAGAGGTATTGGTGTGGCCCGCGGGTTTCATACCTCCGGGACGGGTGGACCAAATCCGGGGGAGACTATCGATTATTCCGGGGCGACTATTAAAATCAATGAAGATGGTTCGGTAGATGTCTTGACTGCCTTAATGGATCACGGGGGAGGGACCTGGGAGGCGGCAGCTAAAATAGTGGCAGAGGTTTTAAAGGTACCTTATGAGAAAGTGGGTATTTATAATGTAGATACCCGAACCACCGTCTTTGACGTTAATACCCATGCTACTCGAGGGGTATATTGCGGAGGTGGAGCAGTAAAATATGTAGCAGAAAAGGTGAAAGAGCTACTCCTGAATTATGCAGCTACTCTCTTTAAGGATTTACCCGAGAATTTGGAGCTAAGCTGTAATCCCGGACTTGGTCAAGCCGTGATTCATCCCCGAGAAATTCCGGAAAACTACAAGACTTTAGGCGAGATAGCCGAATATGCCCATATCACCAGTTGGGGGACCCTGGCTTATACGGCTACTTTGAGACAAAAAAATTGTCCCCCCTGTTTCATCACTCATTTTGTAGAAGTAGAAGTAAATACTAGAACCGGAGAGATAAGGGTACCGAGAGCGGTTATTTTGGGAGATTCAGGAACTATTCTTAACCCTGCTTTATGGGAAGGGCAAATAATTGGTGCCTTAAGTAGAGGGCTGGGCTTTGCCCTTTTGGAAGAGACTAAATATGATTTAACTGAGGGTAAATTAGAATGCAAGGGGATGATAACCGATTATAAAATACCGACTACCTTAGAGATGCCTCAGGTAGGCAATCTTGTGGTGCGTTCTGCTCACACCTATGAGCCTACCGGTCCTTTTGGAGCCAAGGGAATAGGGGAGTCAGCTTTAAGTTCAGCAGCTTCTGCCCTGGCCAATGCTATCTACAATGCTATTGGCATCAGATTTTGTGAACTCCCTATTACCCCCGAAAAAGTGCTTAAAGCCTGGAAAGAAAAAGAAAGAGAAGAAGGTCAGGAAAAGGTAGGTGATAAACTTAATGAGTACTAGTCGAATTTTAACTCAAGAATTTGAATATTTTGCTCCTCATACTTTGCAGGAAGCCTTAGACTTACTTGATAAATATAAGGACGAAAAGGTTAAAATATTAGCTGGGGGGACCGACCTGTTAGTTAAAATGAAGACCCTGGATCTACAGATAGATTACTTAATAAATATAAAGGAAATACCGGAACTTAAATCTATTGAAACGAATAATCAGGAATTGAAGATTGGTGCTACCGTTCCTCTCTCCCAGTTAGAAAGGATGGAAATAATCAAAGAAAAGTATCCAGCTTTAGATGAGGGGATTAAATCAATGGCAGCAATTGCTATAAGAAATATGGGCACCCTACCCGGCAATATTTGTAATGCTTCTCCAGCCGGAGATACTATTCCCCCCTTAATGGTTTACGAAGCGCAATTGAAAATAGTTAGTAAAGAGGGAGAACGCTTTATTCCCGTAGAAGATTTTTTAAGGGGAGTGGGAGAAACCATAATCAAAAAAGAGGAATTAGTTAGCCAGGTGATTATCCCTGAACCCCCACCAAATTCCGGTAGCGCTTTTGCTAAGAAGAGTCGGGTAAAGGCTGATATTGCCAAGATTAATCTTGCTATCTGGCTGGAAAGAGAAGGTAAGACCTGTAAGGATGGTCGGATAGTCCTCGGCTCAGTTTTTATTAAAGCTCTGCGAGCTAAAAAGGCAGAAGGACTCTTAAAGGGACAGAGTATAAGTAAAGAACTATTGACTGAGGTAGCCAGGCAGGCTGCAGAAGAGATTAAACCTATCGATGATATACGCTCTACCGCTGAGTACCGGACTGCTCTAGCACGGGTAATGGTAGAGGATACCCTTAAATTAGCCTGGCAAAGGGCAGGAGGTGAACTATAAAGATGAAAAAGACGGAGATAGAATTTACCCTTAACGGTAAAAAGAAAAAGATAGAGGTAAAACCCAGTGACCTTTTAATTAATGTAATCAGAGAGGAGCTCCATTTAACCGGGACAAAATATGCCTGTGGTATCGGGGAATGCGGGGCCTGTACTGTTTTACTGGATGGCGAGCCGGTGCTTTCTTGCCTTACTTTGGCTATAACGGTTGCGGGTAAAGAGATTACTACTATTGAGGGACTGGCCCAGGGCGATGAACTTCATCCGCTGCAGAGGGCCTTTTTAGAGCAGGGAGCGGTACAATGTGGTTTTTGTACCCCCGGGATGATCCTGACGGCTACTGCCCTCTTGAAAGAGAATCCTCAGGCTAATGAAGAGGAGATTCGAGAAAATATGCGCGGCAATCTCTGCCGGTGTACCGGTTATGTACAAATCATAAAAGCGATTAAATCTTGTACAGAGGGAGGGGGAAATGAATCAATTTAGATATATTTTTCCCAAAACAAAAGAAGAAATATTGAAGATTTTAGAACAAGAAAGGTCTGAAGCTTGTATAGTAGCAGGAGGTAGCAACATATTACCTTATATAAAGGATAAAATAATACCTCCAAAGTTGTTATTGGATATTTCTGGTATTGAAGAACTAAATTACATTAGAAAAAATGGAAGTAACTGGTGTATTGGTGCAACTACCACTATTTCCGATCTAATTAGATCTAAACTCATTCGGGAAGAGGGTAAGATATTATGCCAAGCAGCCGAACAGTTTGCTGATCCGCTGGTGAGAAATAGGGCTACTATTGGAGGAAATTTAGCGGACGCCTCACCGGCAGCCGATACTGCTCCACCCTTATTGGTTTTAGATGCGGGGTTAGAAGTGGAAAGTAGAGATAAAAAAAGAGAGATTTTTCTTAAAGATTTTTTTCTTGGCCCGAGAAAAACGGTTTTGCAGGATGATGAAATGATTACTGGGATCCACTTTAAAACTGATTCCCTGAATAAACCTGGGTGCTTTATTAAATTAGGCTTAAGACAAGCGATGGCTATTTCTGTGGTTACGGTAGCGATGGTCTTAGAAATAGAAGAAAATAGAGTAAAAGATATACGGGTGGCTATGGGTTCAGTTGCTCCAACGCCTCTCCGCTTATTTGAGACAGAAGAATTTTTAAAGAATAAGTACCTAAATGATGATTTAATGGAAGACGCCAAAAATAAGATATATGAAGAAGTAGATCCTATTAGTGACATTCGAGCCTCAGCGGAATATCGCCGTTACCTCTCCGGCATCTTATTTAAACGGGCGCTAGAAAAATTAACCAATTAGCCGATTTACCAATTTACCAATTAAGAGGATAAAGAACAGTTATTTCAATTGGTTACTAGTTAATCTGTTTATTAATTTCGAAACCAACTAATGGTAGTAGCTGAGCAATTAATAGTTATATGGCTTAATAAAACTTACCTCTTTAAAATACTTATGACTATTAACTGAAAATTTGTATTTAAAACTAACAACTATGCACTATTCACTAACGACTAATAAAGGAGGATTAAACGATGGAAGAATATCCAATTGAGTTAATCGTGAATGAGGAAAAAATAGTTTCTACCGCTAAAGCAGAGGAGTCATTATTAAGATTTTTGCGCCGCCATGGTTTTTACGAGGTGAAATGTGGCTGCGAAAAAGGGGATTGCGGTACCTGTACGGTGATTATGGATGGAAAGGCAATTAAATCCTGCATTACCCTAGCGACGCAAGCTAATGGCAAAGAGGTATTAACGGTTAGAGGGTTAGAAAAAGAGGAATTAGGTAGAAAATTGCAGGAGAGCTTTGTTAAGCACGGGGCTATCCAATGTGGTTTTTGTACCCCGGGGATGTTAATGGCGGCTACGGCTTATTTAAACAAAAATTCTAAACCCGACAAGAAGGAGATTAAGAAGGCAATCTCAGGCAACCTGTGTAGATGTACCGGATATAAAAAGATCGTAGAAGCTATCTATGCGGTAACCGTAGAAAATCAGAAATTAAAATGAATTTAATATCCTCTTGGTTACTAATTACCTGAGGATGATAGTCTTTGTTGTTGAAGAAGTTCTTTGTCTATTTATGTAGAGATAGAAAAGAGGCGTTGATTTGCTAAATTCTTAATAAAAAGAATTGGATAAATTCGAACTCTATCCGTACTAATAACTGGTAAATGATCGGTTATTATACCTGGATAAGTTTTTTAAAAATTAGGGAGGAAAGGAAGTTTATGTCAGAATTAAAAATAGTAGGTAAACCAATACCTCGAGAGGATGCGTGGGCTAAAGCAAGAGGAGAACTTAAATATGCTGATGACTTCTCGCTTCCCGGAATGTTATATGGCAAGATTCTTCATAGTAAATATCCGGCGGCGAGAATTATATCTATAGATACGAATAAAGCAAAACAATTACCCGGTGTGCGAGCAGTTTTAACTGCCCGTGAGGTCCCTCATAACGAGACCATAACTAGGTTTGGACAAAGCGCAGAAGTAGGCAAGGGATTTGAGGGTTTGTATCGGGTTTTAGCGGATAAGAAAGTAAGATTTAGGGGAGAGGCAGTAGCTTTAGTAGCGGCGGATACCGAAAAAATTGCCGAGCAGGCAGTAGCTTTAATTGAAGTTAATTATGAACCACTTGCCGGCGTTTTTGATCCAGTAGAAGCTATGCAACCGGGAGCCTATTTAGTGGGAGAAAGTGACAGTAATATTATCTGTAAATTTGGCTGTAGTCAGGGAGATATCGAAAAGGGTTTTGCTGAAGCCGAAGTTATAATTGAAGATACTTATAAGGTTCCTTTTGTCGATCATGCTTATTTAGAGACCGAGGGCGGCGTTGCCTGGATAGGTGAAAACGAAGTGATTAATATTCGGGTAGGTTCTCAAGTAATTGAGCATTTTCGAGATGTAGCTGAGGTACTAGGTTTACCCCATAATAAGGTTCGTTATATAGGAACAATGATGGGAGGTGGCTTTGGAGGAAAAGAAGATATTACGGTGGAAACTTATTTAGCCCTGCTTACTTGGAAGACCAGAAAGCCCGTAAGGTTGTTTTATACTCGGGAAGAATCTATTTTATCTCATAGTAAAAGGCATCCTTTTACTATGCATTACAAAGTGGGAGCCAGGAAAGATGGAAGACTGGTTGCCTTAAAAGCAGAATTAATTTCGGATGCCGGGGCCTATCCTTATTTAAGCCCCTGGGTAAACTTATATGCTACAGTGAATGCGGCTGGTCCCTATTGTATTCCTAATGTTCAAGTTAATACCTATTGTGTTTTAACTAATAATACTTTTACCAGTGCTAATAGAGGTTTTGGAGCTCCTCAGCCCAATGTGGCCTACGAGAGCCTGATGGATGAATTAGCACATAAACTTGAGATAGAACCCTTAGAAATCAGGCGTAAAAACTGTCTCACTACCGGAAAGTCATTATCTACTACGGGGCAAGTTTTTAATACTTATGTAGCCCTTCCCGAAGTAGCCGAGAAGGCCTGGAAGGCCTTGGGAGAAGCTAAGAAGATCGAAGATAAAAACAAAAAGATTGGTCGCGGTTTGGCTATGGGATTGATGAGTTATGGGAGAATGACTTTTCTTCATGATACTTCTCGGTGTTACGTAAGATTAGAATCAGATGGAAGTATTTTAATTAGGTCGGGTATTCCTGATTTAGGAGGCGGGCAAGTTTCTCTGCTCGGTCAGATTGCCGCCGAAGAATTAGGGGTACCTATGTCGAAAGTGAAGATATACTATAGTGATACCGCTTTAACTCCTTTAGCGGGAACTACTACAGCTACCCGACAAACCTATATGTCCGGTAATGCCGCGCTTAAGGCGGCCAGAGAGATAAAAAAGAGGATTATCCAAAAAGCTGCCGAGAAGATGAACGTTAACCCGGAAAAATTGGAAATTGGTGAAGAAAAAGTAATAGTAAAATATAATCCTACTCAATATTTACCCTTACTTGAAGTAATAAAGGTCTGTAACGCTGAGGGAGTAGAGTTATTCTGTGAAGCCCAGTTTAATGGCCCCTTTACTACGGTTCCTGATTTATCCAATATTCGAGGGACGATCTTCCCTGATTTTACCTTTGGTGCCCAGGCAGTAGAAATTTCTGTGGATAAGGAAACTGGACAAGTAGAAGTCTTGAAACTGGTTACCTGCTATGATGTGGGAAAAGCTATTAACCCTTTGAGCGTAGAAGGTCAAATGGAAGGTGGTTCAGTGTATGGTATGGGTTATGCCCTGATGGAAGAGGTAATAATGGAGAAGGGAATTACCCTAACCCCCTCTTTTTCGGAATATATCATTCCTACTGCTGTTGATGTGCCCGAGGTAGAGACTATTTTGCTAGAATCAGGTGGGGGATTGGGACCTTATGGGGCGAAGGGTATTGGTGAACCAGCTTGTAGTATTATTGCTCCCGCGATATTAAATGCCATTTATGATGCCGTGGGGGTTAGGATTAAAAGCTTACCAGCCACTTCCGAGAAGATAATAAGGGCTTTAAAGAAAGATTATTTTGAAGAAAGATAAAATATGGTAGAAGTAGATAGTTTTTGGGAGGAGAAAGAAAGAGAAATTAAGGGGAAGGTAATCCACAAATGCTTAGCCGAATATTTAGATGGATATAGAGAATTTTCTGGGCCCCTCTGGGCCTATTCTTTTTTACTAAAGAAGCTATTTATTTTCAAACTTTTCCAAAGGAAAATTGACTTTCCAATATTATGGGGGCAAGAAAGACAAGAGAATCAGAAGAATTGCCTCTGAGTTTTGTTACTACCTGGAAAGAAATCACCAATATTGTTTTTCCTCCCGAAAAGTCCAGAATAAAAAAGTTCTTTTCTCCTCCTGGTAGCAAAGTAACCATAAACTGCCTTAGTGAAAATACTGAATTCAGGATAAATTTAGTATTTAATAACGATAAAGATCTCCGGATATTACAAGAAAACTACTCCTCTTTTTCCTAGATAGATAAGTGAGCACACCTAAAAAGTCAATCAATATAATTACTTCTTTTTACTTTATCCAGTAAAGAGTGTTATTGAAGTAAAAGTAATAAAAATAAGGTTCTTTCGTATTTAAGTTGCAATAATATTTAAAAGTTATTAATATTTAAGGGAATTGAAGAAAATGAGGTGATGAGGAATTAAGCCAATGTTGATTAGTGAGGCTTTAAATTTAAAGGAGAGGGCTTTTATCTCTTTGGTAGGGGCAGGAGGGAAGAGTACCATTTTTAATCGACTGGCCGAAGAGCTTGCCCCTAAAAATAGACGAATAATTCTGACTACTACTACTAAGATGTTTGGCTGGCAGTTAGCTCCTTTTATAAAAAAAGGTAAATTATTGGAGGGCTACCAGGAAGAGCTGGTTGGGGAATCTATTAAAAGATATTTTTCTCGGGAAAATAAAAGAGTAAGATTAGCAATTATAGTAAAGGAAATAGAGGAAATCAATGAAAAAGAAAAATTAACCGGTCCACCTCCGGCCTGGTTAGATAAGTGGTGGACCGAGGGAATAGCAGATTATTTTTTGGTAGAGGCTGACGGGGCAGCCGGAAGGCCGGTAAAAGCCCCTGCCCCTTATGAGCCGGTAGTTCCCTTATCGACTACCGATTTAATCGGGGTAATTGGTATTGATGCCCTGGACCTTCCTCTAGAGGAAGAAAATGTTTTTCGTTCCGCTATTTTCTCCCGGCTCACTGGCCTGGCCGGGGGAGAAAAGATAGGGATAGAGGCTTTATCTCGATTAGTTTGCCATCCTCAAGGTTTGTTTAAAGGTGCTCCTCCAGGCTCCCGCTGTCACCTTTTTATTAATAAAGTAGAAGATCTCTTCCATCTGAAAGAAGCTGAAGAATTAGCTTTTGAAGTTTTAAAGCTCGGCTACCAGAGAATTAGTGATATAATTATAGGAGCAGCCAGTCAGAAAGAAGTAATCGTGGAGGTCATCAGGAAGGTATAAGAGGAATGATTTACGGAATAATTTTAGCGGCCGGAGAAAGTAAAAGGATGGGGAAAGGTAAATTGACCCTGCCTTTGGGGAATAAAAAACTGATAGAGTGGGTATTAGAAGCTGCCAAATTATCTTCTCTAGATAAAATAATTTTAGTTGTGCGTCCCGAAGATGAGGAAGTATTTAAGTTAGGGGGAGACTATGGGGCAAAAGTAGTGCCCAATCCCGATTTTCGCCAGGGGATGAGCACTTCCATTAAGGCAGCCTTATCCTGGCTAGATCTTCTAGAATCAGAAGCAGAAGTAGGAGGATTTATTCTTATTTTAGGAGACCAGCCTTTAATTGATTTTCAAATTATAAATAAGTTGATAGAATCTTTTTCTCCGGGTAAAGAAGAAATTATCGTGCCTTATTTTAAGGGTAAGCGGGGGAATCCGGTCCTTTTTGATCTTTGTTGGAAAGATGAATTAATGAAGGTAAGTGGTGATGTAGGGGGAAGAATATTAATTAAAGCTCATCCTGATAAGGTGAAAAGGATAAATATTTCCAATCCAGCAATTTTGTGGGATATTGATGAGGAGAAGGATTATTTAGAGGTCCAGACTTATTTGCCACATCGGTAAGGGGCAAAAAATAGAAAAGGAAAAAAGGAGCACCGAACTTGAACAAACGATTAATAGTGATTCGGGGGGGAGGAGATATAGCTACCGGGGTAGCAGTACGGCTTTTCCGGGCAGGATTTCCGCTGGTGATTTTAGAAATAGCCCGTCCTACCGTTATCCGTCTCCCCGTTTCTTTGGCGCGGGCGGTGTATGAGGGGAAAGCCCGGGTAGAAGACGTAGAGGCAGTTTTAATCCCTTCCTGGGAAAAGGCAGAAGAGATTATCCAGAGTGGGAAGGTGCCAGTTCTCATAGATCCAGAAGGGAACTCTCTAGAAAAGCTTTCTGCTACCGTCTTGGTAGATGCCATACTGGCTAAACGTAATTTAGGGACTCGAATAAATCAGGCCCCCTTGGTTATTGGTTTAGGTCCGGGATTTACCGCCGGGGAAGATGTGGATGTAGTGATAGAAACTAAACGGGGGCATGACTTAGGTCGGGTTATCTATCAGGGTCAGGCCGCAGCGGATACCGGTATACCTGGGGAAGTAGGAGGAGAATCAATAAGGCGGCTATTAAGGGCTCCTGCCGAGGGTAAGATTACCCCTTTTTATCAAATAGGAGATTTAGTAGAGGCCGGAGAGGTGATTGCAGAGGTAGAAGGGGTCCCTTTGAGAGGAGAGATATCGGGAGTACTTCGCGGCTTAATTTATCCTCAAAGTTGGGTGAGAAAGGGGATGAAGGTGGGAGATATTGACCCGCGAGGGATAAGAGAATACTGCTTTACCGTTTCCGATAAGGCCCGTGCTATAGGAGGGGGAGTATTAGAGGCTATCTGTGCTTATTTAAATAGGCCAAGGGGACGAGAGGTCGGCCGATAGATAAATATTTCTTAAGATATGGTTTCTCTAGTTTTGCCCTTTTTTGACATATCGTTATATTTGTGTTAGAATAGCGGTTAAGTTAAGATAGAAGAGAGGATTATTCCGAAGGAGGAGGACGAAGAAGAGTTGTTAGAGATTTTGAAAGAGGTTTTAAAAAGAGTAGAGCAAGGTGAAACTGTTGCTTTGGTCACTGTTATCGAAACCCAGGGTTCTACTCCTCGAGAGGCCGGGGCAAAGATGTTAGTGGGTAAGGAGGGCTTGCTAGCCGGCACTATCGGCGGAGGAGTAACCGAAGCCAGGGTAATTAAGGAGGCAAAAGAGGCTTTAAAGGAAGGAAAAGGGAGACTTTTAGATTATTCTTTAACGAAAGAAGAGGCTGCTTTGGGGGAAGGGGCGATTTGCGGTGGCGAGATGAAAGTTTTTATAGATATTTTACTGCCTCCCGAAGAAATACTGATCTTTGGAGCCGGTCATATTTCGATTTATGTTGCTAAATTAGCTAAGATGGTGGGCTTTAAGGTGACGGTAATCGATGACCGAAAAGAATTTGCCCATCCGGATAGATTTCCAGAAGCCGATGAAATCCTTGTCGAAGATATAGAGAAAGCTCTCACTAACTTTAAGATAACCCCTTCTACTTATATAATTATAGTGACCAGGGGGCATTTAAAAGACGAAGAAGTTTTGGCTTCCGTGATAAAATCTCCCGCGGCTTATCTGGGGATGATTGGTAGCCGGAACAAAAACGCGGTGATTTTTGAACATTTAGAAGAACAGGGCATAACCACTGAAGAACTTAAACGGGTTCACGCCCCTATCGGGATAGATATAGGGGCCCAAACCCCGGCAGAGATTGCCGTAAGTATCATAGCAGAGATTATCCAAGTAAGGAGAAGAAAAAAGCAGGAGGTACTTAATAATTAATAATAGTAATAATAGGTGGAAAGGATTTTTTAATTCTCGAAAAAATATTATCTTTACCGGTATATTTATTGGGGTTTCGGCGGCTTTTCTACAAAAATTAGGGAATCCCCCTAATATGGGTATTTGTGTGGCCTGTATGTTACGAGATACTGCCGGGGCCTTAGGTTTACATAGAGCAGAGGTAGTGCAATATATCCGTCCCGAAATTATCGGTTTTGTTTTAGGCTCTTTAATCGCTGCCCTAATATTTAAAGAGTTTAAGCCGCGAGCTGGTTCTGCACCCTTAGTCCGTTTTGTCTTAGGTTTCTGGGCTATGGTAGGGTCTTTAGTTTTTTTAGGATGCCCCTGGCGAACTTTACTGCGCTTAGCCGGGGGTGACGGTAATGCCCTTTTTGGCCTGGCTGGTTTAATGGGGGGCATTATAATAGGAATATTTTTTATTAAAGCGGGTTACAACTTAGGCCGAAACGAGCGAACTTATCCCCTGGTCGGTTGGATTATGCCCGTGGTGATGGTAGTACTTTTATTATTACTACTTCTTCGGCCCCAATTACCTTCCGGGGCAGTTTTCTTTAGCAGTCAAGGACCAGGGGCTCAGCATGCCCCCATCTTTATTGCCCTATTAGTGGCTTTAGGGATAGGGTTTTTAGCCCAGAGGACCAGGTTTTGTACGGTAGCAGCGGTACGTGATGTAATTTTAATTAAGGACAATTATCTTATTACGGGGGTAATCAGTTTATGGTTAGCCGCTTTTATTAGCAATCTATTATTAGGACAATTTCACCCTGGTTTTAGCGGGCAACCTATTGCTCATAGTTCTCAACTCTGGAATTTTGGAGGGATGATCTTAGCGGGACTGGCTTTTACCTTAGCTGGGGGTTGCCCCGGTCGTCAACTTTTTCTTACTGGTGAGGGAGATGCGGATGCTGCTTTCTTTATTCTGGGGATGATAGGAGGAGCAAGTTTTGCCCATAATTTTGCTACAGCCAGTTCCTCCTCTGGTCCCGGTCCCTGGGGACCGCCTGCCGTGATTTTCGGCTTGGTTGTCTGTTTAATTATTGGTTTTAGCAGGAGTGATTTAGGGAGAGTTAAAGAGGGAGAAAAAAATGAATAAAAATATTGATGTTCGAGGGCTTTCCTGTCCCCTTCCGGTGGTAGTAGCGAGAAAGGAGTTACAAAAAATGAAACAAGGTATTTTAGAGGTCTTGGTGGATACCGGAACCGCTAGAGACAATATCAAGCGAATGGCTACTCACGAAGGCTGGAAAGTGGAGGTAAAAGAAGAAGGTGAAGAGTATTTGCTACTCATCTCTAAATAAAGAAAGTGGGAAGGGAAAGGAATGATTTATTTAGATAATGCGGCTACTTCTTACCCTAAGCCTAAGAAGGTGGGTCAGGCGATGCTTTATTTTTTAGAGAAGATTGGAGCTAGTCCGGGTCGCTCTGGTCATTGCCTTTCCCTGAAAGCGGGACGCCTCGTTTATCAGACCAGAGAGAGTTTAGCAGAATTGTGCAAGGTGGATGACCCCTTAAGGATTATCTTTACTTTAAATGTAACCGAGGCGCTAAATCTAGTTTTGAAGGGTTTATTAAGGCCAGGAGATCAGGTAATCACCAGTAGTCTGGAACATAATTCTGTGATGCGGCCGCTTCGGGAATTAGAAAAAGAAGGAGTAGAAGTAGAGGTGATTCCCTGTTCTCCTCAGGGAGACCTGGACCCCGCGGATGTAGAGAGGGCAATTAAAAAAAATAGCAAATTGATAGTATTAAATCATGGCTCTAATGTAACCGGAAACCTATTACCGATTTCTGCAGTGGGGAAAATTTCTCGGGATTATGACCTCCTTTTTCTGGTAGATACTGCCCAGACTGCGGGTTGTTACCCCCTGGATTTCGAAAAAGATAATCTCGATCTTTTAGCTTTTACCGGTCATAAAGCACTTTTTGGACCGCCAGGTACCGGTGGATTGGTGCTGGGAGAGCGAGTAGAGATTAGAAAATTAAAACCTTTAAAGAGTGGAGGCACTGGTAGTCAATCCGAGACAGAAGAACAACCCGAATTTTTACCTGATATTTACGAAAGTGGAACTCCTAACACCGTGGGGCTGAGTGGATTGAAGGAAGGGGTACGATTTGTCTTACAGAAAGGAGTAGAAAAAATTCATCACTATGAGCTTGAATTAACTCAAAGATTAATAGCGGGTCTAAAAGATATTCCTGGAGTTATAGTTTATGGAGAAGAGGAGAGTAAAGATAAAGTAGCGGTGGTTTCTTTTAATATTAAAAACCAGCTGCCTTCAGAGGTAGGGTTAAGACTGGGGGAGAAATACAAAATTATGTGTCGGGTGGGCTTGCATTGTTCCCCGGCGGCTCATAAGACTATCGGTACTTTTCCTGACGGAACAGTCCGTTTTAGTATGAGCTGGTTTAATACTTTTAAGGAAATAGACGAGGCTATCTTAGCAGTAAGTAATATTGCTCGCCACCATAAGCGAGGAAGAGGATAAGGAGCTCTATTAGTAATGAAGGGAAGCTATGGTGTAGTGATATTTTATTCTACCAGTGCTGCCTTAAGGGCAGAGAGTTTAGCTAAAAGGGCAAATTTAAAGATAAAACTAATACCGGTTCCTCGATACTTAAGTTCTGATTGCGGTGTTTGTTTACGTTTTGAGAGCGAAGAGAGAGCCGCCCTGCAAAAAATTCTGCAAGAGGGGAAGGTAGAATATAAAGATATTTGTAACCTCTAATTTATTTTTTCTATTTTACCTGATAAAACAATTATAAATAATTAAATTAAAACGATAAATAGAGGAAGTGAGGATATTGCAGTTAAGATATAAGCTTTGGTTAGAGAAGGAAGGAGAAAAGGTCTTTGGTGACGGGCCGCTAGATATCCTTCGTCGGGTGGAAAGGACTGGCTCCTTAAGAAAGGCAGCAGAAGAAATAAATATGTCTTATTCTCAGGCCTGGAATTTGCTGAAAAATCTGGAAAAGAGATTAGGCTTTCCTCTGTTAAAAAGAAGAGTGGGAGGAGAAAGGGGAGGAGGGTCAGAAGTTACTGCGGAAGCCAGGGAATTGATGACAAAATATGAAATGTTTCGCCAGAGAGCTGCCCAAAGTTTGAATTTACTATATCAGGAAGCATTTGAAAAATTTAAAGAATTTAAAGAAGAAGATTAATCTTTTTATTTAATAAGCGTTATACTGATAAAGGTATAATATTAACTAATTTTTTTCCGCCTCTTGAAGGAGAGGATTAAGGTATGGGGGGTTATTTCTAAGATGATGAAAAAAATACCAGTAGAGCAGGCAGTAGGAATGATCTTATGTCATGATATTACTCAAATTATACCCGGAAAATTTAAAGGCCCGATTTTTCGGAAAGGTCACTTAGTTCAGGAAGAAGATATAGAGAAATTAAAAAAAATAGGGAAGGAATACCTGTATATTTGGGTACCAGAGAAGGGAGAGATTCATGAAAACGAAGCTTCTTTAAGAATCTCTAAAGCAGTAAGTGGTGAAAATATAGAATTAACTGAAGCCATTGAAGGAAAAATAACTTTAAAATCTTTAACCAGAGGATTATTCAAAGTAGAAAGTGAGCTCTTATACGAGATAAATTCTATGGAAAATATTACTATCCCCTGTCTTCCTAATAATTTTAAGGTAGAGAAAGATCAGGGATTAGCCGGGGTGCGTATTGTGCCCTTAACTATTCAAGAAGAAAAGATAAGGTTAATTGAAGAATTATGCCAAAAGAAAGGGACGGTTTTTTCCGTAGAAAGGTATAAAAAATTAAAAGTAGCGGTGATTACTACTGGGAACGAAGTATACAAAGGCTTAATTCCCGATAAATTTGGTCCTTTATTAAAGGAAAAGTTTTCTTATTTTGGAGCAGAATTTCAAGGACAAGTTTTTTGTGCTGACCGGACAGAAGAAATTAAAACAGCAATTTTGCAATTTAGAGAACAAGGAGCTGAACTAATTGCTTTAAGTGGAGGAATGTCGGTAGACCCTGATGATCTTACGCCTAAAGCTATTCGGGAAAGTGGTGCAGAGATAATAACTTATGGAGTTCCCGTACAACCAGGAAATATGTTTATGCTAGCTTATCTGGGGAAGACTGTACTTATAGGAATACCAGGTGCCTCTTTATTTTATAAAAATACTATTTTAGATATTGTTTTACCCAGAATATTTATCGGAGATACTTTAACTAAAACAGATTTTATAAAGATGGGAGAAGGAGGATTTTGTTCTACCTGTTCGGTATGCCATTATCCTTATTGTTATTTTGGCCGATAATATGAACAAAGAAAAGGAGGTAGGAATGGACTTTTACCAGGAGATAAAGGAAAAATTCTGTCAATTAATTAAAGGGGAGGACGTTTGGTCTTCCCGGATAAGTGTAGTCAATATTCGACCTCTTACTCCTGGCGAGGCGATTGGCAATCCAGAGAGAGATGATTTTCCTTTATTAAAAGGGAAAGAAGTGATGATACAAGCAGATTTTAGAGGAAGTCTAGGTCAAGCTTTTACCGATATGCCGGGAAATTATAGTGGTACACTGAGGGAATTTTTTGAGATGCCGCTAGATAATAATTTTCGGAGAGCTATTTTTGTAGCCAGTATAAATGCAGTGTTACGTCATTTTAAATTTATTTCCAAAACCGTTCATTGCCGAGATAAAGAACCGGAGGAGTGTGCCGCTCAGCTTAAAAATTATATTAAGGAACGTTTTGGTCAGCCTCGTATTGCCTTTATCGGACTGCAGCCGGCTATGGTTACCGCCTTAGGACCTAATTTTGAGATTAGAGTGGTTGACCTGGATGTAGATAATATTGGCAAAAGAAGGGCAGGGGTGATAGTAGAAAGCGCTTCTAAGACAAAAGAGATTTTATCCTGGGGGGATATAGTTTTGACTACCGGTACCACGGTGGTAAATAATACTTTGACCCCCCTTTTGATGGGAAAACCAATTATATTTTACGGAGTTACTATTAGCGGGGTTGCCTATCTTCAGGGGTACGAACAATATTGTTTTTGTGGTCACTAAAGAAAATAAAGGAGGTTGAGTAATATAGATGAAAATTATAGAAGATTTTATTTCCACTATTAGAGAGAGTGCTCGAGATATTTTAGTTAAAGAAGTACGGATAGGTCCCTTTTGGACTGGGGTATGGAGTAAATATGGGGGACTGGCTTCTACAACTTTTATCCATGAACCGACAATGCCTCCTCCCATAAAAGAAGCGGGAAATTTGTCCCAAAAATCGGTATTAGAACTCTGTAATTACGCAAATTCTGATTGTTTACTACAAGCTTCTGTTGGTATGGCGGCTATTAATTCTGCTTTAGAAGTCGATTTGAATAAATGCCAGAATATTAATGCGGCAGAAATACTTTATGAAAAAGGGAAGAATAAAAAAGTAGTGGTTGTAGGTCATTTTCCTTTTGTTAATAAATTACGTAAGTTAGCTAAAGTGCTTTGGGTGTTAGAGAGAAAGCCTCAAAGTGGAGATATCCCGGCTAGCGAAGCAAAACGGGTAATTCCTCAAGCCGATATTATTGCTATTACTGGTACTGCTTTAATTAATGGTACTATGGAAGATCTTTTATCTTGGTGTCCAAAGAAAAGTATAGTCATGGTCTTAGGAGCAACTACACCTCTTTCAGCAGTGTGGTTTGATTACGGAGTAGATTTAGCTTCTGGAACGAAAGTAACAGACCCCCAGTTAGTACTTCGTCTGGTTTCGGAAGGGGTAGTCTTTAAACAGATTCACGGTAGAGGGGTAAAATTACTTACTATTCAGAAAGAAAATTATTAAATTATTAGAACTTAAAAAATAAGAGATTAAATTAAGTAGAAAAGGAGGAAAAAAATTTTGAAAAGGGTATCTATTGTTTTGTTATTGATACCATTATTAGTTTTTGCTTCTCTAGTGGGTGAAGGTGTTCCGAGAGAGAAGACTCCCATTGGCATATGGAACAGAGAACCGTCCCCTGTTCTACTTGGTATGGCAGTGGAGTTTATGGACCATGCTGCCTGTGCCTATATAAGTCAGGATAAAGGGTGGTTTAAGGAAGAGGGTCTGGAGCTAACTTCTTATGAGAGTTATGTAACTGGAATGGCTTTGGCTGCTGCTCTGGCTCGTGGGGATATCCAGGTGGCCTATATTTGCCTGGTGCCAGCCATAAATGTCTATGCTAATGCCAAAGTTCCAATAAAAATAGTTGCCGGGACGCATAAGTATGGTTATGGGTTGGTAGTCAATCCAGATAAGATAAAAAATATTGAAGATTTGGAAAAGTCCGATATTCGTATTGGATGTGTTAGGGAAGGTGGAGCAGTAGATGTTCTTCTTCGTCGGACGATAGACAAATATAATCTTAATGAAGAAAAAATATTACCTAAAATTCAACGAATGAACCCCCCGAAGCAGGTTTTAGCCATTAAAACAGGGCAATTAGATGCTGCCTTTCTCCCTGAGCAATGGGCTACTATGGCCGAGGAATTAGGTTTTAAAATGTTGCTAATGAGTCAGGAAGTTTGGCCCGAAATGCAAGGAAGTGTCCTGGTGGTTAAAGAAGAATTGATTAGAGATCACCCTGATGTAGTAAATAAGTTGGTGAAGGTATCCCAAAGAGCAACTGATTGGATTAATCAGCACCCAGAAGAAGCGGCAGAAGTAGTGGCTCGACAATTGCAGGCTGCGGGGGGAACTCTTTTCCCGGTAGAAGCAGCGGAGACAACTACCCAGCTAGAGGTTACTCCTGATGTTTTATTTAGATCGATGAATAGATTAGAATATACTACTGATATCGATCCTGCAGTGGTTCAAGAAATAATAGATTATGTCGCTCAATTAGGTTACATTAGGAGTAGCTTTAAGGCGAGTAACATGTTAGATTTGAGGTTTTTAAAAGAATGAATGTACTTCAAAAATTAAAACCTGGATGGGGGATTGTCCCAGTAGCCATATTTTTGGGCATATGGGAAATATTTGCTCGATTAAATCTAATTCCTGGGCACTTTTTCTTCCCCCCTTTTTCTGCGGTAGTAGCAGAATTTTATTATCTAACCGTTAATGGGGTCCTGGGTAAGAATTTTTTAAACAGTTTAATTCGGGTTTTAATTGGTTTTTCTGTTGGTTCTGTAACCGGGTTACTTATAGGGATTTTAATAGGGTGGAATAAAATAGCTGATAAAGCGTTAAGCCCCCTCATTAGTTTACTTTATCCTATACCGGCCTTAGGCTGGTTGCCCCTCTTGATGTTGTGGCTGGGGATTGGCGAAGCCTTACCAATTACTATAATATTTATCTGCTCTTTCTTCCCCGTCCTTTATAATACTGCTACGGGCATTAAAACTGTGGATAGAAGTTACCTTCAAGTGGCGAGGACTTTGGGTGCTTCCGAGAGGGAGATATTAACTACGGTAGTCATACCGTTGGCCCTACCCAATATCTTTACTGGCTTAAAGTTAGAATCTGGAATGGCCTGGAGAACGATCATAGCTGCAGAGATGGTGGCGATCCCTACCGGAATAGGAGCACTGATGATGAAAGCCGAAAATCTCATGCGTATAGACATTATTATAGTGTGTCTGATAGTGCTAGCGGTGATGTGCCTCTCTTTTGAAAAGTTTTTCACCTTATGGGAAACAAAGTTGACCAGCCGATGGAGATAGAGTATAGAGGTTATAAAGGAGGGTATGAATGACCTCTATTAAACTTAAAAATATTTCTAAATATATTTGTAAAAATATTAACCTGGAGGTAGGGGATAAAGAATTATTGGTATTATTGGGACCTAACGGGGCCGGGAAAAGTACTTTATTAAATATTATTGCTGGTTTAGTTGATTATGAAGGATCGGTATTATTTGATAATCAGCCAGTAGACCAGTTACCAGCTAATCAAAGAAGAGTAGGTTACTTATTTCAAGAGTTAAATTTATTTCCTCATCTTGAGGTATCTGCTAATATCGCTTATGGTTTAAAAGTGCAAAAAAAATCCCCTGAGGAAATAAAGGAGCGAGTAGAAGAACTTCTCCAATTAATGAAAATAAAACCCCTGGCTTCTCGTTATCCTCAAGATTTAAGTGGAGGTGAAAGACAGAGGGTAGCTTTAGCCCGAGCCTTAGCTAATTTCCCTCGTATTTTACTTCTTGATGAGCCAATGAATAGTCTAGATTATCGGACTTCTAAGTATCTTCGGACGGAGTTTAAAATGCTCCAGAAAAAATTAGGTATCACTACCCTTTATGTTACTCACAATTTTTATGAGGCAGAAGAAATGGCGGAAAGGGTTGCGGTGCTGGATAAAGGCCGATTAGAGCAGATCGATACACCTCAAGAAATATTTTTTCACCCGACGGCAGCAGTTAAGGATTTTATTGGCGCACCTAATATCTTAACCTGTGATTATGCCAAAAGATTGAGTTATGGTTTAATAGAGGTAAAATGTGGCGACATAACCCTAACCGTTTTTAGTGAAAGAGACAACATAAAGAAGATAGCAATTTTACCGGAAGATATCTATCTTTCTGATAATCGACCTCCGGGGCCGGAAGTAAATAGAGTTAAAGGAAAATTAGTAGAAATTGATGAATCAACTTCTACGGTATGTTGCACTGTGGTGACGGGAAAAAATTCTTTAAAGGCGAAACTGCCTCAGAAGATCTTTAGCGGTATGAATTTGAAGAGGGGAGCGGAGGTATGGTTAGTTTTGGCTCTGCGGAAGTTAAAGGTCATAACTGATGATTAGTGACTTGTTAAATAAAATAGTTTATATTTCTGTAGATTGATTCGGTCGCTTTGCTCCCTCGGCAGGACAAAAAATAAGATGGTCAGGGAAATAAACTCCCCTGAAATCCCTTATTTAATGGAGAACTAGTTTATAAAAAAGATAAGGGTTAATGAAATTAATAAAAACAAAAATATAAACAAAAAGTGTGGTTATTTTAAAAAAACAAAAAATTTGATTTTTTTAAGCAGGTGTGGTATTTTATTTTTAGATAATCAAAATGGAATACAAAATCATATTATGGAACAATAAAAAAATTAAAAAAATATGAAATCTTTAGAAAAAACCATTAAAATTTTGGATTATTTAAGCGAGGCAGAAAGAACAGTAGGAATTACCGAGTTGAGTTTAAAATTAGATTTGCCGAAGAGCACGGTTCACCGGATCTTAAAAGATTTATTAAAATATTCTATTGTGGAACAAGAACCAGAAACTTCCCACTATAAAATGGGAGTACGTTTGCTTAAGTATTCCAATTCTCTTTTGAAATCTATTGATCTTAGACAAATTGCTCAACCTATTTTAAAAAGAGTTTGCCACGAGACAGGAGAAACCACCTTTTTAACCATTTGGCATAAGCACCAGGGTATTTGTATAGACTCAATTTTTCCCAGTAGCAAGATAAATACTCAACTTTTTGTAGAAATTGGCAAAGAAATGCCTTTTCATTGTGCGGCTAGTTCAAAAGTGATTTTAGCCAATCGACCATTAGAGGAGGTTAAAAAAATTATTAAACAGGCTCCCCTTCCTCAATATACTCCCCGTACTATTACCGAGCCGGACCAATTAATGAACCATTTATTAGAAATAAGAAAACAGGGTTTCGCCTTTTGCGAGGAGGAATTGGAAGAAGGGATCAAAGCAATCGCTGCCCCTATAAAAGATTTTCAAGGAAAAACCATTGCCAGTATTACCATCACGGGATTAGTTAGTAGGTTGTCTTTAGATAATAGGGAGAAGCTGATAGGAATAGTTTCTGCAGCAGCTCAGGAGATATCCAAGAAGCTAGGATGCCAAGGGGAAAAGCCTTTGGAAGAAGACAAATGTTAGTCAACTAGTGCTCCGTTAACTAAGGTAGGATAGTTATGAAATATAACATATTTTATTTAACAGGGCACTAGCAAAGTAATAGCCTTGAGTAAGTTTTAATTTACATAATAATAATTACTCTAATAAATAAATACCATAAAAAATTTAAGGAGGACTAAAAAAAGATATGGCTAAAGTTGTTCTCATTGCTTTAGGAGGAAATGCTATAAAACAAGCCGGGGAAAAAGGAACCTCAGAAGAACAATTCCGGAATTGTAGTAAAACTGCCGAACATATTGTGGAAATCATAAAAAATCTAAACAGAGAAGACCGCCTTATTATAACTCACGGCAATGGGCCACAGGTAGGTAATTTAATGGTCCAGCAGAAATTAGCTGAAGAAATAGTCCCGGCACATCCGATGGATGTAGTAGGGGCAATGACCCAAGGGCAAATTGGTTATATGTTACAACAATCTTTAGAGAACAATCTAAAAAGAATGAATCTGAAAGCCCCCGTTTGTGCAATAATAAATCAGGTTTTAGTAGACAAAAATGATCCCGAGTTTTTCGGAGATAAGGCTTCTAAACCAGTAGGTAATTTTCTTACCGAAGAAGAGGCTAAAGAACTAAAAAAGAAATATCCTGATTACATCATAAAAAAGGTAAAACCAAACGGAGAACGTTGTTGGAGGAGAGTCGTCCCTTCTCCGGACCCTATTGCTAATCTGGAGACTGAGGTGATAAAAAAATTAGTGGAAGCTGGAGTAATTGTAATTGCCTCTGGAGGTGGGGGGATACCCGTAATAGAAGAGGAAGAAGGAAACTATAAAGGGGTGGAGGCAGTAATTGATAAAGACCTGGCCGGAGAGAGATTAGCCGAAATAGTGGGAGCCAATATCTTTTTAATCCTTACTGATGTAGAAGAGGTTAAAGTTAATTATGGCCAGCCTGATGAGCAAGGTCTGGGTAAAATAACTTTTGAAGAGGCTCAGAAATATTTTGAGGATGGACATTTTTTAGCCGGGAGTATGGGTCCTAAAGTAAAGGCTTGTTTACGCTTTTTAGAAAACGGTGGGGAAAGAGCGGTAATTGCCTCCCTGAATAAGGCCTTAGAGGCCTTTAGGGGAGAAAGTGGAACCATTATAGAAAAAAGTTAGGTAATAATTATGGTTATTTCCTCAAAAGCCAAAAATATTTTCAGCAGAATTATATATGTAGATTATATGGTGCGTTGCAGATAATTTTATAGTATTGGAATTTCAAAAAATTTCGATACACCAAGATAACATAAATATTATTACTAAATAATTAACAATATATTTTGCTTTTAATCCAGGGGATATCAAGGGGAAGGATTCCCCTTGAATATCTTGTAATAGATTATGATTTTTTATTTATAATTGTGTGCAGGTAAAAATGGTGGCTTGATTTATTGAGCCCGCAATATCGAGTTGAATAAATCCGCCCCCTACCTTACCATTTTATTTACTTTTTGAGTTGTAATCAAATTATATAAATAAATCAAAAGGAGAGTAGTCTAAATGTTAAAAGGGGAAGACATATTAAATACCGCTCAATTTTCGGTTCAAGAACTTAATTTAATTATGAATACAGCAGCTAGTTTTGAAAAACAGGTAAGAGAAGGAAGTATTATCAGAAATCTGGAAGGTCAGGTAGTAGCAGTTTTATTTTTTGAGCCCAGCACCAGAACCCGCCTTTCTTTTGAGACGGCGGCTAATCGCTTAGGGGCAAGAGTAATTACTGTGGCTGAACCGGCTAGTTCTTCGGTAGCTAAAGGAGAATCTTTAGCCGATACCATTAGGACTGTAGATGGTTATGCCGACGTTATTGTTATGCGTCATCCCATGAAGGGCTCAGCGCAGATAGCCGCGGATAATGCAATTCATCCCTTCATTAATGCCGGAGATGGAAGTGGTCATCATCCTACCCAGGCTCTTTTAGATATATACACTATCCGTAAGGAAAAGGGAGCCTTAGGAGGCCATACGGTGGCCTTTATCGGGGACTTAAAATATGGACGAACGGTACATTCTTTGGGATATCTGATGACCCTTTATAAAAATAAGATGATCTTTGTTTCCCCTAAAGCCCTACGAATGCCAGAAGAAATAACTAATGACTTGAGAGGCCGGGGAGCAGAAATTGAAGAGACTGAGGATTTAAAAGAGGCTTTAGCAGTAAGCGATATTGCTTATGTTACCCGTATACAAAGAGAGCGCTTTGAAGATCCAGCAGAATATGAAAAACTTAAAGGCTCCTATATTATCACGAGGGCACTAATTGACCAGGCCAAAAAGGGAATTACTATTCTCCATCCTCTACCGAGAGTAGACGAAATATCCACTAATGTCGATAACTACGAAGGTGCAGCTTACTTTCGGCAGGCTCATAATGGAGTTTATGTGAGAATGGCTTTGTTGGCTTTAGTTACTGGAAGGGCATAATTAATAGCTAAACGATAAAGCTAAAAGTTCATCAAAAGTATTTAAGAATAGAGAAACAAATGGAGGGATGAAACATTAATAAAGCTTTAACTGAAAAAGGTATTTTGGTGGAAAATACTAATTTAAAGGCTGATTACTATAGAATGAAAATCGAGGCTCCGCAAATTGCGAAGAAGGCTCAACCCGGACAGTTTGTGATGTTATCAGTGTGGGAAAATAAAGATCTTTTCCTAAAGAGGCCCTTCAGTTTTAATAAAATTGAGCCTGAAGCAAACACCTTTGATATCCTTTATAAAAAAGTAGGCAAGGGTACGGAGTTAATGAGCAAAGCTAAAGTAGGTGCATCAGTGGATTTGATAGGGCCGCTGGGAAATGGTTTTGAAATTGTTCAGAACCAGAATAACAATATAAGCAATATAGCAGTAGTTGCCCGTGGAATAGGTATTGCCCCTTTGATGCCTTTAATCTTCAAAAATATAAATAAAGGGATAGAATTTTATACTTTTCTCTCTGCTCAAACTGCTAGTTTATTTTTATATGATAAAGAGATGGAATCAATTTCTAAAAAAGTATTCTACACTACCGATGATGGTACAAGAGGAGCAAAAGGTTTGGTCACTGATTTTTTAGAGAAAGTTTTAGAAGGAGAAAAAATTAGTGTTGTTTTGGTTTGCGGGTCAAGGAGGCTTACTAAACATATAAGAGATTTACAAAGGAAGTACAATTTTTCAGCCTGGGTAAGTTTAGAGGCGCGCATGGCCTGCGGGATAGGTGCTTGTAAAGGCTGTGTGATTAAGACTAAAGATGGATATAAAAGAGTTTGTAAAGAAGGCCCTGTTTTCCCTGTAGAAGAGGTGATTTTGGATGACTGAAGAAGTAAGCCTAGAAGTTGATTTAGGCCCCTTACCTTTAAAAAATCCGGTTATGCCTGCCTCTGGTACCTTTGATATAAAAAATACCTTATTAAATAAAAAGCAACTTAATGACTTAGGGGCGGTGGTAGTAAAAAGCATTGCTTTTAAAAAGAGAGAAGGGAATCCGGGACCAAGAATTTGGGAGACCGATTGTGGGATGTTGAATGGGGTAGGTATCCCTTCTTCAGGTTTTAAGGATTTTAAAGAAAAAGAACTGCCTTTGTTAGAAGAAGCGAATAAAGTTATTGTGGTCAGTATTGTAGGAGATTCTATTGAAGATTTCTGTCATTTAACTAGAGAACTAAATAATTTGCCCGCCATTTCTGCTTTAGAAATAAATTTATCCTGTCCCAATTTAAATAATAATCTGATTTTTGGAACCAATAAAGAAATATTGAGCAATTTAATCTATAATATCAAAAAAAATACCTCAAAGGTAGTTATTGCCAAATTATCACCCAATGTTTCTGATATAACCGAAATGGCTTTGACAGCGGAAGAAGCAGGAGCGGATATCGTTACTATTGCCAATACTTTATTAGGGATGGCTATAGATATAGAGAAGCAAGTACCAAGGTTAGGAAATAAGGTGGGAGGATTATCCGGACCAGCGATAAGGCCAATTATTGTTCGGATGATATGGGAAGCTGCTAAAGTAGTAAAAATACCCATTATAGGGGTAGGGGGAATTACCTGTACAGAGGAGGCAATAGAGATGCTCCTTGCTGGTGCAAGCGCAGTACAAGTGGGGTCAGCTAATTTTAGCAATCCCTATGTAATGTTAGAGGTTATTCAAGGACTTAAAAAATATCTGGTCAGAAAAAATTATAAATCAATTCAAGATATCATCGGTTTATTAGTTTAGTCTAATTTAGACTGGCTTTGGTCGTAACAAAAATTAGTAAAGATTAACTATTAACTTAGCACAAATTAAAGGCAAAACACAGAAAACAAAAATAGAGGAGGAATCTTATGGGAACACAGATGATAGTTAATGCTATTTTATTGGGAGGGTTGTACGCCTTGATGGGACTGGGTTTTTCTTTGCAGTGGGGGATCAGTGGTATTGTTAACCTTTCTTATGGGGCAACGGTAGTCTTGGGTTCTTATTTATCTTTAGTAATTTTTAATGTATTAAGTATCGATCCTTTTTTCAGTATTATTTTTACAGGAACTATTCTATTTTTTTTGGGTGCCTTTATCTATCGGTTTTCTTTGCAACCTGTACTTAAGGGGGGCTTAGTTTTTACCCTGATTATAACTTTTGCTATCAGGTTGGTTATTGAGAATATCATTCTTTTGGTTTGGTCGGCAGACTATCGAACTATTCGAGTGGCCTATGCCGGAAGTAATTTTTCCATAGCCGGTGTATTTGTTCCTTTAACTAAGTTTTTAACTTTCCTCTTAGCCGGGTTATTGATTTATGTTACTTACCTTTTTATGGGAAATACCAAAACCGGGAAGGGAATTCAAGCCGTTGCCTTAGACCAGGAAGGGGCACAGGCAGTAGGAATTGATATTCAAAGAATGTATATGATTAATTTTGCTCTAGGGACGGCTTTAGCTGGTATTACTGGGTCTCTATGGGCAACCATCTATAGTTTTTCTCCCCATGTAATTGATGTTATTATCTCCAAAGTATTTATTATTGCTATTTTAGGAGGCTTAGGGAATATATGGGGAGCAGCTGCTGGTGGGCTGGTATTAGGAATTGCGGAGACTGCAGGGGCTAATTTTTTTGGTTCAGCATGGCAAGAAGCCATTGGACTAGTTATTATGATTACAGTATTACTGATTAGACCCCATGGTTTGGTGGGAAAGAAATATTTTGGTTAATATGGTGAATGGTGAATATTAGCTGATTTTAAAGGAGGGAAAAAGTTGACGGCAAAAAACATAAACCTTAAGATAGTAAACAGGATACTAATCATTGCTATTCTGGTGCTCTTTGTTTTGTTACCGAATGTTATATCAGGATACTATGTCCGCCTCTTAACTGCTATTTTTATGTATGCTACTATTGCTCAGGGAATAAATTTAATGTCCGGTTATATGGGCTATTTGCCTTTTGGGAATGTGATGTTCTTTGGCATAGGTGCTTATGTGACTGCTATTCTCATGGGGAGGGGTTTTTCTTTTTTCGCTGCTTTACCCTTCGCTGGTCTAGCGGCAGTAGTAATAAGTATTCTCCTGGGTTTTCCGATTCTTCGATTGAGGGGGCATTACTTTGCTGTGGCTACTATCGGTATAAACGGAGCTATTATGTCCATTGTACAGAATGCCACAGATATTACTGGGGGAGCGATGGGCACTACTCTGCCGATTATTGCCAAGGCACCGGGAATCGTTTATGGCTATTTTTACCTGGCGATGTTTAGTTTAATGGTAGTTACTACTTTAGCTATTTATTTTATTGTCCACTCAAAATTTGGCTATGCCGTGCGGAGTATTAAAGCCAATGAAGAGGCGGCTAATTCTATGGGTATTAATACTACCTATTATAAAGTTACTACCTGGGCAATAAGTGCATTTTTTACCAGTCTGGCAGGTGCTCTTTATGGTTATTGGATGTCCTTTATTGCTCCTCTGGAAGTATTTGATATAATGATTTCCGTTAATACTATTGTTATGATGTTAATCGGTGGTGCGGGCACGGTTCTGGGGCCTATTATTGGTGCTTTTATTATTGAATCTGTATCCGAATTTGCCTGGAGTGGTTTTATGGAATATCACCTAGCTGTTCTCGGTATTATCACCATTATTATTGTCTTTTTTGTTCCTCGCGGAGTGCTCGGGACGATAAATGAGCTGATTAGAGGTAAAAAAGTTACCTTAACCAAGAAAGTAGGGGTGTCAAATGACTGATAATAATGAGGTTATTTTAGATGTTCAATCGGTGAGTATACATTTTGGTGCTTTAAAAGCGGTTGACCAGGTCAGCTTTAAAGTTAAAAAAGGTGAAATTGTGGGATTAATCGGACCTAATGGTGCGGGTAAAACGACCTTAACTAATATAATTACTGGTGATTTAAAGAAAACACATGGCCAGGTATTTTTTAAAGGTCGAGATATAACTAATATGAAACCTTATGAAATTGCCCGTCTTGGTCTTACCCGAACCTATCAGATAGTTAAACCTCTGGAAGGCATGACTGTAGAAGAAAATGTATTAGTCGGCGCACTATTTGGGAGAGCAGATAGAAACAATGATTTGAGTCATGCTAAAAGGATAGCTCAAGAAATTATGGAATTAGTGGGTCTGGACAAGAAGAAGGATTTTTTGGTAAGTGATATTACCCTACCCGACTTAAAGAGAATGGAGTTTGGCAGAGTTCTAGCAATGGATCCGGAAGTAGTCTTTTTGGATGAAGTAATGGCAGGTCTAAATCCTTCTGAAGTTGAAGAAACCAGTAAATTAGTAAAAGAAATTAGAAAAGAAAAAAACTTGACCATTATCTATATCGAACATATTATGAAGGCAGTGATGGGTATTTCGGATTGGGTCATCGTTTTACACCATGGGAAAAAGATTGTAGAAGGACTCCCTCAAGAAGTAATTAATAATCCTGTAGTAATTGAAGCTTACTTGGGTAAGAGATATGCGGAGAAGGAGGTTATTCATAATAGATGAGTGATAACTGTTTATTACGAACAATAGATTTAAATGCTGGATACGGAGCTATTCAAGTTTTATGGGATATCAATCTTGAGTTGAAAAGCAAAGAAATCGTTTGTGTCATCGGGGCAAATGGCGCCGGGAAGAGCACTTTATTAAAAAGTATTGTAGGTATAGTAATCCCTTTTAAAGGACAGATAACATATTCTAATGAGGACATTACCCGGATGCCTCCTTCCGCTCGTATTAAAAGGGGGATTGGTTTTGCGCCGGAAGGAAGACATCTTTTTTATGGTCTAACTGTAGAAGATAACCTGTTAATGGGGGCCTTCCAACGTAGAGTTGACAAAAAAAACATCCAGGAAGACCTTGATTTTGTCTATAATTTATTTGAACCTCTTCGGGGATATCGGAATAAATTAGCCGGTGACCTTTCCGGTGGACAACAGCAGATGTGTGCCATTGGCCGGGCTCTTATGTCTAAACCAATACTCCTTATTATTGATGAACTTTCTCTGGGTTTGGCCCCGGTAGTGGTAGACAATTTAGTCGAAACTATAGTTAAATTAAGAGATGAACAGGGGTTAAGTATACTTATCGTAGAACAAGATGTTCAAGTAGCTTTAGATGTTTCTGATCGAGGATATGTACTGGAAGCAGGTTCTATTGTGCTGCAAGACAGTTCGGAAAATTTAGCTAATAATAAGCATATCAAAGCTGCCTACCTTGGAGTAGTTTGATTTTGATAGAGTGGTTTAAGGGGCTAAGTTTAAATTGAAGGAGTCGAGTGCTTGAGATTGCTTAAACATTTGAAGAAGGAGGTGAGAAAAATATCAGATAATAGATCCTAGGTGACAAGTCTATTTAAAGAATTTTTGCTAAATTTTAATTTAAAAGGAGGAAAAAGCAATGAAAAATAAATTGTTTGTCTTAATGTTAGTGAGCATATTTATGCTAACGGCGGTGGCAACCGCATTTGCCTTTGATGACGTGATTAAAATTGGGGTGGCAGTATCACTTACCGGAAAACTAGCATACGAGGGTACTTTATTAAAGCAGGGATATGAGGTCTGGGAAAAATGGGTTAATGAACATGGCGGCATAACCGCTGGTGGAAAGAACTATGGCGTTCAGATTATTTACTATGATGACGAGAGCGATCCAGTTCGGGGGGCTAAATTAACGGAAAAACTGATTACTGAGGATAAGGTACATTTTTTGGGTGGACCTTATTCCAGTGCCATTACCTTTGCTACTTCAGCTATTGGTGAAAAATATGGAGTAATCACTGTTGCCCCCGAAGCCAATGCTACGAATATCTATGAAAGGGGCTACAAATATGTCTTTTCCATTCTCCCCCCTGCACCTATGCTTTTGGTACCGGTTGCTCATATGATGGACGAAATGTTAGAACCTAAACCCAAGACGGTAGCGGTTATTACGGCTAATGATTTGTTCCCCATAAGCTGCGCCGAAGGATTTAGAGATGAATGTCTAAAATTAGGATTTGACGTGGTTCTTTATGAGAAATATCCGGCAGGAGCAACCGATATATCTGCCTTATTGACTAAAATTAAAGCCCTAAATCCTGATGTTTTGGGTGGGGGAGGATATACTGCTGATGCTCTTATGATAATGAGGCAATGTAAAGAATTAGATTTAAATCCCAAGCTATATGCCTTCTCCGTAGGTGTAATGGTCCGTGGATTTGTTGAAGAGCTAGGGCCGGATGCAAATTATGCCGTAGAAGGTGAATGGTGGTTACCAGAGATGAAGCTAGAGGATCCTATATTCGGAACAACGGAAAATTATGTTAAGGTTTGTAAAGATATGTTTGGCGAAGATTTTAAGCTTCAATACTGGACGGCCAGCAGTAGTGCCGCCGTCAGTGTGCTTCAATTAGCTATACAAAAAGCCGATTCCATCGAAACCGATAAGGTAAGAGAAGCTTTATTAGAATTAAATACAGGGTTGACTACCTGGCCAGCAGTTCAGTTTAATGAGAAAGGACAGAACATCCGCTGGGAACATCCGGTAATCCAGGTACAAGACGGCGAATTTGTCATTGTTTACCCTGAAGAGTCTCAAGAAAAACCTCCAATATATCCAACTCCAGAGTGGAAAAACAGATAAAGGGGTAAATATCAAGGGTTTATAATTTTCCTTTATAAGTATAAGCCCATTTCTTCAAGTTAATTTTTTTCTCTTACCACCCTCCTCCCCTTAAAAGGAGGAGGGTGGATAAAAAAATTTGTTGATATAAACTTACCTAACCGCACTAGAGCTCTATTATTAATTGATTTAAGGCAAATAATGATTGAAGAAAGAAATAAAAATTTAAATAAAGGTCACAATGTGGCGGTAACCCAAGAAGCTCGATTTTAGATTTTAATATAGATTTCGCCCATAGGGTGTTGTTAAGCATAATTTTGGATTGAGAGAGGTAATTACAATTTGGTAATGGTGAGAGGGATGAGGTCTTTTGTTTTAAAAAAATTGGAACAGTATTCCATTTTATGGAATAAAATTAATAAGGATATTTTTATTATAACTAACTACCAAAATAAAAAGTAAAAATAAGTTTTGGTTTGGATTGGGAAGAGGAGAATTGATCGTTTATTTGTTTAAATTAAAAATTGAGTTACCGCTGGTAACTATCTAAATAGAGTATAGTCCGCGCTCATTCTGATGAAGATTTTTTACTTAAATATAAAGAAAAGATAAAATGAGGAGGAAGGTAAGATGACAGATTATCGAATTGAGGAGGATTTGCTGGGGAAGAGAGAAGTGCCCAATAATGTTTATTACGGGATACAAACTCTCCGCGCTAAGGAAAATTTTAAAATTACTGGCTATAAGATGGATAGAGATTTTATCAAAGCACTAGGAATGGTCAAAAAAGCAGCAGCAAAAGCTAATATGATGGCTGGTTTACTTGATGAAAAGCGGGCGCGGGCTATTATGGAGGCCGCCCAAGAAGTCATTGAGGGAAAACTTGATGATGAATTTATATTAGACCCCATCCAAGGAGGAGCAGGTACCTCTAACAATATGAATGCTAATGAAGTAATTGCCAATCGAGCCATAGAGTTATACGGAGAAGGTCGTCGCGGAGATAGTTCAGTTATCTCACCCTTGAGCCATGTTAATACGTCTCAGTCCACTAACGATGCTATTCCTTCGGCCATTAAGATTGCTCTTTTGCTCAAATCGAGAGTCCTACTCCAGTCCACTGAAGAATTAGAGGAGGCATTTAGAGCTAAAGCTAAGGAATTCGATCATATTTTAAAGATGGGTAGAACCCAGTTGCAAGATGCCGTACCCATAAGATTGGGTCAGGAATTTTCAGCTTATGCCAATGCGGCTAAAAGGTCGAGAAAGAGAATAATTCAAGCTTTGGAGAATTTAAAGATAATCAATATGGGTGCTACCGCCATTGGCACAGGTCTTAATGCTGATCCCGAATATGTCCGCTATGTCTTAGATATTTTAAGAGAAATTTCCGGATTTGACCTGGTAATAGCCGAAGACTTGGTAGATGCGACTCAAAATGCTGATGTTTATGTAGAAGTATCTTCAGCCATCAAAGCCTGGGCGGTGGTCTTATCTAAAATCTGTAATGATCTAAGACTGATGGCCTCAGGTCCGCGGTGTGGTTTAGGAGAAATTAATTTACCAGAAGTTCAACCGGGGTCTTCAATCATGCCAGGGAAAGTAAATCCAGTCATCCCTGAGGCAGTAAATCAAGTAGCCTTCCAGGTTATGGGAAATGACGTAACCATTAGCATAGCGGCTGAAGCTGGACAGCTGGAGTTGAACGTAATGGAGCCGGTTATAGCCTTTAATTTGATGCAAAGCTTTGAGATAATGACTAATGCCCAAAATATTTTAAGAGAAAAATGCATTGTTGGGATAACGGCTAATGAAGAAAGATGCCGGGAATTTGTAGAAAAAAGTATAGGAATTGTTACGGCGCTGAATCCTCATATTGGATATGAAAAAGCCTGTCTAGTTGCCCAGGAGGCTTTAAGAGATAACAAAAGCATAAGGGAAGTTGTTTTGGCCCACCAATTATTAGATGAAGAAGAGTTAAATAAAATACTTGATCTCTACGAAATGACCAAAGGTGGAATTGCCGGGAAATAGTTATTAAATCAATATAAGTGTAGGGTTTTAAACTTGATGATAAGGAGTATAATAAATAAGAGGTTAGATGAGTTTTATCATCTTTGGGAAGGGACGAAAAATAACAAGGAGGTTATATTTTTATATTGAAGATACTATGCATTAATCCCAATAGTTCAAAAGAAGTGACTGAGGGTATTGAGAAAACTTGTAAAAGATATGCCCTTCGGGATACAGAAATAAAAATTGTAGATCTCAAAGAGGCTCCACCTGGGATAGAAAGTTATCGGGATGCCGCCATTGCCGAGAGATATTTATTGGAGAAATTTACTGATAATTGGGAAAAGGAATATGACGGATTTATTATTGCCTGTCATAGCGATATAGGAGTGGACTTGTTTAGAGAGTTAACCAATAAACCCGTCATTGGTATTGGGGAAGCTTCCCTCCTTTTTGCTTTGCCTTTGGGGCATAAATTTAGTATACTTTCTTTAAAAAGAAAAAAAATCACCCAGAAAGAGGATTTAGTGAGAAAATATGGGCTGGAAAGTAAATGTGCCTCTATTCGAGTTACTGGATTAGGAGTGGTGGCTAATTATCAGGAAAAAAAAGAAAAACTTGTCCAGGAAGGGATAAAAGCAGTAAAAGAGGACAAAGCAGAAGTTTTAATTCTGGGGTGTGCTGGGATGGCGGGTCTAGATAAAGAGATTGAAAAAGTAGTCGGGGTTCCAGTTATTGATGGGGTAGTGAGTGCTTTATTGATAATAGAATCGCTGGTGAGGTATGGAGTTAATACCAGTAAGGTGGGAAAGTATTTATAGATTTGGAGGGTAAGAGATGAGTAAATTTGACCTAGTCATTAAATCAGATAAAATATTTGTAGATGGAAGGTTGATAGATGGCTATATTGGAGTAAAAGAGGGGATAATTACTGCTCTAAGTAAAGAAAAATTGGAGGCTGATGACTTCCTCGAGGCAGAAGGGAAAATGGTTTTACCCGGGACCGTAGACCCCCATGTGCATATAAGGGCTCCCGGCCATGAGGAGAGAGAAACTTTTGAAAGTGGTTCAAAAGAGGCAGCCTTGGGTGGAGTTACTACCATAATTGAAATGCCTATCTCTACTCCTCCTCCGCACTCTCCAGAAATCTTACAAAGAAGAATGGATTTGGCCGATAAAGAAGTGGTAGTGGATATAGCTTTTTTTGGAGCGGCAGGCATTGATCAGAAAGAACATATCGTTCCTTGTTCCAAATCAGGAATTGTAGCCTTCAAAACATTTTTACATGAAGCTCCTGTTGGCAGAGAGGAAGAATTTATTGGCTTAACTGCTCCTAACACTGCCGATCAATATGAGCTTATGAAAATTTTGGCTGAAACAGGGGTAATTGCTGCTTTTCATGCTGAAAACAATGATATGATAAAAAAGAATATTGAGCGATTGAGGAAAGAGGGAAAAGTTTCACCGATTTATCATGAGAGGTCTCGTCCACCCGTGGTAGAAATTGAAACTACAGCAAAAATATTGCTTTTTGCGGAGAAAACAGGTGCTAAGATAGAAATTGTTCATATTAGTACTCCAGAAGCAGCTGAATTGGTAAGGCAAGCTAAGTTAAAAGGAGTAAAGGTGATTGCTGAAACCTGTCCTCATTATCTATTTTTAAACGAAAATGGTTTGGAGAAATTTGGTGCTTTTGCTAAGTGTAATCCACCCCTAAGAAGTGAGGTACAGAGAAAAAAGATGTGGGAATATCTGCTCGAGGGTTATTTTGACATTGTAGGGAGTGATCATGCTCCTTATACCAAGGAGGAAAAGGAAAAAGGAAATGGTGATATTTTCCAGACTCCTGCTGGCTTTCCGGGGCTTTCTACCAGGCTTCCCTTAATCTTTACGGCAGTAAAGCAGGGTAAGCTGGAATTAGTCAGAATGGTAGAATTGCTCTGTGAAAATCCTGCTCGTATTTTTGGATTATATCCCCAAAAAGGAGTTATTATGCCTGGTTCTGATGCAGATTTTGTTATTTTTAACCCAGATAAAAAAGGAAAAATAGATAGAAATAAGATGTTTACCAAATGTAAGGATAGCGCTCTTGTTTATGATGGATGGGAAGTTTTTGGTCAACCGGAACAGACTATCGTCAGAGGGGAAGTTGTTTATAAGTATGGAGAAATTCAAGTTAGTCCTGGTTATGGGAAGATAATTAAAGTTCCAAGGGAAAGATAATTATCTATCACTTTTATTACAGTAGAGGTTAATAAAGATAGTATAGAAAGGCTTGTTTTCAGGTTCTATGAATCTGTAATATCAGCCTTTTCTTCTTTTGGGGGAAAAAAGAACCGATATTCCAAAGCCAACAGAGGAAACTATGGCAATAGCAGAGCCTACTGGCAGATCCAATAAGAAAGAGAGAACAAGTCCGCTCAGGGAGAAAAAGATACCAAACAGAGGTGAGAAGATTAGTATTTTTTTAAAATCATGAAAAAACTGGTAAGCAGCAGAGGCGGGATTTACAATTAAGGCAAAAATTAGTAAACCCCCTACCAGTTTGAGAGAGAAAGCCACAGTAATACCAGTAAGAAAGAGGATAAGATAATAGAATGGTCTGGTGGGAATACCAGAGGCTTCTGCCATTTTGCGGTCAAAGGCAATAGCC
>LDZT01010977.1_pt1 | contig 39716 bp, 30 predicted proteins | sample 615521 | NCBI WGS metagenome assembly LDZT01 (sample SAMN03408292, study PRJNA278302) | terrestrial metagenome | isolation source: oil reservoir sample SB1 | place: USA: Alaska, North Slope, Schrader Bluff formation | collected 2011-09 | reverse complement strand
TCATATTCAGATAAACTTAATGCTGAAATAGAAGTATACTCTCTTGAGGAAATATTTACTGAAAAGCTTCGAGCACTAATTCAAAGAACACGGGCAAGAGATTTATATGATATAGGAATGCTTTATGAGTTTATCAAAAAGGATAAAATGCTTCAGATTCTAGATGATAAATTTAACTTTAAAGGAGTATTTCTAGATATACCTAATTTCATTAATAGGAGAGAGGATTTCTCGAATGCCTGGGGAAGGTCCTTAAAGCATCAAATAAAGGAACTTGTTAACTTTGAAATATTTTTTGATAAAGCAATAAAAATTTTAAAAAATGTAAAAAACTTAAAGCTTATAAAATAAAAATTTCATGAAAATATCAAAATAGGTAATTTGCTTTAATCCGATTAATAATTAAACTATTGATCTAATTAACCAGCACAACTAATTAACATTTATTTGCCTATTACTTGTCACTGATTACTGGTTACTATATTTTCTCGCACCTCGCACCTTGCATCTTGCAACTTTCTTTTGACCGACAGACTATTATCTAGTATTTAATGCTCGATACGCGATACGCGATACTCGATACGATTTCAAAAGCTTGAAATCTATGTTCCCAAAGTGCTAAAATGATAAAAGTTATAAAAAACAAAAAGACAAAAAAGAAATATTTACCCAGCATTAAAAACCAACAAAAGTCACAGCAAGAAACGCAGAAATTTTTACTCCCTCTTTTTTTGCCTGAAATAGGTAAGAAAGAGCAGTAGCAATTATTAAAACTATCAAATATTATTTAAGTGAGAATATAAGAAAAATCAAATAAAAAATAAATTATAGGAGGCAAAAAGTTCTCTCAATTAATTTAGCATTTTAAAATAATAAATCATATAGAAATCAAGATATCGATTTAAATTGCAAATTACTAAGATTTACAGGAAAAGGATAAAAATAAGCAACTATAGACAATGAAATTGATATCTGTAAAAATAATTTTAAGAATTAACTTAAAAAGTGATTCCAATGAATAATATGTTTTAATGAAAGTTGTATGTAATGGAAAATTTTGCGAAAAGTATATTGAATTATTTTGCTGCTTACACTGAAACAAGATTTAGATTTGATAAAAAAATAGACTATTTCTGGACAGATAGTGAATTAACTTGTGATTTATCAATCTTCCCTGATTTTCAAAAGGAAATAATCCAATATATTCAAAGCGGAACCCCATTTGACATTAATATTAAAAAAGGTCAGCACAAAATTGAGTTAGAAGAAGAGCAATTTAAAAAAGACTTAAAAGAAAGCCTTGATGATACTTATCATATTGAATACTTAAAAAACTGCATTGCTCAATCTCTGGAGAATTATCGTAAAAACTACGGTGATGAGATTATTTTAATAAGTAACGGGAATCAATCCCAGAAAAATGGAAAAAATGAAAATGGTAAAAATTCAAATATACTAAAACTAAAAAAAGAATATCAAAAAAAATGTTTTTTAGAAGGAATCAGAAAGTATAATAATGCTTTTGCTGATGGAGTCATTAATTTATTAACAAAATTACAGGTAAAAAAATTAAATAAGTTAAAAGCCAAGTTAAACATAAAGCAGATACCTACTTCAACCTTCAATCCTCATCAAATAAGACAACAAATATTTAATGGCTTTCAAAAAATTGCTATTACTCAAGACGTAAAAAAAGAAGAGCAATATTTTGAAAGTATTTCTAAGTTTATTCAAGATGAAAATTTCAATCTTGTATTATTTGATCTATATGCCATATTAAGACAATTTAAAAGTTTTATTCCTGCAGGTAATCTATACTTATTTTTCCATGAAATGATAAAAACAGAATCCGAGTCTGAAAATAATAAAAACAACACTAACACTAATAATAGCAATAATAAAAAAAGAAAGAACAACAAGCAACCCATATCAAAATATCCTATCTTTTTAGTGGAAACGAACATTGAAGAAAAGGAAGAAGAGATTAACATACAAAGTGCCAGAGATATCGTGATTATAAATACGCCTGCAATCAATTCATTAGAATTTAAAAATATTATCACTACACCCCGTGCGGCTAGATTCAGTGATGCATTTACCTATCTAAACCAGGTCCAAAAGCATATCCAGGATATATATAATTATTATGAACCATTTTTATTTAACCCAAATTGTCCTACTTTGATTAAAGAAGGATATCCTGAAATATGTTTTAGAATGGGATTTCAAATAGTACAGAGAGAAAATCGAAAATTGCTGGACTACTCTGAGCTAATCACTCATATTGATGCTGGAAAAGGTGGAAAATTTATTGATATGATTAAAAATTATGTTTCTGGCAATGTTGAGAATACAACAGGTGAGGTAGACACCAAATATAGATCGAAGTATCCTCGTAAATCAGTTAACAATATCATATCTACAATTCCTCTTTCTCTAAATAGCTCGCAAAAAAGAATTCTTACTGCAATTGAGAACGAAAAAAATAAAGTTGTTGTTGTGGATGGCCCTCCTGGAACAGGAAAATCATACACAATTGCCGCCATAACCTATTGGGCAAATCAGGCGAACAAGTCTGTTTTAATAACTTCTCATAAAAGGGCTGCTTTGGATGTTCTTGATCAAATGATGACAGAGCAATTTAAAAAACTACATCCTGAATCAAAGCCATCTATTATTAGACTTTCTAAAGGTGAAACCAGTGTCAACCGATATAACACAACATTAGCTACTCAATATATATCCAGTGCAACCCAGCGAAGAAACAAATATGAAGACGAATCAGAAGCTATCAAAAAAGATATCGAAAAATACTTTGATGAGATTAAAAAACAAAATGAATTTTATTGGAAGAGTTCTGAAGAATATGAAACATATATCACTAATTTATATAAATTTGAAACTATTAGAAATGAACTCTTCTCAGAAGGAATCACAAGTGAAGATGATTACCCTATAAAACCCCAAAAAGATGAAGAGATTGATTTAGAGTCTATCAGAAAATTTTCTAATAAAATAACTGAGGTCAAAATTGAAGGTCTAAGCTTACAAGAGATTAGTAAAATCTATCAGCGGAGAAATAAAATAGAAGAATGGTTAACAGTATGCCAAAGTATTTCAGACTTATCAGTCAAAGAAGAGGATGTCAATAACTTAATTGATTTTAACCTTAATGACCTTGAATCTTTTCAGCAAATTTTCCGGGAGATCAATAAAAATCTTAAAAGTTCATCAACTGTCTTTGGAGGAAAAGAGAAATTAAAATATTCCTCAATTATTAAACAGCTAAAATTAAAAAATAATGATGATTTCCACAATAAAATACAGGATTTAAATCGTTTAGAGCATGAAAAGATTATTCAAAATATCTGTATTTTATCATCAAAAGAAAAAAGTAATTTGTATATTGGAGATTTAGATAAAAGCATTGATCTGCTATTCAAGATATCTCGGTTTAAAGAAAACAAAAACAAGATTAATTCTATCTTGGAAATAACCAACAAGAGTATCGGTGAAATTAATGAAATTTTCGATTTGCTGAGAGATTTACAAAATTTATTTGATGGTTTGGATGAGAATTCAATCCCATCATTAGTATTTTTACAAAAATATTATTCAGATTTACTAACACAAATCAAAATAGATTTCCAGGATATACGGACTATTACCAATCTATTTTCAGAAACTGACGAACTTGCTAAAAAAATTCATGAATATATTTATTATTTTATTGAATTGAACAAAACTCAAATCAATAATCTGCCTGACAAAAAACTAATTCAAGAATACAATCATGCTCTTTATAAGGAGCTAATATCTAAAAATGACCAAAGAACAAAAAATCTTAATAATTTTACTTCGGACATCGAACGCATAAAAACAAGTTTAGGCTTTAATAAGAGATTAACATTAAAGGAAGCGAAGATATTGCTTGAAAATATTTCTTGCATCATATCCGAGCCGGATTTGGTTTCCCAATATTTCCCCATGGAAGAAGATCTAATTGATTTGCTAATTATTGATGAGGCTTCCCAAGTTTCCATAGCTGAATCAATTTCGCTGATATTGCGGGCAAAACAGATCATTGTTTTTGGGGATGAATACCAATATGGAGCTGTGGCTGCGTTCAATGTAAATTCATCTTATTCCAAACAATATTTTAATGAAATTCTTACCAGCTATTCACATGATTTTAATATTCAAATAAGCGAACAAGAAAAAGAGGAGATGTCAGAGGACGTATCAAGAGAAGAAGATCCGGAAGAGCAGGAGATCCAACCAGTTTATAAGCCGGAAGAAGGTAAAAAAGAATGGTTGAAAACATTCAGTATTAGAACATCTACCTTAAATTTTGCCAAGGCATTAAACAATTTTAATACATCTTTGAATATACATTTTAGAAGTTTTCCTGAAATTATTGAGTATTCCAATGAATTCTTCTATCGTCCAAATCAGATACCACTCATTGTTAACCGAATCAGGACCAAGCCAATCAGTGAAGTGTTGAGGTTTATGCCAGTTGAGACCAAGGGGATTTCAGGTAGAAATATAAACCTAGATGAAATTGAAGCAATCAAAGATGACATTGAAAAACTAATTGCCAATGGATTTAAAGGCAGTATCGGTATCATTACCACTTTCAGAGAACAAAGAGACCGGATGGAAGAAATATTAAATAAAGAATTAAAAAATTATCATAAATTAAAGAAAGACCGTAAATTGGTTGTTTGGTTCGTTGGTGATGTTCAGGGTGAGGAAAGAGATATTATTTATTATTCCCTGGTAGAATCCAAAGAAAACGAATTTTCAGACCTCAGGACTATCTTTCCAGTAGTTGGTGGCTCTGCAGACAGGACGACCAGTTTGAAAATGCAGCGGCTAAATGTTGGATTCAGTAGGCCAAAAGATACTTTAGTTATTGTCCATAGCATGCCAATTTCTGAATATTCCAAAACCAGGTTAGGTGATGCTCTAAAACTTTATAAAAACTTAAGGGAAAAAGCAGTTGATAATTACATAGAAGATGAGTCAATATTTGAATCACCCGCAGAGAAAAAATTATATAATCTGCTGATTCAGACAGAGCTTTACCGGAATAACAGAGATAAAATCAGATTAATTGCCCAATTCCCCATCGGAGAATATATTACTAATGAATATCGCAGGTATATTCCAAAATACCGGGTAGATTTTCTTATGATTTTTTCTGCTAATGGAAAAGAACAATCATTGATTTTAGAGTATGATGGCGTAGAATTCCATACCAAAGATCCTGATATAGTTACAAAACATAATTTTCCTCAACAGTACTTAGAATATGACCTGCAGCGTCAATTAGAGCTGGAAAGTTATGGTTATCATTTTCTGAGAATAAATAAATTTAATTTAATTCCGGAAAATGAATCTGAATCACAGATGGATGTACTCAATCGCCTGCTTAAAGAAAAGTTTATTTTAGAGGGGTAAGAAATGGCAAAAATTAATTTGTCTGAAGAAGATTTAAAAATTTTATCTGAATCCATTAATAATGAGACAGAGATACCGCAGGAGCTTTTATCAAAATTAGCACCTAGTTTCTTTGATAAGCTGAATCAAGAAGGTCAGTTTGATTTTGAGAAATTGCATAAATATAAAATTCCAACTCTGGAATATGCAGGGAAAAGGCCAGAATCAGTAATCCTGGCACAAGCCAACCTTAGCACTGGTGCTGCTCCTTTACAGGTTATCAGAAAATTTGGGAATAACGACCATGATAACCAATGGAGAAACCTGATTGTCCAGGGAGATAACCTGCAGTTTTTAAAAACCTGTTATTTGAATAAGGACCCGTTAATCAAAGATAAAGTTAAGGGGAAAGTGAAACTGATTTATATTGATCCGCCTTTTGGGACAGGTGACGAATATGGTGGCCGGAATGGAGAAATGAGCTATAGTGCTAAAATGATGGGTGCCGAATATGTGGAAAATATAAGAGAAAGATTGATTTATTTGCGAGATATATTATCTAAAGATGGAGGTATTTTTGTTAGACAGGGGTATAATTTTGGAAGTTATATTAAAGTAATATTAGATGAAGTATTTGGGAAAGATAATTTTATCAATGAAATCATTATAAATCGAGGCAAACAAAGATTAGGAGGAAGGAAGAAATTTAGTACTGCTACAGACTCTTTGTATTTTTATTCAAAAACCAATTCATATTGCTTTAATCCCTATAAGAGAAAGCGATATAGTAATGAAGCTAAAGGGTCAAATATGTTAATGAAAGGAGAAAGACACCCTAGAGATAGGAATTTTTTAGATCCACAAGGAACAAAAGTTGTTCTTTTGCCCCCTCCTAATACACATTGGAAATTTATTCAAAAAAAAATAGATGAAATGTATGAAAAAGGATTAATTTATTTAGCAAAAAGCCAAAAAGGGGTCAATTCAGGAATTAAAAAAAAGATAGGAGAAAATTTAATTCCAGTAGACTATGTTCCTAGTTTTAATTTTGATGAAGACAAAACTGTTGATTCTAATTGGACTGATATTTCAGGCTATTCTCAAATAACTGGATATCCTACCGAAAATTCTGAAGATCTTTTAGAAAGAGTAATATTATCTGCATCAGAAAAGGATGACTTAATTTTGGATTGTTTTGCCGGTTCAGGAACAACAGGGGCGGTGGCTGAAAAATTAGGTCGACGCTGGATTATGTGTGATTTTGGCAAGCATTCAATTTACACCATGCAAAAGAGAATCTGGCAGATTGGTGAATCTAAAAAATTAGGATCTGATGCTAAGAAGAATGAAAAATATGCTTCACCTCCCAAGCCTTTTGCTATTGTATCTGCCGGTGCTTATGATTTTTCTAAAATAATTGATTTGCGACAAAAAAAAGATGCTTATATTAATTTTGTATTAGGTCTCTTTGGTATTATTTCAGACGATAAAGATTATACTGCTAAATATAAGTTAAGTAATATTTATGCTGAAAAAGAGAATAACCCGGTAGAAGTCTTTCCAATCTGGGATGATGACTATCTGAAAAATATAAAGATTGATGAAGAATATTTAAAAGAGATTGTAAACGCTACAGGCAGTAGAATAAAAGGGGACTATTATATTATTACCCCAGAAATATGCACAGTGGTTGGCAATACTACATTAAAAAATTCTACAAATGAAGAAGTAAATTTTATTTTGCTTAAATTCCCTTATAAGCTTTTAGAGGATTTTTCCCGGCAAATGCAGATTGAAGAACAGCCGGATTCTCAGGAAAATATCAATAAATTAATCTCCTCTTCTGCTTTTTATTTTAATGAAGAGGTGCGGATCAAATTAACAAGGACAGAAAAAGGTTTTCGAGTCAATGAATTTCAAGCCAATATATTGGATAAAAACAATAATAGGTTTAAAGGGTTAGATGGGCTTTCTATGCTGCTCATTGATAAAAATTATGATGGTAAAGTCTTTAACCTGGATGCAGCGGTTTATAAAAAAGATATTGCTGAAGATGGAACTGTAAAAATAGATGGGTTAAACCAGTATTCTGCGGTCATTGCGATTGATAAGCACGGAAATGAGAGTGAAGCAACCTATCTCACTTAATGAATAAGGAGTGACAAAGATGGCATCACAAGTCAAAAAATTATATTTGTCAAATCATACACTGGATATTAATATCCGCAGGTGTAATTATAATCAGTTTGATTTTTCCGAAGTAGAAGATTTTGTCAGGGAACTGGCCGGCTCCAGAGATTACCAGTTTAAGGCAATTAAAGATTTAATGATTTATCTCTGGGGAGGAAGTTATAAAAATATCACTGAACTTGCCAGGGAGAATTTCAAGAAAAAAGAAGATATCCAAAACCGTTTCAAAACAGAAGAAAATATGATTAGAAACTTGCCTTTACTTGACCGTTTATCTGGAGTGGTTCACCTGGCAACCGGAACGGGAAAATCTTATATTATGTTTGCTATTGCCTACTTGTCAATAGTATTAGGTAAAACCAAAAGAGTATTGGTTTTGGGTCCATCTTCTACTGTCATCGAGAGGGGCTTATGGGGTAAATTCAAAGAATATCTATATGGACCAACAGGGCAGCAATTACAAAAAAAATTGCCTTTACAATATCAGAACATCCCTGTGAACCTGTTAAATGAAACCCAGCCTATTACTGATAATTCCATTGTGATTGAAAATATCAATTCTATCTATAATAAAGAAAATAATTCTATTGGTGATACACTTTTCTCACAAACAGATGAAGTTTTAGTGTTAAGTGATGAAGTCCATCATGCCTATTCACATCTTTCTTTTCGGGGGACTGTTTATCAAATAGAAGAAGGCGGAAAAGGTGATGTCCTGAATGAACGTTTATGGATGAAATTCATCCGTGAAGAGCCTAAAATAACCAGACATATTGGCTTTACCGGAACTCCTTATAATCAGGATGAATACTTTCCTGATGTGATTGTAAACTATTCTATTAAAGATGCCATTGAAGAAAAATACATCAAGAAAATTAATCCAATTATTCATACCAAGATAACTGACGAAAGAGAGAATAATAAATTAACCCTGTATCAAAAATTTGAACAGATACTTAAAACGCATGATGAAAATAAAGAACAGTATTCTTTTAAAGATAAAAATGGGAAGGCCAGATTAAAACCAATTACTATATTTATAAATTCTACCCAGGCAAGTGCCCAGAGAAATACAGAAGAATTTGTAAAAGTCCTTAACGAATATTTAAAAAATACCAATCCTTCTTACCAGGATTTATCATTATCTGAATTAGAATCAATTTCCAGAGAGAAAGTGATTTGTGTTATCAGCAAACCTACCGATGATGACTATCAGGAAAAGTTAGAACAGATTGAAGAGATAGATCCAAATAAAACAGGGGGGAAAGTAGAGTTTATCTTTGCTGTGAATAAATTGTCAGAGGGCTGGGATGTAGATAATGTTTATCAAATAGTACCGATGGAAGAAAAAGTCTTTAATTCAAAACTATTAATTTCCCAAGTATTGGGAAGAGGATTGCGTTTGCCCAGAAAAATACCTCATGGTTTAGTAGAGGCAAATTATCCCATGGTAACTATTACAAATCACGAACGTTTTGCAGAACACATTGTCGAATTAATGGCTTCAGTTACCGATTGCGAAATGCGTTTCATTTCTTATGTTTTCCCGGTTTCTTCTAACAAAGACAGGGTATTACATAATTTTAATCTCTTTAATTTAAATTATCTACCTCATGAAGAAAGGGTAGATATAGATGAAAATGAAATAAAAGGTCCTAACCGAACTCTGATTTTAGATCTACCACAGGAAAAGTTAAACCTGATAGTTAATTATCTGCAAGGACAAAGACAATTTAAACTTACTAAGAAATTTTATACTGTTGACCAGATTGTTATAGACATTCATAGCAGGTTTAAAACCAGAGAATATGAAATGGAACATTATTATGATTTTGATACTGGAAAGGAAAATGGCAAACTGCCTGGAACGAATGATATCGAGAAGGTAATCAGACAAGCCATGAAAAATGCTGGCTTTAATAACGAAAAGCTTTCTGAACATAACAGGAAACAAATAGAGATATTTTTTAATCAGTTTTTGCCTCAGAGCAAGAAAAGAGTTGTTAGAACAAATATTGAGGGGGATTTGCAGTGTATTAAAACTGAATCAATGGACAATTCCAGTAAGAGGTCTGGTGAATTGGACCGTTATACCAGTATTTTTATTTCAGAAGATTATAAAGATGAATTAGATGACGATAATCTATTTGTTTTGAGATATTTAGTTGAGCAAAATAAGGAAATAAGCCAGAAGCAGACTTCAATTGACTTCTTTCTACCCAAAGATAAGTATGACTATATAAGACAATTGATTTCAACAAAACCTATTTTTATTGTAAATACTTCACTATTCAAGACACCACAAAATTTAGTTATTTTATCTCATGAACCTGAAAAAGAATTCCTTTTCAAAATAATTGAAAACATTAAATATATTAACTCATTTATTAAATCAAGAGATATGGGATTTTACAGTATTGATTATGAATATTTTAAAAAAGGAAAAGACCGGACAAGAAGAAGCTTTAACCCAGACTTCTTTATTAAAATAAATATTCAGCAATACATGGATAGATTGCTTGGCCAAATAACAGAACAAAATTTAGAAGCATTAAAAGATTTGCAGAACCACGGTATAAAAACTCTTATTAAAGTAGTAGAAATTAAAAGTGATGAAGACCAGGAAGAAGTAACTAGGGCCAAAGAAAAATGGGCTAAAGAACATTTTGCAAGATTAAACGAAAGACTCAGAACAACCAACCCCATTGATTTAGAACCTGATTTTGGGGAAGATATTTACAGTTATTACACTTTTGATCTACTTCACCCCAGCGACTACGACTTATGGTTTAGCAACTTAAGGAAAGGCGTATTTAAATAGAAAAATGGTAAAGACATTATGAATGATTTTTTTGATTGAGGTAATCCAATGTCAGACAAAGAAAATGGTAAGAAAATGAAAGAAGAAAATGACTTAGAATTGTTTAGTAGAGAATATAATAATATTACTGGATTATCGCTTAATGGAGTTAGTGCAACTGAGCGCCCTGATTTTATCGTATATCGCAGTGATGGTATGAAATTAGGTATTGAGCTTACTAAAGTAATGCGTGATCCAGAATCTGCTTTTTGGGCTCGCGTTTTAAATGGAGAGGAACAAGCTGATTCTTTAGATAGTATATGGAAATTGCAAGAATTAATTTACAATAAAGATAAAAAACGTTCTGAAGATAATTGGCAGTTACCTAATCGAACAATGTTGTTGCTTCAGTTAATGGATTCCTCAATAGAACAACTATCATCAGTTCTTGATGATGGAATAATTAAAGAAATAAACAAAACTGGATTTTTAGAAATATGGATAGGTGATTATTCTATTTTAGAGGCTTACGGAACAATTCAATTGTATTGTATTAAACCCAAAAAATGGCAAGACCTTTATAACCACATTAACAACGAAAAAAAGCCCTATGGTTAATTTATTTTAAATTTTGGGAGAGAATTAATGTATATATCTAAAATTCAGATAAGTAATTTTAGGGGATTTAAGAACTCTGTTGTTATTGATTTTCATGAAGGAATAAATGTAATTATAGGAGCTAATAACTGCGGAAAATCTAACCTACTAAAAGCCCTATCTCTAATTTTTAGTGATAAAAATAAGAGATTAACTGCAGATGATTTTAATAAACAAATAACAATTCAAGAATTGAAAAAAAGACCTCCAAAAGTTCAAATATCAGCTTTTATTAAAGAATCAAATTTTGAGGAATTATATTCAGATGATTTAGTAACTGTCTCAACTGCACTTATAAAATTAGAGAAACCATATGAAGCTAGATTGACTTATGAGTTTTATTTACCTGAGAATGAACTCAAAGAATATATGGAAAGGGTGAGCCAAATTCAGGCAAATGATTTAGAATATTATTGGAGAATTATGAAAGACTATTTTATTAGAAAATATACTTACAAAATATTTGCAGGGAATCCAGAAAATAAGACTATAGTAGATTATGATGTATTAAATAAATTTGATTTTCAATTTTTAGATGCAATTCGTGATGTAGAACGTGATATGTTTACTGGCAAAAATATACTTTTAAAAGAAGTATTAGATTTTTTTATAGATTATGATATTAAGAATGATAATTCGAAGAAAAAAGAAGAGAAAATTGAAGCTATAAACGAAAAAAAAGAAAAATTTAGGAAAGATGCTAAAAATCTTATTGATAATCTACAAGGAAGAATGCAGTTTGGTAAAGAAGAGATACTAAAATATGCGAAAGAAACTGGTGCTAGTATAGGAAATGTTACTCCAAATATTGAAGGAGAAATTAACGATAATGAGTTATTATCAGCTTTAAAATTAATTGTGGAGTATGAAACTGGAATCAAGCTACCTGCTACCCATAATGGATTAGGGTATAACAATCTAATTTATATCTCTTTATTGTTATCGAAAATGCAAAAGGATGCCTCCGGAGAATATTTAGGTAGCAATGCAAAGATATTTCCTATTATGGCAATAGAAGAGCCAGAAGCTCACCTTCATCCCTCAATGCAATATAAATTTTTAAAGTTCTTAAAGGATAATCAAAAAAAAGAAGTTAGACAAATATTTGTCACAACTCATTCCCCAAATATAACTGCAGCAGTCGATTTAGATGACATTATTGTATTCTGTATAAATAAAAAAAATGAGTTTATTGCAGGTTACCCAGGAAAGGTATTTGATAATAGTCTAGAAGATCAAAAATCTAAAGCTTATGTTTCAAGATTTCTAGATGTTACGAAATCAGATATGCTTTTTGCTAAAGGTATAATTTTTGTTGAAGGAATAAGTGAACAATTACTTTTACCAACATTAGCTGAAAAAGTTAAAGAAGATCTAATAGGTAATCACATTACTGTAATAAATATTGGTGGTCGGTATTTTGACCATTTTTTAAAAATGTTCGATAGTAATAAAGAATATGCTATTAATAAAAAAGTTGCTTGTATAACTGATTTGGATCCACAACGAAAAGAAAGAGTAAAAGGGAAAAAATTTTCTGAATGTTACCCATTTGAACTTTTAGTAGATGAAAAAAAATATGAATACAAATGTTGTTCTAATCAAATAGTAGAAAAATACAATGAGCAAAAAAATCACCCAAATATAAGATGTTTTAGTCAACACATAGGTTTTGGAAAAACTTTTGAGTATGAATTAATTTTGTGTAACCCTTGCAGTGAAATTTTATTAACTGAAAGCATGTCAAACTTGGAAGAAATAAAAGATTTAATGCAAGCCTATAAAAATAATGAAAAGATTGAAAATATGTTATCCTTTTTAAATATAAATAATGAAAAAAATATAAGAATAAAATATTCCATTAAAAATAACAATAATAAAGAATGGAATGATAATGAAAAAAGAAAACATATTATTGCCGCTAGATATTTGAACTCTATCGAGAAAGGTCTAAATTCATTGGAAATTACTCAAAAACTAGCCAATGATGAAATTAATATTGAAGTGCCAGATTATATTAGGGAAGCAGTAAAATGGATATGTCAGGAAACAGAATAGTTAGATTACAAAATTCCGATACTCCACTTGAAAATATCGAACATCATTTTAAAGTAATTGCTGGACCTGGTGCAGGTAAAACAAGATGGCTGTGTAACCATATTAAAAATGTTTTAAACAAATCAGAACGATTAAAGAAATCTAGAAAAATTGCTTGCATTACTTATACCAATATTGGGGTTGAAGCAATTTTAAAAAAAATTGGGGATTCTATAGATAAAGTTGAAGTAAGTACTATTCATAGTTTTTTATATAAAAATATTGTTAAACCTTACATTTTTATTTTAAAAGATGATTTTGGATTTGATCCTTCTAAAATTGATGGTCATTATGAATTGACTCCTTCTAAAGGTTTTGTCATTGAATGGCTTAAGAGGACAAAGCAATTTTATATAGATTACAAAAAAAGTTTTAATCAAATAATACAAATATTATGTGATATATATTGGAAAAATTTAGAGAATGATAATGAATTAGAGTTGGTATTTAGGCATAATTGGCAAAAGAAGATAGGGAATTACTCTATTAAAAAAAGTTCTTTGACTGAATATAAGAAAATGTTTTGGGAGAGAAGTTTGCTACACCATGACGATATTTTATATTTTAGCTTAGAGTTAATTCGAAGACATCCCGATATACTAAGAATACTTAGATGTAAATTTCCCTATTTCTTTATTGATGAATTTCAAGATACAAATCCAATCCAAACAAAAATTATAAAAATGGTTGCAGAACAAGAAACTATCGTTGGAGTAATTGGAGATAAAGCTCAATCTATATATGGATTTCAGGGAGCAGATGTAAAGCAATTTGAGGAATTTGAGCTACCCAATTTAGTAACATATAAAATTGAAAATAATTATAGAAGTACTGAAGAAATATTAAAAGTATTAAATCATATTCGTAAAGATATAACTCAACATAATCCTTTTGGCAATAGAGGTGAAGAGCCAAAAATATTTACCGGCTTAGCTATAAAAAATTACAAGAAAATAAAACAAAATCAGGATTCTAACAATATCTGCACATTAAGCTATACTAATTTAACTTCTTGTGAAATGAAAAATGAATATATTGGTCTAGGCAAAGAAGATCTTTTTATTAAACTGAAGGCATTCGATTCATCCAAAAAAAGAGGTGATAAAATTGCATCACTAATTAAAGGAGTTGAATTTGCGAGACAAAATAAATTTAAAGATGCAATAAAAGAAGTATCTAGACATTTTAAAAGTGATGATAATTATAAAGGCCAAAAGATATCCTTAATTCTTATTAAAGAAATGTTTAGTTGTTACAAAGAATATTATAACGGCAGTTTATATGATTTTTATGATTTTCTAAATAAAAAAGGGTTAATAGAATTAATGAAAATCCCTATAATAAATGTATCGCGAAAAACAATGACAAATGAATTTTATCAAAAGACTAACTACAAGGACATAGTTTTGTGCATGAAATATTATGATGATAACAGTTTACACAGAACAATTCATAAAGCAAAAGGTGATGAATTTGATAATGTATTTGTAATTTTACCAGACAAAGCTGACTGGGTATCGAATGAGGAAGAATTGTTAAGTTTTTTGTTAAACCCAGACCTTAACAAAGAGGAGCACAGAGTTTATTATGTTGCGCTTAGCAGAGCAAGAAAAAGACTATTTATTAATATTCCTAAATTATCAACGACAAATCAAGAAAAATTAAAAGAAATAGGCTTTAATATTGAAAAATATTAGTTTATTTCTTGGCATTTTTAATATCTAAAGGTTTTGTAGGAAAATAAAAATGAGTAAGAAAAATCAATGGGTCATTAAGCACGGTGACAAGTGGGCATTAAAAGGTGAAGGAAATTTCAAAGTGACAAAAATTACCAAGACTCAAAAAGAAGCAATAGCTATTGGCAAAGAAATAGTAAAAAATCAAAAATCTGAACTGATTATACAAAATTCAGAGGGAAAAATAAGAAGCAAAGATAGGTATGGCAATGACCCCAGAGACGTTTGATAATCTTTATGTATTGATGAGTTTATTTTTCATAAGTTTAATTTTTTAATTGAGGTACCTGAGTGTATAGAAAAGAGAATAAAAAAAGTAACGGATCATGGGTTTTTTGGTTAACAGGTCTTTTTGTTATTTTAGCAATTTTTGTATTTACAGTTGCAATAATACGCATTCAGGATAAAAAGAGTGACATTTCCTTTGAAGAAAATAAAGGGGTCAGGTCTCAACATTTGACATAAAACACAACATATAATTTAAGAAGAGGTCATTTTGAATAATACAGAAATAAAAATTGGAATCATTTGTCCACTTGATGATGAATACAACGCCTGTAAAGAAATACTGGGCTTGCAAAATGAATCAGAAATATCAGGACGGATTATTTCAGAAAGAAAAGAGGATAATTTAGAGGTTTATGCAGTTAAGGCGGGAGTGGGTAAAATCAATTGCAGCTCTGCTACTCAATTAGTTATTGATAAGTTTCATCCTGATTTTGTCATTGATGCTGGTGTTGCCGGCTCATTAACTAATGATGTAAATATCAATGATATTGTATGTGCCAAACATTCCTATGAATATGACCCATGTTCTGGTAAGGAATTGGGGAAAATACCTTCCAGGGATGATGAATCCTGTACAATAATAAGTGATCCTCTTTACAAAAAAACTTTTCTGGAATTTTCCAACCATATCCAAGACACAATGGCAATTAATATCAGGGGGGTCAGGTCTCAACATTTGACATAACTTTGAAAAGAAAATAAAGAGAATTATTTATATGTATAATAAGAGGTAACTATGGCAATAAAAATTTTTCATACTGCAGATTTGCACCTTGGAATGCGATTTGCAGGATATCCGGAAATTAGGAATGAACTTGTCAATTTCAGGTCTGAAAAACTTGGAAAAGCGGAATCAGATTTATGTCCTGGAATTAAAAAATTATAATACATACTTATTGAGGTAAAAATATAATGAAAGTGCTTCATACTGCAGATATACATTTAAGAGAATATGAAGATGAAAGATGGGAAGCCCTCCAAAAATTAATTGAAATAGGAAAGAGGAAAAAAGTTGAAATATTTGTTATAAGTGGAGACCTCTTTGATAAAGACACTAATGCAGAGTATTTAAGGCCAAAGACACGAAAGATATTTTCAGACAATGGATTCAAGATAGTACTAATACCAGGAAATCATGATTGTAATTCATTTAAAAGTGGTATGTTTTTCGGGGAAGATGTGATCGTTTTGAATGATTTAAATACCCCTTTTGAATTTAAAGATGTAAGAATATACGGGATCCCTTTTGAGACCATAGAAGGAGAGAATATTCTAATTCAATTACATTCTCTCGCAGATAAATTAACCCCAGATAAGAAAAATATTTTACTTTACCACGGAGAGTTGCTTGATGCTTTCTTTTCCAGAAGAGATTTTGGTGACGAAGGAGAAGAAAGATATATGCCGGCCAAACTTTCTTATTTCCAAGATTTAAATATTGATTACATACTTGCTGGTCATTTTCATTCAAAATTCAACATGTGGAAGATAGAGAATGGCGGATACTTTGTATATCCTGGTTCCCCGATTTCAATAACAAAAAGAGAGAAAGGTCAGAGAAAAGTAAATATTTTTGAAGTAGGAGAGACTCCAGAGGAGTATCTTATTGATACACCATATTTTGAAGAGGTGGTAATAGAATTTGACCCCTATAAGGATGAAGATCCTTTAGAGATTGTCAAATCAAAAATAGATAAGATTAAGCCAGAAGCTAGAATTATTTTGATAATCAAAGGATATATTAATGGAAAAAAGATAAAAATGAATGAAACTGAAGTGATTGGAAAAATAAAGGAAATCACCAGTGAAAAATGCATCGAAGAAAGTTATGAATTTAAGGATATACAAACAATTCTGGAAGATGATTTATTTAAAAAATTCATAGACAAACTTGGAGAATGTGATTATCCAGAAAAAAAGAAAAAATCATTACAGGAAATAGCGATTCAATCAATGATGGAAGCGAAATAATGAAAATAAAAGAATTTTTAATAACACATTATGGTCCTTTAAAAGAAACAGGGAAAATATTATTGGATAGATTTAATCTATTTTTTGGAAAAAACGAAGAGGGAAAATCTCTGACGATAGATGCTTTTGTAAAGTTACTATTAGGGAAAAATATGAAAAATTTCCAAAAAATAAATCGCGTAGATGAAAAACCAGAAGGTTATATTATTATTGAAGATGATAATGGCAAAGCAATCAAATTGTCAAAACAGAAAGATTTAACTAAAACAGTAGGTTTGTCAGCGTCAGAGTGTCGGAATATTTTTATTATCAGAGATAGTGATTTATCTATTACACAGGAGGGTGAATTCTATACTAATATAACTGACCGGTTGACTGGATTAAGAACCAAAGAAATAAGTTCAATAAAAAAGAAACTGCAGGAAATTGGCCGATTAACAAGAGCGGAAAGCAGTGCAGACTTTTCTGATAAGAAGGAATTCAATAATATAAAATCTAGATTAAATAGTGCTACAGAATTACTCGGGGAAATAGATAGCTTAAAAAGTAAGATCAGAGAAGAAAAATTTGACCAACTTGAAGAAGAGTCAGTTAAACATAAAGAAGAAATAGAATGGACAGAACAGGAATTAGTAAATCTTGAGAATGTAAGAAAGAGAGAAAAATACGAGAAAGGGAGAGAATATCTTGATAATCTCACAAATACTTTAAAAGAATATAATAATTTAGAAATATATAATGAAAACGATTTGCAAACATGGCGAGATTGCGTGAAAGACATTAAACATTATAGCGAAGAAAAATTTGAGCATCTTAAAGAACTACAGCAGAACGAAGCAGAATCTAAAAAAGCAAATGAGAAATTAAGAGAGACAGAAATAGATTTTAAAATCTTTGAGGATAGAAAGAAAAGATTAGATAATGAAATCAAACCAGAATTGAGAACTTATGAAAATAAAAGTGCAGACTTGATAAAAAAAGAGAAAATGGGTGGATATGTTAATTTAATAGGTATAATTTCTACAATTCTGTTTGGGATATCTTTATTAGGAGTTATTTTTAATACCAGACTTGAAGTTTTTCCGGATACATCATTCCCATTATTTTGTGTTTTGTCAGGTTTCTTTCTAATTTTAATGCTAATTTCAGGGGGTGCTAAATTTAAATTTGTAAAAGATAATGCTTGGCTGGCCAGAGAGTTTGAAAGGCTTAAATCAAATCTTTCAAAGTATGAATTAGATGCAAAAGATATTGAGGGAGTTTTATCAAATATTCAAAAGTTTGACGAAGAATTCTATAAGAAAAACAATGAATTGCAAAGTATAAGAAGGAAGAAAGATAATTTAGAAGAAAAAATTAATGGATTGCGCAATATAATAATTCCCAACATAGATAAAAAAATTATAGATTCTAAGGACAAGGTAGCTAAAATTAAAATAAAGTCGGAAGAAGAATCGCTGGAAGAATATATTAAAAAAATAAGGCTAAAACAGAAATTTGAAAGGTTAATAGAGGAGCAAAAAAGTGTTCTTAAAAGTCACTTTGGAGGAAATAATGAAATATTGGAAGAAAGTATTTTACAGTGGGGAAAAATTATTGACACTTTTGTAGAATACAAAGATAAGTCTAAAGAAATTAAGTATAGTGAGAACGCTGTCTCAAAATTAGAAGAGAAAAAACAGGAGCTTAGCCAGAAGCTCAAAGATATAAATAACAAGATGGTATCCCTTCAAAAGGAAATGGAGTCTGTGCAGCGAAAAGTAAATGAGATTCTGGAAGCAGAAGAAGATTTTTTATATTGTAAGACATCAGTAGATTTAGAAATGGTTGAAGATAAGTTGCAAAGATTTATAAACAAGAATACAACTGACAAAGATAATGTATTAGAAGCCATAAAAATATTTGAAGAAATAGAAATAGAAGAAAAGGAAAAAGTGTCTGAGCTCTTTGGAGAAGAAAGTCCTATTTCTAATTATTTTGATGAAATTACAGATGGATTTTACAAGGAAGTTACTTTTAATCAGGAGACTGGGGGGATTGAAGTTAAACGCTCGGATGGGAAGAAATTGGGAGCAGAAAAACTATCAGGTGGAGCGCATGACCAATTATATTTTTCTATCCGACTTGCTCTCGGAGAAAAACTACTTAAAGGAAATAAAGGATTTTTTGTTTTGGATGATCCATTTGTAAAGGCTGATCCTGATAGATTAGAAAGACAAATCACTACATTGAAGAATATAACAAATTATGGATGGCAAATTCTTTATTTTAGTGCTAAAGGAGAAATCTTTAATGCCTTAAAAAAAGATATTGAAAATAATATTGTTAAACAAGTAAAATTGCAAGGTTTGTCTTTAGAGTAAGACATAGGGGTCAGGTCTCAACATTTGACATAACTTTGAAAAGAAAAATAAAGAGAATTATTTATATGTATAATAAGAGGTAACTATGGCAATAAAAATTTTTCATACTGCAGATTTGCACCTTGGAATGCGATTTGCAGGCTATCCGGAAATTCAGAATGAACTTATTAATGCCAGATATGAAACGTTAGAAAAGATGGTGGCAATTGCAAACAAAGAAGAATGCGATCTATTTGTTATTGCCGGAGATTTATTTGACAGGGTTACGGTAAAAGCCAAAGAAATTTCTATGGCTGTTAAGATATTAAATGAGTTTAACGGTGAATTGGTGATTGTCTTGCCGGGGAATCACGATTATTATACCAGTGACAGTAGCTTATGGGAGAACTTTAGTCAGCTAGCCGGAGACCGAATCTTGGTTTTGAAAGAGCCGAAAATATATGATTTAAGCAATTATCACCTGGATGCAGTTGTTTTCGGCTGTCCTTGCAGTTCAAAGCATTCAGCAGAAAATATGCTTGGCTGGATTAAAAATAATTCGATAAATAGTGATTTGCTAAAAATCGGAATAGCCCATGGCAGTCTGGAGGGGGTATCTCCTGATTTCGACAAGACCTACTATCCGATGACTAACAAAGAATTAGAATCAATAGGACTTGATTTATGGCTGCTCGGCCATACCCATTTACCATGGCCGGAAAGGCCTGATGGAAAATCGAGGGTTTTTATTTCAGGCACCCCCGAACCCGACGGATTTGATTGCAAACATGAAGGCAGTGCTTACATTATCAAAATAGAATCCCCTTCAAAGAGGAAAGTGCAAAGAATTGTTACCGGAAAGTATCGGTTTTTAATTAAACAAATTTTGTTACATAATGAAGATAGCATTAAGAGAATGGAAGATGAATATTGTAAGGAAGAATATCAGAACACCATTCTGAGATTAATATTAAAGGGAAGATTGAAAAAAGAAGAGTTGACCAAAGTAAAAGAAGCTACCAAATCAATCGGAGAAAAAGTTTTATACCTCGAGGTTATTCAAGAGGAATTAAACGAAGAAATTACATCAGAATTAATTAATAGCGAATTTACACAAGATTCCTTTCCTCATCAATTACTTTTATCTCTACTTAAAGAAGAGGAAGATGTGTCTACCAAAGCACTTCAAAAAGCTTATGATATGATAAGGGAGATCAAAAATGAGAATTGACTCACTGAGATTAAAACCATTTGCTGGTATTATAGAGCGAAAATTAGATTTCTCTTCTGGACTAAATATCATTCTTGGACCTAATGAAGCAGGAAAATCTACCCTGCTTAATGCTTTAGAGGCAGTGTTATTTACCCAGGTTGATCTAACCAAATCTAAATATGAAAGGTTAATTAAAAATTATCTACCTGCAAATGGCGGAAATGTTATCAGGGTGTATCTGGACTTTCAGGTTGCTGGTAAAGCTTTCCGACTAGAAAAGGAATGGAAGGCAGCAGGTAAAGGTGGGACTTGTATTTTTAAATCTGAAGGAAGTAGTGAGTATACCGGAGATGAAAAGGTATCTGAGTTAATTAAGCAATATTTTCCAGCAGAAGAGGGGACCATTAGAAATGTATTATTAACCTGGCAATCATCTCTGGATAGAACGAGGGATATTTTTGATAGTAGTGGTAGGGATGTCCGATCTGATTTAGGGAATATATTAAGGTCCTCTATTATGGAGACTGACGGAATTTCTATTGATCAGTTAAAAGAAAGATTAGAACTGGAATACAAACAATACTTTAACCATTGGGACCCTGAAAGGGAAGAGCCTGAAAATAGAAGAGGGATCAATAATCCTTATAGCAAAGAAGTCGGGATTATTCTGAAAGCATATTATGATAAGGAAAAGAAAAAAAGAGATTATGAACTTGCCAGTCAGATAGAAGAAGAGTTAGATAGATTAAATGATGAAATAAGAACAATAGAAGAAAAGAATACAAAGATTCAAAAAGAGTTGGAGAAATATGAACCACTCAGATCTAAAATTATCACACGTCAACAGATTGAAGGTGATTTAATATTAATATCCAATCAAGTAGAAAATATAATGAAAACCAGCGATGACTGGACAATACAAGAGAATTGGGTTTCTAATAATGCCAACTGGGAAATAAAAAAATTAGAGGAAAGAATAAAAAAATTACAAGACGATAGGGATGAAGTCAGAACCTATATTAAAAATAAGGAATTACGCAAAAGGTTCGAAAAATTAAAAAATTTATCTGACAAGTTAAAAAAGGCAAATGAGCAATTGTCTCAAATTTCTCCAATAACCAGAGAAGATATTAATAGTCTGCAAGAAAAAAATCAGCAAATTAAAGAGATTGAAAAGGTTATAGCGGCTTCCAAGTTAAGATTATCTTTTAATGCGAAAATTCCTCAGGGTTTCATAACTAAAGATGCTAACGGGCAAACAGAAGACCATTCAATAGGAAAGAATCAATCTTTTGAAAAAATTTTTCAGGGTAAACTAGCCATAGAACATCAGGATTGGAGCTTAGAAGTACAGGCTGGAGAGGGAGAGATAGATACCTATATTGCCCGAAAAGAAGAGATAACAAAAGAATTTTCAGAAGAATTAGATAAGATAGGAGTAGCAAGTCTACCAGAGGCTCAATCAGAAAATAAGAAATATGAACAATATCAAAATGAAGTTAATTTTGCCCAGAAAGCATACCGTGAAGAGCTGGGTGATGATGATTACAAGAAACTGGAAAATCAGATTGAAAGTCTTGGAGAGGAAAAGCAACTCCTGTCTCTGGATACAGATGAGATAGCCACGAATATTGCTAATGCGATTCGGGACTTGAAAGAGGTTGAAAGCAAAAAAGAGCTATATGAAAACAATATTAAGCAATGGCAGGAAGAATATGGAACAAAAAAGAAATTAATGGCGAAAATTGGAGAAAAGCAATTTCAATTAGATAGAGCCCAGGAAAAATTAAAAGACCTCCCAGAATTACCTGTTGAATTTGTAGATTATAAAAGTTTTTTTGACTATCTTGATTCATTAAACGAAGAAAAGGAGCAATACCGGGAAGATATTTATAATTTGCGTGAGAAAAAGAATGAAAAAGGCCAGGAAAAACCAGATTTTTCCTCTGAAGAGTTGTTGACAATAGTTCATGAGGCAGAACAAACCTACCAGAGAGTATGTTTGGAAGGAGAAGCAATTGCACTTATCATAAGGAAGACCAACGAAATACTTGAATCTATTGGTAAAAATCCGTATAAAGATTTTCAATCACGGTTTAAAGATTATTTTTTGAATATGTGTGACAATTCTTTTACTGAGATAGAAATGGCAGATGATTATCCAAACAAATTAATAAAACCTGATGGCTCAGAATTGTCTTATGATTTGTTGTCTTTTGGTACCAAAGATACTTTTTCTCTTGCTCTACGCTTAACTATAGCTGAATATTTCCTTAAAGATAAGGAAGGATTTCTTATACTTGATGATCCCCTGGTAGATATGGATTTAGAACGTCAAAAACTAGCTGCCCAGCAAGTCAATGAATTTGCAAAAACCAAACAAGTCATATTTCTAACTTGCCATGAACATACTGCCAAGCTATTGAAGGGAAAATGTATTAAATTATAGAAAAAAGTTCAGATCAGCTAGATTTAAGTATAAAGTTTAATTTTATATTTAAAAAAATTCATACAACATAACGATTGATTATTATTTTTAATTGTTAAGAAAAATTACAAAAATTCAGTGAGGTTAATCAATTGGCTTCTAAAAAAGAAAAGGAATTTTTAAAGCGATGGTCTCCAACTAAAAGTGAAAAAAAGAGTTCTTTTATCTGACCATATGGGTAGTAAAACAGCCGAAATTATTGCCAGGGAAATTGGCCAGATCAAAGGATTTACTGGAGGAAGATTTTATATCAATGAGTTCTGTCAGATGTTTGCCCCTAGAGGTAATGGTAATAAGTTAGAATATGTATATATTGGAAAAATCGAAGATTTAAACAATTGGTTTCCTAAACCGGACGTATCAATTCAACTTTCCGGAGTTAAAATATGTTTGTACCAAACAGCACACAATTAGGAGAATTTGATCTTAACAAAGCCAAGCAATTTGTTGACTATTGGGTAAAAGTGTATTCGTATGCTTCAGTAAAATGTTTTAATACAGAAAAAAATATTGATTATATCGAGGAGTTAAATATTGGTGCCAGGTTAACCGAGAATAATATCAAGAGGTTGCTACGGTGGAAAGATCCCAGGATGCTTACTGAAAAAATTCTATCAGGGCCAAATAAAGGAAAAGAAAATATTAAAGTCTTAAAGGTTTTAAAAAGGCGAGACCTTATTAATAAATTCCGAGAAGGTAATATTGAAGTAGAAGAGTTTAGGACAGTAACAGAAGAAATATTTCCCAATGGCTTTGTATGGCAAATATTTCTTTTTCATATTGCCCGGCCATTTGAGTTTCCCATTGCAGATAGAAATGTATTTCAATCATTTTCCGTTCAAACAAAGACAATAATTCCAAGAGATTGGGAAGGGTATAAAAATTATATTACTTACTTTTTTCGAATTGCTATAGCGGCAAATATAATTACCGAAAAGCCCAGGGGAGATGAATTAAACCTTAAAGAAATACTTAGAGAGTTAAAAAGAGTTGACAATGCACTATTTATCTTTGGTCAGTTTTTGAATTCTTATGGGAGAACAAGCCGTATCCAAGGTAATTAAATATATTGTAACTTTATTTAACACATTTTTGGATACTATACTAGATAAGACATGAGACATGATACAAGGTTCTGAAATTGTTATAAAAATAGAGGATTTTCTTAGGAGGAATTTATATGGCTACAAGAATAAAGACATGGGAAATTGTTGATGATGAATTAAAAGAGACAGTAGAATCAATGCCGGAGGTGGCCAGGAAAGAAAAAGAGCATTTAGAAAAATGGATTAAAACAAATCCAAAAATATTGGGTGAAGATATATTACTTATAGGTGAACAAGTCTATACTAAATCAGGTCCATTAGATTTTTTAGGAATTGATAATTCTGGAAATGCTGTAATTGTAGAATTAAAAAGAGATCGATTGCCAAGAGAAGTGCTTACACAAGCGATAGATTACGCTTCAGATGTAGCCACCTGGGGTATTGATAGGCTTAATGAGGTTTGTTTGGAATATAGTGAACAGTCACTTGAGGATTATATTTCAGAAAAGTTTGAAGGAGTTGAGTTGGAAGACCTTGTTATTAATAAAGCCCAAAGACTTTTACTAGTTGGATTTTCAATTGAAGAACCTCTCAGCCGCATGATAGAGTGGTTGTCTTCAAATTATGACCTGGGTGTAAATGCTATTTTTTAAATTATATAAAGACTTCATCTGGTGATGAATTATTGTCGAAAACAGTCATAATACCTGAAGAAGTTGAAAAAGCAAAATCAGATAAGAAAAAATTCAAGATTTTGATGTCTGATGAACCCGGAAACTATTCCGATGAGGAATTAAAAGACTTGCTGATAAAATATTTTTCTAAAGAACTATATTCAGTAAGAAGAATAAAGAATGTTGTTCTACCTTATTTGTTGAAAAATAAAATTGCAACCAGAGAGGAACTCAAAAAAGAATTTGTGAGAACAGAGGCAGCAGATGATAAAAGCCAAGCAGGATATTTCTTGTCATTAATTTCGAATCAATTAGGGCAACAGAAAAAAGATTATTTGAGACAAATAATTAGCTATGAGTACCCCAATTATTCTTGGGAAAAGGATAATTTTAGATTAAAAGATGAATATCGAGAAATGGTTGAAAATATCTTAAAAGAATTAGAAGAAAAAGAAAAAAATCTCGAGAATGAAAAATCATCTTAAAATGATTTGCCAACTTAGAGCATGTTATGTAAGTGATTTTCTGACGATAATAAAAATATTAAAAGTGATTACATTAATTTTGAGTAGCAAGCCTAGCAAAAGTAAATTAGTAAAAAGGAATAAAATAAATCATTATGAAATTTTATTTATTTTCAAATAATCAATCTCCTTTCTTTTGATTTGAGATGCGATAGGATTCTCCTTTTAGGTTAAAAATCCTGGCATGATGTAAGAGCCGGTCCAAAAGGGCGGTAGTCAGTACCGCATCTCCCATCATCTCCGCCCAGGATTCAAAACTCTTATTGGAGGTAATAATCACCGATACCCGTTCATACAGATCGCTGATTAAGTTAAAGAAGAGATTGGCCTCTCTTTTTTCGATAGGGGTATAGCCGATCTCATCAATGATCACCAGATTGGATTTGAGAATTCTCCTCAGGCGGTACTGAGAGCTTCTCTGGATTTCCGCTGTCTTTAACAATTTGATCAGGTTGGTGATCCTTTCAAAACAGACCCGATAGCCCTTTTCAATCACTGCTACCCCTAAGGCGATGGCCAGATGGGTTTTGCCGATGCCCGGAGGGCCAAAAAAAAGCAGATTCTCCCGGTTGTCAACCCAGCGGCAGTCTAGGAGATTACTGGTCTGTGATTTGCCGATACCCTGGACTTTGCCGAATTCAAAATCTTCCATCTTTTTAATAACCGGCAGATGGGCACCGGTTAAGTTCCGCTCCATACGTCTTTGAATCCGGTAGTCGATTTCAGCCGATAGGAGGGTATTGAAAAAGCCCAGATAAGAGGTCTTCTGCATTTCTGCATCAGTGAGAATTTCATCCAATCTCAAGGCCATACCCTTTAGTTTTAGGCTATCTAAGAAATGGATGGTTTGTCCTAGTGCCTTCATCTGGCCACCTCCTTCTGCAATATCTGTTGGTAGGCTGTTAGCTTTCTCTGGTGTACCTTGACCGGTATAGGTTGAACTTTGGAATATGGTAGATCTGGCAAAATCGTCTTTGGTTTTTCCGGTAGATTGAGCAGATAGTCATAGGTATCCTTCAGGTTGGCAAAACTTAAGGTCTCATTTTCCAGGCAAAAGCCCAAGGCCTCTTGGAGTATCTCGAGCTTGATGTCTTGCTGGAGAAAGTAGCGTTTGGCCTCCAGGCATTGATCCCGGCAATAACGGGAGAATCTCTGGAAATTCTTTTGACAGAACACCTGCCAGGATTCTTCAGAAAACATCTTCCAGGTAGAGGTTTTTAATTCCCCGATGTTCTTTTCTCTTTCCCTGGTAAATTCCCTGTTGGGGATGGTCTTGCCGGGGATCAGACAAAGCGGGTAGTTGACAATCTCTTTCCCGGTGTAAGAGTCAAAGACAAAGAGCTGCTCCTTGCTCTGATAGATCTCCACCGTCTTTTTCTGGTAGGAAACCGGTAGCTGATAGTTACAAGCCTGGACGGATATACAGGCTTTTTCGTTGACATTTCTCTCTTCTCTTTTTGAGAGGGAAGATTTTCCAAAAAGGGAGGGGCAGACCGGTCTTAATTTTTTTCTTTCGTGTTCAATGAGCAGGGCCGGTATCTTCTGCGTAGCCTGGGATATCTTGCCATTGGCCCTCCTTTTGAGCCATCTGAAGGCCCCTTCATTGGCCTCTTCGACCTGGTGGAAATCTCTGATACTCAGGAAATTACGCTTGACATACTTGATCAAGTTTTCCACCTTTCCTTTACTTTCAGGATCTGCCTTCCGGCAGACATACATCCTGATATCCTGTTCTTGGATAAAATATCGGAAATCAGCGGTGTAGATGATATCCCCGGCGTTTTCACTGACGACCAACAGGCGGTCCTGGTCGATGACCATCTCCCGGGGCACTCCTCCGAAATAGTCAAAACAAGAAAGCAGGTGACAAATGACCTCTTTAGTATTAAAGGGGTGGTCCTGGAAAGTGATGTAGCGGTAGCGGCTGGCCGAAAGCAGGGCAGCGAAGATGAAAAGCTTAAGACCACCTGGCATACGGTACTGGCCAAAATCAAGCTGCATCTGTCTGCCGAAGGGCAATTCCGGAACCTTGCTATAGATCCTGATGGATTCATTTAACTTAAGCTTATCGGTCCGGATAAGATAACGGATGTAATTACGCAGGGTCTGTTCATTCCCCGGGAGACTACCGTATCTCTCTTCCAGGTAATCATACACCGCAGACATATTAAGCTTTTTAAATTCATTCTTTTCATACACCTGTAGGATATCTTTCTCGTGCTCTTGTAAGGCCTTATCCCGAAACATCTGCTTTTGCTGATATACCCTAAATTCTCTCTCATCCATGAGATAATACTTGGCTGCCGTTTGGGGGTCTATCCCCAGTCTTGAGGCAATTTCATTCCTACAATATCCTTGTCTTTTAAAAGCTTGTATTTTTTGGTACATTTTTTTCTTTTTCATTTCCTCTCTCCTGTATAAGTTTTCTAAAACTATACAGGAGTTTCTCTAAAATGGGAATTCTATTTACCATCCTTATAGGAATTTTGTTTACCATTACCATAGGAATTTTGTTTACCATAGTACTGGGATTTTAGTTTACCATTTCCAAAAGATTAAAGAGCATAAAAGGAATTTGCTGGACATCAATCGGACGATAATGAATTGTCCTTGCTAAGATTGGATTAGAAGTATATAATAATAGAAAATTACAAAACTACGGCATTATGATTTATTGCCGTAGTTTTGTTAAATTAAGGTAATAAAATTGAAAGAAAAAACAAGAGAGGCAATAAAAGAAATTTTTTATATCAATAATGGATATATTAGAACAAAAGAGCTGAGTTCTAAAGGTATCAATAGAAAATATTTGAGAGATTTAATTGATGAAGGAGCAATTGAAAGGATTAAACAAGGGCTTTATAGATGGAAAGATGAAAAGTTTGATGTTGAAGAAGATTTGGTTAATGTATCAAAAATTGTACAACATGGTGTTTTTTGTCTAGCATCGGCTTTGTCTTTTTATAAATTAATAAGTTATACTCCCGGCGAATATATGGTAGCAGTTAAGAGAAATTACAATATAAAGTTGCCTGAATATCCTCCTGTAAAGCTGTATTATTTTTTAGAGAAATATTATATTGATGGAATTGAAGAGGTAGATATATATGGGAATATAATTAAAATTTATAACATCGAAAAAACGATATGTGATTGTCTTAGATATAAAGGAAAAATCAGTAAAGACATTATTATTGAAAGTATAAAAGAATATACAAAAAGAAGAGAGAAAAACATTTCTAAGCTAATGGATTATGCTAATAAAGCAAACGTTAAAGATGATATTCAAAAGTACTTAGAGGTACTTCTATGAGGGATGATATTAAAAATATAGATATTTCGGTCAAGGCAAGGCTTAAAAATATAGCAAGAAATCAGGGTAAAACATTTAATCTAATTTTGCAATTATATATGCAGGAAAGGTTATTGTATCGTTTGAGTATTTCCAGGTATAATAAAAATTTTATTTTAAAGGGTGGATTATTATTGTTTTCAATGTCTGGTTTCAAAGGTAGACCAACTAGGGATATAGATTTTTTAGCTTTGGAAATATCCAATGATATGGAAAATATAAAAAGGGTATTTAAGAAAATATGCAGTATTGAATTCGAAGACGGTATTAAATTTGATTCTAATAATATTTCAGTTGAATTGATAATGAAGAGAGCAGATTATAGAGGAATACGGTTAAGAATAATCGGCTATTTAGGTAAGGCCAAAGAAATGCTTTGGGTAGATGTTGGTTTTAATGATGTGGCTCTTCCAGGGATAATTAAAGCTAATTATCCTGTACTTTTAGAAATGGATTACCCCAGAGTCAATATTTATTCTTTGGAATTCGTGGTAGCAGAAAAATTTGAAGCTATAATTTCTTTAGGAGAACTAAACAGCAGGATGAAAGATTTTTATGATATCTATATTTTACTTTCGGCGAAGAAATTAAATAAAGATCTTTTGAAGGAAGCCATAGAAAGTACTTTTAAACAAAGAGGGACAGATATTAAAAAAGTAAATCAAGTTTTTAACAATGAATTCATCATTAATAATAATAGGATTAATCAATGGAAGTTATTTTTAAAAAAGATAGGTCACCAAAATATTGAATTTGAATATATAATGAACACTATTGAAAAAATTATGTTACCTATTTGTAAGAATATTATAAGACAATAAAATTGTTAAAAAAGTAACAAATGAAATCCATTATTGCTTCACTCTTAAATCGGGCAGACTAAGTAAATAAAGGGGTCAGGTCTCAACATTTGACATAAAGCACAACATAAAATCTAAGAAGAGGTCATTTTGTATAATTCAAAAATCAAAATTGGAATCATTTGTCCACTTGATGATGAATACAATGCCTGCAAAGAAATACTGGACTTGAAGGATGAATCTGAATTATCCTGAAAGAAGAAAAGGGGGTAGGCTTAACAATTTTATAAAATAAAAAAAGACATGGAAGGTCATATCTTGAATTACCAATTTTTTTGCTCATTAAAATTGTTTCAATTTAAAAACAAAATAAATTACTATTAGTTAGGGGGTAAGGTGAAAATAAATGTCAAAGATATAATTAGAAGTATTTCTATATTTTTTGTTATTGTTGTTTTTGCCACGTGCGGGAATGCACAAATGTCATTTGAAATAGATAGAGATATATTCTTACCAGACCTCAGTATTAAAATATCAGATAGTATAATGTTCCCAGATATAAGGGTGAAAATTGGGGAAAGAGTAAACTTTGAAGATTTTACAGTTGGTGTTACCTCAAACAAAAATCAAGCAGATTTTATTATTACAAATTCAACTATTTCTGATTTTTCTATTAAAGCTTCAGAAGATGTATTAAGACAATGGGGTCAGGTCTCAACATTTGACATATAGAAAAGAAGATTTAAAAAGGGGTAATCAATTTGAATGAAAAAGAATCGATGAAAAGAGTTAGATATAATTAAATAATATAAAATTTATTTATTACATTAAAAGGAGTTCAATTATGATACCAGATTTTCAAAGTATTATGCTTCCTTTACTTAAAATTGCAGGTGATAAGAAGGAACATACCTTGCAAGGAATAAGGGATTCCCTGGCTGATCATTTTCAATTGACCGATGAAGAAAAGTCAAAGCTTTTAACTAAGACCAGACACCCTGTATTTGGTAATAGGGTTGGATGGGCTAGGACTTATTTAAAAAAAGCCGGGCTTTTAGAATATACCTCAAAAGGAAGTTTTAGGATTACTGACAGAGGGATAAAAGTATTACAAGAGAACCCCGCAAAAATCAATATAAAGTATTTAAAAAAATTTCCAGAATTTCATGATTTTTTGAAACCTAATAAGAAAGAAACTAAGTCTATAGATAAAGATATCGAGAAAATACTTGAAGAAAAAACACCTGAAGATCTGATAGACATTGGTTATGAGAAAATTCAGGAAAAGCTTTTATCTGATTTATTGGACCAAGTCAAACAATGTTCACCAGGTTTTTTTGAAAAATTAGTTGTTGAATTAATTGTGTCTATGGGATATGGAGGTTCCTTCGAAGATGCTGGACAAGCAGTTGGTAAAAGTGGAGATGAAGGCATTGATGGAATTATCAAAGAGGACAAGCTTGGGTTGGATGTAATTTATTTACAAGCAAAAAAATGGAATAATCCGATAGGTAGTCCGGAAATACAAAAATTTGCCGGGGCTTTATTAGGTAAGAAAGCCAAGAAGGGTATTTTTATTACAACATCAAAATTTTCTGAAGGTGCAATTAATTATGCAACAAATGTAGAAAACAAAATAATTCTAATTGATGGCAAACAACTAACCAGATATATGATAGATAATAATATTGGTGTATCTGAGGTAACTTCCTATAGTATTAAAAAACTTGATTTGGATTATTTTATTGAGGAATAATTGATGACCAATACAATCATTTTAATTTCATGTGTTAGTAAAAAATTAGACCATGAAGCCAAAGCAAAGGATTTATACGTCAGTACACTTTTCAAATATTCTCTAGCATATGCAAGGAAATTGAATCCAGATTACATTTATATCTTATCTGCCAAACATGGACTAGTTGATTTAAATGAATATATTGAACCCTATAATGAAACTTTGAATGAAAAGAAAGTTCATGAAGTAAAAGAGTGGTCTAAGAAAGTTGTGAATCAGATGAATGAAAAGCATGATTTGGATAAAGACAAATTTATATTTCTTGCAGGAAGTAAATACAGAAAATATATTTTGCCATATTTAAAAAATTATGATATTCCATTAGAAGGTTTGGGTATTGGCAAACAATTAGCTTTTTTAAAGAATGAGATAAATAAGGGGTAATATAAATGCCTTCAACTTTTTCCTGGGTTGATTTTTCAGATGAAGAACGTGAAAAAATGGAGCAAATAATCCATCAGTTGAGACAACAAGGCACCTTAGATGAATTAGGGATTGGTTCAGTAAGAGATTCTATTTCCGATATTTTATTCCCAGGGACTACAACCATCCAGACTAGGGCGAAATATATGCTATTTGTTCCATGGATTTTAATAAAAATGGAAGATAAAAAAGTTCCTTCAGAAAAAATTGCCTATAGAGTAAAACAAGAAGAAGTTAAATTATGCAATTCTTTGTTAGATATGGAATTTAAAGATGGTGTTATTGGAGCATTAGCTCGAGAGGGACTTAAAAGATTCCCCAGTTCAATATATTGGGCAGGGTTGAAAGTATGGGGAATTCGTAAGTTCAGAGGCTCGTTAAATGATTATTACCAAAGCCTGGATAGATATTATATTATGAAGAGAAACAGAATTTATGAGAATGATCCTGAATCCGAATATAGTACTTTTATTGAAAATTGGGATAAGGGTATTCCTGAAATACCAGCTCAACTCCCCGGTAACGAAGGCTTAAATTTAACAAAGGGCGAAGCTCAATATTTGTTGGAAAAATTATTAATTAATTGTCCCAATAGTCTGTTAACAAACATAATATATTTGCAAAGACTTGTGGGAAATCAATTTATTTGGGAAAACAGGTTTGTTGATTCTTTGAGTTATAACTTGAAAAATCAAATAAACCACGCTCAAAATTTCTCAGAAATTATTCTTGGAGCAACATTAATTTATAATTATATGTTATCACAGCAAAAAGGGAATCAAGATTTAGTAAGTTCTTGTGAGAAAATGTTAGCTGAATGGCAAATTAAACTAACTAGTAGAGAAAACATATTTTTAAATTGGAATTTAAATGATTTTTGGGAAATGATTCATTCTGAACCTAGCACTCATGTTCCAATCAGAACAAAAAGATTTATTAATAGATGGATTGAAATTGTTTTAGCGAACATTGAAGATGTATTGAAGAATAAAAAAGAAATGATTAATTTGATTTATGAGAGAGAAAAAGAAGTAAAAGGTCGTAGGGCACGTTTGAGTAATAGGGAATATTTAAATAATTGGGGTGGGATGGGTGGTAATCCACAACTTGATTACCGATGGCATGTTGTAAAGAATATAATTAATGATATTGTAAGGGGGCTCAAAAGAAAGTATGCTTGAACCAGGTGAAAGAACTTTATACACTGATGCATTAAAACCTCCAATGGGTTATCAATTATCTCATGGAATTGGTACTACTTATAGTTTAGAATTAGAAACCCTTCTAAGCGTCCCTTTGGCTTTTTCTTTATATGAATGTAGCAATCAGAGAGAAATTTTAAATAATTCTATCTTAGCCCTTGATGCTATTCGAAGAAATGCCAATAAATTAGTTATTTTTTGTCAACATGGAGAGATTAAGTTATCTTCTACTGATTCTCTTTTATGTAGTTACTTAGAAAATATGATAATTGAAGTTAATCCTTCCACTGGGGGCGTTTTCCATCCTAAACTATGGCTACTTAGGTTTATAAACAAAGAGAGCGATGTATTTTACAAATTTATTTGTCTTTCAAGAAATATAACCTTTGATCGTTCATGGGATACGATATTAGTTTTAGATGGGAAACTGATGGATACTTACTTTCCCGGAAATGAAAAATTAATTCAATTTTTAAATTTTTTGCCTACACTTTCAGTAAATAAGATAAGTCAGGATAGATTGAAAATTATCAAGCAGATTAAAGATGAATTGGGGAAAGTTAGATTTATTCCACCAGAAAATTTTGATGATGAATTCAGTTTCCATTTTTTAGGAATGGATAGCAATAAGTCATTCCCAATTGAAGATAAATATAATCGTTTATTAATCATTTCACCTTTTTTAGATGAGAGATTATTGGAGCGCTTTGACAAGGTAAGAGAAAAATATTTAATATCATCCCAAAATAGCTTGGATGAAATGTGTGAAAGTACTATCAAAAAATACAAAAAAATATGGGTTTTAGATGAACTAGCTGAGGACCAATCAGAGGATGATAGGAGAAGGTTGTCTGGGTTGCATGCCAAATTATATATCGGAGAAAATGGCAAAAATGTGACATTATGGAATGGTTCTTCAAATGCAACTTATGCCGGGTTTTCTTCTAAAAATGTTGAGGCATTAGTTGAGTTAAGAGGAGAAAGAAGAGATGTTGGAATAAACAAATTACTTGATGAGAAGTCAGAGAATTCAATCATACATCTTTTAAAAGAATATGGCAAAACAGAGCTTACTGATGAAGAAAAAGAAAAAGATAATTTAGAAAAAGCTTTAGAGAAAAAACTCGAGGATTATAAGGAATTTTTGTTGAAAAAAGGATTAAAGATGAAGATTGAATCGGAGTCTGATGATTTATACAAGATGATAATTTATCCTAAACAAGAGCAATTAAAATATTCAGAGGAAGAGATTGACGGTTTTTGTTACCCAATTACTTTACTAAAACAGAAACAGGTCAATCAATTGCCAATCCCTTTAGGCTGGGAGCATAACATAGTATTTGAGAAGATTCCCTTGCTTTATTTAACAAGTCTAGTTGCCTTTGAGTTTACTATAAAAAATGAAGGATTAGAGCGAAAGGCTGGATTTGTCTTGAATTTACCGGTTGAAGGAATGCCAGAGAGAAGAAATGATAAAATTATCCGTGCAATTTTAGCCAACCCAAATGGTTTTATTCAATATTTAAGAATTTTGCTTGCCGAAAATCAAAATATGTTTTTTTATGCTAAGGCAATGATGCATAATCCCATTTGGGACTATAAAGACTTGCATAGTTCCATACCTGTACCAGTAGCAGAAGAATTATTGAAAGCGTTGAGTCGTGAACCGGACAAGATAAAAAATATCAATGATTTGATTAATGAGTTATCTAAAGGCAATGATGTTGAAGAAGACATTATTCCTAGAGAATTCAAAGAGATATGGAAAAATATTTGGAGGACTTATAAGAGTAAATATGGAAAAAGTAAATGAAGAACTATTTCCGAATGTTTCTAATATAATGGCTCAGTTAAAAGATTTTCAACGTAAGACAGTTAGATATGCCTTTAAACAGATGTTCGAAATTAAAAATCCTACCAGACGTTTTTTAATAGCTGACGAGGTAGGGTTGGGAAAAACATTGGTTGCAAGGGGGCTTATCGCAAAAGCAATAGATCATTTTAAAAATGATATTAAAAATGGAATTAGAAGATATGACATTATTTATATTTGTTCTAATACAGAAATAGCAAAGCAGAATATCAATCGATTGAATGTTATTGGCGGGGTTGAAAAAAAAGAAATTACCTTTACCTCCCGCATTACATTGTTGCCGGTTGAATTGCAGGAATTAAAGAAAAATCGTATTAATTTTGTTTCATTTACACCTGGAACCTCATTTAATTTAAGGTCGAGAGAGGGTACTTATAAAGAAAGAGCATTGATCTATCATATATTAAAGGAAAAATGGAATTTAGATTACCGACCAAAATATGTGAAATTTTTTCAATGTCATGCGAAGTTTGAGTATTGGGAAAAATATCTAAAAAATTTTAGAAAAAAATATGAAATAGATGAATTTTTGACTGGAGAATTTCTGGGAAATTTGGAAAGCAAAATTAACAAAGAAAATAAAAATAATGAAGAAAATATTTTTAATCGTTTTCTTAAAATAGCTGATAAATTTAATTATTTGTATAAAGGGAAGAAAGTATCCAGTGATATTTCAAGGGAGAGGAATAAAATTGTTGGTGAATTAAGATTACTATTAGCTAAGACCTGTATATCTTCTCTAGATCCCAATTTTATCATATTAGATGAATTTCAAAGATTTAAAAATCTTCTAGATGGGGAAGATGAAATGTGTCGGATAGCCCGCGAGATGTTTGATTTTAAAGATGCCAAATTGCTGCTTCTTTCAGCTACGCCTTACAAGATGTACACTATGTATCAAGATGATGAAATTCATTATGACGATTTTATCCGAACAGCAAAATTTTTACTTAGCAATAAAGATGATTGGGAAAATTCACGTAAGGATATTTCTTCTCTGGAGAAATTGTTGGAAAGGTATAAATTTTTATTATATCAATTAAATAAAAACAACCTAGATGAAATCTCTAAATGCAAAAAAAAGATTGAGAAAATATTATTGCGAGTAATGTGTCGAACAGAGAAAAATTCGGGAATATTAAAACAAGATAGTATGATTAGGGAATCTGAAGAAGATATTGAAATTGATAAAAATGAAATTATAGACTTTATCCAAATCGATAAAATTGCACAGCTTGTAAAACACAGAAATTGCATTGAATATTGGAAATCATCACCCTATTTATTGAATTTTATGGATGATTATAAACTAAAGAAAGATTGCTTAAAAGAGATTGATAATGGCACTTCAAAAATAATAGAGGCATTGTTAAATTCGAAGAAGAGCTTGCTTTCCTGGAGAACAATCAGGAAGTATAGGAGAATATCCCCTAAAAACCATAAGATGAAATCATTACTTAATAATACTATGAATAATGAAGAATGGAAGCTTCTTTGGATTCCTCCCTCACTTCCTTACTATAAAAGCAATACATTTTTTGATGGATTAAAGAATTATACGAAAAATTTAATATTTTCTTCTTGGAAACTTGTACCCAGGTCAATAACTAGCTTGTGTAGTTATGAAGCAGAAAGGTATGCAAAAATATTTAATGAAGAAGAATATAATTATGAGGGAGAGAAAAGAAGACAAATAAAAGAATTGGTTTTTGCAATGAGAGAGGAAAAACCTGCTTCTATGAATCTAATGACCCTCTTTTATCCTTGTATCACTTTAGCTAAGAAGATTAACCCGTTAAAGATTGCGCAAAAATATATAAAGGATTATGGCAATATTCCTGATATAGAAGAAATTGAAAAAGATATTAAGGAAAAAATCCAGCAAATTTTAGAACAAACCGCGTTAAGTAAAAAATTAGATACAAAAGGGTCTATTGATCAAAGGTGGTATTGGGCTTCTCTTGTCTTTTTGGATCGCGTTTTTTATAAAGATAAAATTGAAGAATGGTTTTCTCTAGGGAAAGACCATCAATTTAATTTTGAAAATTTGGGAAGAAAATCTGGTGAAAAAAAAGAGAATCTTTCAAAAAATAATGAAGAAACTGAAGAAATAGATATAAGCCACTTTGCAGAGCATATAAAAAGTTTAAAAGAATTATTTCGTCTTGAACCCCAGCAAATAGTAAAAGAATTAGGCTATCCACCAGATGATTTATTGTCTGTTTTAGCAAAAATTGCATTAGCATCTCCAGCGGTTGTAAGTTTAAGGGCATTGTATGATTACAGTAATGGATTTTCTTCTTTACTGCTGTATAATGCAAGTTCAATATCTTATGGCTTTAGAAGTTTATATGTTTTGCCGGAAACTATATCAGTGATAAAAAAATTATTTCCAGATGGACCTTATTGGAAAAAAATATTAGATTACAATGGCATTGGTAACATACAGTCCTTATTAGACGAATATATGTATATATTATATGAGTCACTAGGATTAATGAATTTGTATAATAGAGATAAAGTGGTATGTGAGTTGGGTGCACATATTGAGAAAGTTGTTTCAATTAGAACATCTAATTTATTTTTTGATGAAATAAAAATAAAAAACGACAAAATAGAAAAGGTTCAAAAGAGAGGTATGCGATGTCGGTTTGCCATGAGATTTGGAAAAGAGGTGAATCAATTAAGCCAGGAAGTGAGCACTGTTACAGATGTAAGGAATGCCTTTAATTCTCCATTTAGACCATTTATTCTAGCTTCTACCTCGATAGGACAGGAAGGACTAGATTTTCATCAATACTGTCATTCTATTTATCATTGGAATTTACCACCAAATCCAGTTGATTTGGAACAAAGAGAAGGCCGAATATTTAGATATAAAGGGCATGTCATAAGAAAAAATATTGCAGAATATTATGGATTAGAAATGTTAAGCAAAGCTTTTAGTGGAAAATTATGGGATAACTTATTTAAAATAGCCTGGAGAAAAAGAGAAAAAGGTACAAATGATTTAGTCCCATTTTGGATATTCAATCACGGTGCCGCTAAAATCCAGCGTCATATTCCAGCCATGCCAATGAGTAAGGAACAAGAACAAAAGCAAGCTTTATCCAAGAGTTCAGCTGTATATCGAATGGTTTTTGGGCAGCCCCGGCAGGAGGATTTAGTAAACTTTATTAATAGTCAGATTGGAATAAAAAATGATGGTTTAACCATAGATGAATTAATTAATTATAGAATTGATTTAACCCCACAATAATTATCAAGGAATTGAAGGGGTTAACTATTCATATTTAACATATAAATAAAATAACATTAAATGCACAGATCTATGCTAGAAAAATAAATATAATTCTCAAATTTTATGCTGAAAAAGAAAAAGTAGGAGTAAAACAAGGAAGTTTGGATTTTGCAATTTAAACTTAACTTGTGATTTTGAAGAATTCAAAACCCGAATGGATAATTCTGTTGTAAAGATAAAAAAATAATGTTATAGGAGGTTTTATGAGTATTTTTAATAGTATGGTTATAAAAGATTTGGAAGAAATTAATAGAAGATTGTCTTATGATTTGTGGAATGTAAGTTGTTTTAATGAAAAACCAACTGGTTTATCACCTAGATTAATTTTTCCTCAGAAGAGAAAAAAGAATGACGATGATGAATCAGTAAAAAGAATTAGCGAGCAAGAAGCAAGAATTTTATTTTGTAATATTTTAAATAATTTAAATTATTTCTATTCGATTGAAACACCGACATTTAAAACTTATCAACAAACAGGAAGTACCGATTTAAGTGCACTTTCTGATTTAAGTATTTATAAATATGTTGATGGAACTTTTGGTAAGCAAGCGAATATTGAACTTAAAGCCCATAACCCTAATGTTGATAATATAAATAAGGATATTGAGAAATTAATTAAAGAGGGTATTGATGGTAATTGGGTTCATATTTTAAAAAATATTAATAGTGGAACATTGCCTTCTGTTTTTAAGAAATTTATTACTTCAATAAAAAATAATTATAAAAAAAATGACAAAATTTCTATTTTATTCTGTATATGTATTTTAGAGAAAAGTTTTAGTATTATAAATTATTTTCAATGGCAGAAAGGAAGTAAGGGCATAGACGAATACTTAGAAGATTATTTTTGTTTAGAAAAAAATAATTCGTCAAATAATATTGAAGGAAAGAAATGGGGAATTCAAAAAGATATATTAAAAAATAATGATTGGATCATTGTTGAGCCTTAATTGTTTTAAAGGATAAAAAAGTAAAATTATATCCTGGAATGTTGCAAATCGTTTTAAAAAACAATCACTTCAATTAGATGCCTTAATATCGAGAAAGCCTGATGTTGTTGGCCTTCAGGAAGTTACGAAAGAAACATTACCTTTGTGGGTAGATGGATTAAATACATAAAGACATAAAGGCATAGGGGTCATAAAGGCATAAATGAAATCAATGGGGTCAGGTCTCAACATTTGACATAACTCATTACAGATGCTAATATTTTTACATGTCCAGACCATTACGCATCTCCTATAAAAATGCTTTTTACCATATTACCTCCAGAGGCCACCGAAAAGAAAAGATCTTTTATGATGATAAAGATAAAAGAATATTTATTCGAAAATTAGATGAGACTTTCCAAAAATATGCCATTACCTGTTATGCTTATTGCCTGATGGATAATCATTATCATCTTTTTCTCAAAACCACAAAGCCCAACATTTCCCAGGCACTGCATTATCTGAATACTTCTTATGCCAACCGGTTTCGCATACGCTATCAGCTTG
>LDZT01005119.1_pt1 | contig 40075 bp, 38 predicted proteins | sample 615521 | NCBI WGS metagenome assembly LDZT01 (sample SAMN03408292, study PRJNA278302) | terrestrial metagenome | isolation source: oil reservoir sample SB1 | place: USA: Alaska, North Slope, Schrader Bluff formation | collected 2011-09 | reverse complement strand
AGTCGACGTGCGCGTAGTGGCGCTTGTCCGACTCGTACTCCACGTGCGCGATGGCGATGGTGATACCGCGCTCGCGCTCCTCGGGCGCCTTGTCGATGTCCTCGAACGGCGTGAAGTCGGCCAGGCCCTTGTCCGCCTGGGTCTTCGTGATCGCAGCCGTGAGCGTGGTCTTGCCGTGGTCGACGTGACCGATGGTGCCGATGTTCATGTGCGGCTTGGTGCGCTCGAACTTCTTCTTGGCCATGAGTCTCCTCCTTCTGGGACCTGCTGGCGACCGTGCCGGTCGCGGGCTGAAGATCCCGCCTCCGGCCTGCTTCCCCCGCGGCGCGGGGATCGCAGTATCGTATCTAGCTATCGTGTGCACGTGACGCTTCCGCGTCTCCGTTTGATGCCTGGTAGCGGCGACTGGACTCGAACCAGTGACATCACGGGTATGAACCGTGTGCTCTAACCAACTGAGCTACGCCGCCTCGAACCGGCCAGGCGGCCGGCACGTGGACGGTGGAGCCCACAACCGGACTTGAACCGGTGACCTCTTCCTTACCAAGGAAGTGCTCTACCGACTGAGCTATGTGGGCGGATACGCCTTGCGCTTGCAAGACGGGGTGATCGTGGTGGGAGCGCTTGGATTCGAACCAAGGTAGGCATAGCCAACGGGTTTACAGCCCGTCCCCTTTAGCCACTCGGGCACACTCCCGACAATAAAAAAGCCGTGCTCTATCACATTTTCAAGTTGCTTGCCTGGCGACAGGCGAAAGGAATACTACTGCATCGCCAAGAACAGTGTCAACGACTACAACGGTGCCGGGCGTATCCAATACAGGCGCCCAGGCGCACCGCGACCGAACCGCACAAGACGGCGCCCGGCCTACCGGACGTCGAGGAAACGATAGACGGGACCCACCAGCCTCACCCCTGGCACAGCCGATTCCAGGTCGGCGAACGGCACGATGCGCTGCCATGAAGACCGTCCTCCGGTTATCACAGGCCGGGGCGCGAATCGGCCGCCCTCCCTGGAGAACCAATCACGCAGCGGCGCCATGGGAATGATACGCAGGTCGTCCCGCTCGATCCCGAGCTCGGAGAGGAACACTCCGTCAGGAGCGGACAGCAGGGCGGCGATCTCCGCCTCGGGCCGGGGGATCGCCATCCGATAGTACATGAGGTCGTCCGCTCGTGACGAATACACCCAGCCTGGGGTGCGGGTCGCCACGTCGGCGGTCTCCTCCAGTGCGTACGCACGCGCCTCGGCGCGATAGTACGGAAGCGCACGATCCGCGATGTGCGTGGGATCGGTACCGTAGTACGTGTCCACCCTGACCCGCGCGCTCCGCGGCACCCCCGCGAGGACGTACCGGATGTCCACACCAGCCGGATCCTCGCGCCGGGCAGGCGTCTGTTCCACCTGGGTCCCGCCCGTCCTCGCGATGTGTGCGGCCAGGACCCGCTTGGCGACCTCGCGTGCCAGACCTGCCCCTGTCGGCTGCATGCGCCCCTCCTCCCGCAACTCACCTTCGGGCTGCACCGCACCATGCCGGAGCGGATGCGCTCACCCGGGATGAGGCCACGATGAACGTCCCCTGCTCTCCATGCTAGCCCAACCGGGAGAACGCGAGAAGGATGCCCGGCGGAAACACCACGGCCCGGACCAGGGTCCGGGCCGATATTCCAGGTGGAGCCGGCGGAGGGAGTCGAACCCACAACCTATCGCTTACAAGGCGATTGCTCTGCCGTTGAGCTACGCCGGCGGCCCGCCTATTGTAACGACGTCCGCCGGACGAGGCCACCTGTCAGCAAGCGCGACAGACCTCGATCTGGAACTCGATCTTGCGCTTGATGCGCTGACGCGCGTTGTCGATCGACTTCACTCCCCGCTCAAGGGCGTCCGCCACCTCCTGGTAGGACTTCCCCTCCACGTAGAGGCGCAGCACCTCTTTCTCGAAGGGTGACAGCACCTGGAGGAATCCCTCCCGGATGCTCGCCGTCTCCCAGGCAGCGATGACGATCTCCGCGGGATCGCAGACCTCACGAGCCGCGAGGATGTCGGCGAGCACACGGTCGCCCTCTTCCTCGGCGCTGGTGGATCGGCTGAGTGATACGTATGTGTTCAGCGGAGAATGCTTCTGCCGGCTTGCCGACTTGATCGCGGTGATCAGCTGACGGGTGATGCACAGCTCAGCAAACGAACGGAAGCTGGCCTGGCGGGAGGGGTCGTAATCGCAGATCGCCTTGTACAGGCCGATCATGCCCTCCTGGATGACATCGTCTCGATCCGCGCCTGCAAGGAAGTAGGAGCGCGCCTTGCAACGCACGAATCCTTTGTACCTCGAGACGAGCACGGCACTCGCCGCTTCGTTGCCCTGCTGCGCCGCACAGATGAGCGTCATCTCGTCGCAGCGATCGAGTCTACGTCGTGAGTCCCCAAGCGTCCTTTGCAAAGGCCTAGTCCCTCCCGCGAATCCCCCCGGAATCGAGGTGGAGGAGTGGAGCACGGTGCCGGCCGCGCCTTACAAGGTACTCGTGAATCATTAACGACCATAGCACCGGCAAGGGGGGTGTCAACGGATTCCAGGAAGCCTGAACAAGCCTGATTCTCCATGTTGAGATTCGTTAACCCGTCGGCGATGGCCATCGAGCGCCGCCACGAAGGCGACGGACGGATCAGCGGCGCTCCGGGCGCTCTCCCTGCGCCCACCGCGCGAGTGTCCTGCTCACCTCGGGATCGATGCGTGTAGCCACCGTCCCCTTCCTGCTCGATCGCCCGCCCAGAGTGGTCTCTGACAGCGACCCCCGCACGTCAGCCGCGAACGACTCTGACGAGCGGACCGCGACGGTCCCGGACCGCACGGCATCGCGTGTGGCCCGATCGGAGGTGACCACCATCGCCGGTTCGCCACGCTCACGCGCGCGCTGTGCGAGCGCCTCGATGACGGTATCGGCGGTCATGCCGGCCGGAGAGAACACGATGGCGAGCCCACCGATGTGATGTGGCGCTCCGTCGGATGCCGGGTTCCCTCCCCCATCGAACACGACCGTGACCCGGCCCTCGTCGTGCGCAAGACTCGTGAGATCGCCGATGAAGCGCGCCCTTGCCGCATCGATGTCATGCTCCATCAGCATGCGGTACTCCGGGGCGGCGTGCATGACGTTGTAGCCGTCGATGATGAGCCGGTGCCGGCTCATCGGTGGCGCCGGACCCACTCGAACGCGAGGACGCTCGCTGCCTGTGCCACGTTGAGCGACGAGACACGTCCGGCCACCGGGATCGATACGAGGAAGTCGCACCGCTCCCGGACCAGCCGCGACAGCCCCGACCCCTCGGCGCCGAGAACGAGCGCACAACGTCCGTCAAGAGGCGCATCCCACAGATCGACCTCACCACGCTCATCGGCGCCGCCGACCCACACGTCCGCGTCCTTCAAAATGGCGATGGCCTGAGCGATGTTGGATACCCGCACGACCGGAAGGTGAGCGGTCGCACCCGCCGAGGCCTTGTGGACCACGGGGCCCACGGCGGCCGCGCGGTCTCGCGGTATCACCACGGCATCGCCGCCCGCGACCTCCACCGATCGGATGATGGCGCCGAGGTTCCCCGGGTCGGTGACGTGGTCGAGCACGACCACCAGCGCCCGGGGGCGACCGGCGATCGCACTCAGCACGTCCGTGAGTTCCGCATACACGAAAGGGGCCGCAGCCGCGATGACGCCCTGGTGCGCGCCACGTGCACTCAGCCCGTCGAGCTCATCGCGCCTGGCACGCTCGACGGGTATGTCCGCCTTCGCTGCAAGCCCGCGTATCTCATCGAGGACAGGATTCGGCTTGAGCCCGTCTGCGAGCAGGACACGCTCAAGCCTGACACCGGAACGCAAGGCCTCGAGGACGGCGTTACGCCCCTCGATCACATCCGGCATGGCGGGTCACCCTCGATCGCGGTACGACACACGTGCGCCCGACGGGGTGTCCTCGATGGTGAAGCCGAGGTCGGCCAGACCGTCACGGATGCCATCGGCCGCCGCCCAGTTGCGCTCGGACCGTGCCGCAGACCGCGCGGCGAGCAACGACGTGACCGCCTGCTGCGTGTCGGTCCCGTCGTAGCCGGCGAAGTCACGGGCGAGATCCAGGACGGCGGACGGATATGCGTCGGAGACATCCTCGCCGGTGACCTCCACGCCGAGCACACCCAGCAGCTCGCTGATCATCGCTGTCGCCGCCTCGAGCCGCCCCGCGTATCGTGCGTTCCCCCCGATGCCGTGACTCTCGAGGAACGCGTTGGTGGTGCGCACGAGGTCGAAGATCGCCGCCAGAGCACCCGCGGTGTTGAAGTCGTCGTCCATGGCCGCGATGAACGCATCGTGGGCCGCTCCCGGCGCCGCCTCGAGCGCCTCGAGAACAAGCGGAGTCGCTTCCGGGAGTTCGCTGGCGGTGCGATTGCGCTTGGCCCACACGAAGTTCCGCAGAGGTGTCGTCAGCCGCTCGTATGCGCGACCCGCCTCGTCGAGGCGGTCGGTCGAGAAGTCGAGCGGACTCCGGTAGTGCGTCTGCAGCATGAGCAGTCGGATCACGGGGGCAGGATACCGGGCGAGCACGTCTTTCAGCAGCAGGAAGTTGCCGAGCGACTTGCTCATCTTCTCCTGATCGACCTGGAGCAACCCGCCGTGGAGCCAGTACCGCACGAACGGTTCCCCGGTGGCAGCCTCCGACTGTGCGATCTCGTTCTCGTGGTGCGGGAAGATGAGGTCGCTCGCGCCGCCGTGGATGTCGAACGTGAGGCCGAGTTCCCGCTCGGACATGACCGAGCACTCAAGATGCCATCCGGGCCGGCCGGCCCCCCACGGGCTCTGCCACTGCGGTTCACCCGGCTTCGCCGCCTTCCACAACGCGAAGTCGAGCGGGTCGTCCTTGCGCTCATCCACGTCGACACGAGCCCCGCTCTCGAGGTCGTCCACGTTCCGTCCTGAGAGCTTCCCGTACCCGGGGAAGCTGCGCACCGAGAAGTAGACGTCGCCGTCCACCGCGTAGGCGTGTCCACGCTCGATCAGGCGCTGGGTCATCTCGATCATCGCGTCGATCGTCTCGGTGGCTTTGGGCTGGACCGTCGGCCTCAGCACGCCGAGCGCATCCATGGCCTCCCGGAACGCCTGCGTATACTCGGCGGCGACCTCTCCCGGCGCACGACCCTCCTCGTTCGCGCGAGCGATGATCTTGTCGTCCACGTCTGTGATGTTCTGCACGAACCGCACGTCGAATCCCCTGAACGTCAGATACCGCCTGATGACGTCGAACGTGAGGAAGGTCCGGGCGTTGCCGATGTGTATGTGGTTGTAGACGGTCGGTCCGCACACGTACATGGCAACGGTGCCGGGCTCGCGCGGAACGAACTCCTGCTTCGAGCGCGTCAGCGTGTTATAGACGCGGATCGTCATCGCTGTCCTCTCCTCGTTCGTCTTCGACGGGGAACACGCGCTCGCCAGCCTCGGCACCGATACCCTCGTCGCGTACGAGACGAGCCTCGATGCGGTCCATCCGGCGCTGCAGCGCGCGGTACATCTCGATGATGGGATCGGGCAGATCCTCATGGTGAAGGTCGATGGTCTCGACGCGCTTTCCTTCGCGGACCACCACGCGCCCAGGTACACCGACCACGGTGCAGTGTGGCGGCACATCGGAGACCACGACCGCGCCCGCTCCGACGCGCGTGGCACGTCCGATCGTGATGTCCCCGAGCACCGTTGCCCCCACGCCCACCACCACGTAATCCTCCAGGGTGGGGTGGCGCTTCCCGTGCTCCTTGCCGGTCCCGCCGAGCGTCACTCCCTGATAGATCGTCACGTCATCACCGATGACCGTGGTCTCACCGATCACGACACCCATGCCGTGGTCTATGAAGAAGCGCGCGCCGATGGTCGCGCCCGGATGGATCTCGATGCCGGTACCGCCGCGGACGCACTGGCTTATGCGCCGGGCCAGCCAGGTCCATCCGGCGCTGTGCAAGCGGTGTGTGACCCGGTGCCACCACACGGCCCACAGGCCGGGGTAGTTGGTGAGCGCCGAGAACGCCGAAGGGCACGCGGGGTCGCGCTGCATGACCGCGTCTATATCCGCGCGCAGACGCGCGATCATCAGTCGGACCCTCCCATCGTCCACCCACCGGTGCCAGGTCGCACCACTATCACGTCACCGTCCGAAGCGTGTCAACCAGCGCACGAGGCGCGTCTCCGGTCACGCCCTGCACCGCTCGAGCAGCGCCACCGCGTGAGCCGCGACTCCCTCTTTGCGGCCCGCGAAGCCGAGCCCCTCGGTGGTGGTGGCCTTCACACCCACACGCTCGACATCCACATCGAGCGCCCGCGCGATCCCCGTACGCATCGCCTCGCGATACGGGGCTATCCTGGGCTCCTCGAGTACGAGCACGGTGTCCGCGTCGACGAGCCGGAAACCTCTTTCGCGCATGAGGGCCGCCACCTCACGCAGCAGCCCGACGCTCGATGCGCCGGAGTACCGTGGGTCGGTGTCCGGGAACAGGCGGCCGATATCCCCCTCCCGCAGTGCACCGACGATCGCGTCCATGAGTGCGTGAACAAGCACGTCTGCGTCCGAATGCCCCGCCAATCCGCGCTCGTACGGGATGGTGACCCCGCCCAGCACCAGGGCTCGCCCGTCTGTGAACGCATGAACATCGTAACCGGTGCCGACGCGGAGAGAATCCATCCCTGCCCGTCCTTCCCGTGCCCGCAGCAACGCCTCGGCCACCCGAAGATCCTCCGGCACGGTGATCTTCACGTTGTCCCGTGGCCCGGCGAACACCCGCACCCTGCCGCCGGCGCGCTCGACGAACGAAGCATCATCCGTGCCCGTCCACCCGGTGTGCGCGGCCCGCTCATACGCATCCCGCAAGGCTTGCGCCCGGAAGACCTGCGGCGTCTGAGCCGACCAGATCGTCGCGCGATCGGGGGTGGCAACCACCACGTCGAGATCATCCACCTGCTTGAGGGTGTCATACGAAGGGTGCCCCACCACCACCCCCGCACATTCATCATCCCGCTCCAGCATCTCGATCGCTCCGGTGATCGTCGCCGGGGTGACCAGCGGTCGAGCGCCATCGTGCACGACGATCACGCCGGTCGAGCCGGGTGCGGCACTGAGGCCGGAACGCACCGAATCAGAGCGCGACAGACCCCCGGGAACCACCGCCACGACCTTGGCCGAGCCGACAGGATCGACCGCCACCGACCCATACTCCGCAACCCGCCCGGGATCGGTCACGACGACGATGGCGTCGATGAGATCGCATGCATCGAACACGCGGAGCGTGTGGGAGAGCACCGGCTCGCCCCCTATGCGTGCGAGCTGCTTGCCCCCATCTCGGCCAAGCCTCTCCCCCTTGCCGCCGGCCACGATGATCGCCGTTCTCATGCCGGCCTCACCGGCTTGGCGAACACCATGCGCCCACCCGACGTCTGCAAGACGGACGTGACCTCGATGTCCGCCTCCGAGCCGATCATCCCGGCGCCGTCAGCGATGACGACCATCGTGCCGTCTCCAAGGTACCCTACGCCCTGGCCACGCTCCTTGCCCTCCTTGCTGACAGGGATCCGCAGCGTGTCTCCGGGCAGGAGCACCGGCTTCAGGGCATCGGCGATCTCATGGATGTTGACCACGCCAACGCCCTCGACGCGAGCGACTTTGGTGAGGTTGTAGTCGACCGTCACGATCGCGCCTCCGCTGGTGATCGCGAGGCGTACGAGCTTGGCGTCCACCGTGGGGATCTCGGGGAAGTCGGCTTCGAGCACCTGCACCTGCGGCTCCCCCTCGGACATGGCGGTGAGCAGGTCGAGACCCCTGCGACCGCGTGCGCGGCGAGCGTCATCAGCGGAGTCGGCGAGCGTCTGCAGCTCCATCAGCACGAACCTGGGGACACGGATCGGACCGTCCAACGCACCTGCGCGAGCGACGTCTGCGAAGCGCCCGTCGATTATCGCGCTGGTATCGAGGATCTTCGGGGGACGCGCATCCACGGGCGATGCGGCCACGCCGATGCTGAGCGAGCCGTCCCGTGCGGGGAGCATGAACAGCGCCACGCCGGCGTACGCGCACAACAGGAAGAGCAGCGCCGTTGCCGCGAAGCCCAGCCACTGCGGCCGTTCGATGTACCGCAGGAGCGCGGATGACAGGATGAACGCGACGAGCAGACCGACGAGCAGACCCACGGCTCCGAGCAGGAGAGCAGGCGTCTCAAGTTCCGAGAGGCGTGAACTGACGCGGCGGCACGCAGCGGTGAACTCGCGACCCAGGATGCCGCCGAGAAGGTACCCCATCGAAGCTCCCAGGATGATGAAGATGAAGATGACGAATGATTCTGAGAAACCGGTAGGGGTAGTCCAGTCGACCTGCTGCGAGACCGCGAAACCACCGAGAGCGCCCCCCGTCACGAGCAGCACCCGTGCGAGTTGTACGATCATGGGTTCCGACGCTATGGCGCCAGATGGCACATCTGGCGAGCGCCTTCACCTCCTTCCATCGGCCGGTCGTGATGCTGTTGATAGTGTCGAGAGCCGATAGCGGGCCGATCGTAGCACAGCGAGGCGCCCTCAGAGCACCGTGCGATCACGCATGCGACGAAGCCCATCGGTCACCACGCGGGCGCGGCGCGCACCCACACCCTCGACAGAGTCCAGTTCGTCCATGGTCGCCTCGCTGAGTGCTGAGAGCGTGCCGAAATGCTCGACCAGCCTGTTCACGACGGTCGCCGGGATCTGGGGTATCCGATACAGCGCCCGGTACCCGCGTGGACTGACCGGCTGCTCGCCCGCGTCGGACTTGCCGCTCAAACCCAGTGCGCTCGCGATCGCCGAAGGCTCGAGGAGCTGCTCGGTCCCTAGTGCGCCGATCCGTGCCATCGAGGCCGATGCCTTCTTCACGGCCGGGTCAGGTGCGTAGTCGCGCACGAGCATGAGGTAGTCGTCCTCCGCTCCGGCAGTGAGTTCCTCCTGCTGAAGACGTACGAGCCGCCCCTCTGTGCCGAGTTCGACGATAGAGCGGCTCAGCTCGCGCGCGACGCGCCGCAACATCTCGGCGCGCTGGATCACGACGGCGACATCCCGGAAGGTGACCGCCCCTTCGAACTCCAGCGCGGTGAGGTGGGCCGAGACCTGATCGAGTCTCGTGCGATACCTCTCGAGCGTCTGCAAGGCCTGATTCGCCTTGGCGAGCACCACGTCGATGTCCTGCAGCGTCAGCCGTGTGCCCCGGCGGTACAGGGTGACCACCTCGCGCCGCTGTGAGACCGAGATTACCAGGGCGTCCGTCTGCCTGCTTACACGCTCGGCGGTGCGGTGACGCATGCCGGTCTCGGACGTGGGCAGCGCGGGATCGGGCATGAGATGCACGTTCGCCTTGCGGATGCCGCTCGCGCCTTCATCGAGCAGGATTGCCCCGTCCATCTTGGCGAGTTCGAACAGCCGCTGGGGCGTGAACGAGGCTTCGATCTCGAAACCGCCGTTGCTGAGCGAATCCACGCCCTTCTCGTCCCCGATCACGATCAACGCACCGGTCCGCCCGGCGATCACGTGATCGAGTGCGAGGCGCAGAGGGGTACCGGGGGCGACAGACTCCAGCGCGGCCAGCATCACATCTTCGCGCTCCACCGTTTCGTCACCTTCCCGCGTCGTGCGATCAGGGCTTTCCGTGATTCTCCCATGTCGGCGGCCCCATCACCAGCCGCCGTCACCCAAGTGTTCTCTCCACTGCCTCGGCGAGCGTCCTGACACCCACGAATCGGGCGCTGCCACCGGCTGATGCCGCCGACGCCGGAGCGAGCACGTCTCCAAAGCCCATCCGCGTCGCCTCCCTCATGCGCGCCTCAGCGTGCGGCACACCCCGCACATCACCGGTGAGACCGAGCTCTCCAAAGACCACGACGCCGTCGCCCACCGGCCTGTTCTTCAACGCCGAGGCGATCGCGAGAGCCAGGGGCAGATCGACGGCCGGCTCGCTCACCCGCACCCCGCCGACGACCGACACGTAGACGTCGTGGGATCCGAGCGAGATTCCTGCACGCCGCTCCAGGATGGCCATGTCCTGCAGCACCCGGGGCGTCTCGACGCCCACCGCCAGTCGCCGCGGCATCTGCAGATAGCTCGGGGTCACCAGCGCCTGCACTTCGACCAGCAGCGGTCTCGTGCCCTCCATCGTGGCCATCACGACCGAGCCCGACACGCCGCCGTCGCGCCCGGCGAGCAGCGCCGCGGACGGCTGCGCCACCTCGGCCAGACCGCTTCCGGTCATCTCGAATATCCCTGCCTCGGACACGGACCCGAAGCGGTTCTTGACCGCTCGCACGATGCGGAACATGTGATCCGACGCACCCTCGAAGTACAGAACCGTGTCCACGACGTGCTCGAGCACACGGGGACCGGCGATCGAGCCCTCCTTCGTGACGTGACCCACCACGATGACGGTGGTGCCGTGCGACTTCGCCAACCGCACGAGACGAGCAGCGGTCGCGCGCACTTGTCCCACGCTCCCGGGAACGCCATCGAGGCCGGGATCGAAGAGCGTCTGGATGGAGTCCACGACCACCACCGCGGGCTTCTCCGCGAGCACCGTGGCCTCGATGACCGATACATCCACCTCGGGCAGGAGGGAGATGCCGTTGGCCGCGCCGACCCTGTCCGCGCGCGAGCGCACCTGTTGCGCGGACTCCTCGCCACATACATAGAGGACCTCGACACCGCGATGTCCGAGGCTGCCTGCCGCCTGGAGGAGGAGCGTGGACTTCCCGATCCCGGGCTCGCCTCCGATGAGGACGACGGACCCTCGTACCAGACCGCCGCCCAGGACCGTATCGAACTCACCGATGCCGGTGGAGAACCGGAACTCCTCCTCGACGGAGACGTCGGCCAGGGCGGTGACCGGCCGGGGCGAGGCGGTCACCCCCGAGGGGCCGGGCGCGGCGACCGGGGCCGCCTCCTCCACGAACGTTCCGTACTCGCCGCATTGAGGGCATCGCCCGACCCACCGCGGCTCGGCGTGACCGCACTGCTGACATCGCCAACTCGTGTGCGGTCTGGCCACGGGACCTCGCTACTCCGCCACCGAGCCGCCGGTGGCGCCCGAACCGCGACGCGAACCCGATGACCGCGGCACCATCGTGGACTTGGGTGCGTCGGCAGCCGTGGACACCGGCATCTGAACCGGCTCGTCGGATGCGCTGAAGACGATCTCGTCGTTCTCGGCGTCCACGAGCACCGTCTGTCCCGGAGGCCACGAACCGGCCAGGATCTGCTCGGAGAGCGGGTCTACCACCAAACGCTGGATGGCCCGGCGCAACGGCCTCGCTCCAAGTGCGGGATCGAAGCCCCTGCCGGCGAGCAGGCTGCGGGCGGCGGGCGTCAACCTGATGCCCAGGCCCTGCACCAGCATCTGGTCGGCAAGCTGCTCCATCACCAGGTCGACGATCTGCTCCGTCTCCTCCGACTTGAGGTCGTGGAAGACGATCACCTCGTCCACACGGTTGAGCAGTTCGGGCCTGAACACCTTCTTGAGCTCGCCCGTGACGCGTTCCTTGAGCGTCTCGTACGCCAGCGCCCCCTTCTCCTGCACTGAGAAGCCGATGGTCTGGCCCTTCACGATGTCGCGAGCACCAAGGTTCGACGTGAGGATGATGATGGTGTTCTTGAAGTCCACCTTGCGCCCCTGGGCGTCGGTCAGACGACCCTCCTCGAATATCTGGAGCAGCACGTTGAACACATCGGGGTGCGCCTTCTCGATCTCATCGAAGAGGACGACCGAGTACGGCCGCCGGCGCACGGCTTCCGTGAGCTGTCCGCCCTCGTCGAAGCCGACGTATCCGGGAGGAGATCCAACGAGCCGGGAGACCGTGTGCTTCTCCATGTACTCGCTCATGTCGAGAGAGACGAGCGCGTCTTCGCTGCCGAACAAGAACTCGGCCAGGGCTTTCGCCAACTCGGTCTTACCCACGCCCGACGGACCCAGGAAGATGAAGGATCCGGCTGGGCGGTGCGGGTCCTTCAACCCGGCACGCGCGCGCCTGATCGCTTTCGACACGGCAGTGACGGCCTCGTCCTGGCCGACGATGCGCTGATGAAGGCTCGTCTCCATACGCAGCAGCTTCTCGGTCTCTTCTTCGGTGAGGCTGGTGACGGGGATGCCGGTCCACATCGAGACGATGTCGGCGATCTCGCGCTCGGTCACCTCGACGATCCGCTGGACATCGGGCTTGCGCCACTCCTCTTCGACACGCCGCTTCTCGGCGATGGTCTGCTTCTCCTTGTCGCGGAGGGCAGCGGCTTTCTCGAACTCCTGCGCCTCGATCGCCGCCTCTTTCTCCTGGCGCACCTGCTTCAGCCGCTCCTCGATCTCACGCACGCCTGGAGGAGCCGTCATCGTCTTGATGCGCATCTTGCTGCCGGCTTCATCGATCAGGTCGATCGCCTTGTCGGGCAGGAAACGGTCGGATATGTAGCGCGCCGATAGTTGCGCAGCCGCCTCTATCGCAGCGTCGGTGATGGAGACACGGTGATGCGCCTCGTAGCGGTCGCGGAGCCCGCGAAGGATCTCGACGGTCTCGGAAACACTGGGCTCTCCCACCATGATCGGCTGGAACCGCCGCTCGAGCGCCGGGTCCTTCTCGACGTACTTACGGTATTCGTCAAGCGTGGTGGCGCCGATCGTCTGCAACTCTCCCCGGGCGAGCGCCGGCTTCACGATACTGGCGGCGTCGATCGCTCCCTCGGCGGCCCCCGCGCCCACGAGCGTGTGCATCTCGTCGACGAAGAGGATGACATCACCGCGTTCGCGGATCTCCTTCATGACCTTCTTGAGGCGCTCTTCGAACTCGCCACGGTACTTGCTGCCGGCTACCAGCGCGGCGAGATCGAGCGTGTACAACTGCTTGTCGCTGATGGTCTCCGGCACCTGGTCGGCGGCGATCCGCTGAGCCAGGCCCTCGACCACGGCGGTCTTGCCGACGCCCGGCTCCCCGATCAGCACGGGGTTGTTCTTGGTGCGGCGTGAAAGGATCTGCATCACGCGCTCGATCTCCTGCTCGCGCCCGACCACCGGGTCCAGCTTGTCCTCTCTTGCGGCCCGCGTGAGGTTCCGCCCGAACTCGTCGAGCAACGACACGTCGCCGCCACGCCCGCCGCGACGCTCCTCGGCGGGTTCGTTCTGCTTGCCGTAGTAGCCCGAAAGGAGCTGCAAGACCGCCGAGCGCACCTTCTCCAGGTCGGCGCCCAGGTTGAGCAGCACCTGGGCGGCCACGCCTTCGCCCTCACGGATGAGGCCGAGCAGGATGTGCTCCGTCCCGATGTAGTTGTGGCCGAGCTGGAGGGCTTCACGGAGGGAGAGCTCGAGGACCTTCTTGGCCCGAGGCGTGAACGGGATATGGCCCGTGGGCATGTACGTGCCGTGGCCGATGAGCTCCTCGACCTGGTCGCGGACGTCCTCGAGCGAGATGTCGAGGCTCTCGAGCGCCTTCGCGGCGATGCCGTCCTCTTCACGGATCAGCCCGAGCAGCAGGTGCTCCGTGCCGATGTAGTTCTGATTGAGCTTCTTGGCCTCTTCTTGCGCGTAGACCACCACGCGTCTGGCCTTCTCGGTGAAACGCTCGAACATCGCGATCCGCTCCTATCTGCAGCGCCTGTGACGGCGCATCGGGTTCCGCACGATCATTCTACCCCGCTCGACGGCACGGGTCGAAGCATACCCGGGATCAAGCAAGCACGATGCCACGGATATGAGTGCCTGACACTCAGATCGTGGAACGCGATGCGGTACATGGTGCGGCGCTGCCGAGAGAGCTTCAGGCTTCCGGACGCATGTGGGGAAAGAGAAGCACGTCCCGGATGGACGCGCTATCCGTGAGGAGCATCACGAGACGATCGATGCCGATACCCAGACCACCCGCAGGCGGCATGCCGTACTCCTGCGCGCGCAGATAGTCCTCGTCCACCCACATGGCCTCATCGTCGCCCGCGTCCTTGGCAGCCGCCTGGGCCTGGAAGCGGGAACGCTGGTCGAGCGGATCCACGAGTTCTGAGAACGCGTTGGCGAACTCACGGCCCGTGATCATCAGCTCGAACCGATCGGTGATCGCGGGGTCCGCGTCGTTGCGGCGCGCAAGCGGAGAGACTTCGGCGGGGTAGCCCGTGACGAAGGTGGGCTGGATGAGGGTGTGTTCGACGAGCTTCTCGAAGAGTTCGGTCAGCAGCTTGCCCGGACCCCACGACGGGTCGACGGGTACCTGGTGCCGATCGCACAGGACCAGGAGCTCCGCGACCGGTGTGTGGACGCTCACTTCTCCGCCGACGGCCTCGGACACCAGGTCCGCCATGGTCGCCTGCCGCCACGGCGAGATCAGGGACACGGCCACACCCTGATACTCGATCTCGAGCGTGCCGAGGACCTCCTCGGCCACACGGGTGATGAGCGACTCCGTCAGCTCGCGCATCGTCTCCATCGTGCCGTACGCCTGATACGCCTCGAGCATCGTGAACTCGGGGTTGTGGCGAGGCGACATGCCCTCGTTGCGGAAGGAGCGGTTCACTTCGTACACACGCTCGAAACCCCCCACGAGCAGACGCTTCAGATACAACTCAGGCGCGATGCGAAGGTAGAGGTCCATGTCGAGGGCGTTGTGGTGCGTCACGAACGGACGAGCGGTGGCTCCGCCAGGGATCGGCTGGAGCATGGGTGTCTCGACTTCCAGGAACCCGCGGGCGTCCATGAACCGCCGGATCGCGGCGATGACCCGGAAGCGAGTCTCGAAGACGATGCGGACCTCCGGGTTGGCGATCAGGTCGACGTAACGCTGCCGGTAGCGGGTCTCCGTGTCGGCAAGGCCGTGGTACTTCTCCGGGAGCGGCCGGATCGACTTGGAGAGGAGCACGACCTCACCCGGTGAGACGGACAACTCGCCGCGCCGGGTCCTGATCACCCGTCCTGTCACGCCGACCCAGTCACCGAGGTCCAGGTCACGGGCGAACGAGAACGCTTCGTCGCCGAGCACGTTGAGCCGGCAGAAGGCCTGGATCTCGGCAGCGCCGTCGCGGATCACGAGGAAGAGGACCTTGCCCTGATCGCGCTTGGCGACGATGCGGCCGGCCACCGTGACGATGTCATCGGTCTCCTCGCCGGCTTCAAGCCCCGAGTAGCGGGATACAACGTCGCCGACGGACGCCGTGCGCTCGAAGCCGTCACGGAACGGCTCGATGCCCTTGTCGCGAAGCTCAGCGATCTTCGCCAGGCGCCCCGCCATCACCTCATCGGTGGTCCGTGCGTCGGCTCGAAGCTCCTCGGTCATGTCCCTCCGCTACTTGGTGATGGAGACGATCTCGTAGGTGATCTGTGTTCCACGCGGGGTGGTCACAGCGACGACATCGCCCTTCTTCGAACCCATGATCGCCTGGCCGACAGGCGACTCGTTCGAGATCTTGCTGTTCGTCGGGTCGGCTTCGGCGGAACCGACGAGCTGATACACGAACACCTCGTCGCTGGCGACATCCTTGAGATGCACGCGTGCCCCAAGCGTGACGCAGCTGGGACGACGGGGTGATTCGATTATCGTCGCATTCGCCAGGATCTGGCTGATCTCCGCGATACGGCTCTCGACCCAGGCCTGCTCGTTCTTCGCGTCGTCATACTCGGAGTTCTCCGAGATGTCTCCGAATTCCTTGGCTTCGCGTATGCGCTCCCCCACCTCGCGGCGGCGCACGGTCTCCAGGTGAAGCAGCTCTTCTTCGAGCTTGGCCTGGCCCTCAGCGGTCAGCGCGACTTCTCTCTGCATGCAACACTCCTGTACGTCGGTCCACGGCTTCGAGCCGTGGGCACGTCATCGCCGAACCCCTCGGCGACTCGGGAGAGTATAGCGACGGGCAGAACGCGACACAAGCGACCTGGATGACGAAAGGCGCCCATGGGCGCCTTTCGTTCGGTCGTGCTCGGTGACCCGCAAGCTACGAATCCTTCGGTCCACCGGACGCTTCCTCGGCGTCAGCCGACTTCTTCTTGGCGGAGTCGTCCTCGTCGAGCTCGGACATTCCCTCGTCCATGCCCTCCTTCAGCGCCTTGGCCGACTTGCCGAACATCTTGGCAAGCTTCGGCAGCTGCGTGGGACCGAACAGGAGCAGGATGATCCCAAAGATGATCCACACTTCCATGCCACCGGGAACACCAAATGCCGCCATGCCTACCTCCTAGATCTCAGACCCGTCGCTGCCGGCGAACGGACCATCTGTGACTGCTGGCCAGCGTACCATCTACGCGATAGACGCGCCATCCGCCGCAGCGCTCGAGCGCGTAAGGATTCGGGGGGTCTGCTCTCAGTTCAAGGGATTGAACATCGCAAGGAACTGCTGCCTGGTCGAGAACGGCATGAGATGTCCTGACGGTGGCTCGTATCCCTTTCCGTCCGAGCGTACCATCTCGTAGCCGAATCCGTAGTGCTGCTTCTCAAGGATCGCGGCCCTCCTTGTGCGGTCCTTGTCCTTGAAGGCATGCTCGCGCTCCGGCACCGGCAGCGTCTCTCCTGAGGAGAGCGCCGCCCGGATGCGCGCCATGTCGCTCGCACCTGCTGCCGACCACGCCCCGCCCCAGACCTTCATGCGCGCCGCGTAGAGGTGGGCGTTGGTCCCCTCCATCGTCCCCATGCCCGGTGCGTCGGCCTCGATCGCCTTTCGGTTGGCGGTGATGTAGGCGCCAAGCGTCCGCATCCTGGGTTCGGCCCTAGGATCGGCAGCCGCCCGTGCCCGCAGCTCACCGAGCAGCTCATCGATGCGACCCTCACGGAGCAGGGCAAGAAGCGGTGCGGCGTCTCGCGGGTCCTGGCACGCCGCCTTGATGGCGCGGTTGACGTGCCACGGGTCGAGCTTGTGGACGACCGTAGGCCCGTGCAGGTAGTCGGGAAGCGCCCCGCACCATTTCGCGCCGTCGGTGCCGGCGTAGCAGCGCTTGAGAGCGAGAAGCGAGTAGCGGCCGGCAACGCGGGCCACACCCTCCTCCCAGAAGCGCTTTGGGGCCCCGACGAGCGCGTGGTGCACGACCCCGACCCTGCGCCCTTCGCGCTTGTCCTCGTAGGCGACGAGCGCCTTGATCTCGATGCCGCGGCCTTTCGCGCCCTGGCGGGCGACCCACACCCCGTCGGCCTCGACCCTGATCTCGGAGCACTCGCGCTCGGCATCGGGGACGAGTCCTTTGACGAACAGGTCCTCACGCTGCCGTGCGGCACGCGCTTCGAGCAAGTCGCCCGTCTCACGCAGCGTGTCCATCGTGGTGGTGGCGGAGACCTTCTGGTCGCAGTGCCGGAAGAGCACCCGCGCGGCACGTCCGTAGGGGATCTCGGCACCGAAGAGCGTAAGTGCGCGAAACGCCCCGGGAGAGAGGCGCTTGCGGGGACGCAGCGACACGATCTCGTCGAGGTAGGTGCGGCGGTCGCCGCACTCGTCGGTGTAGACCCGCCGCGTGAAGGCCACTTCCCCGAACTCCGTGAGGATCGAGCGCGGACGGAGGTCTTTGACCCGCCAGCCCTCAGGCCTGTCCGAGAACAGCCGCTCGTCGAAGATCTCGAGGGCCTCTGCGAGTGCGGAGGCGAGCGTCTTGAGCACGTCTTCAAGCGCGCTCGTCTCGGCACGTTCGAAGTCCTCGAACCGGGTGATCCTCTCCAGGCACAACTCGATCAGAGCCGACTTCAAAGGCGCGGTATCATGCTGCATGCGGGTTTCCTTTCTCTCCGGGTCTTCGACAAACCAAGAGTAGATGGAAACCCGCACTTCATTTCAAGACCGTGACGGAGTCCCCGCCCCCCGAAACCTTACGCGCTCCAGCGCTCAGACGCGCGCAACGCCCTCCTGGCGCGACAGATAATACAGCGTGTGAAGCAACTCCTGTACCGGGTCGGTGTTGTGCAGGGTCACTCCCTCGGGCACGCGCACGATGACCGGCGTGTAGTTGAGGATCACGCGCACACCCGCGGCTGCAAGCCGATCGGTCACTTCCTGCGCCGCTTCGGGCGGGACGGCGATGACCGCGATACGGATATCCTGCTTCCTGAGGGTCCGCTCCATGTCTTCGAGTGGCTGGACTACGATGTCACCGATGCGCGATCCCACCTTGCGAGGATCGTTGTCGAACACGGACGTCACGAGGAAACCGTGCTGGCGCAGACCGTTGTAGCCCGCGATGGCCGAGCCGAGGTTCCCTGCCCCGACAAGCGCGAGCCGGTGCGTATGGTCCGATCCCAGGATGTGCTGGATGCGCTCCACGAGCGTCTGGATGTCGTAGCCCACGCCGCGCTTGCCGAACGAGCCGAAGTACGTGAGGTCCCGACGGATCTGTGCGGGATTGACCGATGTGAGTTCACCGAGTCGCGCCGAGGAGACGGTGCACTCGCCGTCCGCCCGCATCTGGATGAGCACGTTGAGGTAGGCGGGCAACCGCTCGATGACACCCTCGGGTATTCGCTCTCTCATGGGCCAACCATTCACAGTGGCGACTGACGCACAACATGGTAACCCGCAGTTACAAAGTAAACAAGATACAATGAGGGGCTACTTCTCCGATACTCATGATATCCGACCGGCCGAGCGTCTACGAAAGTGGACGCTCGCGCGCGATGTCCATGATGAACCGGATCACGTCCGAGCGGGTGACTATCCCCGCCAGCCTTCCATCCTCCACCACGAGGACCGCACCAGGCCCTCCAGGCTCGAGGCGTGACAGCACGCTCTCGACCGAGGCCGTCGGCGTGGCCACCGCACCCTCGAGGTTCCTCGACGCCACCTCGGCCACGGTCGTCATCGGCCACTGCTCACGGGGAACGTCGTTCGCTCGCTCCACATCGATCAGGCCGATCACGTGGCCATCCTGGACCACAGGATAGCGGGTGTGACGACCGGCCAGGAAGTACGTGTGGCCCATCTCCTCAAGGGAGAGGTCAGCAGGGGCAAGCACCGCTGGCGTCGACATGATCGTGGAGATCGGTACGTCCGCCAGCCGTGACCGGGTCATCTGCTGGCGATACGCACCCGCCGCAAGGCTCGATATGAACCAGCCCATGACAGCCAACCAGACAAGATCGAAATTGCCACCGAGAACGCCGAAGACGGCGACGGCTATCAGCATCGTCCCTATCGCCTGCCCCGACCTGCTCGCCCACTTCGTCGCCTTCAGTTGGTCGCCGGTGAGAGCCCACAGGATCGAGCGGAGGATGCGTCCTCCGTCAAGCGGGAAGCCCGGCAGCAGGTTGAAGATGGCGAGCGATCCGTTGATCACGGCGAGATACTCCAACGGGACCAGTAACAGCCCGCTCGCGCCAGCCGCCGCGGCAAACACCGACGCGCCCCAGAAGAGCCCGGCAAGCACCAGGCTCGTGGCGGGCCCCGCCAGGGCCATGAGGAACTCCCGCCCGGGGCTGCTCGGCTCGTCGTCGAGTTGGGAGACGCCACCGAACACGAACAGCGTCACCCGGGACACGCTCAGACCTCCGGCTCTCGCCACGAGTGAATGGGCAAGCTCGTGCAGCACCAGCGATCCGAAGAACACTACAGACGTCAGCAAGCCGAGAACGGTGTAGACCAACGGACCTTCGTCGGGAACCGCGGCCGGGAAGTAGCTCGTGGTGAGTGTGGCCGCCACCAGGAAGAAGACGAAGAGCCAGCTCGCATCGATCTCGAGCGGTATGCCGAACGGACGCCCAAGCCGCACCGACGGTAGACCGAACATGGCGATTCAGCTCCTGGCGAGAGGCATCAGAAGACGGCGCCTTCCAGTGCGGTCGCGCACAGGCACGGCCGCTCCTCCGGTAGCGCCGGGATCATCGCGTACAGCAGACTCTTGATCTTCTCGGTGTTCTCCGCGAAGACCCGCACGACCTCGTCGTTGGTCACCGGTGTGGCGCCCGCGGTGCCGGCGTCATAGTCAGTGATCAGAGAGATGTTGCAGTAACAGATCTCCAGCTCTCGAGCGAGATAGGACTCCGGGTACTGGGTCATGTTGATCACTTCCCAGCCCTGGGACGCGAACCAGCGCGACTCCGCGCGGGTCGAGAAGCGCGGCCCCTGGATAACGACGACGGTCCCGCCATCGTGGACGCTGATCCCGAGCTCACGGGCGGTCTCTACCGCGACCTGCCGCATGGTAGGGCAGTACGGGTCTGCTGAAGAGACGTGCGTCGTCTGGGGCCCGTCGTAGAAGGTGTCCTTACGCCCCTTGGTGCGATCCACGAACTGGTCACATACGACGAAGTCACCGGGCTTCACGTGCGCCTGCAATGACCCGCAGGCGTTGGGTCCGATGATGCGCGAGACCCCCATCTGCTTCATCGCGTAGACGTTCGCGCGGTAGTTGATCATATGCGGCGGGATGGTGTGTGATGTGCCATGCCTCGGCATGAAGGCGACGACGCGACCGCCGATCTCACCATAGGTGATCGGGGCCGAGGGATCGCCGTAGGGTGTGTGGACCGTGACCTCAGCGGGACTCTCAAGAAGCGAGTATAGGCCGCTGCCGCCGAAGACGCCGATATCAGCCTGCGGATAGTCCATTGGATAGCTCCTCGTATCGGATGGGCTTGCGACTACTCTGTGAGACGCTGCTCACACGGTGATTGTAGACCATCGCGCGCGTGCTTCAGGCACTTCTGCGACCGAGCACCGCGGCAGGAGCGGGGGAAGAGCCCTGGATGGACGACTCATCGGGTGGGGGGCTGACCGCCTGGATCCCCCCGCTCGTCCACCGCTCTCCCACCATGCCGGCTACCCGCCCCTCGGCTATGAAGCCCGCAGTTCGTGCATCGAGTGAATCCACCTGCGCGAGAGCCACCGCCTCGAGCGTTCGCGGCCGCAGACGACCACCCCGCTCGTCAGCCGAGTGGTGCGAGAGCACCATGTGCGACACGTGATCCAGCACGTCGGGTGTCAGCGGGCTCCCAAGCGCAGCAGCCGCGGCAAAGAGGCGCCGATCGCCCAGAGCCTCATGTCCCGACAGCCGGCCGCGGTCCGTGTACTCGATCGCGGTCTGGAACTCGAGTTCATCGACGATCCCGATATCGTGGAGCAGCGCGCCGGTGAGCAGCAGGTCCCCATCGATCTGAGGATGCAGATCCGCCATCGTGCGGCAAAGGCCGGCGACAGCGACCGTGTGCTCGAGCAGGCCGCCGATGTACGCGTGGTGCTCGCTGCGAGAGGCCGGGCACACGCGGAATGCGCGCATGAACCGACGGTCGCCGTACACTGCTTTCACGAGACCCGCGAGCCCTGGGTTCGCGATCGCACGCACGTGGTCACGCAGCTCGGAGATCATCTCGTCAGCGTCGCGCGGACTTGCGGGGAGTATCTCCCTGGGCTCGTAGCGGGAGGCGGGCTTCATCGAGCTGACGGATACGCGAAGCACGCCCCTGTACGCGGTCACCGTGCCACGAACCGCGACGACGGTCCCGACCGGCACCGACTCCGCCTCGCGGCCGGGCCTGAACATGATCCCGGATATCCGGCCGCTCCTGTCCGCGAACTCCAGAGACAGATAGGCCTCACCGGTGCGCGAGGAGCGCATCTCCTTCGAGCGGAGTGCGAACGTCGTATCGACCCGCTCACCTGCCGTCAGACTCACCGTGTACTGCCGTGGCATCGCCATCAGACCTCCGTCGGACCGTCTCATCGTCCGCTGGCAGCGTACCGCGCGGGTCTGACATGACGCTTCACCTCCCGGGCAGGTGACAGTGCGCTACGACTCCGGGCTCGACGCCGTACCTGTCGGCCGCACTGCCGAGATTCACCGCGACCGTGAGCCATCCGGAGGAGTCGATCAACACCACGGGTTCACCCTCCTCGACGTCTGAGAATGTCAAACCGAACGGGGCCTCGACCAACAGGTGGCCGATGGTGATCTCCACCCGTTCGCCTCGTCCCACACGGTCGTGCAGGGCCTCGGCGGGGATCGCGATCCGGAACGATCCGAAGCGGTCGATGTCGATCACCTCGGCAACCAAAGCATCCCCTTCGACACGATGTGGGGCGAAAGGAGGACCGGCCATCGTGTCGGGGTCCACCGGCTCGCCGATGACCGAGGCCTGCACTCCGCAGGCGAGTATCGCCGCTGCGGGCGCCAGGATGTCGCGCGCATGGAACGTAGGCAGAGGGACGCTGAAGTCGAGATGCTCCGGCACGATCGAGAAGACCTCGCTGATGCCGCCCGAGCGCCAGGTCGCCGGGACCAGGACGCCGTTGTCGGGTCCCACAAGGATCGAGCCGGAGCCGGTGACGACGATGAGGTCGCGGCGGCCACCGCCAACACCTGGATCGACGACGGCAAGGTGGATGGCATCGGGAAGCTGCCATACGCCGGAGGCTGCCACCACAGCGGCCTTGCGGATGTCGAAGGGGGGCACGTCGTGGGCCAGATCCACGATACGCACCTGTGGGCAGGCACGGAGGATCACGGCGTGACACATGCCCACCCACGTGTCACCGCTGCCGAAGTCGGAAGTGAAGCAGATGATCGAATTCATGGCCCTCCTTCGATTCGGATCGCATCTCGTGGTGGTATCGTTGCTGTCAGGATCGCCAGGAGGTACACATGACGTCTGCCAAGCATCTCACGTACGCGATAGGCCTTTCTATCCTCCTCATGATCGCGTCCGCGTGCACGTCATCGACGCGCGTCACCTATATACCCGACGGCGCCTCCTTCGGAGCCTCCGACCTCACCCTCATGCTCGAGTCGGTGCAGATCGAAGACGCCCACGGCATCGATCCGGACGATGCGCAGCGGGCGAGGCAGGATGCCCTCGCCGACCTCCGTACCTATGGTGATGACGCGGCGGCGCTGGCTGACGCGCTCACCACCGATTTCCCCGCCGACGTGAACGCCGTTCCGGTGGAGGTCTGGTCGGCAACGTACGAGGGTGAACCCGCATGGGTCGTGATCGAGGTCTGGGGCGACCCGTCAGGGGATCTGCGCTACCGTCGGATGTGGATATACTCGGCCGATGATATGAGCCTGGTGAGCGCTCACTCGATCCGCTGAAACGGACCATCTCCACGCCCGCCGTCAAGCAATGGCCGCAAGACCGGCGGCGCGTGAGGCCTCATCTGCGGCACGCGCGGCGTCCCACCCGGAACGGATGAGGTCCTCTTCGATGCTGAGTGCGACGAGCCGCCCCCGGGCGGTACGGGCACTCCGATCGGACCCTCCGAGGATCCGGCGCCGCAGCACGGCCCTGAAGTAGGACTCCACGCGCCGCTGTTCGTCTCGTGTCAGCGGTCGGCCATCCCACTCATCGAACCGACCGCGTGTGACCCGCGCGGCGTACTCGGTGTGGCGTGGCGCTTCCGTACGATCGCCCCACTCCGCGATGAGCCGACCGATGAGCGCGTCGAACTGGTCCGTATCGTTGGCGAAGACGGGAAGCGATAGCTGCACGACCATGATGTACCTCCTCCGAACCTATGTTCGACCGGAGGATATCGCGCCGCTATGACACGGAACCCGCTATCCGAGCAACCGCTCGGTGAAGCTGCGGAGCCATGCAGCCGCCGCCAGCTCCATGCCGGTGAGCGCCAGGGCGATCAGGAGCTGTGGCCAGGCGTCCCGCATGCGCTCCGCACGCCGCTCGAAAGCCGGCACGAGACAGACGAAGATGAGGTTCACGCTCATGAACGTAAGGAGGATCGCCGCGGTGACGGTGATGGGATAGACGATCCCGGTCAGCGGCATCACCCATCGCGCGAGCACGAACGCCGCGACCAGCAGGATCAGCCAGGATGCCACTCGGCCAGCAGACGACAGCATCCGCCCGGAGCCCGCACGCCGCCAAAGCTGACCGTTGACCATCGGGAGCGTGATGCTTGCAAGAGCCCATCCGGTAAGCATGCCGGTGATGAGCCTCAGGTCGTTGGTGGACTCCCGAAGCCCCAGGTAGGAGGTCACACCGTCGAACCCCATCGCGGCGATGAACGCCGCCATCAGCGCCAACACCGGCCAGCGCGGCAACTCTGTCGGACGCTCGTCCCGGTGGATGAGCCTGAGAGCAAGCAGGCCCAGTGCGAAGCCGAGGTAGATGCCGGTGTCGCGAGCGCACACAGGGAGCTGGAAGCCACCGGCGAAGAACGACCGCTCCGGCAACTGGTGGCAGAGTCCGTAGCCGATCGCCGTGAAGAGGGTGTCGAGCATCATGCCCCCCGGATACGCTGACAGGCCGGTCACGCCGGCCTGTCAGTGGTGTTTCGGATGGTCGGGATGGCGGGATTCGAACCCACGACCTCTGCGTCCCGAACGCAGCGCTCTACCAAGCTGAGCCACATCCCGACGAGCCGCTATGATACATGGTCGCTGCGGCAAGGGCAAAGGAAATCGTGGCGCGACAGGGATCGCCGCCGGCGCACACCGAGGGCCCGACCGGAAGATCCGGCCGGGCCCTCGCTCAGACCTATGAGCGACCGAGCATCGTTGCTGCTACAGCCTTACGTGGCAGTACGAGCAGAAGGTGGGCTCGTGGCAGTCGAAGCAAGGCTGCGCGCCATCCTTCTTCACGATGTTCGGGTGGTACGTCCGCCACGCCTCGTTGGCTACGGCACCGGTATGGTGGCACGAGTCGCAGAAGAACTGGTCGTGGCAGTTGGCGCAGACGTCCCTGGTGTACTTGTCGGCGTCGAAATCGGCCTTGTGCTGCTCATCGAAGCCGCCCGGGTGGGGCATCTCGAGCTTGTGGCAGCCCTGGCAGAACTTCGCCTCGACGCCACCGTCACCGTGACAGTAGTCGCACGAATCGGGAGCGTCCTTGTACGCGAGCTGGTGGGCAGCGCCCGTGTCAGCCGACGTACGGCGCGTCCAGTCAGCGACCGTGTGCGACGACGGCACCGCATTGAGGTCGGTGTGGCAGTCGACACAGAACGCCTTGTCCTCGTGGCACTTCTCGAAGCACGACTGCGCGCCGTCGGCTGCGACCGTCACCGGGTGCTGCTGCTGCCACGGGGTACCGTTGACGGCGCCCTTGTGGTGGCAGTCGGAGCAGAGCTCCACGGCCTGGTGGCAGTTGGCGCACATATCCTTGGTGTTGCGGCCGGACACGTGGTTCGTCTTGAAGGTATCGGGGTGCGGGATCTCGGCGGTCCCGTGGCAGTCGACGCAGAACTGCGCGGACGTACCACCGGCTCCGTGACAGACCTCGCAGCTCTCGATCGACTTCAGCGCCGAAACCGCGTGTGACGCGGTGGCGACCGCAGGCTCATCCGGGTAGTTGGTCACGGTGAGCTCGCCATGCAGCCAATCGTTCGCCGTGTGCGACGTTGGCAACGGCTGCAGCTGGGTATGGCAGTCCACGCAGAACTGCTGTTCGTGACAGGCGCCGAGACAACCCTCCACGCCCTTCTCCACGACAGTGCTCGCGTGCTGGGTCTGCCACGCCACTGTGCTATCGAACGTCCAGTCGACCTTCGAGCCGTGATGGCAGCTGTCGCAGAAGTACGTTGTCGACTGCTGGTGACACATCTCGCACTTGTCGATGGCCGTTGCAGCGAGTTCGGGGTGGGTCTTCGTCTTGAACTCCTCGGGATGCGGCATCTCCATGCCGTGACACCCGTCGCAGAACGTCGACTTCACGTGACAGGTGGCGCAGTAGTCGACCTGCTCTACAGGCACTACCGCAAGCACGTCCTCATCGTGATGCTCGCCCTCGTCCTCATGCTCGCCACCGGCGGCACCGGAGGCCTCCTCTGACTCTTCGTGCATGAGGTAGTCGCCGCCGGTCGGGATCGGACGGATGACGTCCTCCGCCGGACGACCGGTCGCGTGATCGACTTCCATCGCGGCCAGCTCAGCATGACCTCCAGGGTAGAACCCGGGCTCGTCATGGTTGGCGGGCTTGAGATCGAAGTCGGCCGGGTGGCACGTGGAACACGTGCCGGGAGCCTTGAACTCGGTGCCTGAGGGCGACTCGTCCGTGAGCGTGTGGCAGCGGAAGCACGCCGTCATCGTCATGAAGTCGGCATGCTTCGCGGCCTTCTCGCCGGTATCGGGGTTCACCGTGATGAAGTCAGCGTACGCCTCGTCCTCGGGATGCGCGACACGGTTGTGGCATCCGGTGCACAGGATGTCCCGGTCGGTGTGGGCATCGTGGTTGATGATGATGCCTTCGCTCGGGGTGATCTTGCGGTTGTCGAGGTCGTGACACTGGGTGCACTGCTCGTCGGCCATGTGCACCTTGTGGAGCGCGAGGTGGCTGGTCGCGTTGAGTGGCACCGCATAGGTCTCCGTGACCATCTGGTACATGCCGGTGACGACCGCGTCGATCTTATGCAAGGTCAGTGTGACGGGGTCGGCATCTACAGGCATGTGACAGGACGTGCACGCGACCATGTTGTGGGAGCTGTCGTCATACGCTCGGACCGAGTCCAGCTGGATGTAGTGACAGAAGGTCTCACAGAACCAGTAACCGGACGTCACGACGAAAGCGGCGTTGATGACCGCCACGAGCGCCAGGACGACGACGCCGGTCCAGATGAAGTACCTGGGACGCTTGACCGGGTCCTTCCAGCCGGCTACCCACCTCCCCCACTTGCCCTTCTTCTCTTTCGGCTCCTTGGCCATACGCACCCTCTCCTCGCACGCGTACCTGGTATGTCGCAGCACCACGGAGACAGCCCCCTCGGCCGCCTCCGATAAACGATAACGGAACCCCACCCAACCGACAATACGGACATGGCGCTTCGGGCGCTTCTTCCACTCCTGTTATTCGGCGGATGACAGCGCGTTCCTGCACACGGTGACTACCGCCGCATCTCGAGCACGAGGGAGACCTCCACGGGCGCCCCGAGCGGCAACGCGGCCACACCCACCGCCTCGCGCGCGTGCCGCCCCGCATCGGAGTACGCGGCGATGAGCGCGTCACTGGCTGCGTCGATCACGCCAGGCTGCCCGGTGAAGGCAGGGTCGGACGCAACGTATCCGACGACCTTGACAACCCGCTCGACCTCATCGAGGTCGCACACGGTCGAGGCGGCCGCGAGCGCGTTCAGGATGCACTGCACCGCGCACTCCCGGGCTTCGTCCATGCTGACGTCACCGCCCACACGTCCCGCTGCAACCAGGGAACCGTTGCGCATCGGGACCTGCCCCGACGTGAAGACGAGCGCTCCTGAGCACACCGCCGGCACATACGCGCCCACGGGTGCGACCGGCGCCGGAAGTTCGAGGCCAGCCTCCTCGAGACGCTCGCGGACGCCCATCAGCGCACCGCGATGTCGTCGGAGAGACGGCCGAGTTCGGTGATGGCTGCATTGATGCGCCTCGACGCCTCGGCCGCCTGCTGTGAGACCTGCGCGACCTCACGCATCGATACGACCACCTGGTCTGAGGCCGTCCGCTGTTGCTGGGTCGCGACGGAGATCTGCTTGGCCGAGTCCGTGGTCTCCTCCACCTGCACCACGATGCGCTCGAGGGCGGTGGCGGTGTTCGCAGCGAGATCCTGGCCCTCGACGACCTTCTTGGCCGCCTTCTCGGTCTGCATGATGAGCGATGAGGTGGATGCCTGGATCTCGCGTACCACGCGACCTATCTCCTGCGTGGACTCGGTGACCGAGTCGGCGAGCTTGCGGATCTCCTCGGCGACGACCGAGAAGCCCTTGCCGGCCTCACCGGCGCGTGCGGCCTCGATAGCGGCGTTCAGAGCGAGGATCTTCGTCTGTTCGGCGATCTCGTCGATGATCGAGAGGACCCGCCCGATCTCCTGGCTGCGCTCGCCGAGCGCGAGGATCCTGTCGGAAGATTGCGTGGTGGTCTCACGGATCTCCTCGATGCCCATGGCGGTGTCGGCGACGGCGCTCATGCCTTCTTCGGCGCTGGCGAGCGTCTTCTCCGCGATCCGGACCACCGCGGCGGCATTGTCCGCGATCTGGCTCGAGGTCTGCGCCAGCTCCTCGACGGTCGCTGAGGTCTCAGTGACGGCGGCCGCTTGCTGAGCCACGCCCGACGCCTGCTCCTCGGTGGCGGCCATGATCTCGGCGTTGACGGCCTTGATGTTGGCCCCAACCGATCTGAGGTGACCAAGCAGGGACGACAGATGGTCGAGGATGCGAACGATCTCCCGGTTCACATCGTCGACACCATCGGTCTCGCGCACCGAGACACCGAGCGTCTTACCCGTCTGCTCCAACACGCCGCGAAGAACGCGCTCCGTGACCCGCCCCAGCATGACGTGACAGGCGGCCCCCACTCCCACGCCCGCCGCGATACACAACACCCAGAAGATGACCCCGGCACCGGCGCTCTTGGGCTCGACCAGGAGAGCGGCAAGGAACGGGAATACGGCGCCGACGATCGCCCCGGCCCCCACGAACGACCACAATGCGCGCTTCTGCGCTGCAGCGCCAGCCTCTGGATCCATGCTCCCCGCCTTCGCATCTCGATGCCCGGACACCATCGCCCCTGGGCATATCCTACCAGCACGGCGGCGTTTGCGAGCGCCCGTGGCCGACATGGCCTCGAATGCGGTACGCGCATCCGCGCGCCGTACTTGCGCGAATACCCAGAGGGGTATACCATGCATCGTGATCATGTCTTGACGGAACGAGAGGAGCCGCTGTGCGCCACGTGAGCATAGACGCGGCAAGCTGCGACAGGTCACCCGGATGTCCGGCACGAAGGGCCTGCCCGCGAGGGGCGATCGTCCCGGTAGCGGGTGGCCCGTACCCCGGAGCACTCGGCTACACGGTCGATGAAGAACGCTGCACCGGCTGCGCCATCTGTGCGCGCTACTGCCCCGGTGGAGCCGTCCGCACTGCATAGGAGGATGCTCGATGCCCGAGACGACAGTCAGCGTGGAAGTGTACGACTTCCCTGTAGAGACCACCTGCTGGAGCGGTGGTTGAGGTCCGTCATGGTCTCCGGAGGAGATCACCGCGATCGTCCGCGCCGAGATCGAGCACCGGTTCGGTGACAAGGCTCGTGTGCTGTACTACGACACCAGCCGCCCTGAGATAGCAGCCGCGCACCAGACCATGGTCTCGTTGATACAGGACCAGGGCCTCGTGTATCCCGTCACGGTGGTCGACGGTACGCCGATGTACGACGGTGCCGTCTCGTATCCCGCCATCCTTCGTGCGGTGCAGACCAGGCTCGACACGAGCAACTGACCGCAGCCGCGCGGAACCACCGAAGGGCCGGGATCTCCCGGCCCTTCGCATGTCCGGGCGCCGCTGCAAGTGGCGTGAATCACGGTCGGAATCGGCCGGCAGGACCCGTCGGGTAGACTGTACCGGCAGACGCAGCGCATCGATCGGACACGCCCCCATGCAAGCCGACAGCACCCAGGCGACCACCCGGACGCGACGTCACGGCCCTCTCGGCGCCGCGGCGCTCGCCCTCTTCCTGGCGTGGCGGCTGCTCCTCACCCGGTTGTGGCGCCGGTGCGTGCACGGTGCGCGTGCCCTCCTGGGTGGCGTTTCCGGATGGTCGGCCCAGTGGCGACGCATCCACGCCTATCACTTCGACACCGCACACGCCTGGAATGCGGGTCCTCCTGAAACCCGATCGACGGCCGCCGCATTCGGCCTCCGGGCCTTTGTCGGAGGACTTGCCATCGCTTCAGGCCTCGCCTCAGCCGGGGGCGACCCGTTCGCCGGAGTGCTCCTCGCCGTTGCGGTGGAATCGTTGTGGGCGGCGGCGCGCCTCACCATCCTCGCGCTCCTCGTGCCGCACGCGGAACTGGAGCGCGGGCGTCTCCTCATCGTATATACGGCAGCGCTGATCCCTTACGCGCTCGCCCTGGGCCCTGTCTTCCAGCTCGGAGCCCTGGCGGCTTCAGGGATCCTCACCGCGCGGGGTCTTGTAGCCGCAGGGGCATCGAAAGCGACGACGCGGCGGGCCGCAGGGTGGGCGTTCGGCGGTCAGGCGGCGATCCTCATGCTCGGCGTCGCGGGGCGGGCGGCACTCGCCCTCGTCGCCTCCGCCTGAACTAGGCCGGCAGCACCGTCTCGGAAGCACCGGCGCCGAACCTCTCGGCTAGCATCACGCCCGCGACCACCAGCAGCGCCCCGATGGCCTGCACGAACGTCAACCTGTCACCGAGGAGCATCCACGCGAGCGCGATCGTGAAGAGCGGCTCCGTGGTGGACGCGATAGCGGCTCGCGACGCACCGAGGCGCCTGATACCTCCCATGTAAAGAGCGACTGCGGCGATGGTGGGGATCACGACCAACAAGGCCAGCACTGCCCAGAGGGCTGGCGTCCACGCGGCCGGGGACAGGCTCTCGCCCGCCAGGAGCGACACGCAGCCGATCACCACCGCGGAGACTCCGAACAGGAACGTCATCACCACCAGGCGCGAGTGGCCGCCGACGAGTCGACCCGACATCACGGTGAACGACGCGTATCCCACGCCGGCTCCAAGGCCAAGGATCGTCCCGACCGCATCGACGTGGATCTCAGCGTCGAGAAGTCCCACGACCAGAGCGCAGCCGGCGAACGTCATGATCACCCCCGCCACCGTCGTCCACGACAGCTTGCTCCTACCCGCCAACGTCTCGTAGAGCGCGACCAGGGCGGGGTACGTGTAGAGCAGCACCGTGACGACCGCCGCGGAAGCGTGACCCAACGCGAAGAAGAAGCACATCGAGGCCGCACCATACCCTGCGACCGAGAGCAGGACGAACCGGCCGAGGTCGGCACGGGCCGCCACCAGGGCGCCGGGTCGTCTGATCGCGACGTAGCCGCCCATCACCACGGTCGCGATGGCGAAGCGCCATGCGAGGAGCGGAAGCGGTCGTGCGCCGTAGCGGTAGGCGAGCGCGCCGAGCACCGCCAGCGTGCCAAAGCACGCTGCGGATGCGACGACCAGCGCAAGGGCCGTTCCACGACGCATGGGGCGCCTTCCGTTAGGCTGACTGACGGTAGGATGTCTTACGCTGGCAGAACCCCATGAGGCCCGTCAATGGAGAGGAACCGCCGTGACCACCCCGGACACGATGGAACGTTACGCACGATATGCGGCGATCGCCTGGATGGCGGTGATCTTCGCGCTGTCATCGATGCCCGGAGACGCGGTCCCGGCCGGTGACTATGGTTCGTACGGACACTTCTTCCTCTATGCCGTGCTTGGCGCCCTCTATACCCTGGCCCTCCCGGACGGTATGCCCACAGCACGGGTCGTGCTGCTCGCGGTCGTGCTCGCCTCCGCGTATGGCGTGACCGACGAGCTCCATCAGGCGCTCGTGCCGGGCAGGGTCCCGGACCCGGCCGACTGGCTCGTGGACACGGCGGGCGCCTGTGCCGGGGCCGCAATGGGACTGCTGCTGGCACGACGTGCGCGCCGCGACCGCTGACCGCGCGCGCGAGCGCCCGCGGCCCCCTCAGTACACGCCGGTCTGCGCCGCCTGCTCGGCAGTGACACCCAGCTGCCGGACCTTGATCCGGAAATCGTGCGCGTTCTGCGCCATGGCGACGGCGTCTTCCAGGGTGATGCGGCCTTGCGAGTACAGCCGCAACAGGCTCTGGTCGAACGTCTGCATGCCGTAGTACTCGCCCTCTTCCATCGCATCCCGGATCATGTAGGTCTTCTCGGAGTCCATGACGTACTCGCGGATCGTGCCGGTCATGACCATGACCTCGACAGCCGGCACCAGCCCGCCGTTGATGGCGGGGATCAACCGCATGGAGATGATGCCCTTGAGCGTGGACGCCAGCATGAGACGGATCTGCTTCTGCTGGTACGGAGGGAAGAAGTCGATGATGCGGTTGATCGTCTCAGTCGCGTCGATGGTGTGCAGCGTCGAGAGGACGAGGTTGCCGATCTCGGCCGCAGTGAGCGCGGCGGACACGGTCTCGTGGTCACGCATCTCGCCGATGAGCACGACGTCGGGATCCTGACGGACGACATGCCGCAACGCGTCGGCGTAGCTCTCCGTGTCGATGCCGACCTCGCGCTGGTTGATGATGCACTTCACATCCTGGTGGAGCACCTCGATCGGATCCTCGATCGTGACGATATGCCCTTCCCGGGTGTGATTGATGTGATCGATCATCGCGGCCAGCGTGGTGGTCTTGCCAGAGCCTGCCGTACCGGTGACAAGGACCAGACCACGCGGCTCCTCGGCCAATCGTCGAACGACCGGCGGGAGTCCGAGCTGCTCGATACCCGTGCGCTCGGTGGTGACCCGTCGCAGCGTCATGCCGACGCTGCCGCGCTGATGGAAGACATTGACCCTGAAGCGCCCGACGCCAGGCACGGAGTACGCGAAGTCGAGCTCGCGGTGGTTCTCGAACGACTGCTCCTGCCGGTCGTCCATCATGCCGACAGCCAGTTGGCGGGTGGCATCAGGCGACAGCGAGGGATACTCGGTCATCACTACCAGCTTGCCGTTCAATCTCACAGCAGGCGGCGAGCCGACCTTGATGTGCAGGTCGGAACTGCCCCGCTCCGCCATGATCTTCAGCAGGCCGTCGATCTCCGCCATGTGCGCCCGCTTTCACTCGACGACGGTTCGGCCGTCCGGTGCGCACCGGGCGGCTACTGCTGCAGTCTACTCCTCTCGGCCACGCACGTCAGTGACTCATGCCGCACGCAGGTGGGGTCGGGACCACCCGAACAGCGCCATGATGACGATCAGGGCCGCCGCGGCGAGGATGGAGGGTGTGAGCCCCACGCCTTCGGCAAGGGCCCCCGCACCGATGAACCCGATGACCGAGAGCACCCGGCTGAGCGTCTGCTTGGCCGCGAACACGCGCCCTCGCATGATCGGAAGGGTGCCCTGCTGCAGGACCGTCGCAAGCGGAACATAGAAGTACATGTTCGCGATGCCCGCTGCGAAGAACACGACGGCCGCCCACTGCACCGAGGGCGCGAAAGCCAACAGCGACACCAGCAGCCCGAAGGCGAGCAGGCCGCGCAACAGCGTGCGCACGGGGCCGGACGGATCACCGCGGCCGACCGCCACGCTTCCCACAAGCAGGCCGACGGTGATCGCGCCGTCAAGCACCGCCAAACCGGGCGCTCCAGCCGCGTAGCGGTCGAGCGCGATCGTGTAGATGAACACCGTAGACGCGGCGACGCCCATCATCGCCACCGAGTACACAGCGAGAAGGTCACGCAGAATGGGGTGACTCCACACGTACTGCAGCCCCGCCGAGGTCTCCCTCACGATCGGCGCCAGCGAGACGCCACCCGCCGCACCTGCCGCAGACGGCGACCGATGCGCGATGAGGGACACGAACACCGCGGAGAGCAGATAGGTCCCCGAATCGAGGAAGAAGGCGGACCGCGTACCCATCAGGGCGACCAGACCGCCGGCGAAGACAAGACCGGTGAGCTCGGCCACCGAGACGGTCACGCTGTCCAGGGAGTTGGCCGCCATCAGGTCGTCGGGCGCAACGAGATCCGGGATGAGCGAGAGCTTCGCGGGCTCGAAGAAGAGCGAGACCGCCGCCACGAGGAACGCGACCCCGTACACGGCCATCAGGCTGTACTCGGCAACGAACGGGACTGCAAGCACGAGCGCCGCCCGTGCGATGTCCGCCACGATCATCGTGCGCCGGCGGTCCCACCTGTCCACATATGCGCCGGCCACGATGCCGAAGAGCGCCGCCGGGAGCATCGAGATCGCCAGCATGATGCCCATCTGGAGTTCGGACCCGGTGATCTCGTATACGAGCACGCCAAGAGCGATCTGGTCGACCTTGTCGCCGACCACCGAGATCAGTTGTGCCGCCCAGAGGCGACGATAGTCAGGTGAGCGCAACGGCGCCCAGAGACGACCCCCCGGCATCTGCTCCCCCATCAATGCCCCAGACAAGCCCCGCCGATGTCAGGGCCTGCTTGCCCCCACGTAATCGCTGCGCGCGCCCAGGCTCGACACCTTGACGACATCCCCCGTGCTGGGTGCGTGTACGTAGTTGCCGTTGCCAACGTAGATGCCGACATGATGGATGGTGCTTCGGCCGAAGAACACGAGGTCTCCGGGCTCGAGGTTGGCTTTCCAGACGCGCTGGCCCACGTTGATCTGTGCGCGTGAGCTGTGCGGTAGGCTGACGCCGATCTGCGCATAACACCACATGGTGAAGCCGCTGCAGTCGAACATGTCCGGACCCGCCGCCGCCCACTTGTATGGAGACCCGAGCTTCGACAAGGCGATGGCCACGACGGATGAACGTGGAGCATTGGTGGGATCGCCGTAGTCGGTGGCAGGTCGTGCAGCTGCCGCCGCGGCCGCAGCACGGCGCCTGGCCGCCTCCTCCGCCTCACGAACGAGCTCGGCGATCTCCTCCTCGACCCCCGCGAGGAGCCGCTCGCGCTCCTCGAGCTGGCCTTCGACCTCCACTCTCTGGCGCTCCATGACATCGGCATGGGCCTTGGCCTCGACCTGCTGGGCCACAAGCTCCACGTGGACGCGCTCCAGCGCCGTGCGTGTCTCCCGGAGCTCGGCCACCTGCGCCGCGTCTCTGCCGTTGAGCGTTTGCAGCAGGTCCCACATCGTCGCGAACTCCTCGAACGACGTCGCGCCGAGCAGGACCTCGAGCGCACCGAGGGGTCCTTGCCGGTACATGCTCACGACCCGGGTGGAAAGGTGCGCCTCCAGCGCGGCCTGACGTGCCGCCAGCTCGGCCGCCAGCGACTCGCTGGCCTGGATGTCCGCGGTCACGGCTTCGTACTGCTCGCGTGCCTCGTTGTACTCCTCGGCCGCGATCTCGAGCTTCTCATCGAGCTCTTCCACCTGCGCCTTGATGCGCGCCGCTTCGGCACGCTTGTCGTCAAGAGGTGTCGCCGATGCGGGCACTGCCAGACCGACCACCATCGCGATGATCAAAAGCGGGCCGATCACCCGCTGAAGTGGAGCGCCCAGGACTTCCGACCTCCTCGTCCGTCAGATAGAGCCGCCGAGTGGACGCATCATCGTACCACAGGCCCGTATATTACAGACAGCACGGCACACAGACCGTCGAGGATGCGGACCGCGACCGACTGTGCTGAGCGCTCGTCGGCGTGAACGTCGTCCGGGATCGACACGCAGACCTCCCGGCGCTCCCCCAACGCACCGAACGCGGCGACGAACCGGCCGTCGGCGCCCACCTCTTCATGCACGCTCACGACGGGCATGCCTTCGGGCGGCGACGCTTCAGACCCTGCGCACAACCTGACGGTCAGCGAGCCGGAGGGCGCCGATACGCACTCCTCCGCCGCGAGCACGTCCACCTGCGCGGCGGGTTCCGCTGCTGACGCCAGGTTCGCCACCCGCTCGGCGATCGCCCGGGCCGCCGGCCCCTGCCACACGAGCGCAAGACGGGCCTTGCCGAGCACCTCGGCAGCACGTGCTGGTGCAGCTGACAGCGCTGCGGGCGCAGCGGTGTCCTTGCCCTGCCATACGTGATGGAGCCGCTCGATCGCGCGGACCGTCTCCGGACCGGCGATGCCGTCGCGAGGCAGGCCCACGTTGGACTGGAACTCACCCACCGCACGCTCCGTGAACGCGCCGAAGATGCCGTCGGGAGGCCCGCACGCGAAGCCGAGCACGTTGAGGGCGCCCTGCAGCGCGGCCACGTCGGCGCCGTGGAAGTACGGGATCCTCAAGTACAGCAACCGGTCCCCGAGCCGGAACGTGGCGTCCACAAGCGCGGACCACGTCTCATCTCCGACGGTGCCGTCCTCCGATAGCTCGTGCTCTCGCTGGAACTGCCTCACGGCCGCCAAGGTGGTGCCGAGGAAGACGCCGTCGATACCGGTGGGGCCGAGGTCGAAGCCCAGCATCAGCAACCGCTTCTGCACATCCTCGACTGCAGCGCCCCGGTCACCTTGTGAGATCGGCTTCAGCACTATCGACTCCGATCGGCGATCATGTCTGTGCGCGGTCAGGAGCCGTGGCGCTCCCTGAACCGCGCGACGTTCGAGGACACGTGACCCTGATGGCTGTCGACACTCCGCCTGAACGTTTCGATCTCGAAACCGACGACGACATCCCCGTTGAAGGTATACGTACCCGATGCGCTGTCGAAGTCTAGCACGAACGCACGTACCAGAACCGTCAGCATCTCGTGGAGCGTCTCTCGCTCATGTCCAGTGCGCATCACGATATCGCGCTCGGTCAGCGGCTCGTCCGGATGGTGCGTGAACAACACGAGGACATCGCGAAGGACGCGCGCGGCAGCGGCGTCAAGCTCAAGATTCGCGAGCGCACGTGCCAGGCTCACGTCGATCCCCTCTCCCGGTCGTCCGGTCACGCGCGACACCTCTGTCGACAGCGCCCCTAGACCGCAACGACCACCCGGTTCTTGCCCGCACGCTTGGCCCGATACATGGCCTGATCCGCCGCTTCGATGAGCGACGCCCCGTCAGAGGTATGCAGCGGATACGTCGCTACTCCCAGCGAGACGGTCTGCGTGACCCGTTCGCCCTGTTCGTCCGCGATGTGCGGGTACTCTTCCATGCTGGTGCGGATCCTATCGGCCACGGCGAGGGCGCCCGCCACGTCGGTTTCGGGAAGCACGACCACGAACTCCTCGCCACCGTAACGCGCCGCGACGTCGATATCGCGAAGGTTCTGCCTGATGACCGCGCTCACCGCTTTCAGAACCATGTCGCCCTTCGGATGCCCGAACCGGTCGTTGAACTTCTTGAAGTCGTCGATGTCGAGCATGATGACCGACAGCCGGTGGCCGAACCGCATCGCGCGCTCGATCTCTTCGTCGAGCCGCTGGTGCAGATAGCCGTGGTTGTACAATTCGGTCAGCCGGTCGGTGACCGAGAGCCTCTCCAGCTCTTCGTGGAGCAGGGCGTTCTGGAGGGCCAGTGATGACTGGTTGGCGATCACCTGCAACCTGTCGCGTTCGGCCTGCGTGAGATCGCGGAACGTAGCTGAGGCGATCATCAGCACGCCGATCACGGAGTCGCCGGAGCGTAGCGGCATCGCCGCATGTGACCGGATCTCCTCGGGCCGGGTGCTCCAGGCGTTCAGATCGGTCCCCGCCTGGACATCGCTCTGCTGGACGAAGCCCTCCCGGAACGCGACGCCAAGGATGGTCTCCGCCACCGGGACCGCCGGAACGAAGTAGTCCTCGGGCCGGCCCTGACTCGCGCGCAAGCGCAGCGTCCAGTCGCGCTGGTCGAACAGGTAGACCGCTGAGATCTCGGCGCCGAGGATGCCGTTCGCGCCGTCCACGATCAGGCTGGTCACGTCATCCACAGAACTGAACGTCGTGAGCGCCTTGAAGAACTCATGCGTGAAGAAGATCTCCGCGAGGCGGCCCTCGAGCTCTTCGTTGGCGCGCTCGAGCGCCTCTTTGCTGGCCTGCAAGCGGCGCTCATGGCTGCGGATCTTGTCGTACGCCACCTGTAGTTCGACGAATATCTTCTCCTGCTCTTCACTGCGCTTCTTGGCGATCAGCAGGTCCCACACGAGTTCGGACCCGCTGCCGGTCACGACGACGACGTTGGCCGGCCGTTCGGCGTCGAGCGATCGGTACAGCGCCTCGTCCTCTGAGAGGTCCAGGATCAGGTCGAGACCGGAGATCTGCGAGAGCTCGGACACCTGTGTCGTCGTGAAGATCCCCAGGTCTTCTGCCAGCCGCATCGCCGGGGCGGTGCGGCTGATGTCGAACATCGCGACGACGTCGAGATTCTCGATGTCGTTGAGAAGGCGCAGGACCGAGGTCGCGCGGAGGCCTCCTCCCGCGATAGCGATGCGGATATGACCTTCCCGGACCGCCGATGCTGCGGCGGCCCCGGCCCGCTCCTCCATCAGGTGCCTTCCGTTCGATACGCTGGACATGCGTTCACAACTCTTTGATACCGTACCGGTAGCTGCGGACCACTACCAGCCCGGTATCCAAATACAGTTCCATCGTACGCGCATAATCCCCACCGATATCTTCGGCAACAACCGGTATCCGCAACAGGCTCAACTGCTCCTTCACCACCTCCACGTTACGCATCCCGATACCGGTGATGTTCGCGTCACCGCCGAACATCGTCGATCCGCCTGCAAGCTTCGCCACGAGCCTGCGCCGCGGCAGGCCGCCGACCACCGCGTCGGCAAGACGCGGTATCGCCACGGTGGCGAACCGGTCCGCGAGTCCCCTGAGCCGCGTATCCGACGGAGACGGCAGCATGATGTGTGCCATCCCGCCCCGTCTGGCGAACGCGTCCCATAGCGTGACCCCGACGCACGACCCAAGCGCGGGAGTCACGAGGACCTGTGGATGCACGGCCACGGCGAGCTCGCCGGTGGCCACGACCACCGTGTTCTCATCGGGGTCGGCCCAGAAGCCTCCTGTCGTGTTGGATATGGTCACAGCGATCAGATGATCCCGAGACGGCCGAGCATGATATCCAGACTGTCCGGGTCGGGAAGGTAGAAGAGCGCCGCATCGACGCTCGCTCCCACGGTGGAGAAACGCGTCAGTATGAGGATGGCATTGTCGGCCTTGAGGCCGATCTGCATAGAGACCCCCTCCAGGATGGCGCCCAGCATGTCGAACGCGAACTGTTCCGGTCCCGGAAGCGCTGAGAGCTCGGTGAACCTCGCCACCGCCGCAAGGTACGCGGATATGAGCATCGCGGCGGCATGGGTGACTGTGGCTTCCTCGGCCGGACCGAGTGACTTGGACGTGCCAGGCTCCCGGGAACGCAGCAGATCGGAGAGTTGAAGCAGGCCTTCGCGATCGAGAACGAACAGCAGCCCCCCGCCGAGATCGCCGAGTAGACGGCTGTACACGGCCCCCACCAGGTTCTCTGGGCCACCGAGCGCGACGGGCACCTCGGTGACAGGCAGGAGTCTGACATCCGGCACATCGATATCCACCGGCGTGCCCAGCAGTTGCGAGAGGGCCGTTGCCGCGTGACCGGCACCGATACTCCCGACCTCTCCGAGCGCGTCCAACTGGATGTCACTGAGATCGCGTGGGTCCATCCTATGCCTCCTGTGAGAAGAGCGTCCGCGGATCGAGGATCAGGGCCACCCGGCCATCTCCAAGAACGGTCGCGCCGCCGAGGCCGTGGAGGCCACGGAACAGCGCTGAGAGCGGTTTGATCACGACCTCGCGTCTCCCGACGAGCCGTGGGACGGCGAGCGCGTGGACCGTCTGGCCCGAACGAACGAGCACGAGATGGTGGTCAAGGCCGTCGTCGTCGGCGGCAGCGCGGTGCGAGAAGAGCTTATCGAGCCGGCTCAGCGGAACTGCCGTTCTGTCCCGAAGCACGACAACCGGAGCGCCATCGACGGTCTTCGCCTGCACCTCCTCGGGTGACAGGACCTCGTCCACGGCGTTCAGGGGCAGCGCGTACACCTGATCGCCGCTGCTTACAAGCAGCGCCTGGATGATCGCCAGCGTGAGCGGCAGCTGGAGTGCGATGCTCATGCCCTGCCTCGGTGCGGAGGCGATAGAGATGCTGCCTCCGAGGTACTCGATCTTACCTTTGACCACGTCCATGCCCACGCCCCGGCCCGATACACGGGTCGCCTTGTCCACGGTCGTGAACGCGGGTGTGAACGCGAACATCAGGATGTCCTCATCGGAGTACGACGCACGATCGTCCCGGTTGGCGATACCGCGTTCGACGGCCTTCCTCCATATCCGGTCGACATCCATGCCTCTCCCGTCATCCTGGACGGTGATCAACACCTGCTCCCTCACCCGCTCGGCCACAAGACGCACGGTCCCTCGAGCCGGCTTGCCAAGCGCCAAGCGCTCCTCGGGTGGTTCGATCCCATGGTCGACCGCGTTGCGCAGGAGGTGGACGATCGGGTCGCCGATCTCATCGAGCACGGTGCGATCCAGCTCGATGTCCTGTCCCTCCATCTCGAGTGTGACATCCTTGCCGAGATCACGCGCCAGGTCACGCACCATGCGCGGAAAGCGGTTGAAGATGTTCCCCACCGGCACCATCCGGGTCTGCATGACCTCCTGCTGCAGGTCGGCGCTGATGCGCCTGAGAACATCGATGGACTCGAAGAGTTCACCGCTCTGCAGCCGCCCGGCCACATCCTCCAGCCGCGAGCGGACGATGACGAGCTCGCCCACGAGGTCGACGATGGTGTCCAGATGGCCGATGGACACCCTCACGGTCTGCGTCTCCGCGACCTTC
>LDZT01007413.1_pt1 | contig 40410 bp, 39 predicted proteins | sample 615521 | NCBI WGS metagenome assembly LDZT01 (sample SAMN03408292, study PRJNA278302) | terrestrial metagenome | isolation source: oil reservoir sample SB1 | place: USA: Alaska, North Slope, Schrader Bluff formation | collected 2011-09 | reverse complement strand
GACGGTTCCTTTTGTTTTTTGGGGTCGTGTTCTATTTATTTCAGGGTTACAGGAGGCACAATGAAAGAATTATCATTGCATATTTTAGATATAGCACAAAACTCAATAAAAGCAGCTGCTACTCTCATCGAAATTGAAATCAATGAGAATACCAATAGCAATGTGTTGTCCATATCAATAAAAGATAACGGAAACGGTATGGAAGAGGAAATGCTTCAAAAGGTTACAGATCCTTTTTTTACCACTAGGATTGTACGGAATGTAGGGCTTGGTATCCCCTTGTTAAAAATAGCAGCGGAGAGATGTAATGGTTTTTTTGTGATAAAGTCCAGTATTCGTATAGGGACTGAGGTAAAAGCTGTTTTTGAGTACAATCACATTGACAGAGCACCACTTGGCAGAATGGGTGACACGATGATGGTCTTGTTGAATAATTCTGAGAAATTTGAAATTTATTACAAACATATTTATAATGGTGGTGAATTTGTTTTTGACACAGTAGAAATCAAGAACATATTGGATGATGTGGATATCACAAGCCCTGATGTTTTGCTATGGATTAAAGATTATATCAGGGAAAACATAGATGACTTAAAAAAACATATGCATTTGGAGTAAAAAATTCACAACAAGTAAAAATCTTATGATATAATATGTTGTCTATTTTATCCGATGACTAACAGTGCTAAGACTTTCACTTCTATCAGTGGGAGATAAGTTATGAACACACACACACACTAGACTATAATCAAGAGGTGATTATTTAATGAACAAAGCAGGATTGACATTTAAGGGAGGAATACACCCATTACACCATAAGGAGAATACTGAGAATAAGGCGATTGAGGTTGCTCCTGTACCAAAAGAGGTGGTGATTCCTTTAATTCAGCACATAGGGGCTATTTGTGGATCGGTTGTCAAGGTAGGGGATTACGTAAAAGTTGGGCAATTAATTGGGGAAACTAAAGCTTTTGTTTCAACGCCAGTCCATTCAAGTGTTTCCGGTACGGTCAAGAAAATAGAAAATAGACCTTCACCAGTTGGAGCAAGAGTTAACAGCGTCATCATTACGACTGATGGGGAACAGACAATCCACGAATCCGTTGTCTCAAAAGGCAAATTGGAGGATTTGTCAGCTGATGAAGTGAAGGCCATAATCAGGAATTCAGGTATTACCGGTATGGGCGGGGCAGGCTTTCCAACGCATGTTAAACTAAGTCCTCCACTAGACAAAAAAATAGATCTTCTCATTATCAATGGTGCTGAGTGCGAACCTTTCCTGACATCTGACCATAGAGTCATGCTTGAAATGCCTGACAAAATTATTAACGGTACCAGGGCTGTCATGAAGGCTCTAGAGGTGGACAAAGCGGTTATTGCTATCGAGAACAACAAACCAGATGCCATCAAAGTGATCAAGGAGGCAGTGAAGGTATTTCCAGACATTACCGTCGCTGAACTTCAGACCAAATACCCACAAGGCGGGGAAAAAAGTTTGATTTATGCAGTAACAAAAAGAGAGGTGCCTTCTGGTGGATTGCCAATGAATATTGGTGTTGTCGTGCAAAATATTGGAACAGTGGTAGCCATCAGCAATGCGATCGAAACTGGCATACCGTTGGTTGAGAGAGTTGTGACTGTCACAGGCAGTGCGGTTAGAGAGCCAAAAAACTTATTGGTCAAAATTGGAACGTCCTTTAAGGATGTTATTGAATTTTGCGGTGGCTATTCGGAAGAGCTTGGCAAACTGATTAATGGTGGACCTATGATGGGGATAGCTCAATACACAGATGAGGTTCCAATTATCAAAGGAACATCAGGAATACTGGTATTAAGTAAGCAGGATGCAGTCCGACCGGAACCCACTAACTGCATAAGATGTGCCAGATGTATAACGTATTGTCCAAGTTTTCTGCAGCCTTTAATGATAAGCAAAAACTCGCTGATGGGAAGGTTTGATGAAGCAGAAGGCTATAATGCAATGGACTGTATAGAATGTGGTATCTGTTCATTCGTTTGTCCGTCCAAAAGACCTTTAGTGGATTCCATCCGTATGGCTAAGAAGGAAATAATTACAAAGAGAAAGAAAAGTTAGGAGGTTATGGTTAATGGAAAATAGATTAATAGCAACATCATCTCCACACATCGTATCGCAAGACACAACCACAACTGTTATGCTCGATGTTGTGATAGCTTTGGTGCCAGCTTTGATAGCTAGTATATATTTTTTTGGCATCACTGCTGCTGTGACAGTTGCTCTAGCAATTGGATCAGCTGTGGGAACAGAAGCACTCATTCAAAAAATAACCAGACAAAGAGTTACAATAAATGACTTAAGCGCTGTCATTACAGGCTTACTGTTGGGATTCAACCTACCTCCTTCAACACCCTGGTGGATTCCTGTCATAGGATCTTTTGTGGCAATAGCGATAGGGAAACAAGTATTTGGAGGAATTGGCAATAATTTTATTAATCCTGCTTTAGCGGGCAGAGCGTTTTTAATGGCCTCATGGCCTGTTCAAATGACTGCATGGGTTGATCCCGGTTCAGTTGATACAGTAACTGCAGCCACTCCATTAGCACTTTTGAAAGCTTCACAGGAGAATTTACAGCCCTTGGCAGATGTGATTTTGGGAAGAATTCCAGGGACTTTGGGCGAGACATCAGCCATATTATTGTTGTTAGGTGGGGCATACCTGTTATACAGAAAAGTGATATCCTGGAGAATACCAGTGACTTATATAGGAACTGTGGCGCTGATAGCGTTTATCACTACGGACTTTAATCTGACTCTAACAGCCTATCACATTTTCGGTGGTGGTCTGATGCTGGGGGCGATATTTATGGCAACGGAATATTCATCAAGCCCAGTCACCAATAAGGGAAAGATTCTATTCGGTATTGGAGCCGGTCTCCTAACAATGATTATCAGGTTATACAGTAACTCGGCGGAAGGCGTAACCTATGCCATATTGTTTATGAATGTGGCTACCCCTCTGATTGAAAAATATACTGCCCCAAAAGTATTTGGTATTGGAGGTGTCAGAAAATGAAAAATGAAGCATTGAGACTAGGTCTCACACTATTTTTGATTACGTCTATAGCTGCTGGGATATTGGCATTTTCCAACAATCTAACGGCAGACAAGATAAAAGAAGTGGAAGAGGCTGCCAGCAAAGGCGGAGATGTCGCGGGAGAGTTGATACCAGGTGGAGCAAAGTTTGAAGCAGTAGAGAGCGATATGGTAGAAAAAATACTATCCGAAAACGAACAGTTTACAGATGCAGTGAAGATACTTGATGGCAGTGATAATCTCCTGGGTTACGGGATTCGAACATTCTCCACTTCCAAGGGCTATGGTGGAGACATGGAATTGTTTGTTGGAATAACAACAAATCATGAGATAGCTGGCCTTAAAATACTTTTATTGCAAGAAACCCCTGGGCTGGGGTCTAATGTGGAGAATGACTCATTTCAGGAACAATTTATCGGGAAAAAAGCTGATGCGATGTTTTCTGTCATAAAGACCACTCCAGAAGCAGAAAGTGAAATATCAGCTATAGCAGGCGCTACTATTTCATCCCTATCTTTTACAAGTGCAATCAATAATGCTGTTCTCGTTTACGACACTTATTTCAATGAAGAGTCATCGGGTGGTTTGATTGAGGAATCTGATGATGTAAATCTTGATGAAACAGCATTAATCCCGAGATCATCAAAACTTGAACCTGCTGAGGATGAATTGATTAGCCTGATTGCTTCAGAAAATAGTCAGTTTGTCAATCTAAAGAAAGCATATAATGATAGTAATGAATTGATAGGATATGTAATCAGGACGTGGAGTACAATAGAAGGGTTTTATGATCATATTGAGTTGAATGTCGGATTAAACCTGAATGGTGAAGTGGTTGGCATGACCGTAATAACAATCAGCGAAACTCCAGGATTGGGAACAAGTGTTGAAAATGCTGACTTCCAGGATCAGTTTATCGGGAAAGATTCGAGTGCGGAGATAAAACCAGTGGAATCGGCGACCACGGAAGATGAAATTAATACCATCACAGGAGCTACGTTATCATCTGCTTCATTTACAAGTGCTATAAACAATGCGTTGACAATCTATAGAGATTACTTACAATAAGAGGAGGGTTCAAAATGAATTATGTGAAAATATTTAGAAATGGTTTGATTGATGAAAACCCTACCTTTGTTCAATTGTTAGGGATGTGTCCTACGTTGGCAGTAACAACTTCAGCTATAAATGGCATAGGAATGGGTGTTGCAACAACCGTAGTTCTTATAGGGTCTAACTTGGCAATATCTTCTTTAAGAAAAGTTATACCAGACAAAATTAGGATACCTGCTTTTGTCGTAATAATAGCTACATTTGTTACGATTATCGATATGTTTATGAATGCATATGCCTATGATCTCTATAAGGCTTTGGGTTTGTTTATCCCATTAATCGTGGTCAATTGCCTGATTCTTGGGCGAGCTGAGGCTTATGCATCAAAGAATGCAGTACTACCATCGATGGTGGATGGTGTTGGCATGGGTTTAGGATTCACTTTGGCATTAACCTTGCTGGGATCGGTTCGTGAAATATTAGGTGCAGGAAGCATATTCGGATTCCATTTGTTTGGAGAAGCATTCAAACCAGCTTTGGTGATGATTCTTCCTCCTGGAGCTTTCATAATTCTGGGTCTGCTGATTGCAGGAATCAATGTCATATCAAGAAAGAAAACTGTCTAGGAGGGAGGAGTAGATTATGGGTTTATTTAGTATCTTTATAGGAGCGGCACTGGTTAATAATTATGTTCTTTCTAGATTCTTAGGTATATGTCCATTTCTGGGCGTATCGACAAAAGTTGCGACTTCATTGGGGATGGGGATTGCGGTTACATTTGTAATGACGCTAGCTTCCATCATAACGCATCTTGTACAGGTTGCTGTATTGGAGAATTTTGGGATTGAATACTTGCAGACAATTGCATTCATACTCATCATTGCTGCTTTGGTTCAATTTGTTGAAATGTTTTTGAAAAAATCCAGCCCTTCCCTTTATGAGGCACTTGGGGTATATCTGCCATTGATTACCACCAATTGCGCTGTACTTGGGCTTGCAATCATTAATGTAACGGAAGGATTCGGAATTATAGAAACAATCGTCAACTCTTTAGGTGCTGCAATCGGATTTACGATAGCTATCGTACTATTTGCAGGTATAAGAGAAAGATTAGAAACAGCTGATGTCCCAGAACCGTTAAAAGGATTTCCAATAGCATTGATCACAGCGGGATTAATGTCCATTGCTTTCCTAGGTTTTGCAGGACTAGCGCTGTAGGAGGTACGGTAGATGGATAGCGTATTAAAAGCAGTAGCGACACTTGGAGGATTGGGGTTGGGATTTGGTTTGATCTTGGCTTTTGCCTCTAAGGTTTTCCATGTGGAAATTGATCCGAAAATAATTGATGTAAGAAATGCATTGCCGGGTGCCAACTGTGGTGCTTGTGGTTTCCCCGGATGCGATGCTTTAGCCAAGGCAATCGTAAACGGAGAAGCAGCCATATCAGCTTGTCCTGTTGGTGGAGAATCGACTGTTGTTGAAATCAGCAAAATAATGGGTATCGAAGGCCATGCCGGTCCAAAGAGGGTAGCCAGAGTTTTGTGTAAAGGCAATTACGAAAGAACTAATAAGAAGTATGAGTATCACGGTATTATGGATTGTAAGGCTTCGGTTATGATACAAGGTGGTGATAAAGCCTGCCCATTTGGGTGCTTGGGAAATGGTTCTTGTGTTGCTATATGTCCTTTTGATGCGATTCATGTGGTTAATGGTCTTGCCATAGTCGATGAAGAAAAATGCACAGCCTGCGAGAAGTGTATCAAAGAATGCCCTAAAGGCATTATTCAATTAGTGCCATATCAAGCTAATGTAGTAGTGGACTGTTCCAATCACTTATTCGGCAAAGAGGTCAAAAAAGATTGCAAGGTTGGGTGTATTGGATGCAAAATATGTGAAAAAGCATGTGCTTTTGATGCGGTTCATGTTGTTGACAGCTTGGCAAGGATTGATTATGAAAAATGTACCAATTGCATGGTTTGTGCTGAAAAATGTCCTACTAAGTCAATCACAGCGATGATTGAGGACAGGAAAAAAGCATATATCATTTCTGAGAAGTGTATAGGATGCACCATATGTGCACAGAATTGCCCTGTTGACTGTATAGCAGGTGAAAAAGAGAAGGTTCATGTTGTTGATGATCGCAAATGTATTGGATGCAGTGTTTGTTATGAAAAATGTCCGGTTGATGCAATCGAAATGAGATAACTAACTAAGTATTGCTAAGACTCTCCCTTGATTTGGGAGAGTTTTTTATTTAAAAAATAAAAATAAATATTAAATGTTTAGTATTTATAAACATTTTGTCCGCGTTGGAATATTCAATCAAAAAAATAAAAAATAAAAGTTTTGAAAGTATTGATATCAGGTGGTTATACAATATATTCAAATAATCAATAAAATAGCAATAAAACTATTGACATTTTTTGAAAAAGTGATATATTTAGTTTTGTTAAATTTTAAAATTACTTATACTAAACTTTATGAAAAAAAGGAGAACGATATGAAAACAGAACAATTGGGAAGACATATCCTAGTCGAATACTATAATTGCAACGAGGATATTTTAAATAATCATAAATTGATAGAAGAATTGATGGTAAAAGCCGCAAAGAAAGCTAATGCAACAGTGGTTGAAAGTGTATTCCATTTGTTTAATCCCTACGGTGTCAGTGGGGCAGTTGTCATATCAGAATCTCATTTGACAATACACACATGGCCTGAATACGGATACGCATCAGTGGATCTATTCACATGTGGTGAAAAGGTGAATCCTTGGGTAGCATTTGACTTCCTTTTAGAGGGTCTTAAAGCTGAAAAAAGCGAATCAACTGAAATTGCAAGAGGTATGGTTGATAAAATCCGTCGATTTTCTAATAAGGATTTAGGCAAGATAACTTTCAAACCGGAAGAAGACATAGCTTAAGAGAGGTATATGATGGATTTATGGTTTACAGAGAATCACACAAATAATGTCAGATTTGGTGTAAAGATCAAACAACAATTACATAGTGAAAAAACGGAGTTCCAACAGATAGATGTTTTTGAAACACACGAGTTCGGTAAAATGCTGACAATAGACGGTATCATCATGGTGACAGAAAAAGATGAGTTTGTCTATCATGAGATGATTGTACATGTTCCAATGGCAACTAACCCCAATATCAAAAATGTTTTGGTGGTGGGTGGGGGAGACGGTGGAACCGTCAGAGAATTGACTCGTTATAAAACAATAGAGAAAATAGATATGGTTGAGATTGACAAGACTGTGGTGGATGTTTCAAAACAATTCATTCAACAAACAGCCTGCATGCTTGATGATGAAAGAGTGACACTTTTTTATCAGGACGGTGTCAAATTCATGAAAAAACAACAAGATAAGTATGATTTGATTATCATTGATTCAACTGATCCAATTGGGCCTGGAGAGGGATTATTCACTGAGGATTTTTATGCTGATTGCTATAAAGCTTTGAAATCAAATGGTATCATGATCAATCAAAGTGAGAGTCCTTGCTACGACAAGGAAAGAAGAGAGCTAATAAGAGCCAATCAGAAGATCAAGAAGATATTTCCATTGGTCAAGGTTTATCAGTTTTATATGACCACTTATCCCTCAGGATATTGGCTATTTGGATTTAATTCTAAGGGAATTGATCCTATTGCCAATGATAATATTAATAATTGGGATAATTTAGACCTGAAAACAAAATACTATAATACAGACTTGCATCGGGCGTCTTTCATGCTTCCCAATTATGTTAAAGAGATGCTTGCAAACGATTAGTTCCGAAAAAATCATATCAAATTGTAATATGTTCAAGCCTTAAAATAAAATGCCTGCTCTTCATTGAACAGGCACTTTGAATACTATTATTCATTATGAACTTTTCTTTTTCTGTGTGCTTCTTCCCAAAGCACATCAGCTGTTTCAGCCCACTTATCAGCAATAGGCGAACATTTTTCTTCCAAATGTTCCGGTGGTTCTTTATCCATTGGTTGAGTTGACTGTGACTTGGTTTCATTTACCATCTCTACTATCATGCTTGGATTATCCAATATAGGGCAAGGACGCAAGTGGTTATCATTAAAAGGCTGTCTTCTCTGGTAAGCCTTAAATATAGGCGAGTGTAATGCCTCAAGCAAGCTAACATCATTAATATTAGTATCTGAGTAATGAACAAAAGCGCACGGTTCAACATCCCCATGAGCGTTGATATGAAAATAATTTCTTCCACCCGCAATGCAACCTTCAACAAATTCGCCATCATTCCAGAAATCCATTGTAAAAAGTGGTTTCGTTTTTCTAAATTCCCTAATTTTATGATACATAAATTCTCTTTCATCCGGTCTGCAGCACAAATCAGTATTAGCATCTTTGCCAATAGGCATATAGGTGAAAAGCCATGTGAAATAAACACCTTGATCAATCAGAAAATCAAAAAATTCCTCTGAGCCAATTTCTTTGTAATTATAATGGTGATAGCATAAGGATGCACCAAACATGACACCCTCTTTTTTCAAATAAGCCATACCCTTTAGTGCTTTGTCGTACGTACCGGCGCCTCTCCTGAAATCAGTGTCATGTTCAAATCCCTCAATACTGATACCTGGCGCGAAGTTGCCGACCTCAGCGATCTCTTTTGCTATCTCCTCAGTGATAAGGGTACCATTTGTAAAGCAACTGAAATAACAATCATTATGTTTTCGACATAGAGTGAGTATATCTTTTATTCTGACAAAAGGTTCTCCGCCAGAATACAGATATACATAGATCCCAAGATCTTTTCCTTCAGTTATGATACGATCTATTGTTTCAATGGGTAGTTCATCGGTTTTATCATATTCAGCAGCCCAACATCCTGTGCATTTGAGATTGCATTTTGATGTTGGATCTATTAGAATTGTCCAAGGTATAGAGACATCCATGTTTTCCATCAGTTTTTTTCTTCTGTCTATACCATAAACAACAGAATTGATCATAAAATTATTGACGAATTTCTTTTGATTATCGGACGTAGTGTGGTCAAAAAATCTGTAAATCAAATCAATCCAAGGACTCTTCTCCTTTTTCATTTCAGACTGCAATGTTTTGATTACACTTATGTCCCTGGGATTGATCACAACTTTTTCGGACGCAGAGAGAAACCTTGCCAGATTCTCCTTTGGGTTTTTATCTACGTAGCTTAACGCCTGGTTTACTGCTACCTGTGATGCAAACTGTTTTAAAGATTTCATTATACTCATCCTCCTATTGTAAGACCGTTAATTAGTTTGACAACAGACATATATGCTGATTTTGGGTTCAAGCTTCTTTTTGAGAGCTCCTGCAAAGATATAGCCTCAACCATACCCAAAATAACTACTGCTGTTGAATTGGTATCAAGGGGCGTTATTTGACCACTATCAACACCTTGTTCGAGCCAATAAGAAATCCCGTCGATGATTTCATTATAGCGCTTCACCATTTTATTTTCGATTCCCGAGTGATTATGTCTAACCATCAGCCAAAAGTCCAGAAAAGCTTGTGAGACAGATTGTCCATTGAGGCTCATAATGAGAAACTCTAGTTGGGAAGTTATTTTTTCCAAATAAGTCATGGAATTATCTTTATTAGTTTCATCATATTTGATTTGGTAGAAAGTCATTCCAAGCTCCAAAATATAGAAATAGATCTCATCTTTATTTCTGAAGTACTTGTAGAGTGTGGTTCTACCCATGTTGCAACTCGATGATAAATCTTCCAAGCTGGTATTATAGTAACCTTTCTCACTGAATACCTTCATGGCTTGGTTGGCGATCTGGAGCTTTCTCTTTTCATGATTGACAATTTTAGGCATATAATCACATCCCTGTTCAGATGTTTAACGACATCAATGTTTTTAAAGACATTAGTGTCACTTATATTTTACTACAAAATTAGTTTTAGTCAACCAAAAAATTCTAAATCTTGTAAATGCTTTATTTTAATGATAAACTATTTCAAGGTGATTACATGACAAAATATGATAAAATTCTAATATTTATTGTTCTGATAGCAAGTATCTCAGGGATTGTAGCAGTCAACAGCGCCGCATTGAATTATAATAATTTGTATGCTGAGATTTTGATTAATAATGAACTATATAAAAAGTATACACTGGGCTATGGCGTTGATGAAACAATTGTAGTGGAAAGTGAATATGGCAGAAATGTTATTCGCGTGGATAATGACCATGTATACATGCAGGAAAGTGATTGCCCGGATCAGATATGCGTCCAAATGTCTAAAATAAGCGAACCAGGTGAAATAATAGTGTGCCTTCCAAACAGATTGATTATAATGGTAACAGGTGAAAGTGGATCGATTGACACAATTACACGTTAACAGGGAGAATGAATGAACAGAAATAGAAAATATATTTTTTTGGCGCTGCTTACTTCCGGTGCTTTAATTTTAAGTTTGATAGAAGGCATGATACCCTTTCCTTTTGTAGCACCAGGTGCTAAACTTGGGTTGCCTAATATGATTACACTGGTGGTAATCGTGCTGTTTGGGTTCAAAAGCGGCATGACAGTTGCTATATTGAGAACTATTCTGTTCCTTCTGGTTGCAGGGAATGTAGCTGGATTTTTATATTCTTTATCAGGAGCGGTGCTCAGCACAATTATTATGGCTATCGCATACAGATATTTTAGTGGCTTGTTTAGTTTGATAGGGATTAGTCTGTTTGGGGCTATGGCTCACAATACAGCACAAGTAATGACCGCTGCGTTAGTGGTGCAAAATATTAGGATATTAAGCTATCTGCCAATAATGTATTTGGTGAGCCTTTTTACAGGTTGTTTTGTTGGTTACGCAACCATTTTCATCGTCAATAACCTTCAGAAGCAGTTTCAAATAATGAAATGGAGTTGACATGAGTAAAAGTGTTAATATAATAAAATGGGTTTTTATAATCGTTGCTGGATCAATCATGGGAAATATTATTGGAACTGTTTTGTCTGGATTCATACCCTTTTTAAGCTTATCCGAATCTATAGGTCTAACACCAGCCACTTTAGATCTTAGCTTTTTGACAGTGACATTTGGCTTCAATGTCAATCTGAATCTTGCTGGTATAATTGGTATTATCATTGTTGTTTTAATTTTTAGAAAGATGTGAGGAAATGATGGATAAACTACTATTAGCTTCAAAATCACCTCGAAGAATTGAAATACTTAAAAAATATCGGGACGATTTATTAACGAAATCACCTTCTGTGGTTGAAAGTGTCACTACTAAATTAAAGCCTGAGGAATTGGTGATGGCTATCGCCCTTAAAAAGGCTGTGAGCATAATCCAAAACGGTTATTATCAAAATACAATTATTTTGGCTGCAGATACAGTTGTTTACTGCGATAGAATAATCGGGAAACCTCTAGGCAGAGAAGATGCATACTATATTCTAAAGAGTTTAAGTGCAAAGACCCATAAGGTCTTTACAGGATTTGCCATATTGCACAGCAATATCAATAAAAGTTTGATAGATTTTGAAGTGACGGATGTTCTTTTTGAGGATTTGAGTGATGAGATGATAGAAAGCTATCTCAATACCAATGAATACACAGATAAGGCAGGAGCATATGGTATTCAGGGTTATGGTGAGCTACTGGTGAATAGTATCAATGGGTCATATCCCAATGTGATGGGATTGCCTATTAGCAAAATAAATAAACACCTATGGGATCTATATAGGTTTAACTTATTGAATTGACGGAGGTAACAAGTGACAGATGTAAATTACACAATCAAACAGATGCCTTTACAAGAAAGACCTAGAGAGAAGCTGATTAAATTTGGACCACAGGCATTGACTAATTCAGAGTTGATGGCAATCATTCTCAGAGTCGGAAGCAACAAAGACACGGCTATAACACTTTCTCAAAAGATACTGAACTATAAAGAAAGAGGGCTGAAAAACATCGCCAGTCCCGATGCTGAACTTTTACTTGGATTTCATGGCATCAGCCACGCAAAAGCCTCACAATTAATGGCTGCAGTAGAGCTTGGAAAAAGAGTTTCCAGAATTGATTTTGATGATAGGTTTAAAGTGACCTCTCCTCAGGATATAGCCAATTATCTGATGGAGGATATGCGCTATCTGAAAAAAGAACATTTTAAGATTGTCATTTTAGATACAAAAAACAAGATAAACGACATCTGCACCATATCTATAGGTAGCTTGAATTCATCAATAGTCCATCCAAGGGAAGTCTTTCACGAAGCAGTAAAAAAATCCGCTGCTTCTATGATTCTGGTTCATAATCATCCGAGTGGCGAAACACAACCTAGCCGAGAGGATATCAACATAACCAAAAGATTGATAGAAGCTGGAGAATTGATGGGAATTAAAGTATTGGACCATATAATTATGGGAGATGGGATTTATCTTAGCTTCAAAGAGGAAAATATTATCTAACAGGAGGAAGAAATGTCTTTTTTTGATGGAGTCTCTAAGAAAATAGGTATTGATCTTGGAACAGCAAACACGCTTGTATTTATGAAGGGCAAGGGAATACTTATCAACGAGCCATCAGTTGTTGCGTTAAAACGGGGAACGAATGAGATTATAGCAATTGGCTTGGAAGCGAAGGAAATGCTTGAAAAAACACCCATTGACATAGTGACTATCAGACCTCTTAAAGATGGTGTGATAGCGGATTTTGAAATAACAAGAATAATGCTCAAATATTTTATTAAAAAAGCGCTCAAGACATTTCAAATTGTAAAACCTATTATTGTTATCGGTATACCATCCAAAGTCACGTCTGTTGAAAAAAGGGCAGTGGAGGAGGCGGCTGTTTCAGCTGGTGCCAGGAAAGCGATACTGATAGAAGAACCGGTTGCGGCAGCGATTGGCGAAGGTATTGATATATATGAGCCAGTTGGGAATATGGTGGTAGATGTCGGTGGCGGTACAACCGATACAGCGGTTATTTCTCTGGGAGGCATTGTTACCAGCGAATCGTTGAAAATTGCTGGAGATAAGATGGATGAAGCTATACAATACTATTTCAGGTATCACTATAATATGATGATTGGTATAAAAACAGCAGAAAGGACGAAGATCACCATCGGTGATGCGATGCATGACGAAGAAGATGCAGAACCGGCTTGCATGGATGTGACAGGCAGGGATCTTGTGACAGGCCTTCCTAAAAAAATCAATGTTAAAGACTATGAGATAAGAGAGGCTATGAGTGAACCGATTGTCGCTATTATTGGATCCATCAGAAGAGTTTTGGAAATCACACCACCAGAACTGGCAGCGGATATTCTGACAAGAGGCTTGACATTGACAGGTGGCGGTGCTTTACTCAAAAGACTTGATAAGCTAATAAGCAAAGAAACAGGTGTTCCGGTGAGAATTTCCGCAGACCCACTTGACTGTGTCGTAAAGGGTACTGGTATAGTGTGTGGCGATATCCATAAGTATAATAATATGTTTTAGATAAACGGTGATTAATTTGCAGAAAACAAAAAAAATAAACAGCTTCATATTTTTATTTATCATTTTGGTTCTGGTGATTACAATAGGACTGAGCACCACACGCAACCAACCTTCTCAAATATCAGGAATGGTAGGTAGCGTGTTTTCGCCCGTGCAAAAGGTATTTTACTCTATTGGACAGACATTTACCAACTCCTTTGACTTATTGCTCAATATTTCCAGAATTCGTGAGGAGAACTTACAGCTACAAGAGAAGAACAGCATGCTTCAGGAAGAAAATATTCAGTTGAAATATATTGTCAACAATTCCGAGGCGCTTAAGAATGAATATGAGATGCTAAGCAACATTCAATATGATTATGTTAAAAGCCAGATAGTATCAAGGGATATTGGGAATTGGTTCGAAAGATTTACGATCGATAAAGGGACCAACAATGGCATTCAGGTTGATGACATTGTCATTAAGGCAGTCAAAACAGAGGATCAATTGGTTAAAGTAGGTTTGATTGGTAAGGTGGTGGACGTCGGATACAATTGGTCCAAGGTTGTAACAATTGATGATATCATTAGCAGTGTCAGTATAAAGGTACTGAGAACTAATGAAGGTGGAGTTGCAAAGGGATCGATCAATGGTATTATTGAAGCTTTCATGTTCAGTCAAACAGAGGATCTTAAAGTAGATGACGAGATAGTGACATCGGGTTTGGGTGAGATTTATTTGCCCAATATTTATATAGGAAAAGTAGCAAAGATAGAAAAAACTTCTGATCTGTTGACTGAAAAAATAACTATAATCCCTATTGTGGATTTTGAAAGACTTTATGAAGTGTTCGTTATCAAGGTGGATAGAAGATGAAAAAGTATTTTGGACTTGTCGCATTGGTACTCATCAGTTTCATAATGCAATCGACAGTTCTTCAATTTTTACAGATTTTTGGTGTTACAATCAATTTGGTTCTTGTGGTATTGGTGGTTATTTCCTTACAGACCAATGAAGTAACCGGAGCAGGATTAGGCTTTATTTTGGGGTTTCTCACTGATATCCTGTATTCACAGTTTTTTGGGGTGAACAGCTTATTGTTTTTTTGCATAGGTTATTTGGCAGGAAGAATTTCTGAAGATGTTTACAAGTTTGATTATTTTACAAATCTCTATTTTGTTCTCTTTGGAACATTGTTTTATCATATATTTTTTTATTTTATCCATTATTTTCTAAAGATTGGATCAGAAGCCATATTAATAACGTTAACGCCAATCTTAATAGAAGTTGTACTTAATCTAATTATCCTTTATCCAATATTCAGACTCGAAAAAAGCATATTTAAAAAATTGAAAATCAATTAGAAGTGGTGATATAAATAGAATCCAAGAGTCTAAAAAATAGGTATAATATTCTTTTTCTTATAGTTGTCGCATTGTTTGCTATTCTAGTATTCAGACTGGCGGTTATGACAATTGTTGATGGCGATGAATACAGAGCGGAAGCGGATGTTAAAACCATTAGGGACATTCCAATAAAAGCACCAAGAGGCAATATCTATGACAGAAATGGCGTTCTTTTGGCTGGCAATATACCCAGTTTCACAGTGCAAATCAGGAAGGATGATATTGAAATTAAAAAATTTGATGAGACTGTCTTCTTTCTTGCAAATATTCTTGACAGGAATAATGAGAGAATCATTGATGAATTTCCAATAGTTTTGAACAGAATCACATTTAAAACAGGATTAGAACAATCTGAATATTATTATATTGAAGATTTGGTAGAGGACTTGCTGATAAACAATCAGCTAGTTGAACAGATATTTGAAAGAGAGAGCAAAACCGACTCATTGATTAGTATTAAAGAAAGAATACTTTTAATTCTGCAAAATGAAGTGGAGAATATAGAAGTTTCATATGTCGATGGCCAATATAAATTCAATGACATCACACGTGAGGAAGCTCCAGAAGTATATTTGGCACAGATTATATACGATGACAGCAAATTGATTAAGAAATTGTTGGCAAATTCAGAGCTGCGCAAGCATATTTTTGATGTTTTGACATTGGGCGAATTGGATGAAGAAATACAATTCATTCCCTATTCATTTACATTTGATAATGATTATGAACAGATTAAGAAAGACCTAGTACCGGTATTGGAATCCATAACTTATGAAACCGATGCAAAGTCGGACTTTTTGAATCTGGTAAGATATTATTGTTCGGACAGCTTTTATAGGCTTGTATTTACTGATGGTGACAACAAAATCATGCCTGGCGTGATCCTTTACGATAGGATGCTGAATGATTATCCGGACTTGCCAATCGACTATAGATTTGATGAAACTCAAAATGTCATCTATTTTAATTATACTAATGATGAGGATAAAACAGTATTTATCAATCAATATGGTTATTCTGAAGATGAGTCTGCATACAACATTCTACTGGATCTGGCAATGAAGAGCAATGTGGATTTCGAAGTCATACAGCAGGATGACGTCAAGTTTTTTGCACAATCAAGATTATTGTCATTCATCAATCCGATGATATCGGTATCTGCATGGGAATATACATCGGTACTCAAAAAAAATAATTGGGTAAAGGCTAATCTAGGTAGCAATGCTACGATGGATATGTCTGCAGAAGCCGTTTTCCATAATCTTAAACAAAGTGCTGAACTGGATGATGTCAATGATTATCTTGCAAGAAAGTTTTTTGTCATTAAAGAAAGATACGACAAACAAGGTTACCTTGCATATCATCCGATTGATTTGTGCTATGGCGTATCAGAGAAAACAGTAGCTTTACTTGCTGAGAATTCAGACAAGCTAAAAGGTGTTGAAGTAGTTGTGCAACCCCTCAGATATTATCCTCAAAATGAGTCTGCAGCTCATATAATCGGATATATGGGCAAGATTTCACAGGATTTTGAGATTGCCAAATATGTAGAGACCGAAGGGTACTTACAAGATGATTTGATTGGAAAGACAGGATTAGAAGAGAGTTTTGAATTACTCTTAAGTGGAACAAAAGGTAAAGAAACACTTAAAGTGGATGTTTACGGAAACAGAATCAGCTCACTGGAGACAGCAGAACCAATACCGGGAAACAATCTATACCTGACAGTTGATATTGAGCTTCAAAAAAAGACGGAAGCTTTATTGACCTATACCATGGATAAAATAAGAGCTGGAGGCGTTTACGAGAGCAAATGGGGAGACTACAAATTTGACAGAGCATACAAAAATGCAAACTCGGGTGCCGTGGTAGCTATAGATGTTAAAACGGGTGAGTTGATTGCAATGGTCAATGATCCGTCTTATGATCCAAATCTTTTCGCTACAGGAATATCACAGGAAGATTGGATTACCCTTTCAAATGAATCGAAAGATTCTATGGCCCCAAGGCCACTGTATAATATTTCCATGTTAACAGCCATTCAACCAGGCTCGACATTTAAACTGGTTACAGCACTGGCAGCATTGGAAAAAGGTATCTCACCATATGAAAAGATATATGGTGCCGGGTATATTGAAATTGGCAATCAGACTTTTGGATGTTGGATATGGAACATGTATAAGGCGATTCATGGTTATGAAAACATGTTTGAGGCGATCAGAGATTCATGCAATTTCTACTTCTATACACTGGTGCTGGGAGAAAACAGAGCAACAAACCAAAAAATATCGACCAGAGTTGAATTGGATGATTTGCTGTCTATGGCAAAACAACTCGGACTAAATGATAAGACTGGGATTGAGATACAGATACCAAATGAATTTTCTGGTGGTGTCCCAAGTCCGGATGCTAAAATCGGTTCCATCAAGTATTTTTTGAGAGATTATTTGGACAGAAATATAGATAGATTCTACGCATTGGATAAGCATTACAACTCGGATGAGAAAGAACAGATGATCAATACAATAGTCAGTTGGGTCAGAGGAGACGAGCCGTTAACAAGAGGAGAGGTTTATGAGAATCTTAAGGATTTAGGCTTGAGACCTGACAAGGTTGATGCTAAAGGTATTCCTTTAGTTGATATGATAAAATACACTTATCTCAATCAGGCTGTGTGGAATGATGGAGACAATCTTAATATAAGTATAGGACAGGGAAGCAATGCCTATACGCCATTGCAGATGGCAAACTACATCGCTACCATAGCTAACGGTGGATATCTTAGAAACGTTAGCGTTATAAAGGAGGGCAAGACATACGATAATGCTTCAGTTGTATACGAACCGCTGAGAACTTCAGAACGCATACAAATCAGTGATTATTCCTATTTGGACATATTGACCCAGGGAATGGAAATGGTATCTGCTGACAGCAAAGTGTTCAATGATTTTCCGGTGAGAGTGGCATCAAAAACAGGAACAGCTCAAAGAGAGGGCACAAATCCAGAAACAGGGGAACTCTATGATGACTTTGCATGGTATATAGCCTATGCACCTGCAGATGATCCGCAAATAGCTGTAGCAGTTGTCATATTTCAAGGAGGTTCGGGCAGATTTCCAGCACCATTGGTCAGAGATATAATCGGAGAGTATTTAGGTCTTGAACCTGAAAAAGTTGATGAATAGAGAGGGGGAAAAAATGAGTAAATTCACACTAGTAACGTCATGTAATGGCAAACAGGGTAAAACGATTTTAGCCATTGAAATAGCCAAAATTCTTGCGATGAAACATAAAGTGCTATTTGTAGACATGTCGAAATCTACAAAATCAGCTGCCTCTTATTTAGGTAATGACGAAAACATCATCTATGATTTTGTCGATTTGATGTCTGGGATGTGTTCAGGGGAGGAAGCAACCATCAAATACCAGGATGATACGTATTCATTTGATTTGATACCTGCGCCAAGGCTCAAAAATAAGACATTCAAGGACTCCAAAATGTTTGAGAAGTTTTTTATGATATTTAGTAAAAGCTATGATTATATTATTATTGATGGGATAGACCTGTATCAGGATGATGTGTACTATGATTATGACGGATTGGATAAGATTGTTTTCATAACCGAAAGCAAGACGGAAGACCTAAAAAAAATCGATTCATGTATCCAGAAGATTGGAAAAGAAAATATAGAAAACCTATTAACAGTGATCAACAAGTTTTCAAAAACGGAAATGCTTAAAGGAAGAATGTATAATCAGAAAGAACTTGAAGAAATGATGCGGATCAATATAATAGGAGATATGGGGTTCAATAGCGATTATGAATCCATAGAAGTCATGAATAACCAAACGGGCCAAATCCTTAAAGACTTCAAAGCAATTGCAGCCAAAATAGTTGAAAAATTATAGCTTTAAATGATTCATAACAAGTTTAGGACTTCATTCAGGCGGAGTCCTATTGTTGTTGCAATATTAAGAATTAATTAAGTTGCTTCCAATATAATGGACGTAGGTTCAAATTGGAGGTATATATGAAAAACAAGAAAACAAAAAAGAGAGTGGTGATCTTCACAGTCATTGTTATAATAGTGCTAATTACTATCTTTGTTTATAACCGATTTAATGCAATGAGAAATCTCAGCGCAATATCTGATGTGACTCAACAGGAATATATTGTTGATTACGGGAGTATCAAAAAAACAATAACAGGAAGCGGTAGCATCCAACCAAGTGATACCAGATTGGTATCCGCTGATAAAACCGGTGTTATTGATCAGTTGTTTGCTGATATTGGACAATTAGTCAGTAAAGACGATGTTTTAGCCATGTATGAGATAGATAAGGATGAGAATGCTGAAAGAGTCAATACTGAAAACGCCAGATTCAACCTGCAAAAGGCTATCAAAACATTGAATGATCTGAATGAGATTCTAAGCGAGATGAGTGTAGTCGCTGAAAACAGCGGTATCATAAGATTGAATGTTGACGAGGGAGATTTAGTGCCAGCTAATGCGGTTCTTGGTGAAATCTCTGAAGTCGGCATAATCAAGCTTCAGTCCTATTTCACAAAAGACCAGATAGAAAAAATCAATATAGGGGACGAAGTTGAGGTATTCCTTCAGGACTATCTTTTAACATTATCAGGCAAAGTAACCAGTGTTGACAGGGCACCAGTTGCCATGGGCAGTGGATCCCTAGGTTATATGGTCCAAGTAGAAATCAGCTATGATGGTGCGCTGCAAGCTGGAACAAGTGCCAAATTGACTGTTATCAATAAATCTGGCCGATTTGCCTCTCCCTTCGTAGGGGAGTCTTTGAAAAACCAGACTGTCACTTTGAATGCACCATATACATCAACAGTGAAACAGCTTATGGTTGAGAACGGATCATATGTTAATGAGGGAGATTTGATAACTATATTGGAAAGTGAAGAACTGACCTATAACATAAGGCAGCAGGAGATAATTATAGAGCAGAGAAGGCTCGATGTAAATGAACTTGGTGAAGAGGATACCATTATCTCATCGCCTATCGATGGAACTATCTTGGATATTATGGTTAATGAAAAATCATATGTTGATAGGGGAACACAGCTACTTAAAATCGCTGATCTTGAAAAAATGGAAGTGAGAATCAATATAGATGAACTTGACATACTTAGCATCGAAAAAAACCAAAAGGTCACCATTACATCGGATGTGTTTGAAGGCACTGTCTTTGAAGGCTTTGTCAGGAACATATCATTGAGCGGGGTAAGTCAAGGAGGAGTAACAACATTTGAAGTGGTCATTGGTATGGCTGATCGAAAAAATCTAATGTCCGGTATGAATGTAGATGTTGAAATTCTGGTTGCGGAGAAAGAGAATGCATTAATGATACCAATCAGCTCAGTATCAAAAATTGCTGGAAAATATGTTGTCATGATGATAGGTGACGATGAGCCATATCCTGTAACCATAAAGGCAGGAATCATAACAGATAGTTTTGTGGAAGTCCTGTCAGGATTGCAAGAAGGGGACATGATCATCAATGTTGTTGCTTCAGACGTATTGCAAGACAATGGCGAATTTTTTCCTGGTGGTCAAAGACCCGGTACTGGGGGTCCTAATTAATGATACTATTGGATAAAGTAACAAAGACATACATCATGGGAGAAATTGAACTGACTGTATTAAAAGGCATCTCAATTGATGTCCGAGAGGGCGATTTTTTTTCTATCATAGGACCCTCGGGGTCAGGCAAATCCACGCTGATGAATATACTTGGATGTCTGGATGTGCCTACATCGGGAGAATACTACCTAGATGGCCAGGAAATAAGCACCTACAGTGAAAATGATCTTGCCAAAATAAGAAATGAAAAGATTGGGTTTATTTTTCAGAAGTTCAATCTTCTACCAAAGCTGGATGCTTTTGAAAATGTTGAGTTACCTTTAATCTACAGGGGTATAAAGAGCAAAAGAAGAAAAGAAGAAACTGAAATAGCTCTGGATAGTGTCGGCTTATACGATCGGATGCATCACAAACCCAATGAATTATCCGGGGGGCAACAACAAAGGGTGGCTATAGCTAGAGCACTTGTAGGGAATCCATCAGTACTTCTCGCAGATGAACCAACGGGCAATCTTGACACAAAATCCGGAAACGAAGTGCTTGACATACTCGAAAGCCTCAATAGGAAGGGCAGAACCATTATTGTTATCACCCATGATTTTGAAGTGGCTGACAGGTCCAAAACAGAAATCACCTTAAGAGATGGCATCATTGTGAATAGGAAGGTGAAGTAGCATGAATATGAGTCTGAAAAATACCTTGAAGATGGCGATTAAATCCATACTGAGCAATAAGATGAGGACATTCCTAACTATGCTCGGAATCATTATTGGCGTATTTTCTGTTATCGTAATGGTTTCAATGGGACAAGGCGCAACAGCCAGTGTTACCCAGAGTATTGAAGGAATGGGTTCAAATCTTCTCAATATTACACTGACGGACAGGACAATCAGATTCAGTAATGATAATCTGAGTGAATTGTCAATGCTGGAAGGGGTCCATATGTTATCACCAAATATCAATTGGGTTGCACCGGTAAAATATGGTTTGAACAATGAGGCTGGGACATCAGTTGTAGGCGTAAATGAAAATTATATGGTAATAAATGGATACACAATGATGACAGGTCGATTGATTAATCCTTTAGATATCGAAAACAGAAACAAAGTAGTGTTGCTGGGTTCAGAGGTATCAGAAAGCCTGTTTGGCCAGTTTAATCCCATTGGCGAGAGCATTAGTCTTTCAGGAATAAAATATACTGTTGTTGGGGTGCTCGAGGAAAATGAAAACACCCTGTTTGGAGATAACAATAACATGGTGCTGGTTCCTTATACAACAGGAATGAGGCAATTCAGAACCAATTCAATCGCAAGTATTACCATACAAGGAACAGATGCAGCGTCTATAGACAAAACCCAAAGCAAAATCGAGACATATCTAATGACCTTGTATGGCACGGACACCTATCGAATCTTTAATCAGGAGCAACTGCTATCGACTCTGAACGAAATAACCGGAGTTTTAACACTGCTCTTGGGAGGTATAGCAGGTATCTCCTTACTGGTTGGCGGTATTGGCATAATGAATATTATGCTGGTGACTGTATCCGAAAGGACGAGGGAAATTGGTGTCAGAAAAGCAATAGGGGCAAGAAGAAGCAATATTTTATTCCAATTTCTTATAGAATCATCCGTAATCAGTGGAATAGGTGGTATAATAGGTATAATGCTGGGAATATTGGTTAACAGGATTATAAGCACTGCATTTGAGATACCGATCAGTGCTAGTATGCAGGTTATTTTGATAGCTTTTCTATTTTCTTTGTTTATTGGCGTCTTCTTTGGGATGTATCCTGCAAACAAGGCATCAAAGCTGAAACCTGTTGATGCTCTAAGGTATGAATAAGAATAACAGGGGTGTAAAGTGAAGATACTGATTGTAGAAGATGAGGTTAAATTGACACAAGCTTTGGAATTCCTCTTCAATAAGCAAAAAATCGATGTTGAGATTGCAAACGATGGAGAAGAAGGCTTGATGCTGGCTGAAAAAGATATCTACGATGTGATTGTGCTAGATATCATGTTACCTAATGTAAGCGGTTTGGAGATTATTCGGATTATCAGGGAGAAAGGAATTAAAACGCCTGTGATTATGTTGACTGCAAAAGACACTTTGGATGACAAGGTGCTGGGTCTTGATTCAGGGGCAGACGATTATCTTGTAAAACCCTTTTCCACAAAAGAACTGATAGCTAGAGTCAGAGCATTGGGGAGAAGAAAAAATACCGAGTACATAAATGAAAAATATGAATTCAATGACATTGCTTATTTGCCAAAAAACTTTGAGCTTATCATCCGTGGTATCAATATCAAGATACCCAAGAAAGAGGGAGATCTTCTTGAAATGTTGATCAGCAGGCCTGGTCAGGTATTTACTAGAGATCAGATTGTTGACCGTCTTTGGGGGCTTGAGTCTGATGTTCTCGAAAATAATATTGAGATTTATATCCACCATTTAAGAAAACGGCTGGAAGAGACCAATACCAAAATTGAAACAATCAGAGGCGTGGGATATATCCTCAAGGAGAAATAGAATGTTTAAAAAACTAAGAATTAGATTTACCTTATCTATTCTTTTGGTGATGATTATTTTTCTGTCAATATTATCGGGTGCATTATATATGGGCACAAAGACGCTGATTGATTCTTCATCCCGAAATTTACTGGAAAAATCTGCAAATGATATAATATATGGCAACAATATTGGACAAGATTATTTTGGCTTTCCTAATACAGAGGATACAACAGATTTTTTTGAGAGATTCAGACAGAGCCTGGTTTTCAACGACAGCAAGTTGAAATTGAGTTATGCTATTTATGATAAAAGTCTCAATATGGCTTATGTCAGAAATAACGGTGGTATTTCATTTGAAAAATTTGAAAAATATGTTCTCAATGCTTACAAAAACCAAGGATACAGTTTTGTAATCGATAATATTGACAATATCGATTACAGAATTTACACAAAGTTTTTCAGGAATGAGGGAACCATGGGTGTGCTTCAGCTTTACCAAGACATTTCGATGGAGTTGTTCATTCTGAATCATCTAAAAAAAATACTGATTATAACATCCTTGATGAGTGCTGTTATTTTGACGATTGTCTCATGGTTTCTGGCAGGACTGAGCATCAGTCCTGTAAAAAAAGCATGGCTAAGACAAAAGGAATTTGTTGCAGATGCATCACACGAATTAAGGACACCTCTTTCGGTTATTCAGACAAATCTGGATGCCGCTTTATGTGACCAAGAAAGAACAATTAGTGATAATGAAATGTGGCTGAACAATGCCTACACAGAAACACAGTTGATGACAAAGCTCGTGGAAGAATTGCTGACGCTGGCGCAGATAGATGCCAACCAGATTAGAATAACCAGAGAAAAAATCAATTTTTCTGATATTTGCATGAGTGTCATTGATCGTTTCAGAGTAAAGCTGATAGAAAACAATCTAGAATTGGATACCAATATAGATGAGGATATCTTCATCATGGGGGATAGTCTGAGAGTTGCTCAGCTGATCACCATTTTCTTAGACAATGCTATCAAATATACAAACCGAAACGGGAAAATCAAAATCACACTCAAGTCCGAGAATGACTGCGCTACCTTTAGAATAACAGACAGTGGTATGGGTATGTCCCGAAGAGATACTGAGAGAATTTTTGACAGATTCTATAGGGCAGATAAAGCCCGACACAGGGAAAACGGAGGAACAGGGTTGGGTTTGAGCATAGCAAAATGGATTGCAGACAATCATAAAGGGAAAATAACAGTAGATAGTAAAATTGGACAGGGCACCACCTTTATTGTTGAATTTCCAATAAGCAAATAGAACACAACCAAAACAAAATAAAAAGATACTTTTGAGTTCGTAGAAAAATGATAGTATTAAGCAACAAATTACAAGGAGGAAATATTGAGCAGATTATTTGGAACTGATGGGGTTAGAGGAATCGCTAATAAGGAATTAACTGGAGACCTGGCGTATAAAATAGGAAGAATAGGTGGATATCATGTCACAAAAGGCAAGAAGAAGCCTAAAATAGTTATCGGAATGGATACTAGAATTTCTTGTGATATGCTAGAGGGAGCCGTCACAGCAGGAATATGCTCAGCAGGGGTAGATGTTTTGTATGCCGGGGTACTGCCCACACCTGCAATAGCTTGTCTGATCAGGGAGTTAAACGCAGATGGTGGAGTAATGATTTCAGCATCGCACAATCCCTACATCTATAATGGCATTAAGCTATTTAATTCAGATGGTTTTAAGCTTTCAGACGACCTTGAGGAGGAAATAGAAAATGTGATTTTGGGTGGAATGGATATCCATTATTATCCAACGGAAGGTGACATAGGAAGAAAAATACCTTTGGAAAATCCAATGGGAATCTACATGGATTGCATCATGAAAACTACTAAGTCTGATTTTTCTGGATTGAAAATTGCAATGGATTGTGCCAATGGGGCTGTTTACGGAGTTGCCCCGGAAGCACTAAAGGCATTAGGTGCTCAAGTGTTTGTGATTAACAACAAACCAAACGGTATCAATATTAATGTCAACTGTGGATCTACACATCCTGAAGCAGTGCAGAATCTTGTCAAAGATACAGGTGCGGATATAGGGCTATCCTTTGATGGAGATGCGGATAGACTCATAGCGGTGGATCATAATGGGAAAATAGTAGATGGCGACCATATAATGGCAATTTGCGGCAACTACATGAAAAAAATGGGTAAACTAAAAAACAATACCATAGTCGGAACTGTCATGAGCAACATGGGATTGGACATATGCCTGAAAGAAAGAGGCATTGCAATCATTAAAACCCAAGTTGGTGATAGATATGTATTGGAAGAAATGCGACAAAGTGGGTTCACGCTTGGGGGCGAGCAGTCAGGACATATCATATTCCTCGATTACAATACTACAGGGGATGGACTCTTAACAGCTGTGCAGCTGATTTCAGCTCTAGTTGAGCAGAACAAAACGCTAACTGAGTTGTCATCCATCATGTATGATTACCCACAGGTATTGGTAAATGCAAGCGTAAAGAACGAGAATAAAAAGCTATATCTTGAAGATAAAATCATCAACCAATCTATTATTGGGTTGGAGTTGGAATTTGAAGGAAAAGGAAGAGTACTGATTAGACCATCAGGTACAGAACCATTGGTTAGGGTAATGATTGAAGGAGAAAATGAATTCGAAATCAGACAGAAGGCAGTAGATCTCAGCAAACTGATAGAAAGTCGCTTGGGCTAGTTTTTATAAAATCTTGTTGACTCTTTTAACCCAGTAATCCTTTTCAGTTATACTGCAGACAGGACATTTCTTTACACCGAGCTTTTTATCTCTCACAAAAATAACCTTATTGGAACAATAAGGACACCATCTCTGTTTGCCGGATAGATGAATCTTATCCGGTATGCTGGTATCTGGCCGCTTGTTGAAATGCACAAGCTTAAAAAGAGATAACTGTTCATTCTCCATAATTCTCACCCTGATTCATTCTATAACAATGCTTCTACAATGACAAGAACATTATTCGATACTGATATAAACCTTGAAATTATGTCAGAAAAATGTATAATATAGGAAAATGGGAAAGTGATTTATTATTTCGAAAAGAGGTTTTTATGACAACGATTAAAGATGTTGCACGTATGTCTGGAGTATCTATCTCTACAGTATCCAGAGTCATCAACGATTCAAAACCGGTTAGTCCGGAAGTTCGCAAGAGGGTGCTTGAAGTAATTGAAGAGACTGGTTATAGACCCAATGAGGTCGCCAGAAGTCTTGTGACGAGACGATCATATCTGATAGGAGTTATTGTCAATGACCTGTCAAATTCGTATATAGCTGAAATGGTGAAAGGTATAGAAGAAGTGGGTAGAATGTATAATTATGATATACTTCTTTGTGGTTCCTATTATGACAGGGAGGCTCAGATGAACCATTTGTCGTTGCTAAATAGAAAGCAGGCAGAGGGCATCATATTAATAGGATATCATTTTGATGATGAGTTGATTGAAGCTGTAAAGAAGAATACCAAGCATTCGATGTATTTTACCAGAGACATCAAGAATGATACAATTGATCATATCAGTATAAACAGTTTTCTCGCATCAGCGGAGATGACCAAATATCTAATAGGGGAAGGGCATAGCAGAATTGCTTTTTTGTCTGATTTTGGCGAAAGCTCCACTCATGAGCATGATAAGATCAAAGGATATAAAGAAATGCTGAAAGAGAACAATATCAATTTTTCAAAGGTGTATGTGGCCGAGGGGAGAAGATACAATGACGGATATGCTATGGCAACGGAGGTTATCAAGGATTTAGGAAACGTTACGGCTGTCTTCTGTACCAATGATGAACTGGCTATTGGGCTGATCAATCATCTGTTTGATGATGGGTACAAGGTACCGGATGATATTTCGGTTGTTGGTTATGGAGATTACAAGGAGAGCCAACATGTCAGACCAACACTGACCACCATTTCTGAACCATTCTATGATGTCGGAGCTGTAACGGTCCGAACATTGATCAAAAAAATTGAAGGGGACAAGAGCGCCAGGACAACAATAGAACTGCCTTACTGTTTTATGGAGAGAAATAGCGTTAAAAACTTGAATTAAGATGAGATTATTCATTGCATACGGTTTTGACGATAGCACTGTCAAAAAAAATTCAGATATTCAAAATGTTCTGAAGGAAAATGCCGAAAAAGGAAGATAACCGTATGGGATGGCTTAAGAGGAGAAACAAAATTTTTGGGATTACTCCAGCCGTTCTTTATCAGAGCGTTCAGACAGGTGGCAGAAGGGTTTATCAGCCCTTGAAAACATATACTTTTTTAACAAGAGGTGACACATGTTATCGCAGGAAAGAATAGAAAGAATAAACTATCTGGCCAAAAAGGCTAAGATAGAGGAGCTTTCCGAGGAGGAAAAACAGGAGCAGAAACAGCTGAGGCAGGCATATCTGAAAAATCTCAGAGCCTCGCTTAAAAATCAGCTTGACAATATAGAAATTGTCGATTAGAGAGACGCGTAAGCGTCTCTGGTTATTTGAAGGAGAGTACGTTTCAATACAATTCTTGATACTAATAGACTACTGTTATATAATGATGTGTGCACTATGTTAACAAGAGAGACAAACTAATTAATTTGGAGGAAAAGATGGATATAAGAGTCAGATTTGCACCTAGTCCCACAGGATACGTGCATATCGGTAGTTTGAGGACCGCATTATACAATTTTCTTTTTGCCAGAAAAAACAAGGGACAATTTGTGCTGAGAATAGAGGATACAGACAGAACCAGACTGGTGGGAGGTGCTATTGAGAATTTGTTGGATTCTCTGAAATGGGCCGGCATCAACCACGATGAGGGAGTTTTTATAGAAAATAGTGAGCTAGTGCAGAAAGGTAATTTTGGTCCCTATATCCAATCTGAGAGGCTGGATATATATCAGTCGTACATACATGCACTGATCGATAAAGGATATGCATATTATTGCTTTTGTTCGAAAGAAAGGTTGGAGGAAGTCCGAGACAAGCAAAAATCGGAAGGTAAAACGCCAATGTATGACAGACATTGTCTGAATCTATCCAAGGATGAGGCTGAGATTAGAATCAAAGCTGGAGAAGAATACGTGGTAAGGTTAAAAGTGCCTGACAATGAAGAAATAAGATTTCACGATTTGGTGAGGGGTGATATAGCAATACACTCCAGTGATATTGACGACCAGGTGCTAATCAAGTCCGATGGTTACCCCACATATCATTTTGCTGTGGTTATCGATGATTATCTCATGAAGATAACCCACATAGTCAGAGGGGAAGAGTGGTTGACCTCAACACCTAAGCAGGTTGTTCTCTACAACTATTACGGTTGGAACGTTCCGGATTTTGTTCATCTTCCGACAGTTTTGAATAAGGACAAGAAAAAACTGAGCAAAAGACAAGGTGATGTTTCTGTGACTGATTTTCTAGATAAAGGTTATCTGCCGGAGGCATTGGTTAATTATTTGGCTTTGGTAGGATGGAGTCCAAAGGATAACCAAGAGCTGTTTACAATGGATGAACTGATACAAGAGTTTTCTTTTGACAGGATCTCTAACACCGGTGGAGTATTTGATGTAGACAAACTAAACTGGATTAACAGCCAATACATCAGAAAAGCGGACAACGAGGAACTCTTTGAATTGGCAATTCACCATATCATAGCAGCGGGTAGAGATACGGAAGAAAACATACGCCGAGAAAAAGACCGCTACCTTAAGATTATCGATTTAGTGAAAGAAAAGTTGGATCACATGTCACAAATCAATAACCATCTGGATGTATTCTTCGGAGATGAGGTCTCATTCGAAAACGAAGAGGTCATCGATACACTTCAGCAGGAGCATGTGACAAGACTCTTAAACGCATTCATGGTGAAACTCAAAGAAACAGAGGCCGTGGATGAGGAGTTCTCAGCAAATATATTCAATGTTCTAAAAAACGAGACGGGAGCCAAAGGAAAAGGCTTGTTCATGCCTATCAGGGCAGCTGTGACAGGACAGCTTCATGGACCGGACATGGGTAAAACATTTATCATATTGGGCAAATCATTGCTGATCAGGAGAATCGAGTTTGTCTTAGATGCCCTGAACGATTAGGAAGGTGAATATTTTTTGAGATTGTATAATACATTAACCAGACAAAAAGAAGAATTCATACCTATTGCATCCAAAAAGGTGAAGATGTATGTCTGCGGACCTACAGTCTATAATTATATCCACGTCGGGAACGCAAGACCAGCTGTTATTTTTGATACTTTGAGACGGTACTTCAAATACAAGGGCTTTAAGGTGACTTATGTCGTTAATTTTACAGATATTGATGACAAGCTTATCAACAAAGCTTTAGAGGAAAATACAACTGTCAAAGAACTGGCAGAAAAATATATACGCGAATATCTGATTGATGTGAGAGGGCTAAATATATTGGTGGATGAAACCATCAATCCAAGAGCTACCGAGCATATCGGCGGGATTATCAAGTTCATAAAAAGCTTGGAAGAGAAGGGCTATGCGTATAATATCGAAGGAAATGTATATTTTGATACGACTAAAATCAAGGATTATGGGAAGCTGTCCAAAAAAAATCCAGATGAATTAATATCAGGTGCCAGAGCAGATGTCAACAACGAGAAGCAATCACCATCGGATTTTGTTTTATGGAAAAAAGAAAAGCCAGGAGAACCATCCTGGGGCAGTCCGTGGGGGAAGGGAAGACCAGGATGGCATATAGAGTGTTCTGTTATGATCCGGGATATTTTGGGTGATACAATTGATATTCATGCAGGTGGAGAGGACTTGCAGTTTCCTCACCATGAGAATGAGATCGCTCAGAGCGAGGCGTTGACAGGTAAACCATTTGCCAATTATTGGCTTCATAACGGCATGATCAATATAAATGATGAAAAAATGAGTAAATCACTGAACAATTTCTTTACAGTAAGGGATGTCAGCAAGGAATATAACCTGGAAATCCTAAGATTTTTCATTGTTTCAGGACACTACAGAAAACCTATCAATTATAGTCGAGAGACAATCCATCAAGCAGGAGCATCACTACAGAGATTATATAATTCAAAGATTAAGTTAACTTCACTATTGGAGAAAAATCCATCCGGAGAGATGGACAATACCGTAAAATTAAAACTATTAAATTTCAGAAGAGACTTCGAAAAAGCGATGGACGATGATATAAATACAGCCGACGCGGTTACAGCCATGTTCGAGACATCAAAATATATTAATACTTACTTTGATGAAAGCACAACCAAAGAGACAATTCAATCCACACTTGATGTCTACATGGATATGGCCAATGTTTTAGGTATCCTACACAAAGAACCGGATGATGAAATAACGGATGACGTAAAGCAAATCATTGAAAAAAGGAACGAAGCTAGAAGAAATAAGGATTTCGAATTGGCTGACGCCCTGAGAAAGCAATTGTTGGATATTGGAATTGAAATAGAAGATACGAGAGATGGCGTAAAATGGAAGAAAATAAATTGACCAAGGATCCGAGGCTGATGTCTCCACTCCAGCTGGCTTATATAGGTGATGCTGTTTTCGAACTGCTGGTGAGGTCTTATCTGATAGAAAATCATGACATGAACGTCAATGATCTCCACAGAAAGGCTATACTTTTTGTTAAAGCCGAGGCACAAGCCGAGGCATTCAGATTTCTTGAAAACGACCTTACAGAGGAAGAATTGCGAATTGTCAAAAGGGGTAGAAATGCCAAGAGTGTTACAGTACCCAAAAATGCAAAATTAACAGATTACAAATATGCTACTGGGCTCGAAGCATTATTTGGATATCTTTACATGTCCAACCAGAATCAGAGAATAGAAGAACTGTTTGAAAAAATAAAAACAGAAATAACGAGGTAAGAAATGAGAACTGTATTTGGGAAAAACCCGGTGATGGAAGCACTACGAAGCAACAAGAAAATCGAGAAAATCTATTGCCTCGAGAAAAAAAATAAATCTGGAGTAGATCAGGAACTGATTAATCTGGCAGCGAAAAAATCCATAACAGTTATTGAAGTGAATAAAAATAAATTAGACTCATTGGCAAACGACAGAAACCATCAGGGGATAGTCGCAATAGTGGAAGATTACGCCTATTGTACTCTAGATGAGGTTTTGGAAACAGCGCAAAAAAAGAATAAAAATCCTTTTCTGGTTATATTGGATGGTATAACGGATGTCCACAACTTTGGCGCAATTATTAGAAGCTGTGAATGTGCAGGTGTGGACGGTATTATCATACCAGAGAGAAGATCCGCACAGATCAACGACACTGTCGCAAAAACGTCAGCAGGTGCTCTTGAATATATGCCAATCATCAAAATTGTGAATCTCAACACCACAATCGATGGTTTGAAGAATAAAGGATTTTGGATATATGGAGCGGATATGAATGGTGACAAAGCATACTACAGCGAAAGGTACGATGGGTCCGTTGCACTGGTCATTGGAGGAGAGGGAAAAGGAATCAGCAGACTGACAAGAGAAAAATGTGATACTCTCATTGAGATACCCATGTACGGTAGGATCAATTCATTGAACGCGTCCTGCGCGGCAACTCTTTTGATTTATGAAGTCATCAGGCAAAGAGGATAGACATGCATATAGGTAAGGAATATCTTTTTGTAGATGGTTACAACATCATTAACTCCTGGGATGAGCTGCAGAAAATGGCTGAATCCAGCATTGAAGGAGCCAGACAGGAGTTGATTGACATCATGATAGAGTATCAGTCTTACAGGGATATCAATTTGATTGTGGTTTTCGATGCCTATAAAGTTAAGGGCACCACCCTTAGAAAAGAAAAATACGGAAGGTTGGAAGTTATTTTCACAAAAGAAAATGAAACAGCAGATACCTATATTGAAAGAAGATTGGATGAAATAGGCCGAATAAAAAAAGTCACCGTTGCCACATCCGACGGCATGCTCCAGCAGATGATCCTCTCAAGAGGGGGTCTAAGACTTTCTGCAAGAGAATTTTATCATCTGGTAAAAGATACAGAAATTGAGATAGAAAGAAAAAGAAAAAAGATTTCTCAAAACAGCATCAACTATAGAGGAACGCTTGACACAGGAACCCTGGATAAGCTGAGGAAATTGATTGAGGACGAGGGGCAAAAAAAGAAAAAAGATAATAACGGGCAGGCACCTTGAGAAACCATTCAGTGTGCCTTTTATATTGCCGGAAATTATGCTAAAATTTAATGGTATTTGGATATAGGACCCAATTCAAAAAAACCGATACTATAAGGGGGAAACATGAATATTCTACATACAGGGGATTGGCATCTGGGAAAGACGCTTGAGGGATTTAGCAGATTGGAAGAGCAGGAGATATTTCTTGATGATTTTGTCCGAATAGTGGAAGAGCATCATATTGATCTTGTAATTATCGCTGGTGATGTATACGACAGCTACAATCCGTCCGCGAAAGCGGAAAAAATGTTTTATGACACATTGAAGAGATTGTCAGATGACGGGAAACGCTTGACACTTGTTATAGCAGGAAATCACGACAGCCCGGACAGGCTGGTTGCAGCCGGCCCTCTTGCCAGAGACCACGGCATCATCATGATGGGGACACCCAAGACAGTCGTAGAACCAGGCGTTTACGGACAGCATCGGATTGTTGACTCAGAAGAAGGATTTATTGAAATTGAGATCAACGGCGAGAGTGTAGTCATTGTCGCTGTTGCTTTCCCTAGTGAAAAAAGACTAAATGAAGTGCTGTATACAGGGATGGAAAGCGATGAAGAAAAACTAACCTCCTATGAAGACCGGATGAAGCTATTGTTCAATAATCTGGAAAAACACTACAGAGAAGATTCAATCAATCTTCTGGTCTCCCATCTATTTGTCATGGGCAGCGTGGAAAGTGGTTCAGAGAGAAGCATACAGCTTGGAGGGAGCTATCTGATTAACAGCGCTATCCTTCCAGAAACAGCACAATACATAGCTTTAGGGCATGTCCACAAACCACAAGTGGTTCCGGGAAGTAATAAACGCGCTAGATATTCGGGATCGCCAATCCATTACAGCAAGAACGAGATTAATTTTCAGAAAAGCCTAGTCAAAATAAGACTGGCACCCATGCAAGCGCCTGATATTGAGGAGATTCCACTGAAAACATACAAACCCATAGAAGTATGGCAATGTGATAATCTTGCCTCAGCGCTGAAAAAATGCGAAGAAAACAGCAGTAGGGATTGCTGGGTTTACCTCGAAATAAAAACAGACCAGTATCTGAAGGAGAATCAGATTAAAGAATTGAAGGAGCTGAAAAAGGATATTATCAGCATCAGACCCATAACCCATGAGGAGATAGCTGGAAACAAAGAAACAAAAACCTTCAGAGAGAGAGCCTTTGAGGATCTGTTCAAAGATTTCTATATGCATCAAAGAGGTAAAGAAGCTTCACAGGAGACCATGGATATGATCATGAGTCTGGTTTACGGGGAGGATGAATATGAAGCCGATTAACCTGAAAATAAAAGGATTGAACAGCTTCGAAGAGGAGCAGGAGATAGATTTTATCGCACTCACTCGTGGTGGATTTTTTGGTATTTTTGGGCCTACAGGCAGTGGTAAATCCACCATACTGGACGGTATCATGCTTGCATTGTATGGTGACGTACCTAGAAATAGCGCTGATTTCATCAATGTCAATGGTGATAAGGCACACGTCAGCTTCGAATTCCAAATATCAGGCAATGAAAACAAGCGTTATCTGGTTCAGAGAGACTTTAAAAGAGATAAAAACAGCCTTAAACCCCGAACAGACAAATGTAAGATAATGGATATCACTTCAAACCATGTTGTCATTCTTGAGGAATCCGTCAAAGGTGTAACCGAAAAATGCACTGAGATTATAGGCCTGTCCAAAGATGACTTCACAAGGACGGTTGTCCTTCCTCAAGGTAAATTCAGCGATTTTTTAAAAATGGAAGGGAAAAACCGCAATGATATGCTCGAGAGACTGTTCAATCTGCAGGAATACGGAGATAATCTCCGTCAGAAATTAAAAGCACGATTGTACAGGGAGAATTCCATCAAGAATTCACTGGAGGGAGAGATCAAAGGACTCGGTGAGGTCAGTGAAGATATCATAGAAGCCAAGGAGAGAGAATACAACACCAAGCGAACGGTGTTGGCAACAGAACAGGAGGAGCTAAAGCTGATTATTCATCAGTTTGAAGAAAGTAAAGAAATCAATAAGATGCAGGAAGAATATGAAAAATATCTTAATGAAAATAAAAATCTCCTTAGTAATAAAGAAATGTTCAAACAAAAAAGTATAAAATTGGAACAGCATAAGAATGCCAATTCAATGGCAAATCTCATAAAGGACTTCGAAAAAATACGCAATGAAAAAGTTGACATCAATAAGAGGCTAGAAAGAATCACAGATAGAAGACAAGCCATCAAAGAAGAAAAAACCAAGAGTCAAAAGGAATTAGAACTGGCAAAGGATCAATATGAGAATATACTGCCAGGCTTAAGGATTAAAGAACAGAAAGTCATAGAAGCTCTAGAAGAGGAAAAAGAGCTTATTGAAACTGAGAAGCTATCGAAGCCTCTTAAATCAAGAGTGCTTGAATTAGAGGGGTTCCTGAAGGATGCAGATGAAACCAAACAATCCAGAGTCCATAAAGTCCAAATCATTGAAAAAGAGTTGGAGAAACTAATTATTGAGTCTGGTGCTTTAAAGGTTGATACCGTTGTTCAAGAGAAGGTCAGGACAGGTGAAAAGCTGACAGAAGACATTATGGCATTGAATGATAGCATTAGCAAGATTCAGAAGAAGTTACTTGAATTGTCAGCACAGCAAGAAGAATACAGTGGTCAAAGGAAAGAAATTGACTATGAAAAGTATAAATCGGAAGAATCACTGAAAAATCTGACTGCTCACCTTAACGAGTTGAAGGAAAACTGCCCTGGAACGCCAGAGAATTTGTCTGACATACAAGACAACCTTTATGAACTAAAGACTAAATGGATAAAGCATGAGGAGCTTGAAGAAGCAATCAAAAAAAATAAGCACAATATTCAACAGCTAAATCATAACAAGACTTCTATGGAACAGATTTTTCAGGATTTGACGCGTCAATTAGAACAGATTAATGCTGAAATCAATGAAAGTAAAAACGAAGCAGTGGTATATGAGTTAAGAATGATTTTATCTGAAGGCGAGCCTTGCCCCGTTTGCGGATCGAAAGAGCACTATCCCAGTCAAGTGAAGTCCATAGATCTAAAAAACCGTGAAAAGCTGGAAATGGAGAAAAGTGATAAGACGCAGAAACTAAAAAAAACAGAAAAGGATATAAATGAGATAATAGTAAAATTATCCATTGAAAACGAGCAAGAAATAAAATTTGCATCCGAATTAAAAAATCTTGGAAAGGATTATCTGCTTAAAAACCCTGAAAGCGAGCAAGAAAAATTCGACAAATTGAAGCAGTTGATTAATTTATTTGAAGAAGAAAGCAATCAGCTTACTCTGGATATATCTAAAACCACAAACACTATTACCAAACAAATAGGTCGTCTCGAAACAATTGACGCAAGCTTGTCAGGAATCGCTTCTCAACTGAAGGATTACAATGAGGAACTCAAAGCATTTGAGAAAAAAGTTTCTGAAAAACAAATGAAGATTGAATCATTGAAAGCAGAAACGGGGATTATTGACTTTCTAAAAGAATCACAAGCCATCAGAAAAAAAGATGAGCAAAGAGAAAGACTAGAAGCCGAGATAAATATCTTATCGGATGATGAAAAGAAAATCAAAAAAGAATTGGAAGCTTCGGACTCAGATATCAAAAGAGACACCAATGAACTGATTGAATTAAAAGCCGATTATAAAAACAAACTGCAGCTAATCGAAAAATTGACAAACAGCATTGTGAAAAAGGCGGGAACTATTGAAAATCTAGGGCACTTGAGGGATGAGACTACTCAAAAAATTATATTCATCGAGCAGAATTATAAGACACGCTCTGATAAGAATTCGAAGTGTATCGAAGACTTCGAATCTGTAAGCAACGAATTTTACAAGGTATCACAGAGTTCGGATGACATAGAAAAGAGGTTCATATCAGCAGATAAAACACTTATCGAAAAGTTAAATGAAAACAGGCTCGCATCAATAGAAGAGGCCAAAATTCTTTTGACTGATAAAGCCAACATAAAAAAATTGGAGCAGGAAATCAAGGATTATGATGACGCCGTTTCCAGAATAAAAGGTGTTCTTGAAAGCATAGAGGAGAAACTTGCAGGGAGACAAATCACCAAAGAAAAATGGCAGGAGATTCAAAATCAAAAGATGGATAAAGAGAATCTATTGAATCTTCTGAAGAAGGAGTATGCCCTGCTTGAGCAAGAGATCAATTATGCAAAAGATAAATTATCCAATATCAAAGGTTTGATGGTACAAATCAAGAAGATTGATGAGAGACTGGGGATACTGGAAGACCTTGAGAAGCTTTTTAAGGGCAAAGAATTTGTTAAATTCATTGCAACAGAAAGATTAAAATACATATCAAGAGAGGCCTCTGTCAGGCTGCTTAATATTAGCGGAGGTGTTTATGGATTGGAGACTGATGAAGAGGGCAGATTCCTTATAAAAGACAACAAGAACGGCGGCATTCTTAGGGAGTCTTCTACTTTATCAGGCGGAGAGACGTTTCTGACATCTTTAGCCCTGGCTTTGGCTCTATCAGCTGAGATACAATTGAAAGGCACAGCCCCACTTGAGCTCTTTTTTCTAGACGAAGGATTTGGGACGCTAGACGATAATCTTTTGGATGTGGTTATGACTTCACTTGAAAAGATCCATCATGACAAGCTGAAGGTAGGAATCATCTCGCATGTTGAATCTGTCAAAAACAGGGTGCCTGTAAAACTGATTGTAACTGGTGCGGTGACGGGTGAGGGGGGAAGCAAGGTTAGAATTGAGCTAAACTAGGAGTAGTAGATGATTATACAGCAGAAATTATTGGATTGGTACATGCAATATCATAGAAAACTGCCTTTCAGGGAGAGTCATGACCCTTATAGCGTTTGGATTTCTGAGATTATGCTACAACAAACCAGGATGGACACGGTTATTTCCTATTATGAGCGTTTCATGATCCGGTTCCCGACCGTTATAGAACTCGCAAATGCACAGGAAGAAGAAGTCTTTAAAATGTGGGAGGGTCTTGGATACTACTCTCGCGCAAGAAATCTGATTAAATGTGCAAGGATAATTGCTGATGATTACGATAGTGTTTTTCCTGCAGATTATGAAGAAGCATTAAAGCTACCTGGAATTGGATCCTATACCGCAGGAGCGGTGCTGAGCATAGCTTATAATCTTAAATATCCTGCTGTTGATGGTAATGTAATGCGGGTAATTTCCAGAATATTTAACATGAAAGAGGATATAGCCAATTCAAAGTCAAAAAAAATATTTGAGGATAAAATAATAACGATAACACCAGATAATCCACGTTATTTCAACCAGGCTTTGATGGAATTGGGGGCATTGATTTGCACACCAAAAAGACCAAACTGTCCTTCTTGTCCTATCAATGCTGATTGCATGGCATTCGAAATTGGCCTACAAGATTGTCTGCCAGTGAAGAGACAGAAAATAAAAATCAAAAATCTTCATCTGGCAGTTGCAATCATCAAACAAGGAGAAACAATTCTCTTCACAAAGTCAGATAAGGGATTGCTATCTGGGCTTTGGGGATTTCCGTCGGCTGAAGGAGAGAACACGGAAACTGCAAAAATAAATTTGACAGAGTTATTGAATAAGCAATTTAGTATCATAGTCAAAGATCCCGTTGTGGCTGGAAAAGAAAAGCATATTTTTACCCACAAGACTTGGCTGATGACTGTTTACAGGATTACGGACAATTCTCAATCGCGCGATAAAGCTAGCAGATTAATAAGAGAATCAGAAGAGCAGTACAATCATAAAACGCAATGGATTAGAACTGACGAAATAGAGAAACTCGCCATATCAACAGCATTCAGAAAAATTTTGAAATATCTTTAGGTAAAAATTGAGGAAGGATTAAGATGACAATCAAACTATTTGAGAAGGATGTATATAAAATAAGAAGCGAATGCAGGATTCAAAAAGTAATCCGCGAAAAAGATAGAACGTTTCTTGTTTTGGACAAAACCATTTTCTTTCCTGAAGGTGGAGGACAGCCGTCTGATAAAGGAACCATTGGCGATAGCCAGGTTATTCATGTCTCTGAAAGGGATGGTGTTATCTACCACCACGTTGACAAAGTACCGGTTGGAGAATCCCATATATGTGAATTGGATTGGGACAGACGCTTCGACCACATGCAACAGCACTGCGGAGAACATATTCTCTCAGGCGTCATTATGGAGCATTACGGATATTTGAATAAAGGATTTCATCTGGGAGAATCTTATGTCAGCATAGATATTGATGGCAATTTGACAGACGATGAACAGTTACTTAATATTGAAACTCTAGCCAATAAGGCAATCTATGAAAACAGACCTGTCATCATTGATACAGTTGACAGTGTTGAAAAAGCCATGCAATATCATGTGAGAAAAATGCCAAACCTGCAGGAGAATCTCAGGATTGTATATATAGCAGATGTGGACAGTGTCGCTTGCTGTGGGACACATCCTGCCCGCACAGGGGAGGTAGGCATCTTAAAAATACTAAAAGTGCAAAGGTATAAGAAAATGACCAGACTGTTCTTTAAATGCGGGCTTAGAGCCCTGCAGGAATTACAGAAGGAGCACCAGATCATAACAGAGCTAAGCGTGAGATATTCAGCCGATTTGTCAACGTTAATAGACAAAATCAGCCAAGAAAAGGAAAAGTATCATGATTTGAAAAACAATCACATAAAGATTCAAAGCACCTTAGCATCTTTGGAAGCAGACAACTTGATCAAGAATATAAAGGATAATAAGTTAGCCTTGTCTTTTCAGGATAAGTCGATTGAAGCAATAGGGCTAATAATAAAGGGTATACAAGAAAGAGAAAATGTGTTGATTCTTGCAAGCTCACTGCCGGATAAAAAGATTATATTAGCCAATAATGGGAAATTAGATATTGATTGCGGTCAGATTATTAGAGATAGTATTAATCGATTTAATGGCAAAGGGGGTGGCAGCAAGGTAAGAGCTCAAGCTACATTTGAGGATCTGAAAGAGTTGGAATTGTCGGTCCAACATATTAAGAGTGTACTATTTGTTGAATAGATCTGTTATTTTAGGGTATTAATTTTATTAGTTATCAAAATAATAATATTCAAAATATGATACAATAATAATCATGTTATGAAATCAAAAAAATAAATTTGATTTGTGGATACAGTAATTTGGAGAACATGTATGAATCGATTCATCAACAACTTTTATCTTGTGGTTATAGTGGTTTCTATTATCATCGCCTTAGGCATGTTTGTAGAATTCAATTATTTGGATGAAACCATAAAACAAGAGACACAAAAGATTGTAGAATTGGAAAGGGATTATAAAGCAAGCGTTATTGACAACCATCTGATCTGGAAAGGGCAGATGATTAAAGACGCTTCGACTTTTATTACAGCGAATACAAAGGATGATGCAATTTTAGACTATCTTAAAGCACTTAGGGATAGTAATCCCTCATTTCTGACTGTTTATTATGGAACAGTTAACAACCATATGATCAATGCCAGCGGGTGGACACCGCCGGCTTCATTTGACTTAAGAACAAGGCCATGGTACATCAAAGCCACAACAGAAACCAAACTGGTCTACACAGAGGCATATCTCAATGCTTCAAGTGATCAATGGATAATAACGGTTGCCCAACCGGTATACAATCAAAAATCACAGCTGCTTGGAGTGGTGGCGGGAGACATTGCTATTGACAAAATACTGGATATAGTCAATCAAACCGAAACTAAAGACAATGGATACTCGTTTCTTATTGACAGCAAAGGCAGAATACTTGCCCACCCATATTATCCTTATGAACTATCAAATGAAACAGTAACGTTAAAAGACATATCTGAAATATTGGTGCCATCCTTGATAAGAGGAGATGAGGGAATTGAAGAAACAGTTGTTGATGGACAAAGAGGATTTTTGGCGTACCGAACTATTAACAATACCGATTTCGTTCTTGGTAGTTTCATGGAAATCAAAGGGATTATGAATCAATCAAAAGAGATATTGACAATATTCTTGAT